>OLRW01000122.1_pt1 | contig 71764 bp, 55 predicted proteins | sample 1672701 | NCBI WGS metagenome assembly OLRW01 (sample SAMEA3136715, study PRJEB25190) | human gut metagenome | biome: human gut; feature: human-associated habitat; material: faeces | place: Austria | collected 2013
AGAGCACTTGACTTTTAATCAAGTTGTCCGGGGTTCGAATCCCCGATGTCTCATTGAACTAAGCACTATCATTTGATAGTGCTTTTTCAATACCTGTATAAAAAATACGGAAGTTACAATTCAGTTTACATATTTAAATATACATACGCGGATATGGCGGAATTGGCAGACGCGCCAGATTTAGGTTCTGGTGTTTTACGACGTGCAGGTTCAAGTCCTGTTATCCGCACTACTGAAAAAGGGACCTGATCGGTCCCTTTTTTCATTCTGCCAATCAAATTGACCCTCGATTCTGTTACTCTTATTTAAATCATTCAGATTTTGCCAATTCTTTGATTTAATTTCTACTTACCCTCTATTAAGTCATACATTTTCAGAGATTTTGTGGACTCCATCAATACTTACTCTTCAGCAAGTCATCCGTAGCCCGCAAATTTCATTGACTCCGCCAACACTTACTTTCCTGCAAGTCACACACAGTCCCAAATTTCGTTGACTCCCCCAACACTTACTTTTCTGCAAGTCACACACAGTCCCAAATTTCGTTGACTCCCCCGGCGCTTATTTTGCTCTAAGTCATCCCCGCGCAAAATTTTTCCGGCAACATAAAAGCCACTCTCCTGCAGTTTCACATTCTTCTGCAGAACAGTGGCTCATTCATCACAAATATCGAATCTCAGCCGACATTTTTCCGCCAGACACCTCCAGAACCGCATAACTTGGTCTTCTACCATGCTGCCTCGGGTAAGACAGACTTCCGGGATTAATTACAAGCACTCCATCTATTTTCTCAATGACCGGCTTGTGCGTATGTCCGAAAAAGACCGCCTGGCAGTCTCTGGACGCAGCCTCTTCTGCCACACCGGAAATATCCATCGACACGCCATAATAGTGCCCGTGCGTTACCAGCACTTTATTTCCATCGATCTCAATCTCTTCTTCTCTCGGAAGATCCGAAAAGAAATCATTATTTCCCGACACAATGCAGCACGGACATTCCACGAGTGCCTCAATAAAGATTTCCCTGCCTTCCACATCTCCACAATGCACAAACATATCAAACGGTGCTTCATTCATTACCACTTGCTCCAGATTTTCATCACGGCCATGTGTGTCACTGACGATCAGTACCTTCATCGAAGTTCATCCTTAATTGCCCGCAGTGCCTTTCCTCTGTGGCTGATTTTATTTTTTTCTTCCATGGAAATTTCCGCAGAAGTACAACCATATTCCGGAAGATAAAAGATTGGATCATAACCGAAGCCATTTTCTCCGCTCTCTTTATATCCGATCCGGCCTTCCATCGCTGCGCGGACAGTCTTCATGCTTCCATCAGGGAACGCTGCTGCGATCGCACATACAAATCGCGCGGTTCTTTTTTCATCCGGCACACCTTCCAGTCGTTCGATCAGCTTCGCATTCTTGATATGGTAGGAAGTATCTTCCCCCATATAACGTGCGGAATAAATTCCCGGCTCTTTATTCAGATAATCAATCTCAAGTCCGGAATCATCTGCCAGTACGATCTCACCTGTCATCTCACAGATTGCTTTTGCCTTGATCTGTGCATTCTCCTCAAAAGTTTTGCCATCTTCTACAATGTCTGCATGAATGCCGGCATCTTTTAAGGAAAGAAGTTCGATATCAAGATCTCCAAGAATCTCACGGATTTCTTTCATTTTCCCCTCATTACCTGTTGCAAAAATCACTTTTTTCAATCTTTTTTCCTCCTTGGCGGTTTCGGACCCAAAAACTGGTAGTAATATGTTTTCAGCATTCCATTGTATATCTTACGATTCTTGTCCGCTTTTCTTCCAATATCGTTCTCCGCCCTGTCATAGGATGTGATCAGATACATCGACCATTTATCCAGACGGTTGTAACTCTCCCCGATCTCACGGTAAAGCTGCGGAAGCGCTTCTTTTTCTTCCAGACGCTCGCCATAAGGCGGATTGGTGATAATAAACCCATACGGCTTCTGATGGCTGAGATCCTTCACTGCACGCTGCTGGAAATGGATCAGTCCGTCCACACCTGCCATCTTCGCGTTGGAACGTGCTGCTTTCAGAGCCTCTGCATCAATATCATATCCCTGAATATCTGTCTGAATATCTGTATTGACACGATCCTGTGCCTCTTCAAGCGCATCATACCAGCATTTACGCGGAACCAGATGTTTCCAGTCTTCTGCGAGGAAGGAACGGTTCATTCCCGGTGCCATATCTGCCGCGATCATTGCCGCCTCAATCGGGAAAGTACCACTTCCGCAAAACGGGTCGACAAGGATTCTGTCTTTGTTCCACGGTGTCAGCAAGATAAGCGCTGCTGCAAGTGTTTCAGTGATCGGAGCCTTGACAGTCATCTGACGATACCCTCTCTTATGAAGGGAAACACCGGAAGTATCGATGCCGATCGTTGCAACATCTTTCATAAAAGAAACACGGATCGGGAAGCTTGCCCCATCTTCCTGAAACCATGAAATTCCATAAACGCTTTTCAGTCTTTCTACAATTGCTTTTTTCATAATGGACTGAATATCAGATGGGCTGAACAGCGCACTCTTCACGGAATTTGCCTTTGCCACCCAGAATTTACCGTCTTTCGGAATATATTCTTCCCACGGGATTGCTTTTGTTTTTTCAAAAAGTTCATCAAATGTGACCGCTTTAAACTCTCCTGCTTTGAGAAGGATCCTCTCTGTCGTACGAAGAAACATATTCGCCTGTGCGATTCCCTCCGCATCGGCAAGAAAAGTTACTTTACCATCTTCTACTTTGCTGATCTCGTATCCCAGATCAAGGATCTCGCGCTTCAGCACTGCCTCCATACCAAAATGGCATGGTGCGATCAATTCCATATATTTCATCCGAGCCTCATTTCTTTGACAATATTTCCGTCAAAATCTTTAATCGTAAAAACTTTATCCTCCAGAACCGCATAAGTTGGCGGATTTCCTTCTTTCGGAATAGATACGGAACCCGGATTCAGAAGGATATAATTCTCTCTCTGCTCTGCTTTCAGCACATGTGTATGTCCATGGATCAGGATATCTCCCGGACAAAACGGCGGAAGATTATTTTCATTATAGACATGTCCATGTGTCGCATAAAAAGTCAGCCCGTCGATTGCCAGAATGCAGTAATCTGCCATCACCGGAAATTCCAGTACCATCTGGTCTACCTCTGCTTCGCAGTTACCACGTACTGCATAGATTTCCTGCTTCATACCGTTGAGCATTTTGATCACTTCTTTCGGAGCATACTCCTTCGGAAGATCATTTCTCGGCCCATGATAAAGCAGATCGCCCAGTAATACCAGGCGTTCTGCCTGTTCTTTTTTATATGTTTCGAGCATTTTCCGGCAGTAATACGCCGAACCATGCACATCTGATGCAAACATGTATTTCATATAAATTCTCCTCTGCTCTGTTGGTTCTGACCCGCACTCTCTGCACGGTCTGCGCCAACAATTATTCTTTACAGTCTACCTTATCATGGTTATCTGGAAATTACAAGATTTCTTCCTCTGTATGCCGCAAATCCGCCTATGACCGACCGTGTTCTATATCCTCTGCGCACAAATTCTCTCGCTGCTGCCATACTCGCACCACCTCTGTCGCAGTAAAAAACAAGCAGTTTCTCTTTTGGAAAATCATATTCCCCCTCCAGTTCTCCATACGGAACATTGACTGCTCCTTTTACATGACTCTTGTTATAAGAGCCTGCATCCCGCAGATCTATAATCAACGCATCCGAACGCCCGACATAATAATCAAGCATCTTCGCAGAAATCGTCTCAATCGGAAACATGACAAACCGTCCTTTTTTATTTATCATATGGCTCCGTCGTTTTATATGTGCCGGTCCGCCCGCTGCCTCAGTCTCTGTCAACCGGTTTTTGCACCCGAAAAAGAGGCCGACATCTGTCAGCCTCTCTAATAAGAAGGGAAAATCTTACCTGCAATTTTCTTTAGTATCTGTCAGAATAATCATCCTGTGTTTTGTCGTATGCATCATATGCACTGGAAGTTTTGTTCTTTGAGCTGTTTCTGGAAGCGTTCTTTGAGCTGTTTTTTCCGCAGTTCTGGCTGTCCATTGCATTTCTGCTGTTGGAAGTTTTATCAGTCGTATAGTTTTTTGCCTTGTTTTCACTCTCATAATTTTTTGCCATTTGTACATTCCTCCTGGTTCATTTTGTAGTGTAACTTCATTACACCAGTTATTGTTCCTCGAACTTGAAAGTTTATTCAAAATTTTACGAAATAATATTAGTCTTTCCAATATTATCTATTTCTGTTTTATATTATAAAATGGCAAAGAGAAAGACCCGGTAGGGGAGCTACCAGGCCTTTCAAGGGGAGTATAAATAATTAAATAAGGGGTTATGTAAAAAAGAATTTTTGAAGGGTAAATTCTTTTTACACTGATGATTATAATATAAATTATTTAAAAAAGCAACAACATTTCGTCAATAAGTTACACTTACTTTTCCAGCCTTTTAATTTAAAAAGTCTAATTTGCCAGAATTTTTCCAGCTGTTTTCTTGATATGCGTCATTAGTTCTCCACCTATAAGTGAAATGAAAAATATAACAACTATTCTACAAAATGTATATGAATAACACCCCAGCGCTGATGATAACCAGTTATGTCCCATAAACAACCGTAAAACAACATATTCAAGCGGATCATGGAACAAATATATATAGAACAGATTTCTTGTAACAATTTTCCAGCCTTTTGTTTTTGTAATATTTTTAAATATCCTTGATAAGATATCTGCCAACAGGAAAGTATGCACAGATCCACAAAGAATAACAAAAAATTCATTAAGAATTCCATATCTTTTGCTGCCAAATTCTATTACCGTCAATATAACATAAGCAAGAACCGTTTTCTTAATATTCCATAATCCGCGTTCCTGACGTTCCTTCTCAAATACAAATCCCAATGCAAACCAGAAGATATAACTCAGTCCGGTTTTCATTTTCAACACATCAAACGGTATATAGCTATATGTCAGCTGTATCAGTCCCGTAATCATCAGCAGTAAATATCTACTGTCACAGCCAAGTTTTATGGTTATTTTTTCTATAAGCACAAAAATAATAAGACACCAGAATAACGCTGTTAAAAACCACAAATGCCCTGCATCCTGACCGGACAAAAGCCCCTGCATAGCCTGCAAAACAGACTCACGACTATAAAAGTGACCAATATATTTGACTGGTAACATAAACAGCCATCCATATACAAAATATGGAATTATCAATCTTTTAATCTTTGACTGAACAACAGCGTCAAATCTTCCCAACGGTCTAAGTGCCAATACAGCACCGGATAACATAAAGAATAATGGCATATGAAATCCATATACCCATCTGGACAAATATCTGAAAAATTGCATTACAGGAGAGTAATATGCGGCATTAATGTTTTCCGGCAACGCATATGCAACACCTCCAAATGTAGTATGGATTCTCAAATAGGCACTATGACCAATAACAACAAAAATTGTTGCAACCAATCTCAGCCAATCATAAATTTCTACCCGGGCACTGCCTGTCCTCCGGTTTTGAACTTTTGTTTGAACGCTCATCATGCGCAAATCTCCTTCACAATCTTTAGTATTTGTATACCTTCCTGTCCCTGTCAGACCCATAAATATACACGTTTAATACTATATCATACCCTTCTCATTTTTCAAGAAAAATCCGTCAATAAGTTCCTGCTGATTACCTGTGAACAGCAACTTCCCATAGTGATCTCGCTGTGTTATAATTATCTGGAATTTGAGTTTATCTGCACTCAGCAGATAAGAAAGCGAGGGTAAAGTGGAGAGAAAAATCATCCAAGTAGAGGACAAAGTACCTGTTAATCTGTTGATTCCCCTAAGTATCCAGCACATGTTTGCCATGTTCGGCGCCTCTGTTCTGGTTCCGTTTATGTTTGGGATCAACCCGGCCATCGTTCTTCTGATGAACGGTGTCGGAACACTTTTATTTATTCTTATCACAAAGGGCAAGGCACCTGCATATCTGGGTTCCAGTTTTGCATTCCTGTCACCGGGACTTCTGGTTGCATCAAAATTCGGTTTTCAGTATGCGCTGGGCGGTTTTGTGGTTCTCGGTATCTGTGGAATGATCGTTGCGCTGATCATCCGTCAGTGTGGAACAAACTGGATCGACATTGTTCTTCCGACCGCAGCTATGGGACCGGTTGTTGCACTGATCGGTCTGGAACTTGCCGGAAGCGCTGCCAGCACAGCCGGTCTTCTGGACGAAAGTATTGATATGAAAAATGTGATTGTATTTCTGATCACACTGGGAGTTGCTGTATTCGGCCAGATCCTTTTCCGCGGTTTCCTGTCCGTTATTCCGATCCTGATTGCAATCATCGCAGGTTATGTTGCCGCAGTTGCATGTGGCATTCTTGATTTCACTGCAGTAAAAGAAGCTGCATTTTTTGCACTTCCGAATTTTCAGGCACCGAAATTTAATCTGGAAGCAATCCTTACCATTCTTCCGGCACTGCTTCTTGTAACTTCCGAACACATCGGACATCAGATCGTAACAAGCAAGATCGTAGGCAAAGATCTTCTGAAAGATCCGGGACTTCACCGTTCTCTTTTTGCAGACTTCTTTTCCACTACACTTTCCGGATGTCTCGGTTCCGTACCGACTACAACATACGGAGAAAACATCGGTGTCATGGCAATGACAAAAGTCTACAGTGTACAGGTTATCGGAGGCGCTGCAGTTCTTTCCATCTGCTGTTCCTTCCTCGGTAAACTTGCCGCCCTGATCAACACGATTCCGGGACCTGTTATCGGCGGGATTTCATTCCTGCTATATGGTATGATCGGAACTTCCGGTCTGCGTATGCTGGTTGATAATCAGGTAGATTACAGCAAATCCCGTAATCTCGCGCTGACCTCTGTTGTTTTCATCGTCGGTCTTTCCGGAATCGCACTGAATCTCGGAAATGTCAAACTTACAGGAATGGTTCTTGCGTGTGTGGTTGCCATGATCCTGAGCCTTATTTTCTATATTCTTGACAAATTACATCTTACTAACGACTTATAATGGAGCCAAAAATGAAATCGTATCATCAGAAATTTATATCCGATCATCCATATGAATCCGTGCCAATGGCGGAAATCTCCGGATTTCCTGTGCGCCCGGGTATCTATGATCTGAACGGAGCCACTCCGCTTCAAAACGGAGTGAATTTTACTATCCATACCTGCGGCGGAACCTCCTGCGAACTGCTTCTGTTCCACCGCGCACAGGAAGAGCCTTTTGCCGTCATTCCATTCCCGGATGCCTACAAGATTGGTGATGTCTATTCCATGATCGTTTATGGACTTAACATCGAAGAATTTGAGTACGCATATCGTGTGGATGGTCCTTATCGTCCGGAAAAAGGGCTTCTCTTCGACAAAAACAATATCCTTCTGGATCCTTATGCAAAAGCTGTCGCAGGACAGCGTACGTGGGGAATCCGCTGGGATCACAACTATCATGCACGAGTTGTCCGCGACCGTTTTGACTGGGGTGATACTCCACAGTCAAAAAAAGAGCTCTGTGATCTGATCATCTACGAATTACATGTTCGTGATTTTACACATCATCCGTCTTCGGGTGTCAGACACAGAGGTACTTTTTCCGGCCTGATGGAAAAAATCCCATACCTTAAAGAACTCGGGATCAACGCGGTAGAACTCATGCCGATCTTTGAATTTGACGAAACCATGAATTCCCGTACTGTTGACGGCAAACAGCTTCTCGAATGCTGGGGCTACAATACAGTCGGATTCTTTGCACCGAACAGCAGCTATGCGGCAGCCAATGAACACAACCAGGAGGGCACTGAGCTTAAGACGCTGATTCGTGAGCTTCATGCCAACGGTATTGAAGTCATCCTGGACGTTGTATTCAACCATACCGCGGAGGGCAACGAAAAGGGCAAAACCATCAGCTTCAAGGGACTGGACAACAACATTTATTACATGCTCACCCCAGACGGAAATTATTACAATTTCAGTGGCTGTGGCAACACTCTGAACTGTAACCATCCGGTTGTTCAGCAGCTCATTCTGGAATGTTTACGCTACTGGACGATCAACTATCGTGTCGATGGTTTTCGTTTTGATCTTGCAAGTATCCTCGGACGAAATGAAGATGGTTCACCAATGAACAATCCTCCACTTCTCCGTACTCTTGCAAACGATCCGATCCTCAGCAATGTCAAGCTGATTGCAGAAGCGTGGGATGCCGGCGGACTTTATCAGGTAGGAAGTTTCCCTGCAAGCGGCCGCTGGGCAGAATGGAATGGCCGTTACAGAGATGCCCTTCGAAGTTTTCTGAAGGGTGAGTGCTGGAATGCGTGGGATGCCGCATGGAGTATTTCCGGATCCGGAGATCTCTATGGAGGATTTTATGATCATAATCACAGTAATTATGCCGGTTATAATTCCTGTGTCAATTTCCTTACCTGCCATGACGGATTTACGCTTTATGATCTTTATTCCTATAATGAAAAGCACAACGAGGCAAATGGCTGGAACAACACCGATGGTGCTGACGACAACCGGAGCTGGAACTGTGGTGTGGAAGGTGACACGGATGATCCGGAAGTGCTCGCACTTCGCAGCCGTATGATCCGCAACGCCTGTGCTGTACTGATGTGCAGCCGCGGAACGCCGATGTTCCTTTCCGGAGATGAATTCGGCAATACAAAATTTGGCAACAACAACAGCTACTGTCAGGACAATATTACTTCCTGGCTTGACTGGCGAATGCTGGAAAAGAATAGAGATTTGTTTGAATTTTTCAAATTTATGATTGCATTCCGTAAACAGCATCCTGTCATCCACAAACAGCTTCCTACTTCTGTCTGTGGCATGGATCCGATCCATACACACAATGTAAATGCTGATAAGACAGATATTCCGCGTGATGCACGTACATTCTGTGTAAGCTTTGCAGGATATGATAAGGAAAAAGGACACGATGATCTGATCTATATTGCGGTCAATACTTTCTGGGAAGATGTTACGATCACTCTTCCGGACCTTCACGGACGTGGTGCATGGCATCTGAATGTCAACACTTACGGTGACGGCAATGGAAAATACTGCTATCCGGATGAGGAAGCGGCGCGGATCGATCACCGCTTTGTGATGAGACCGAGGAGCGTGGCTGTGTTTACTGGGAAGGACTATTAAAATATCGGGGACCTGTTTCCGGAAATACAGCCTTCATGGTGTAGTATTCGATAAAGGGCTATAAACAATATAACTCTGCACAAGATATGCTGACGGCTTCAGAGTCCGGAAGTACTAATGATATGTTCTGTCTGCTAAATACATGCATCAAAAATATATAACTCGCTGACGCTCAGACAATATATTTTTGATACATAACGCAGACATTCCATCTCAAAGTACTTCCATGAACTCTTGCAGAAGTCAGACAATCTTTGTGCAGAGTTTTTGTTTTACAGTCAGTTATCGAGAAATCTCCACCATCCTCCCTGTATTTTCGGAGCCTCAGGGAAGCCCCGGGGCCGCGTTCCGCTATCTCAGATAAAGTACGGTGAGAAATGGCTGGATAAAAAGAAAGACTCCAGCGAGCAGGCTGCCTGTGAGTATCCTCTGGAGCTGGCTCGCTTGAAGAACTTCGTTCAGATACCGGATTATGCAGGGCTTTGTGTTGATACATAAAATATCGCTGTTTGAGCATCTGCGATGCGAGTTCGATATTTTATGTATCGTTTTTAACAAAGTTCTGTATATCCTGGTATCTTAGAAGTTCTGATTTGAGCCAGTTCCAGAGGATACTCACAGGCAGCCCCTCCTGGAGTCTTAATTTTATCCCCCTCTTCTCACCGGGAATCCTTGATCACTTTTTTATCTGTCCATAATATGCATTCGCCCCGTGTTTCCTGTAGTAATGTTTATCCTGCAGTTCCTGCGGTGCTGGTTTTACCTGCGGATTGATCAGTTCACAGCGGCATGCCATCTTCGCCACTTCCTCAAGCACAACTGCATTGTGAACTGCCTCATGTGCATCTTTGCCCCATGTAAACGGTCCATGATTCTTGCAAAGTACTGCCGGAACAGCTTCATAATCAAGGTCTTTGAAATAATCTGCGATCAGCACACCCGTATTCTTTTCGTATGCTTCCTCAATCTCTTCTTTTGTCAGATTACGTACACATGGAACTTCTCCGTAAATATAGTCCGCATGAGTCGTACCATAGCATGGAATCGCTCTCCCGGCCTGTGCCCAGCTCGTCGCCCATTCAGAGTGTGTATGTACGATTCCACCGATCTCCGGAAACGCACTATAAAGGACCACATGCGTCGGTGTATCTGAAGAAGGATTATATTCACCTTCAACTTTGTTTCCATTCAGGTCAACAACTACCATATCTTCCGGTCTGAGTTTATCATATTCCACACCACTCGGCTTGATTACGAACAATCCCTTTTCACGGTCAATGCCGCTGACATTACCCCATGTAAAAGTGACCAGTCCGTATTTCGGAAGATCCATGTTTGCTTTGTAAACTTCTTCTTTTAATTTTTCGAGCATCTCTTTCTCCTTTATTAAAGAACGTAAGTCACCATTCATTCTCTCGCAGCAACTTACGTTCTCAATCTTCATTTTATCTTATTACCAGATTTTAGATTCCACTGCTGCTCTCTCGATCGGCAGTCCCTTCAGATATCTGTCCATAAATTCATTAAATCCTTTGACACCTTCCGGTTCCGGATCCAGTGTACTTCCTTCATTTCCTGCAAATACACGGTTATCCAGGAACTCATCCAGAGTCTCGCCATCCTTCTTGTCCACAAGGTACGCAGCCAGAAGCGCAATACCCCAGGCACCGCCCTCACCGGCAGTTGACATAACAGATACCGGTGCATTCACTGCATCTGCAAGAATCTGCTGTCCTACACCTTTGGTCTTGAACAGTCCGCCGTGTCCTAAAAGTCTGTCGATCTTGACATGCTCCTGATCGATCAGGATATTTAAACCTACCCGCATTGCTCCGAGACAGGTATAAAGATTCGTTCTCATAAAGTTTGCAAGTGTGAATTTGCTTTCAGGAGAACGTACAAACAACGGTCTTCCTTCTTCAAATCCTGTCATATGCTCTCCTGAGAAATAACAGTAGGACAAAAGTCCACCACAGTCCGGATCACCCTCCAGAGCTTTATTATAAAGGGTTCCGAACAGTTTATTCATATCCACTTCCATACCCATTGCTTCTGCAAATTCTTTAAATACATTTACCCATGCATTCAGATCAGACGTACAGTTATTGGAATGTGCCATGGCAACTGCATCACCGGCCGGTGTCGTTACCATATCGATCTCTTTGTATGGTTTGGAAAGTGCTTTTTCCAGAACGATCATTGCAAATACAGAAGTACCTGCGGAAACATTACCGGTACACTGTTTTACACTGTTGGTTGCCACCATACCGGTTCCTGCATCACCTTCCGGCGGGCACATCGGAATGCCTGCTTTGAGTTTGCCTGTCGGGTCAAGGAATCTCGCACCTTTTTCAGTCAGAGTACCTGCATCCTGTCCGGCAACCATGACTTCCGGCATAATATCACGAAGTTTCCACGGGAATCCATAAGGCTCTACCAGTTTGTCAAATTTCTCAACCATCTCCTGGTTGTAATCTTTTGTCGTGGAGTCAATCGGAAACATACCTGCCGCATCACCAATACCAAGAACTCTTTTTCCGGTCAGCAAACGATGTACATATGCTTCTAATGTGCACATATAATCAATGTCTTTTACATGCTCTTCTCCATTCAGGATTGCCTGATACAAATGTGCAATACTCCATCTCTGTGGAATATTATACTGGAAAAGTTCCATCAGCTTTTCAGATGCTTCTCCGGTGATATTGTTTCTCCATGTACGAAACGGTACCAGAAGCTTTCCTTCTTTATCAAATGGCATATAACCATGCATCATGGCACTGATTCCAAGTGCTCCGACACTGGTAAGCTCCACATCATATTTTTCCTTTACATCCTTCACAAGGTCGCTGTAACTGCCCTGCAGACCTTTATGAATATCATCCAGAGAATATGTCCATACACCGTTTTCGTAGCGGTTCTCCCAGTCATAGCTTCCGGATGCGATCGGATTGTATTTATCATCCACCAGAACTGCTTTGATTCTTGTAGATCCGAACTCGATTCCAAGCGCTGTTTTGTTATTTAAAATTGCTGTCTTTGCTTCATTTACACTCATTTTGTAAATCCTCCCGAATGTTTTGATTGTCACATCCGCTTTGTTATTACTGTCCACTTCATTCGCAGTAACTCTTTATTTTCTGAATACAAGCTCATTCCATCTCAGCTCATTCTTGAAATTGCGGATAGTCGTATCTTTGTCAATGTAGACAGCTTCAATTCCCATTGCAGCAGCCCAGTCACCCATCTGTTCTGCTGTAAGGTCATAGGAAAATGCAGTATGGTGAGCACCGCCGGCAAGGATCCATGCCTCAGCTCCTGTTGCCAGATCCGGCTGCGGAGTCCAGAATGCGCTTCCTACCGGAAGTTTCGGCATCGGTTTTTCTGTCTTCTTGCACTCAACATCATTGATGATCAGACGGAATCTGTCACCAAGATCAATCAGAGAAGTTGCAATTGCCGGGCCTGTCTTGGAGGTAAACACCAGTCTTGCAGGATCCTCTCTGTCACCCATAGAAAGCGGGCATACTTTGATACCGATCTTACCGTCAGCGATGGTCGGGCAAACTTCCAGCATATGTGACTGAAGAATGCCTTCCTTACCCGGAACAAGATTGTATGTATAATCTTCCATGAAAGAAGTTCCCTTCGCATCCTTCACACCTGCAGTCATGATTTTCATCAGACGTACCATTGCCGCTGTCTTCCAGTCACCTTCGGCGCCAAATCCATATCCCTTCTCCATGAGCCGCTGCATTGCCAGTCCCGGAAGCTGCTGTAAGCCGCCAAGATCACCGAAATGAGTAACGACTGCCTGGTAATTCTTTTCTTCCAGAAATCTCTCAAATCCGATCTCAATTGCTGCCTGTACTGCTACATGACGTTTGAATTCTTCCGGGTCTCTGCCCTCAAGAAGAATGTCATATTTATTATAATATTCTTCGACTAAAACATCAATATCGCCTTTTGAAACATCCTTCACATAATCGCACACTTCATTGATCGGATAAGCATCGACTTCCCATCCGAATTTGATCTGTGCTTCTACTTTGTCACCTTCAGTAACGGCTACGTTTCTCATATTATCGGCAACACGGCATACACGGATATGACTGCTTTCCATGATTCCGACTGCGGTACGCATCCAGGATGCCAGTCTCTCCTGCACTTTCTTATCAGCCCAGTGTCCGACGATTACTTTTCGCTCGATTCCCATACGGGTAACAATATGACCGTACTCTCTGCCACCATGTGCAGACTGGTTCTCATTCATGAAGTCCATGTCGATCGTATCATATGGAATTTCCTGATTAAACTGTGTATGCAGATGGCACAGTGATTTTCTGTATTCTTTCAGTCCGAGGATCCATGATTTTGCCGGTGAGAAGGTGTGCATCCATGTGATAACACCGGCACACTCTTCGTCAGCATTTGCCTCGTTGAATGTTTTACGGATCAGTTCATTTGTGATCAGTGTCGGTTTCCATACCAGTTCAAACGGAAGTGCGCCGGATTTGTTCAGTTCTTCCACAATAATTTTGGAATGTTCTGCTACTTTTCTTAAGCACTCATCTCCATAAAGATCCTGTGAACCTGTGCAGAACCAGAATTTGTAATTTTTTCCTGTAAGCATAATTCAAGATCCTCCTGTTTTCATATACTGCCATTTTAGGTATGCTATCATTCCTGACAGCTCGAGTACATTGTATTTTTTTAAGAATATTCTAATTTTCTAATATCTCACTATTTTTTCTTTTTCGCAGATGCCAGTACAGACTGGATAACAATGAAGAAGCAGAGCAGTGCGGAAAGTACGATTCGTACCCACCAGCTTGATAAAGTACCCTGAGCAGTGATCAGACTGGAAATCGTTCCTTTGATCAGTACACCGAACATAGATCCGATTGGGGTACCAACACCGCCGGAAAGAAGTGTTCCACCAATAACTGCTGACGAGATTGCATCCATTTCAAGGCCTTTTGCCTGCTCTACGAAACCTGCGCAGCTGTTCAGGCAGAAAAGGAATCCGCCGAGGCCTGCAAGAAAACCATCCAGTACATAAGCGCGGAACATTGTTTTCTTTACATCAAGGCCCATCATAAGAGCACTTTGTCTGTTTCCACCGATTGCATACAGTTTACGTCCGAATTTAAAATATTTCAGAAGGATTGCAATGATCAGAACTACAACAATTGCGATCACAACTGTCGGCGGTATATATGCCGGGATAAATTTTCCTTTTTTGTTTGTGGAGCCAAATGGCATATAGAATCTGTAATTTGCCCATTTCAAAAATAATTCATTCTTAATGGAAATCATATCGGTGCTGATGATTGCTGTCATGCCACGTCCGAAGAACATACCTGCGAGTGTTACGATAAATGGCTGGATACCCATATAGGTTACCAGGAATCCCTGTACGATACCAAAAGCAAGACCGATCAAAAGTGCTGCAAGTACCGCAACATATGCGCTTACCCCTTTGTTTTCCATAAGGTCTGCCATAACCATGCAAACAAGCGCTGTTACGGAACCAACAGAAATATCAATACCACCTGTGATCATAACGATCGTCAGTCCACAGGAAATTACAAGAAGACCTGCGTTAGATACAAAAAGATTCAGAAACATCTGCGGTTTAGCAAAACCTTTGTCTGCAAAAATCACCATACCTGCTGCATACATAACGAAAAACAGGACAATTGTGATCAGCAGCAGAAATCCGGTACTTGTCATTTTCTTTCTCTGTTTCATTATTTCTGACCTCCTTCTGCTGCAACGGAAACTTTTTTGCTTCTGTGGCTTTCTACGAATCTCTTAAATACATCACTCTGTAAAGTAACAATGATAATAACAACGATTGCCTTGTAAACAGGAAGCTGATCAGCTTTTACATTCATTGCATACAGAGTAGTTGTCAATGCCTGGATTGTATAAGCTCCAATTACGGAACCAATCAGACTGAACTTACCGCCACCGAGGAAGTTGCCGCCAAGTGCAACAGCAAGGATGGCATCCATTTCAAGGTTCAGTCCAATATTATTTGCATCTGCAGAATAGATACGGCTGGATGCTACGAGACCGGCGATTCCTGCAAGCACACCGCAGATCACATAAGTCAGGAATTTAATCATGGTGGAGTTCAGACCTACCAGTCTTGCCGCCTTACCATTGATACCAACACTTTCGATATAAAGTCCGAGAGCTGTTTTTTTCAAAATCAGAGCTACGATCACAACAGTTATGATTGCAAATAGTACCGGGGTCGGAACCGGGGATTTACCGATATATCCACCTGCCATCTGGAAAGACGGTACACGGATATAAGTAATCTGTCCGTTGGTAACAAGCTGTGCGATACCACGTCCTGCAGTATAAAGGATCAGAGTTGCGACCATCGGCTGAATGTTCAATTTTGCTACAAGCAGACCGTTGAATGCGCCGCACAGTGCAGAAGCAAGAAGCGCTGCCACAACTGCAAGAATAATAGAATTCTGATAAGCTGTTACAGAAGATGCTCCACCTGATAAAATCTGGCAGCACACAGCTGCTGCAACTGCCATAACCGCACCAACACTGATATCCTGTCCACCGGATGCCGCCGTAACAAGCGTCATACCAACAGCAAGAATAACAAGTTCTGATGCTCGGTTGATAACGTCGATAACATATCCGTAAAGAACGCCATTTCGAATTGTAATATTAAAGAAATCCGGTGTTTTGATCACATTGATCAAAAGAACCGCAATCAGACACACGATAGGAAGAAAAAGTCTCGCATGTGTGATCTTTTTTAATTTACTGTTATTCATTCTTATCGTCACCTCCTGCAATTGCTTTCATGATGTTGCTCTGTGAAAGCTCACTTTCTTCCAGTTCGCCTACTTTTTCTCCATCACGGAGAACAGCCATTCTGGAACACGTACGAAGCATCTCTTCTACTTCTGATGAGATAAAGGTTACTGCCATTCCCTGATCTGCCAGATCAAGCACAATCTTCTGTATTTCTGTCTTTGTACCAATATCGATTCCTCGTGTCGGTTCGTCCAGAATCAGATATTCCGGATTTGTCAGAAGCCAGCGTCCAAGGATAACTTTCTGCTGGTTACCACCGGAAAGACTCTTGATTGGAGTTTCACGGCTTGCTGTCTTGATCTGCAGCATATCAATATACTTATCTGCCGCTTCTTCCATCTCTTTGCGACTCATCGGATGGAACATACCTTTCTTTGCCTGCATTGCAATAATGATATTTTCTCTTACAGAAAGATCTGCAATAATTCCCTCTGCCTTACGATCTTCCGGAAGGTATGCCATGCCAAGTTTCATCGCATCCAGAGGACTGCCTATTTTTACTTCTTTTCCGTTTACTTTCAGTGTACCGGAATCTGCTTTATCTGCACCGTAAATGGAACGAACCAGTTCAGAACGTCCGGATCCAAGAAGTCCGGTAAGTCCGATTACTTCTCCTTTATTTATCTTAAGGTCAAACGGTTTGATCGTTCCTTTATGCCCGATACCCTTTGCTTCAATAACAGGTGTATCTGAGAAGACTTTTTTATCTTTATGGTCTCCCTTGATATCTGCCAGATCATCAAAATCTTTACCCATCATCTTGGCAACCAGCATAACTCGCGGAAGATCTTTCGTTTCATATTCTCCTACAAGTTCTCCGTTTCGAAGGACTGTGATCCTGTCACAGACTGCATATACCTGTTCCAGGAAATGTGTGACAAAAATAATTCCTACGCCTTCACCGCGGAGCCGGCGCATCAGCACAAACAGTTTCTCAACTTCTTCATCATCCAGAGAGGAAGTCGGCTCATCCAGAATCAGTACTTTACATTTCATATCAACAGCACGCGCAATCGCGATCATCTGCTGAATTGCCACAGAGCATTCATCCAGCATCTGTGTCGGCGGAACATTGATATTCAGACTTTCCAGAAGCTTTGCAGAACGTGCATTCATTTCCTTCCAGCTGATCATTCCCGCCTTATTACGCGGTTCACGTCCAATAAACAGATTTTCCGCAACGGTCAGGTTCGGACAGAGGTTTACCTCCTGATATACGGTACTGATACCGTTTGCCTGAGCCTCCTGCGGCGAGTGATTGATGATATCTTTATTTTCACCATTCATATGAATGGAACCACTTTCGAATTCATGTACACCGGTCAGAACTTTAATCAGTGTTGATTTTCCGGCTCCGTTTTCTCCCATCAGTGCATGGATTTCACCTTTTCGAAGTGTAAAATCCACATGGGAAAGGGCACGGACACCGGTGAAATTTTTACTTATATCACGCATTTCCAAAACAATGTTTTGTTCCATTTTCTTTCCTCCATTCCCTGTTTTCTTTCATTTTCCCTTTATTTTGCCTGTTTTTGAGCGCAAAAGGGGCGTGGCCCATAAAATCCTTCTGATCTGGATCCTGTTCCACGCCCCGGGCTCATTTCTTATAACTACGCTTCAGTTTATTTTCAAGTTATTCAAGATTAGTATGCACGTCCGTCGATAATTTCCTGAGTGATCGGTGTGATGTCATAATCTGTTCCATCGATTGTAACTTTTGTTACAGTATCGTCAGCTGCAAATGCAACTTCATCTACATATGCCTGTTTGTCAACATCTTCGCCGGCTTCCAGTTTCTGAATGATTTCTTCTACACGTGGTCCGTGAAGTGGGTTACACTCTGTATCACATGTGATCTCGCCGGAAAGTGTCTGAGTAAGTCCTGCGTTTGTTGTATCAAAGGACATTACAAGGATCTGTCCTTCTTCGCCTCCAACTTCGTATCCTGCTGCTTTGATTGCATCGATTGCACCAAATGCTTCGTTATCATTCTCGCAGTATACAACATCGATGTCATCGCCGCTCTGTTTCAGGATGGACTCCATAACTTCCTGGCCTTTAGCCTGTGTAAATTCACCGGACTGCTGAGCAAGTGTTGTCCAGTTGTCATGAGCTTCTACAGCTTCATCAAATCCTTCTGTACGTCCGATCTGAGCAGATGCTCCGATAGTTCCCTGAATATCAACAAGGTTGATTTCTTCATCGCCGCGGCCTTTTGCTTCAAGATATGCATCCAGCCATGCCATTGCTTTCTGACCTTCAAGTTTGAAGTTGGATCCTACCCATGCGGTATAAAGGCTGTCGTCAGATACATCTACCATACGGTCAACGATGATTACCGGGATTCCTGCATCTTTTGCTTCCTGAAGAACAGTGTCCCAACCAGTCTCGGTTACAGGTGCAAGTACAATATAGTCAACTTCCTGCTGAATGAAGTTACGGATTGCTGTAAGCTGATTTTCCTGTTTCTGCTGTGCATCATCAAAGATCAGTTCATATCCGTTTTCCTCTGAGAAAGTGGATTTCATGGACTCTGTGTTTGCAGTACGCCAGTCAGATTCTGCTCCTACCTGTGAGAAACCAACTGTAATTGTGTCGTCATCCGCTGCCATTACGTTCACTGCGGAAAGTCCTGCGAGCATTGATACTGCCAAGAGTGCTGTCACCATTTTTTTCTTCATTTTGTAATCCTCCCTTTACATTTGTTCGTGTTTTTTAAGATGGTTTTATTATAGCAATTTGATACGAAAACTCCATAGATTATTTTCGGAAAAAAGTTCATACTTTTATGCTTTTATCTGTCATGATTTTAACAGGTTGATTTTTTTACGATTTCGGTTGAATATTTTTTCCAAGGCGGATCTCCACGGTAGTACCAATACCTTCTTCAGATGAAATCGTCATTCCATACCCCGGTCCATAGTACAATGCAATTCGTTCCGCTACTGCCGCAAGCCCGAATCCGGCTCTTTCACCCGTACGTATTGCCTCCTGCACTTCATGCAGTCTCTCCGGTGTCATTCCCTGTCCGTTATCACTGACTGTAAGAACAATTGCGTTCTCTTCTTCCCTGCCGGTTATCGTAATCTTACCTTTACCACGGCGATTTTTTATTCCATGATAAAGGGCATTTTCTGCCAGAGGCTGAATAGAAAGTTTCGGAACCTGTATTACATCCATTTCTTTTGGTATGGACAATTCAAATTCCAGAATATCATGATAACGGAACTGCTGAATTTCCAGATAACTCAACGTGTGTCTTTTTTCTTCCGCAAGAGGAATGATGTCATTTCCCTTCGAAAGTGATGTGCGGAAGAAAATAGAAAGACTGGAAATCATCTCCACGGCATCGTCCGTCATTCCACCTTCGATCAGCCACACGATCGTATCCAGAGTATTATAAAGAAAATGCGGGTTGACCTGTGCCTGGATAAGCTGGAGTTCCGTCAGATGCTGCATTTCTTTTTCCTGACGGACATTTTCCAGAAGTCCGCTGATTCTGCGTGCCATCTTATTAATGCCCTGATCCAGTTCCTCAATCTCTATAATCTCCGCCGCAACCGGAAGAACGTCGAAGTTTCCACGTCCGACCTTCTTTACCTTATCCAGCATCTCTGTTACCGGGCGAATGATTCCACCAGTCAGACGGAATGATCTTCTCATCAGGATTCCCAATGTTGCCATCAGCAATACCGCCATCCCCGATATCAAAATCTTAACTCGGCGTGTAAGATTCGTCTCAACCTTTACGAGATACATAGATTCATTATAGATATAATTCTGCATCTCCTGCATGATCAACCCTGTGATGATACGAATGTTACTGTCCATGAATTCCATTCGTTTATCATATTCTTTGATTGCCATCAACTGGAGCATTCTCTTTTTCAGATTATCCAGATATGCATCCAGACTGTTCAGACATTTTACGCCACTGGCATGGTATGTATTCTGACGCAACTTTTTCATAATCTGCTGCGCATCTTCCACCTGTCCCACAACATCATCCAGTTCACTTGCCTCTTTTGAGCCGATTGCCAGATAATACATTTCCAGATCTAGTTCATCCTTGAAACTCAGATTAAATTTACTGCTGACCGCCAGATTCTCCGACAGCTTATTATACTGCCCTGCATACTGCCAGAAGATCACAAGCAGAATAACCAGCAGACAGGCCATTGGAATCATCGTACTGAACAGAAGTCTGTTCATACGTTTCTTAAGTCCCATCTGCTTTTTTCTTTTCCGGGGTACTCCTCTCATGCTTTTTCCTCCCGGGCTTTTCGATATTCACTCGGAGTCATACCCTGTGTTTTCTTGAAAAGGTAACTGAAATAATGTGCATCCTTATATCCGACTTCTCCTGCAATCTCGCTTGAACGCATGCCTGTGCAGCGTAAAAGTTCCTTCGCCTTGTTCATACGAAGAGTAGTCAGATATTCAATAAACGTCTGTCCCATATTCTGACTGAACAATGCACTGAAATGATTGGAACTTACATTTGCCACATTCGCAGCTGTATTAAGCGAAATGTCTTCATCCATATAATGTTCATCAATGAAATCCACCGCAGTCTTCAGAATGCTTCGATTCTTATTACCGGAATTCTGATCCCGGATCGTAATAGCCTGAGAAATCATTTTTTTCGCGTATGTAATAGCACTTTCTATGTTTTTTCCACTCTCTGCCAGAATTTCCTCTGTATTTTCCGGTTCCATTTCTTCTGTGTCACACCCCAGACTTTTCAGAAAAGAGAGCACCGAAAAACGTACATTCAGAATGACATAATTTCGGAATACAAGTGATTCCATCGGCTCCTGCCCAATTGCATAAAAATAGTCCTTTACAAAGTTTTCGGTTTCTTCCTGAAGACCATTGCTTAAAAACTTCTGCAAAATAGCCGGATTCAGTGCATTAACATCTACGTTTTTCAGATAAGCATTATCATTTGTATCTGCCTGACCACTGCGATGCTCCATCAGTTCCATCTCATCATAGTAAAGAATATTTTCACCATACAGATATCTCTGGGAAAAAGCTCTGGATGCACTGTGGTAACTCTTTTGCAGCTGACTCAGACGCTCTACCGATTCTCCGACAGCAACAAACCATTGCCTTTTTTGTTCTTTCCGGTCAAGAATCTTTTTGATTTCATCAATGCAGCTCCTGGTATTTTCATCAATTGTTTCTTTCTGTCCTTTAATCAGGACACCATAAGAAAAAATATTGCAGCGAAACAGCATTGCCGAAGTATTATCGGAAAAAAAATCTTCCAACATTTCCAGTGACTCTGCCTCCCACTCGGAATAGCCTTCCTTCTGACCTGAAAAATCCTCCTCGGAATTCATCGTAAAAATCAGGATGTTATATGCCTCTGCTACAATATCCAGTCCCAGTTTCTCAGCTTTTTTATACACTTCCATCATATCCATGGAACCACATACCAGTGCTTCAAAAAAATCCCGGTTGCTGTTTTTCTCATAAACCTGCATTTCTCTCTGAAATTTCTCGTAGTATTCTTTCTGTGTCTTTTCGTGTTCGTAACGGCTTCGTATCTCGGAAAGACGCTCGATCAATGCATTCTTGGTAATCGGTTTCAGGAGATATTCCTCCACTCCGATGCTGATTGCCTGTTTCGCATAATTAAAATCGTCGTATCCGCTAAGAATCACGATCTTAAGTTCCGGAAGTTCTTTCTTTGCCAGCTTTGCAAGCGTCAGTCCATCCATGAACGGCATTTTGATATCTGTGATGAGAAGATCGGGTTTCTGCCTGATCAGTAATGGAAGTGCCATCTCTCCATCCGCGGCTTCTCCCACAAGTTCAAACCCCAGTTCTTCCCACGGAATCATACGTTTAATAGTCTCTCTTACAATGACTTCATCCTCTGCCAGAAAAATTTTTAACATTACTCCACCCCTCTTGTTGCTTTTCATTATATAGAATCTCTGCTATATACTATACCAGTTCCTTTTTTGTCAGACAAGTTCCTTTTTTGTCGCAATTTTGCAGTATTGTTTTTAGAAAAATTTAATACTTCAATCTCTTTGCCGGTGTGGATATGTGTGGTATGATATTGCCAATCTGAAAAAGGGGTGTAAATCCTGATATAAATTTGTTTCATATGGAGATAAATGATGAGTAAAACAGAATTTCTTGATATTTTATATAATCAGCTTTCCGGTCGGATGCCGGAAGGAAATGTTGCTGCACATGTGCAGTATTATCGCAATTATATCGAAGATGAGCAGCAAAAAGGCCGTACCGAAACCGATATTTTAAATGATCTCGGAGATCCACGCCTGATTGCCCGGACGCTTCTTGATACAGAAGTCGGTGCCGGCAATCCGCAGAACGGAAGCACATATTCTGCTATATACAATGAAGCAGATTCCTATTATAACAAATATGACAGCTCCGATTCCGCCCGGGGGCATGTTAAGAAGCACAGCTTTAAGCTGGATCTTTCCACATGGTACGGTAAAGTTGCTGTCATTTTGATTGCTGCTGTCGTATTACTTCTGCTGGTCACGATTCTCGGTGTCCTGATCCCGGTTATGATCGTTGCCGGTGTGATTATGTATATCGTTTCCCAGTTACGTAAACGATAGTTTCTTATGCTGTTTTCTTTGTCATAAAGGATACGAATCTTACACGCTGATCCATCTTGTCGCCGATCATTCCGATTACTTTTCCCATGGTAAATGCGGCAAGGATCGTACCGATTCCGAGTCCGTCCAGATGTCCGAGGATACTTAAGGTCATCAGTGCAGTTACTGTAAGACAGGTAACATCATATCCTATCTTGATTCTGGAGTATTGTACTTTCGTGATATCTGCCAGCTCTCTCGGGAACAGGTCTGTCGGAATGATCGGCAGGCCGCAGCGGTTGGAAAGTGCGATTCCGATGCAGAGAAGCAGATAACTGATAATGAAATAAATGACCCGGTATCCGATTGCTGTCGGCAGCACATTAATCCACATCTCATGTACATCGAGCATTTCGCTGAATGCAAATCCAACAACAAAACTGAAAAGATACGGTGCGACAAATTTCTTTCGCATGATCATCAGGGATAATACCAGCAGTCCCTGGAAAATATAGGTCCAGGTGCCGAGGGAAACCTTCGTAAATACTTCTGAGAATGCATATGGTACGCTGGAGATTGCAGAAATTCCGGATCCGGAATACAGCATCAGCACAACGCCCAGACTGTTGATCAGTACAACCACCAGCAATGCCAGCTCACCCCGCAGCACCGGCAGATCTTTTTTCTTTTGTGTCTCGTTTTTTTCTGTCAATTTATATTTCCTCCGTAATAATTGATTTTCACCCTGCCTATCTTAGCACCCTGGCATCTGTTTTTAAAGAGGAAAAATTTTTTAATCTAATTCTGCACGTATAATATCACTGATTCTTACCATTTCTGCTGCCTTTCTCTGTCTGACAGGTATCTTATCCTGCCTTATATAATATAAAAACCGACCTGTATTTTCTGCTTTTATTGTAGCGAATACCTGTCGGTTTTTATATCTTTATTTTGTTGTTTTTGTATTTATCTTATCGTTTCATCGCCTCACGGATACACATCTCAATGTAATCCTCTCCAAACGCTGTATTCACTGTCAGATCAAAGTTCCCTGCTGCGCCCCAGATACGCCCCGTATAATAGCGATAATTATCTGCGCGCCATTTATCTTCCTTCTGGATTTTCTGTCTTGCATCTTTTTCAGAGAGATGCAGACGTTCCATAACACGTTTCATTCTGTTTTCCATTGGAGCAGAGAAAAAGACTCTCAGACAGTTACGGTTATCCCGCAGTACATAATCCGAGCAGCGACCTACGATCACACAGTTTCCTTTTTCTGCCAGTTCTTTTACAACTTTAGATTCTGCCTCGTATATTTTATCCTTCGGTGCTTCCTCGTCTGCCTGCGCATACATATACATCTGATTCACAAGATCATACAGGAAACTGCTGGTCATCATTTCTTCATTCTTCTGAATAAATTCCGGTGTATACCCTGTTGTTCCGGCAGTCATCTCAATAATTTCCTGATCATAAAAAGCATATCCGAGTTTTTCTGCAAGTGCTTTTCCAATGTCGTGGCCGCCACTTCCGAACTGTCTGCCGATCAGAATTACATTACGCTGTGCAGCATGCACTGATTTGCTGTCAGCCTGCACTTTGTCTGTACTTTCTGCATTCTCTCCGACATATTCTTCCGGGAACAGCATCGGTTTTACAAACGCAAGTTTTTTACCTACCACTCTCGCGATAAATCCAACCAAAAGTGCCGCAATGATCGTACCTTCACGCACTCCGTTAAGACGTCCGGTAAATACAAATGAAAGGATTGCTGCGATCACTGACATTGACACATCAAAACAGATTTTTGTCGTTCCGAAGTTTGTCTTCCATGTCAGAACAATTGCACGGACAAAAGATTCGCCCGGCAGCATGACAACATCCGCCAGCACTTCCATATATACACCAAATCCAAGGATCAGACATCCGATCAGCAGATAAATGATCTTCATGATATATACCTGTGGATTTACCCATGCAAACAGAAGCATCGTCAGATCAATAAAATATCCGAAGATGATGGAAACCGGAATCTGTAATACGTGTTCCAGCTTGAAGTTTTTGCGCAAGATCAAAAGCTGCAGTAAGATCAGAAATATACTGAAAAATATTGTAAAGTTTCCAAGTGTAAACGGAAAGCTAAGACTCAGTACATATGGAATTGATGAAATTGGCGATGTTCCAAGGCTTGCTTTCGTGATCAGGCTGACACCGAGCGAGTTCACAAAAAGCCCGATCAGAAAAATCACATATCTTTTTAGTTTGTTCATTTGTTACTTTCCTCTTTCCCTGTATGTTCACAGCCTGTCTCAGACAGGTTCTTATAAATTTTATGATAAACCGCCATAAAAGCTTCTGCTTCTTCCGGCGAAATATCTTTCCAGGCAGTCGTTTCAATTTCCCTGAAAACTTCCTCAACCAGTTTCTGGCTTTTTTTTCCAGATTCAGTCATAAAAATATGAAAGGTTCTCCTGTTGCCATTGAGCATCCGACGTTCAATCAGATTTTTTTCTTCCATACGATTCAGGATTGAGGTCAGTGATCCGGCTTCTATTAAACATCCGGCTGCGATCTCCTTCTGGCTGGCACCGTCATGATCTTTCAGATAATCCAACACTTTGGGCTGTCCAAGCGTAAGCCCCGAAGCTTTCACACGCTCCAGCAATCGCTTCTGGATCAGCATCTGATTTGCCATTGTCAGATAATGCAATGATGTATCCATATCATTTTCCCTTCCTTTCGGGCAAAATAAAATAGTTATAATTCCAAACGTTAGAATTATAACTATTTTATATAAAAATGTCAAATGTATTCATTTCCGAAGGTTTTCCCTCTTCCACCACATATCCGTCTGCCATAAAAATAACCCGGTCCGCCACATCACGGGCAAATCCCATCTCATGAGTGACTACGATCATTGTCATACCCTCTTTTGCCAGATCTTTCATAACATTTAAAGTTCCGTTTTTCGGATCAACGAAAAACTTCACAATGTAAAACAGGGCCTTGCCCTAACAAAAAAGCTTTCCCAATCACAGAAATGGCCAATCAGCCTTTCGTTATTTCCGCGGAAGGTATCGATTATGACATCCATCAGGTACTGAAAGAAACCGGCATCGAACCGGATATCCGTTTTTCCTCCATGGATGATCATGTGGTGATCTCTATGGTTGCCAATAATCTCGGAATCAGCATGCTTCCAAATCTTGTTATCGGAAATGCACGTGCCCAGATTCAGGCATTGCCTCTGGAACCCAATTTTTCCAGAGAACTTGGTATCGGTATCCGTTCCTATGCCGGTCTCTCTCCTGCTGCACAGCAGTTCATCACTGCCATTCATGAACATATAAATACTTTTTAAATTCTAGTATCAGTCAACGTGTGACTCACTCGGGATATTCCTATTCCGTATAGGTATTTCCATTCTCATCAGTCCAGGTACCATCACCATTGTCAGTATAGCCTACACCGTTTGAATCACGATAATAATAATCACCGTTTGTAGTCTCTTTTATATCCACCGTTCCATTGACGCCCTGAAGCTCACGCTGCTCCAGTTCGATTCCGAAATGATAATTCTCATCATTCCATGTACTATAGGAATTTCCATTGGCATCTGCCCAGGCACCATTTCCCTGATAACTGTAACGGAAGCCATTATCATCAGAATAAGTTCCGTTTCCGTTATCGTAAAGAACTCTGGATTCGGTATCACCTTCGCCAGCTGCCACGATTGATGCAACTCCGGAAGAACCACTGAATCCACTGGTGTATGGCACTCCGTCCGGCAGCTGCTCATAATAATAGCCATCACCATCGGTAGGATAATCATTTTCAGAGGTTGTATTTTCCGTTGCCTGCGCATTGTTTTCCCCGTCAGATACAGATGACATTTCCGTAGCATTTTTTTCTGTGGATTTTTCCACATTTTGTGACATATTCTCTGCATCCGTTACTTCTGTATCATCCTGCCCGCTCTGTGTTTCCGTGATTTCCTGCATATCTACCAGTTCAGAAGTCTTCTCTGTCTGCTGCATCGGATTCTCATTACGAATCTCATTCCCCTCTGCCTGACCGGTTCTTTCCGTACCGGCAGACACTGCAGCTTCCGTTAGTTCTGGCGAAATATTAAACGCCAGATTACCACCTGCTAAAAGCGCCGCCATCAGAATTCCCGGAAGGATTCCTCTTCGAAGCTTTCGTATATTTATCATATACATAATTCTGTCCCTGAATACCATTCCGCTGTCATTCAGGCTCGCTGTTACATACGGAACCTGATTATCCATTGCAACAGTTCTAAGAAGCAGCTGCCTGTACATACTGCATTCCTTCCTGTTCACGCTGTGTATGACTGCCGTATCACACAGATTCTCAATATCTTCATCTGCCTCCTTCAACATCAGAAGAAGAAATGGATTAAACCAGTACACAGAAGCACCGATTCGAAGGAGCATCTTATACCAGAGGTCTTTGTGGTAATAATGTGTCAGTTCATGATAGAATACAAGTTTTCGTTCTTCTGCCGAATAACCGGTTGCCGGAAGATACAGTCTTGTACGAAAAAGCCCGGCCAGAAGCGGTGTCGTAAGTCCTGCATTCTGCCTCAGCTCCGGAGCTTTTCGAATATGTCTGTTTCTGCATGCCTTTCTGTATATCTGAATGCTTACCGGATCACTGACCGGAAGACTCATTCTCTCCAGATTTTTCACTGACAGATAGTACGCCACAAATTCTCCCGCCATTTTCAGGATTGCCACAATCAGCCAGACTGTAAGAAAAATACCTGCTGCAATTCCCGCCCATTTACCATTCTCATGAATAGCCGATGGCTTTTGAATGGAAACTCCTGCGAGATTCTGTATATTTTCATTCACAGGCTGTGCAGTATCAGAGAACTCTGTAGTCTGAACTTTCCTCTGACCACCGCTTTCCGTGACAGACTGCTGCACTTTAAAATTCACAATTGAAACTGCTGCCGGCAAACGTATCGGAATCAGAAGGCTGAGCACGACAAACAGCCATATGAAATATTTCCACCTGGCTGATACTTTATTTTTAAGTGGACGCGCAAGCAATTTCACAAGTAAAATCACAATTGCCGCAATAATATTTAATTTCAGAATATGCAAAACAAATACTTCCACAATCCACTATTCCTCCCTGTCTTCCATCTCCTTAAGAAAATCGCTGAGCTCATGAATTTCTTCCGAACTGATTTTTTTCCCCTGATAAAGGGATGTTACAAATTTTTTCAGTGAATTTCCATAAAGTTTCTCAAGAACACTCTGGCTCTCATGTGCCTGATAATCTGTCTGTGAAATCAACGGCGTATATAGATTCATTTTTCCCTGCTTGGTCACTTCTACAAAATTTTTGGATTCCAGTCTGGTCAACAATGACAGGATTGTTGTCGGTGCAAGATTTTTTCTGGTATTGATTACTTTTTCGATCTCCGGTCGCGTCATCGGCGGAGTGCCATTCCACAGAACAAGCATAATATCCAGTTCTGATTCCGGAAGCCTCTGATATGTTTTTTTCACTTTTTCGTCTCCCTCTGTTACTAATTTCTACAAATGTAGGATCAGTTTAATTGTATCATATCCGCCACCAATTACAACTGTTTCCTTTTCACAACGAAACAACTCACTTATCAGTTTTCTGTATAATTGTTTCCATTCTCATCACTCCATGTTCCGTCACCGTTATCAGTAAATCCTGTCCCATTATCATCACGGAAATAGTAATCTCCATTTGTAGTCTGTGTAACTGTCACGCTGTTGCCGTCTGCATCTGTAAGGGTGTGCTGTTCAAGCTCTGCTCCCATATAATGTGTATCATCATTCAATGCCTGCCAGGTCTTACCGTTTTGGTCTGTAAAATAAATCTCATCGTCGGTCGTGTAGACTGTTCCATCATCACCGATATATTCACTGTCATAGTTTTTATAAATGATTCTGTCTACAGAAACACTGTTTCCATTGCTATCAAATAACGTCAGCGTAGCTGTAGAAAGAACATCTGCATTTTCTTCTGAAGAACTTTCCCCATCCGAGTCACTTCCGTCTGCATCTGAAGAAGAGGAGGTCGCTCCCACACTCTGGCTGTCAGATGCATTCTTGGATGTAGAATCATAAGTAACTGCATCACTTTCCTGCCTTGCAGAAGACGGATTTCCCGGATAGGAAATGTCCTCTATCAGTTTTCTTACTTCACTGATATCATCTGCATCTTTTGCATATCCAACCGCCATATACAAGCTTTTTCCCTCAGAATAAATCGTCTGATAACATGCCTCATATGTATCATCACATCTGGCAATTTCCACCTTATCATCATCCACCGAATATTTATAGACAATTATATAATCACTGCCATTTGTGTAACTTGCATAAGCCCCTTCCGTATTCGCCTTCTGCCATCCGGAATCTGCCGGTGGCTGCATATAAAAATCACCATTCCCGGCGGCCATAACATTTCCACCGGAAAAAACGCCCAGCGCCACAGCTGTCATCAGTGTCATTAATTTTGCAGATTTCATCTTCATAATAGATTCTCCCTTTGACTTTTATTTTCTACTTTTGTAGAAGTTATTTTCATTCTACATCTGTAGAATATTCCTGTCAATTCTTTTTTTCTACAATTGTAGAATTTTTTAGACGCTCGCCGTACCGCTGCCATCTCCTCGATATGTAAAAAAAATCCACTGTAATATTCCCCGTTCACAGTAAGTAACTGTCGGCTTTCTATTACAGTGGAAAAATCTCGTACCTGCTATTTTTGTTTTCTCAGAAAAATTACATTCCTTTTGCCTTCTTTACGCACTCCAACTGTGCCTCGATCACTGCGCTGCGCAGTCCCTTTTCTTCCAGAACACGTACTGCCTGAATCGTCGTTCCTGCCGGTGAACATACCATATCTTTCAGTTCGCCCGGATGTTTGCCTGTCTCCAGCATCAGTTTCGCACTTCCGAGTACGGCCTGTGCCGCAAATTTATATGCCTGTGCACGCGGCATTCCATCCGCAACCGCTGCATCTGCCATCGCCTCAAGAAACATAAATACATATGCCGGAGAACTTCCTGAAACTCCAACCACTGCATCCATCAGATGTTCCGGGATCACTTCTGACTTACCAAAGGTATTGCAGAGTTTTACTGCCAGCGCTGTCTCTTCCTCTGTCACCAGATCATTCACACAAAGAGCTGTCATGCCTTCTCCGACCATCGCCGGTGTATTTGGCATTGTACGGATGATTTTTGTCCCTTCTCCCAGATGTTCCCCGAGCCACTGCAAAGTTTTACCCGGTGCAATGGAAATAAAAATCTGTCCTTCTTTTACATTATCTTTGATTTCATCCAGCACTTCTTCCAGAAACTGCGGTTTCACTGCCAGAAATACTACATCGGCAAATTCCACAACCTGTGCGTTCGTATCCGCCTTCTGAATGCCGAGTTCCTTCTCAATCTTTTCGCGGGTTTTGTCTGATTTGGCAGATGCAATGATATCTGTTGCTGCCACCTCACTGCTTTTTAGAATTCCTTTTAAAATGGCTGTCGCCATATTTCCACAACCGATAAAACCAATCTTCATGATAATCTCCTCCTTGGGTGAAAACGTTGTTACCCATATGATACCCGTTTCCACCCAAAAAGTAAAATACTATCTTATTATTTCATTCTATAACATTATCTGACAGTTACATCTGACACACTATATTCAGTCAAAATGCAGGGTCTTGTGATATTTTGCGTACTGATCAAGCAGATCACTCCACCTCTGTCCCTCCGGTTTGTTTTCGTTATTGTTGTAATTATCCGGTCCCTTCAGTTCATCCATGTATTGAGTATAATCCAGAATGTAGATATCAACTGTGGAAATGTCTCTGTCTTGGATTGCAAAAATATTGCAGTTTCCGGCAGAATCATTATATGGAAGTTTATTTCCGTTCGCGTCAAGCGCTACCATAAAACAATCACTGTCAGAGCCGTCTTCATAAAGCTCATTTACGGTCAGCTCATATGGTGTACGGATTACAGATTTAAGGCCAATACCTGCATCATTTGTATCGTTCAGTTCCAGAACCTCGGTCTGAGAATCGTCTACTGTAACCGGAATATCAAAGTTCCAGTCACCTTCATATTTGTAGTAGCCCGCATCTGTTCCATATTTTTCATAGTCATCTTCTGACCATTCATAATCTGCTTCCAGTCCTCTTACCTTCGTGATATCCAGATGCAGATTAAAGGTATCAGGAATCTCAATATCTTTAATATATTTCTGATATTCTCCACCACGCTCAGATACTTTATTGATAAATTCTTCCAGCAGCGCATATCCTTCATCCGTTTCATCATTTAAATCATCCTGTGTCACGCCCATCTCATCCAGTACCTGCTGTGTCATTTCGTTATACTTTTCATTATATTCCGTATAATCTTTCGACGCCTGTGCGAGATCATAACGGAAAATACATGCATAAGTTTTATCATCCAGGAACTGCCCTTCCACCTGACCATCGATGACCGGATCTGCATCTGCATTAAAATCAACGCCACCGGTCATATCCAGATCAATAACCGGTGTACCGCTTTCTGCTATGGTTTCCGTCTCTGGAAATGGCGTATCACTTTTAAGCTGCATCGTCATGTAAACTGCCTGGCTGTTGGCAAATACTTCGGAACATGTGATCGTCAGACCGTCAGCGGTTTTGGTGTAAGCGGTATCTTCTTTTGTTGCCGTAGCATTTGGGGCAGCTTCATTCCCTGTCGTATTGCTTTCTGTCTGATTTCCTTTCTCTCTGTCGGAAGCAGTATTTCCATTTTCTTTTGTCTCAGTTCCATCAACAGCTTCCAGTGTCGTTGCATGGTCTGCAAAATCTCCAAAGAAGCTTACGTTGTCCTGTAAGATTTCAAAAAGTCCACCCACAACCGGAATATTTTTTGCCATGACCGGATTTGTCATATAAAATATAAAACCAACTGCAAGTACTGCCGCCATACCGCCTGCAATCCTGCCCCCGATTTTCATCCAATGATATGGATCTTTTGGAGTTTTTTTCTGCATGGCAGTATCATTTTCAATCATGCGATATGCCTGATTAATCCGCTCATGTACAATTACCGGAATTTCCGTATCCTTCTGAAGCTTTTCCTGAAAATCCATTTCATTATTATTAAACGACTTCATTATGCACGTCCCTCCCTGACCTTATACTGATACATTTCTGCAATCTGTTTTCTTCCACGTTGGAGACGGGATTTCACAGTACTCTCCTTCATATCCAGAATCTCGCTGATCTCCCTGATATTAAAACCTTCCATATAATAAAGCAGGATTACCAGACGATACTTGTTATCCAGTGGTTCCAGTACCTGTGCCCATTCCTTCGACGCATATTCCTCTTCATAAAAAGGTGTTTCCGGCATCTCATCGGTGTAAGTAACCAGATTCTTTCTCTTCAGGATATCCTTACATTTATTGATCAAAATGCGTATCATCCATGTTTTGAAATATTTGTTCTGTTTCAGACTTTTCAGATTTTCATAACATGAGAGAATGGTATCCTGTATCGCGTCGGCAACGTCTTCATCGTTTTTCAGATATGCACAAGCGACCTTGTACATGCTCTGCACCTGCTCATCCATAAGCCGGCAGAACGCATCTTTGTCACCTTTTTTCGCCTTTCGTATCAAAAATTCATTCATCGTAGTCTCCATTCTCCTGTATTCGACCGGTCGTCAGGAAATGTTGTGTAAAAGCTTTGTTTATGTGCTTCTACTTATTAGACGCGCAAAACATCAAAAAGGATGCAGATTTTTTCATAAAATTTTCCACATGCAAAAAATACCGCAGAGTCACTGGAAGGGATATGGCTCTGTGGCATGTTATTGTACTACTTTGCAAGCAGCATGGACAGATAAGAAGTTCTCGTGGTGTCCTGCATAGAATAGCCGATCGTCTGCAGTATTTCTTTAACCTTATCCAGTGCTGCTTCTTTTTTTTCTTCTGTTTCAACAATAATCTCCAGTTCCAGATAATCCCCAAGATTGGTAACAGTATCAACGCACGCTGTGATATTCTCCCTGTGAAAATACTGTCTCAGCTTTTCTACCGGAGGTACCGGTCGAAAACCGATGTGTTCGAGTATTTTCCGACAGATTTTGGCATCCCCTACAGTTGTTTCCAACTCCTGTCTGGTCATGGAAATATTATCCATTTTTGCCCCCTTGTATGTAATGGCTGCACTCCTCTTGCCTGTCATTCGATTCTCCGTACTGCGTACACGAAAAGCCTCATCCAAAGCGGCAAAATCATGATGATCTGACGTATAATAAGTATCCGATTCCAGAACAAGATCTGCCCTCACAAAACCCGTTTCTTCCAGAACCCTCTCTATATCTGTCCTGCTGTTTATCTTTAGTTTAATCTCAACTTCTACACTCATATTTGCTCCTGCTCCTTACATTAAAATACTGTCCGATTACCAGTTATTTTCTGTTACTTCCAGCCACTGATATGGATTTCTTTTTACTTAATATATCACAAGTTCATATCAAACACATCTGAAACCTGACACATAATTCTAATATCCATCAGTTTCCCCAATAGTATGTCATGTCGCAGGAAAGCCTTGCCTTACCATCTTCCCAGACTCAAAAATCCAATAAAAAAGAGGAACCCTTCATACGAAAATCTCCCCTTCTGAAACACCAGGAGATATTTTCAAAGGATTCCCCATACAACAAAATTTCTTATCCACACCCAGCCCAGGGTGTGCAGAGGGACGGGCGACGTCCCTTTGCGGTTTTATATGATTCTTTAAATCACATAATCTTTCTGAACAGATCTTTCAGATCTTCCACACTGGCATCTTTCGGGTTGCCCGGTGCGCATGCATCAGCGTGTGCAGATTCTGCAAGGAACTGAAGATCTTCTTCTTTAATTGCTTCCAGTTTTGTCGGAATTCCTACATCAACAGAAAGCTTTCTGACTGCATCGATTGCAGCTTTTCTGTACTCTTCCTGTGTCATAGAGTCTACATCTTTGACACCCATAGCACGGGCGATTTCACGGTATTTTTCACCTGTACATTCCTGGTTATATTCCATAACGATCGGGAGCATCATTGCGCATGCAACACCATGTGGTGTATCATAAACAGCACCCAGAGTATGTGCCATGGAATGTGCGATTCCAAGGCCTACATTTGAGAATCCCATACCTGCAATATACTGTCCAAGTGCCATTCCCTCACGGCCTTCTTTTGTGTTTTCTACTGCACCGCGAAGAGATTTGGAAATCAGTTCGATTGCTTTCAGATGGAACATATCTGTCATTTCCCATGCAGCTTTTGTGGTATAGCCTTCGATTGCATGTGTCAGTGCATCCATACCTGTAGAAGCGGTCAGACCCTTAGGCATAGAAGACATCATTTCCGGATCAACTACTGCGATGATCGGCATATCATGTGGGTCAACACATACGAATTTACGTTTTCTTTCTACATCAGTGATAACATAGTTGATGGTAACTTCTGCAGCAGTTCCTGCTGTTGTCGGAACTGCAATGATCGGTACACAAGGTTTCTTTGTCGGTGCAGTGCCTTCCAGACTTCTTACATCTTCAAATTCCGGATTCGCAATGATAATTCCGATTGCTTTTGCTGTGTCCATGGAAGATCCGCCACCGATTGCAACGATATAATCTGCACCGGATTTCTTAAATGCAGCTACACCATTCTGTACATTCTGGATTGTCGGGTTTGCCTTAATATCTGAGTAAATTTCATATTCCAGGCCATCTTTTTCAAGGACATCTGTTACCTTACTTGTAACATTAAATTTAATCAGATCCGGGTCGGAACATACAAAAGCTTTCTTAAATGCATGTGCTTTTGCCTCGTTTGCGATCTCAGCGATTGCGCCTGCTCCGTGATAAGAAGTTCCATTCAAATTAATTCTGTTTGCCATGATTAAACATTCCTTTCTTACTTGTCTGCACATTGTCTTTTGCATCTGTACAGCATTATTTGCTTTAACTTTGTCATTATATTAACAATGCATCCACAAAAAAGAAAGTTACAAAATCCGTTGAGTGTAACGTTTCCTGTAACTTTCGTGATTTGTTCCAAATTTATATATTCATGTTCAGTAAAAATGACAGTGTATTTTCTATATAGCGTCTGTTTTTCAATAAAAAATCCTTTATTTACGGGGTTTTTGTAATGTCAATTTAAAATTTCAAGATCCACAAAAACCTCTGCAAGTTTTCCCGGCATACCGTCAACCACTGTCTGAGCAAGTTTCTCCGGTGTACATGTCAACTCTCCTGTCACCCATCTGATCGTCATATAGATCGAGCTCTGGCAGTACATTTCCAAAAGATAATGAATGTTTTCTCCCGCTTTTTTGCCACTTTTTTCACAAATCAAATTTTCATAAAATTCCAGAATCAATTCAAAATCATGCTGTCTGAGAGAGTTTTGTTCATCATAACGAAATGCCGCAGCAAAAAATGTCTGCTCTTCCTGAATATAAGTAAACTTCTTCACAAGCGCATCGTAAACTGTTTTTCCCTGTCCCATATGCTCAAAAGATTTCACCAGAAGCTTGTCAAAATACCAGTTGATCAGATCATATTTATCCAGAAAATTTCTGTAAAAAGTCTGCCTGGTAAGCCCACATTCTTCCGTAATCTGCTTTACTGTAATATTTTCTACCGAAGTAGATTTCATACATTCTTTCATTGCTCTTGCGAGCCGGTATTTCGTTTTTTCTCCCTTTGTCAGATCTCTCTGGTTGCCTGTTTCAGCCATTCTTTTTCATCCTCATTTAAGTATGGTGTGATTGTCTCATACACTTTGCGATGGTAATCATTTAATAGTTTTCTTTCATGGTCAGACATCCGTTTGGGATCAATTCCCTCCAGATCAAATGGAACCATTGTCAGTGTTTCAAACCTCATAAACTGTCCGAAAGAAGTCTTTTCTGCCTTTCTGCAAAGCACAAGATTTTCATGTCGGATTCCAAATTCTCCCTCCAGATAATAGCCCGGTTCATCAGAAGTAAGCATACCTTCTTCCAGTATCGGTGCCGGATAATCCGGAATATTTTTCCAGCGGAAACCGTTTGGTCCCTCATGCACATTTAAAAGATAACCGACGCCATGTCCAGTGCCATGATTATAGTCCTCTCCCAGTTCCCAGAGTGGTCCGCGCGCAAGATAATCGAAGTTTAATCCGGTACATCCATACTTGAATTTCGCAGCTGCCAGATTCAGATTCCCACGCAGAACAGCGGTAAAATATTTCTTTTCTTTGTCGCTGACCGGTCCGAGAACTATCGTTCTTGTAATGTCTGTCGTGCCTTCCAGATAGTGTCCACCGGTATCTGCAAGTACCATTCCTTTCGCTTCGAGCGGAATATCCGTCTCCTTTGTTGCACTGTAATGTACAATAGCTGCATGTGTTCCATATGCAATGATCGGATCGAAACTGTCCCCGAGAAAATGCTCCTGTTCACTTCGGAATTGATAGAGTTTTTCCGCTGCACTCAGTTCTGTAATCGTCTCTTTTGCCACATTTGTTTTCAGCCAGTGAATGAATTTAGTAACCGCCACTCCGTCTTTAATGTGTGCGAACCGCTCATTTTCCATCTCTGTAGAGTTCTTAACAGCTTTCGGAAGAAGTGTCAGATTTACCTCATCCAAAATCACCGCATCTGCCGGAATATTGCTCACAAGGCGACTGTTGACACCGGATTTGGAGAGAAGGATTCTGCTGCCGGACGGTATCGCCTGTACGTAAGAATAAACTTCATTATATGGATAAATTTTCACTCCGTCAGCTTCCAGATTCTCACAGATTTTCTGCGCAAAGGCACTGACATTTGCATATAACCGAAGCTCGGTATCTGTCATGATCAGATAAGAAAGCACCACCGGGCAACAGTGAATATCATTGCCTCGGATATTCAAAAGCCACGCAATATCATCAAGTGAAGTCAGTACAAAAACGTCTGCATTTTTTGCTTTCATCTGCTCGCGGATCTTTGCAATTTTATCTGCTCTTGTCTCACCGGCCCACTTTACATCAAGCTCCATCACCGGTTCACATGAAAGTGCCGGACGGTCTTTCCAGATTTCCCCGATCAGATCATCATCTACCGAAAAACTAATGTCTTTTTCTCCCAGAAGCTGCTGTAATTCTTCCGCTTCTTTCGCACTTACTGTACGTCCGTCAAAGCCCAGGCACATCCCCTGTTCCAGTTTTTCTTTCAGAAATTCATGGACGGTCGGAACTCCCGCTTCCCCGGATTTAAACAGTTCGATCGTACTTCCCTTAAGCTGATCTGCCGCCTGTATAAAGTATCTGCCATCCGTCCAGAGTCCTGCCATATCCTGCATGATAAGCGCAGTTCCCGCCGAACCTGTAAAACCTGTAATATATTTTCTGCATTTAAAATAATCGCCCACATATTCTGAACCGTGGAAATCATCTGTCGGAACCAGATATGCATCGACTCCTTTTTCTTTCATAAGAATACGAAGAGCTTCCAGCCTTTCTTTTACTGTCATAACCCACGCCTCCCGCCTGCTAATCTGTAAATCTGTAAATCTGTAAATCTGTAAATCTGTAAATCTGTAATCCATGTTAAACAGATTCTTTCTGTTTGTCAACTAAGGGAGCTGCCCTTATACCCCGTCAGGGGACCTCGCCGGTCCCCTGACAACCCCTGGGCTCCTTTAAATCTCCCAGGTTACCCAAATATGTAAACATACAAAAAGTACCAGAACACCCTGTCTATGTGTGGAGGAGGGTATCCTGGTACTCTGTCATTCTATTGGTTAAATTGAATTAATTCTTGCTTTGCGTGGCCTGGTGGGGTGCGCGAGGGGAGAGCGGCCTTCGCAACTGTGAGCGCCCTCCCCTCGCAAGTTTTTTTAATTGTCAAATTATTTAACGGGTCTGAGGGCAGTTCCCTTATTTTACAATATATCCCTCTTCATCCCACAGATCATGCCAGTCTTTTGCGCCTTCCCACAGAAATACCTGGCCTTTAACCAGTCTGTTTCCTTTTTCGAGTGTACCGATCTTTGCCATTTCCTCATCGGTCAGCGGATCTTCTGTGACGCATTTCAGATTGCTTACATAGTTATGTACTGAGAATGGAATGGAGATTTCTCCTCTCTGATGAGCCCATTTCAGAGCAATCAGTGCCGGATGAACACCATGTGCTTTTGCAATCTCCTGCATTTCCGGTGTCTGCATATCAGCAACATCTTCCGGGCAGATATCTCTTTCCGGTCTTCTTGGTGAACCAAGCGGCATATAGCCTACCGGCTGGATGTTGTGTGCAACAAGATAATCATACTGCTCCTGCTGCTGGAAGCATGGATGAAGCTCCAGTTCACATGCTGCAGGTTTGATCTTCATTAACGGAAGAACAGCCTCAAGCTTCGGAATCGTCATGTTGGAAATACCGATGTAACGGATTTTTCCTTTTTCTACCAGCTCTTCACACTGACGGTAGGTATCCATGAATTCTTCTACGCTGAACGGTCTGGAATCCGGATTTCTGGAATCTACATCACAAAATGGTGCATGGTAATTCGGGAATGGCCAGTGAATGAAGTACAGATCCACATAGTCACATTTCAGATCCTGAATGCTCTTTGTGCATGCTTCTTCTACTTTTCTGTGCATGTCATTCCATACTTTTGTCATGATGAAGAGGTCTTTTCTTTCTACGACGCCTTCTTTGATCGCTGCTTCAAAAACTTCACCGATCTGATGCTCATTTCCATAGCATGCTGCGCAGTCAAACATACGATATCCGCTGCGGATTGCTCCTGCAACTGCTGCAGATACATCTTCTGCGCTTACCCTGTCAGAACCAAATGTTCCCATACCCATACATGGTACTTCTTCTCCTGACGGAAGTGTTACTTTCGGCACGATTGCCGGATCGATAAATTCTGCCATTTTTATTTCCTCCTGATTTTGATTATATAGTTTTCGTTTTCTTAAAGGCTTTGTATAACAATCTGCGGTAACAGTTTTTCCATATCTTCCATTACAAAAAATCCAGTCTCTTCACGCATCGCTGCTGCCGCGGAGATTGCGCTTGCTCTTCTTAATGTTTCTTCGAGAGAAAGTCCCTCGCTTAAGCCCAGTGCAAATCCGGCGATCATGGAATCACCACATCCTACAGTATTGACTGCATTGATCTTCGGAACGATTGCACGGAAGATTCCTTCCTCCCCTACTGCCAGCGAACCGTCTGCGCCAAGTGAAACCGCAACGATCTCCACGCCATTTGCGTGAATCGTTTTTGCCGCATCAATGATATCCTGAATGTCATCGCAGTGTTTACCGGTCAGCATACGGATCTCATCAATGTTTGGTTTGATCAGTGTCGGGCATGCCTCGATGCCCATCTCCAAGAGCTTACCGCTCGTATCAAGGATTACCGGTCTGCCGGCTTCTTTTACGATCCTGACCAGTCTCTGGTATGCTGTTCCGTCAAGTCCTTTTGGCACACTGCCGGACATGGATACAACGTCTGCATCTTTTACCAGTTCTCTGAATTTCTTTTCGAATCCGGCAAAATCTTCTTCTGTCAGTGTAAATCCCGGCTCCAGAAATTCTGTCTGCACATGATTTACCTCATCCCAGATATTGATGCAGGACCTGCTCTCTGCATTCACATGATAAAAATCACCTTTGATGCCGAATGGTTTCAGCGCATCTTCGATATAGTTTCCTGCATGGCCGCCCACAAATCCGGTGGCAACAACCTCTGCCCCGTAAATGGATGCCGGTTTGGATACATTCAGACCTTTACCGCCGGGAACATAAGAACATTCCCGGACACGGTTGACTTCGCCTGTTTTAAAATCATCTACCACATATCTTTTGTCGATTGCGGCATTCAATGTCACTGTCAGTATCATTTTCACTCTTCCTCGTTTGATAAGAGAATCTTTCCTTTTACAAGTCCCGGTGTCTTAAATAACTGGAATGCTTCCTGTGCCTGACTCATCGGGATCTTTTTGTAAACGAAGCCCGGATCAAATTTAAGCTGGCCTGTTGCAAAATAATGTGCTGTCAGATCCCATTCACGTCCCGGGAATGGTGCACTGTAGGACATCCAGGAACCGGTCAGTTTGAACTCTTTACGATTCATGTTTTCCCACTGCGCAGGTGTGAAGGTCAAATTCTCATGTGGAGTACCGATAAAGCATACATGAGCTTTGTTTGCAGCAAGTTCGAAGGCCATATGCATGGTCGGAACCTGTCCTGCTGTCTCGAATACAAATCCGTATCCTTTGCCGCCGGTGATCGCCATTGCTTTTTCCATGTAACCTTCTTCTTTTGTATTGATGACTTCATCTGCACCAAGACGTTTTGCAAGATCAAGACGCTCATCGCTGATATCGAATACAACAACTTTCTTTGATCCGAAGATTTTAGTCCACTGCATGGTGAACATTCCGACTGTACCGCCGCCGAGGATTGCTACATACTCTCCGCCATGATAATCGTTCTGGAATACACCATGGATAGCCACAGTTGCAGGCTCAAACATTGCGCCCTGCTCATAGGAAACGCTCTTGTCAAACGGAACTGCATTCTGCTCCGGAACTACAACATAATCTGCGTTGCTTCCCTGCTGTCTGGAACCGATAAAACTGTAATGTTTGCAAAGGGAGAAGTTGCCCTGCTGGCAGTCGTCACATTTCATGCATGGAAGAAGTGGTGCTCCGGATACACGGTCGCCGACTTTTACCTTTGTTACACCTTCACCGACTTCTACTACATCACCGGAAAATTCATGACCGAGAACGATCGGATAAAAATGAACGCCATGATTCAGAACACGCGGGATGTCAGATCCGCAGATACCGGAATATCTGACTTTGATCTTTACGGCACCTTTTGTTACCTTTGGTTCTTCAATTTCCTGATACTGTACATCTTCATTTGCAACTACTACTGCTGCTTTCATAATATATTACTCCTTTCGTGAAAGGAGGAAATACCGAGGGTGCGTGCGCCGCCCCCTCGAGCTCCCCCTGCGTTTTTTATAAAAACAATCAAGGTTTTTCAGAAAAAACTTCTATTAAACATTCAATTTGCCCAAAATCATTAAATCACTTTGTCATCATATGTGCCAGAGACTTGTAAAGTTCAAGATACGTCTCATAAGTCTTATCATACACTTCTTTATTCTCCGGGTTTGGCTCATGGCGACGTGTTTCTTTTACAGTGATGGAAACGGCTTCATCATAATCTTTGTAAAGTCCGACTCCGACACCTGCAAGGAGTGCGGCTCCAAGCGTTGTTGCTGTATCGGACGCCGGTACAACGATCGGTTTTCCTGTGATATCGGATTTGATCTGTGTCCAGAGAAGAGAATTCGCAGAACCGCCCATTGCTCTTAAGACTTCTGCATTTGCTCCGGCTGCCTCTGCCACCTCAAGATTGTGGCGCAGAGAAAGTGCCACGCCTTCCATGCAGGCACGTACCATATGGCCTTTGGTCTTTGCAAAATCAAGTCCGTAGAAAACACCTTTTGCATATGGATTCCAGATTGGGGAACGCTCACCGGACATATATGGAAGGAATACGACCCCGTCACTGCCCGGATTGATTTTTTCTGCAATCTCATTGAGCTGATTCAAAGAAGATGCTCCTGTCTGTTCCTTCATCATTCGCTCATAATCGGCAAATTCACGTTCAAACCAGCGCATCACTCCGCCGCCACCGGTCGTTCCGCCCTGCAAAAGCCATTTACCCGGAATGACATGATACCCAAGGATCAGTCGTGGATCTGCTTTGTATTCATCAATGCAGATGCTCATTCCACCTGCCTGTCCGCCCTGTTCCTGTGTTTCTCCCGGATGAATGACACCGGCACCCAGAGTTCCACAGGCTGCATCCAGACCACCTGCTACAACCGGGGTTCCTTCTGCGAGTCCGCACTCTGCGGCTGCTTTTGCTGTCACGCTACCTACGACATGGTCACATTCGCAGATCTCCGGCAAAAATTCCATCGGAATTCCGAGGCGTCTGCACATCTCTTCGTCCCAGCATCCCTTCTTCATATCGAAACAGTGAAGGCCGTATCCCTGAGACATATCCTGTGTGATCGCGCCTGTCAGCTTAAAGGCGATAAAACTGTTGGACTGGAGGATCTTGTCGATCTTTTCATAAACCTCTGGAAGATTTTCTTTGTACCAGATGATCTTTGCTGTCGTATAAGACGGCTGAAGTGAATTTCCTGCAACTTCAAAGATTTTATCCTCACCGATTTCCTTATTCAGCCGTTCACAGATTTCCTGCGCACGGGTGTCCATCCAGATCGGTGTATTGGTAAGTACTTTGCCCTCTTTGTCGAGCGCGATGGCCGACCAGCTCTGTCCGTCAATGCCGACTCCGGCAATCTCCGCCGGATCAATGCCTGCTTTCTGCACGGTTTCTTTCGTTGCCCTGCATACAGCACTCCACCATTCCTCCGGATTCTGCTCCGCCCAGCCTTCCTGTGGATAGTATACCGGATAGTCGCCATTGGCTGCGGCAAGGACTTTGCCCTCTTTATCAAACACCGCCACCTTACAGGCACTTGTTCCGATGTCGATTCCAAGTAAATATGATTTCATCATTTTGCTGCTCCCATTTCTCCGGCTGCCCGGAGTTCCTTCTCTTTATCAGATGTTCATGCTAAAACCCTTACGGATTTTCCGGCAATGATCTCGGTCTCAAGTTTCTCACTAAAAAGCTCTCCAGATGCCTCGCCGGTATTTTCCAGATGATTCAGCATAACCTTTGCAACTTCTTTTGCAATGCCGTCCGTCGGCTGCGCTACGATCGTCAGCTTCGGATTACATGCTCTCGCAAACTGCAGGTTGTCAAACCCGATCATCGACAGCTGCTCCGGAATCCGGATGCCCAGTTCGTTTACTCCGATCATGGCCCCCATAGTCATTTCATAGTTCGTCACAAACACTGCTGTCATCTCCGGATTATTCTGTACAAGTTCTTCAAGTCCCCGGACACCGCCCTGAATCGTATAGTCTCCATGCCAGATCAGAGATTCACTCACCGGGATCCCGGCACTTTCCAGTGCTTTATAATATCCCGCCATACGCTCCTGTGCAGTAAAAACTTCTTCCGGTCCGCCAATGATCCCAATATTTCGGTGTCCTCTCTCGATAAAATACCGGACTGCATCTTCAGCGGCTTTTTTATTATCAACCAGCACACTGTCACAGTTGATACCCTGAATCTTTCGATCAATCAAAACGATCGGTTTACCCGTCTTCTGAAACCTTTTCAGGTGGTTTCCCTCTTCATCAACCGGCATGTTGATGATACCGTCCACACGCCTGCGAGTCAGGAATTCAACTGCCTCCTGTTCCAGTTTCTTATCGGTTCGGCAGTCGCAGACGATCGTCGCATAACCATGACTTCGCAGGACATCCTCCATACCGGTGATGATCTCGGCACAGAAAGTATTGTTCAGCTCCGGGATGACAACGCCAATCGTTCTGGTGGCGTTTGTCTTTAAACCTCTTGCCACCTCATTGACTTCGTAATGAAGTTCTTCGATAGCTTCCTCAATCTTTATTCTGTTTTTTTCGCGGACATTTCCTCCGTTAAAATAGGAAGAAATCGTAGCCAGCCCAAGTCCTGTCCGTCTGGCTATATCCTTCATGGTCGCTGCCATTTCGCCTCACTGCCTTCTGCTTTTATTCTGCTTTACCGTCGCATCCGCAGACTTTCATTCTTGCCATAACCAGTTCTTTCACTGCTGCGATTGCTGTCTTGCCATAAGCTTTCGGATCAATGGTATCCGGTTTTTCTTCAAGAAGTTCTTTGACTGCTTTGGAGTAAGCTGCACGAAGTTCTGTCGCAAAGTTTACCTTGCAGATACCGCGTTTTACGCAGTCGCTTACATCCTCGTCACTGAGTCCGGATGCTCCGTGAAGAACCAGCGGAATATCAACAACTTCGCGGATCTCGCTTAAACGTTCTTTATCAAGAACCGGTGTACCTACATAGAAACCATGTGCTGTTCCGATTGCAACTGCCAGAGAAGTAACACCTGTACGCTCAACAAATTCTTTTGCTTCCTGCGGATCTGTATTGGTGTCAGCTTCTGCTTCAAGATCATCTTCCTTGCCGCCGACCTTGCCAATCTCTGCTTCACATGGAATATCCAGTGCGTTTGCTACATCTGCTACACGTTTTGTCTCTGCAATGTTTGCCTCGAAGTCCAGTTTGGATCCGTCGATCATTACGGAAGTATATCCTGCATGGATTGCCTGCATAGCCAGTTCAAAGCTGCTGCCGTGATCAAGATGAAGACATACCGGAACAGATGCTTTTTTAGCTTCTGCTGCAACGATTGCTGCATAGGTATCCACTGTACCATACTTTATAGTAGATGGAGTTGTCTGGATCATAACCGGTGCTTTCAGTTCTTCTGCTGCCTGAATAATGGCTTTCACCATTTCCATATTCTCTGCATTAAATGCTCCGATTGCATATCCACCTTCCTGAGCTTTTAACAGCATTTCTTTTGATGTAACAAGTGGCATAACTTTTTCCTCCTTAATGATATATGTATATTTTTTGTTTTACTACTTGTGATTGATCGGAAAATTCCAAAACCGAAACGTTTCCGTTTTGAGTTAATCATACATCGCCTCCCGCATTCTGTCAACCGTAAAATATTTATCTTTTATCGGAAAATTTTCCCTTGCATTGTACAGTAATTACAGGTAAATTGAATATAGAAAGGCGTATTTTAAAAGACTGCGCCGGCGAGAAATCAAATTATCTGAACGGAGGCATAAACGACATGTTAAAAGGTATTCCTGAAATCTTATCACCAGAATTATTAAAAGTATTATGTGAAATGGGACACAGCGATCGTCTTGTTATCGCTGATGGTAACTTCCCGGTAGAATCCATGGGTAAAAACGCTATCACAATCCGCTGCGACGGACATGGTGTTCCGGAAATCCTGGAAGCGATCCTGAAAGTTTTCCCACTGGATACTTATGTAGAACATCCGGTAAACCTGATGGAAGTAATGCCTGGCGATGATGTAGAAACCCCGATCTGGGATACATACAAAGAAATCATCCGCAAATATGATGACAGAGGAGACGCTACTGTAGGAAACATCGAGCGTTTCGCATTCTATGATGAAGCAAAAACAGCTTACTGCATCATTTCCACAAGCGAAAAAGCTCTGTATGCAAACATTATGCTGCAGAAGGGTGTTGTCATCAACAACTAATTATCGGCCATCTTTTTTCAAAAACCCCGGGGATCTATTTCGAATCCCCGGGGTTTTATTTTCTGCGCCTTTCTCCAGCTGTAAAATTGTTCTGTTAGAGACTTTTTATTTTTGAAGCAATTCTATCTGCTTTTTTAATTCTTCAATACTTTCTTGCATTTCCTGCATTTCGCAGATATTTTCTTCTAACTTCCTGTCACGTTCAGCCAGCATTTCTTTCTGTTCATCTATCGTCTCTTTCTGTTCGTCTATCGTCTCCTGCATTTCATCTACCATGTACCTCACTGTGTTCCGATCCATAATTCTTAATTCCTCTGAAAATATCCCCATTACATCCTCCACATTCCGGCATATGTAATACACATGCTCATACATCTCTCTGAATTCCGGATAGGTATTTATCAGCTCGATGATTTTCTCCGCATCATCCATCCCCAGAAATGTCAGCCATCCGTCCATTTTGTTCTTGATACCTTTATTTTCTACATTCTTCTTAAAGATGTCAAGGGGTATAAAAATATATTTCTGCAACAAATCCATCTCCAGTCCTGTATCTGCTTTCTGCATAAAAATATGTATATACTCATCTGGATATTTCTGAAAAACCGCAGGACTTTTTTCCATCAGCACAATCGTATACACGCCCTTTACATCCTTATATGTAAAGTGATCTTTCTTTACACTGCGAGCTTTTTTGTACTGACGAAGCAGCAAATCTGAGGAATAACACGCACTCCGTTCTCCCGGAAATGCATAACCGATCTTCTGCACTTCCACATTACAATATGTTCCATCTTCAAAGCGCACCAGTATGTCCATGATCAGCAGTGACTGCTCATCTGCAATTCTCGTGGAATCTCCCGGCAGGATTTCTATAATCTTTACTTTTTGATTCAGAAGAATACCAAGGAATTCTTCGAGTCGCTCAGGCACTGTTTCCGGATTCATGACTTCTTTAAAAAAGAATCATACAACATTTTGATTCCACGCACTCCTGTGCAAAAATCCAGAAACTCCTGTCTCTGTGCCTCCCTCCAGCTATAAAATTGTTCTGTAAGTTTCACATTCTCATCAATTTCTCTCAAGATTTCCTCCCTGCTTCTGAGCATAGGAAAATATTTCTGAAGTTTTGTTTGCATAGGCAGGCTTCCTTTCGTCTGATTAGATCTTAATAGATTTCCACTTTATTGGGTTTCTGTTTCAGAATTGAAACATTTTAGAATGCCCTGACGGGCTTAGAATTTAAGATGTAAGAATTATAGCACGCTTTGTACTCAAAAATCAAGAAAAATCATTCGACAAAAAATGGATGTTTCCCCTAAACTACGGAGAAACATCCATAATTCTTTAATCCAGTTCGAAAAGCTGACGCTGTTTCAGGTCGATGGATGACCATACGGTACTTGTATGTTCCTGACCGTACAGATATACAGTACTGGAAACTTTCGCATACAACTTACAGGACTCTTTATATCCATTGCTGCCATTCTGGTTTCGCAGATACTGTTCGATATCAGAAACTTTCAACGCGTAGGCACTGTTCTGGGACAGATGGAATTTGCCATCACTGCCACTCTCAATTGTACCGATATTTCCATAACCGCTCAGACTTCCGATCTGCGCTGTAATATCAGATACATTCTTCGTGGTCGGGCATCCGTCTTCTACACTGCCATTTTCATCTTCAATGTAAAACTGAACAGTCATCTCCTGTTTATCGAGTTCTTCCTGACTTAAATCAGCACTTACCATATTGTAATCCCTGACATTGATGTAGAAATCCATATTTTCTTCCAGTGTATTTGCTTCATCAGAATCCCATGATGTCTGGTCTGTCATATAAAATCTGGTGCGCTCTGTCTCTGCTGCCGGATTCAGTGTTTTTACAAAGTTTACTTCCGGTTTTACCGCAGTAACGTTTGCCGCTGCCACGATCGTATTGATAAACAGTTTGATTTCATCATCATTCTGTACCCGCCGATGTCCTGCTCCGGTATAAATAACATTCCCCTTACTGTACAGATAATAATTATTTCGAACATCATTTGGTGAATTATTATAATAGTTATCCGTCAGACAATACCAGGCAACCACATCGTTCATTCCATCGCTCTGATCATTGATATCTCGATCCTGCTCCATCCCAAGCTGATAATACTGTCCGTGTGTCTCTGCAATGGTAATACTGTCGCCAATCACATAAGGATACTGCGTGATCGCACCATCATTTACCTTTGTTGCCCTTGTTGTCAGTGTATCTCCCGTACCGAGCGTTTTACCGTCCAACATTGCATTTGTATATCCCTGTGTCTGTGCATAGCTCTTTGATTTATCACCGTTTTTATATGCCACATCACCTGCCAGCGTAAGCAATGTCTTAAAGTCCACACTTCCATCTGACAATGGTTTGCCTTTTTTGAGCAGTTCAGAAACCGTCTGATTTCCAATCGTTGCATCAGAAGTAATACCATAGCGGTCCATACCTACTACCGAACGGAGAATTGTATTCAGCGACAGTCCCCAGTTTTCATTTCTTGCAGTATTCCACAGCCAGCTGTCGTCATAAAGACCAATGCTTCCGCCGCTGTTTACTGTTCCATTTGAATTGTAACCGTCCCTTGCAATCTGGCCGTATATTTTTTGATGATCAGTATTGATATAAGAAGTCGTGTCATGTGCAAAAATAACACTCTTTCCGGATCGGATAAATTTCAGGATCTCCTGCACCGCATCTATGGAAATATCCTGATACACATCCTGGAATCCTATGATCAGCATCTGCTGATCATCCAGCAGATTTGCAAAGGTTGTTTTCTGTCCGTTTTTATCCAGAACATTTCCATTATTAATGTCTGTAACATTTCCGGAAATTACATTGATATTGAAGTCCTGCACTCCGGCTATCAGATTCTTAAAAGTGCTGCTATCCGCAAGTGTCCATGTACATGGATTTGAACGATTTACTGAATTATCCTGTGGAACAAGCTGCAGAACATTGATCGTCTGTTTCGCAACCCCATCCGGTTTCTGCTGTTTTGCATAGCCAATCTCAGAAGTATGGATATAGGTGTTACGGTTGCTTGTCAGTTCCAGTTTCCAGGTAATCAGCTTATAGTAATCTGACGGAATTTTTCTGGTAACGGTATATTTCTTTCCAAGCTTCAGTTCATAACGCATATCTCCGCTACCATAATCTTTCTGTGAAAGGACATTTCCGTCTTCATCCTGCACGACCATATATTTGTCCTGCGATTCTTTCTTTGAAAGATTACCGTCAAAGTTCAGATCCAGGTAAAGTTTACAGTCATAAGTTGTCGTTGCCGGGGCTGCATCAGAATCATTTTCTACCGTAAAAGTATATTTCAGCTCCCCGTCAATATATCCTGTATCACTGAGATCCACAGGTGTCTTGAATGTGCCGGCAGTTCCCAGCCGCTGCGGTTCCTTCGGTTTGCCTCCGTTCTCATCAAATTTGATTACCGGCTTTGCCAGATTCATAAAGAAGCTGAGATCTTTTGCTCCGCTTTCCAGTTCTTTATTCGTAGCTACATTTTCATATTTCAGTGCGTCCTTTATGAACTGGTAATAATACGAAGCAGAATCTACTTCCTTTGCATTCGGCTTATCACCATCTACAAGTCCGGATGCCAGCACCACCGGATAACCACTCTTTACAAAATCCATCAGTGAATTGTACTGCTGCTTTGTTATATCATTTCCGGATCCGCGGAAATATCCGGATCCATCTTCATTGTATGTACTGAGCGGTGCGTACCGGAGTTTCCCATCGGACCATGAACCCTGCGCATAATCTGTATCAAGCTGACCCAGCATTTTCGCAAGATTGTTATTTGCAATAATACTTTTTGAATCACCTACATGAGCATATCTGTACTCTCCACTTCCCGTAAACAGGCTGTTTGCATTTTTTTTCTGATTGCCGATGAACACCATATCGTATTCCGAGCCGATATCATCAATATGTCCGACAAATTCTGCTGCTGTCATAGGAGTAATTGTTGCTCCGATATTTACATCTGTTCCACTGTCTGCATAAATGACTCCGAATTCTGAACAGGAACCATACTTGGCATTATTTCCGTTTCCTCCATTACTATCCAGCGTTCTCAGAAATGTGATTTTCATACTCTGTACTGATCTGATCGTCTTTCCGAACTGTAGCGCAGTCACTTTACCCTGATTATCTGTTGTAATGTTCGTTAATCCGGTTACCGTATCAATCAGCTTCTGTCCGTTCACATCTGAGTATAACTCAGCTTTGTACTCCACAGGAACACCATTCTGGCTGCCATTTCCCTGATATGTACGGTTCTGATAAAAGAATCCCCGAATATCCTGAGCCCCGTCAAAAGTTACCGTAAAATACGGCGGATTATTTTTGCTGTGACCATCTTCATTGTTCCACAAAGTATGCCATCTCGTGTTTGGATCTCCGTCAATCATATTCTCAGCTTTATCATCTTCCTTTGCAGTCTCACTGCAGCAGGCCGTTACACTTTTGATCTTACGGTCTGGACCAGCCACCCATTTCTTCACATTTTCTTTATCCAGCATCTCATTTCCCGTATATGGCATAATTTCCAGTACTTTGAGGTTTTCTTTTACCAGGGTACTTCTCTGATATTTGTAATTAATGATGTATTCAATTGCCCTTGCCTGTGAGATTTCTCTTCCAAGAGGCTCTATTTTCTGTGTAGAAGTATCGCTTCCATCATCCAGATTCGTCTGTTCTGAATTATTATTTTCCAGCTTACGGTACTGGTTTTCGCTATTGATGTATTTGATAATCTCTTCAAATCCATGCATGGTATCGTCAGGATCATAAGTAATGTTTTCCTCAGAATCCACATTTCCATTAAAATTTGTATGGAAAGAAGTATTTACAAGATTATAATCCCCATCTGTTCCCACAAACGTATTTTTGAAAAAGTACATATATGTATTTATATAATGTCCGTCTGCATCTTCTGTCTCATTCCTCACAAACTTCGAAAAAGCATCGGTAAATGCTTTCTCATGCACTCTGGAAGCGTTGACAACACACGGAATGGAAGTCGCTGCAATCGCAGCTGCCACATCAGCCGAAAGAGTACCGTTTACATAGATCAGGTCATACTTATCAAGTGTATCTGCAAAACTGTCTGATACACTGACTCCGTCATCCTGTGCCTGCACATCAACAGATTCATCATCCTGTGTATCAATGTCTTCTGCATCAATGTTCTCTGATTCATCTGCATTCTCCTGTACATCGATGTCCGTTTCATCCTCACCGGCACCATCTTCTGTATCACCGGATTCCGGAACTTCTTCGCTGACATCCGTCTGCTCTGTTGTGTCATCTCCAAATGTATCTTCCGGTTCAAATGTAATCGCCTGCTCTTCATCCTGCGCGAAATTTGCCGCAGTATCATTTCCGCCTGAACTTCCCCCGGAAACTGCCGGTGCATATATATCTGAGGTACCATCCGAAGCCAGCTTTGTATCAACTTCGATGCCAAAATTCTCAAATTCCCCATCTTCACTGTCAGCATCAACTTTTGGATTCAGATGGAAAACATATTTTTTGAACCAGTCATTGTTTGTATAGCCGCCCTGATAATAAAAGCTGTTTACCTGAACAGAGACAGCGGTATCACCGCCAGGTGCAAAATCATAGTTTCCGGTGCCCGGAGTCAGACTGTAAGTTGCCGCTGACACATAATGCGTTGCCACGTCTCCATCAGAAACCGGAAGGTACACATCCTGATTGTCCGGATAGTTTGGATAATACCATCCGAAATAACTGTACGGAAGCGCAGCCTCACCTTCTGTGTCATTTGATTTACAGCAGAAATATACTTTTGATACGCGGTAATAATAGTTATAGGAAAGTTCATTTGAAATTTCCTGAATTTCATTATAAGGAACGGCACTTCGACCGGTTACAATAGAGATTTCAGATCTGGTAAGTTTTCCGTTCACTTCCTGATAGTACCAATACTCATCATTGTCCAGCACAATACTGCCATCAGTAAGTTCCGCATCCGGGTTCTTCGCAAGATCTGTCGCATTTGCTTTTACATAAGCAAGATCACCAATAACTGTATATTTGTAGTTCGGATACTGGTCAATATTTTCACCGAGATATACATACGGATCTGCCTGTGTTCCTGCTTCCTGCGCATTTGTGATATCGCCGAGAATTGACTGGAAAACAGCGTCGGCATCCATACCGGTCTCATCTGTATCCTGTACAGAAACATTGTCGGAAGTATCTGGCTCACTGTACTCGTTCCACTCTTCTCCGCTGTCTGACTGAACATCCGCAGAAGAAGATCCATCATCTGAAATCCCTGATTCAGAATCTGAGAATGCATCACTGTCACGGAATACATCTGTATCTGATAATTCCACTGTTCTTACATAAGACTGTTGTACAAATTCCGGCTGTCCGCCGAAAGACTGTGCATCGACGCCACTTTTATCACCTGAAAAACTGCCGTTCTCATTGTTTTCATAGGAATTGTCAAACGTAATATCTTCGGAGCTGTCCTCACCGGAATCAGAAGTTCCCCCATCACTGCTGCCATAAGAATCACTTCCATCAGCTCCAAATGCATCTTCTCCGCTGGAAAAATCATTATTCCCGGAACCTTCTGTACGGGAATTCTCTGCATCAGAAATCACCTGACCTGATTCACCGCTAAAGCTGCTGTTTTCTGATACAGGATCGGCTGTTTTCACTGCTTCATCCGGAATCTTCCGTACAAGAACTGCATTGTCTTCTGTTACTTCATCCGGATTTTCTCCCGGAAACTGATAGTCTTTTTTGTCTATCTCATCTGCAATCTCTTTTGTCAGAGAAGTGTAGACATTCTCATAATATCCGTATCTGCCATTCGCATAGTCATATTCCGGAAGAAGAGATTTCTGTCCTTTGTCATTCTCATCCGCAAGTGCATTGTTGATTTTGGCATTCGGTACTTCTTCAAACTCCAGATAATAAGCACCCCGCGCATCGCTGCCTGTCGATTCTTCAAAGCTCTGGATGTTTTCGCGGAATTTTTCTGACTGCCGGTTATCAGCTTCAACGTCTTTTCGGATCGGATAATATTCCTGATCACCTTTTGTGTAATCACCGGTACCGGAAGTATTCTCGACATAGGAACCTTTTACCTGTACTGTATCGGTACGGGAATTGCCGTCAAAATCCGTCAGATCTACCTTCGTCCAGTCTGATGCATCGTCACTGTCTGAAAGGAAATATTTTTCCTGATAGTCTGACCCTGACAAAGGATACTTACTCGAATCATCACCTGTTACATCTTTTATCTTTTTGATTCCGGTGCTTATACTTTCATCAATCTGTCCGGAGTCATTCAGACGGACATTCATGACAAATTCCGTTCTCTGCTTCTCCGGCAGCTTACTCAGTGCATCTTTTATTGTAGAAAAATGTACTGTGTGCGTATTCCCATCCGCATCCGTGTATTGATACTGATATAATTTCAGACTTGGTTCCTGCCCCGATATGTAATAACCGATTTCCGCATCATCACTGGAATCAACCAGTTCCAGTATACGAAAAGGATCCTCCTCGGTGCTTTCGCTTACAATGGTTTCAATACCGGGCATCATCTCAGATGACGCCTGCACCGAAAGGACAGACTGCAAAAGAGTCCCCACTCCCAGTACACCGGCGGCAGCCACCGCCGTGCCGGAGATTAATAGTTTCTTGTGTTTGAATTTCATGTATAAAATTGCCTCCTGATTTTGCCAGTCATTCACTAATCCGTTATGAAATAGTTATCTTCTTGCTTATCGTCACCGTATCATAACCCGTACCGGTTTTTAAATACTGCGCATTAATCGTCAATTCTCCTGTGTTCGTTGGTGTAAAGGTTACTTTATTGCTATCCCCGCTTCCGGAAGAAGATGCAGAGAAAGTACCTCCCCAATAACAAATCCAGTTTACCGTGCGGTCAACAGGATATCCATCTTCATCTGTCAACTTCAGATAGACCTCTATTGGTTGTCCTACACCCTTCGGCTCACCTGTAACAAGCTCAGCTTTTATCTCAGGAATTTTGACATTTATCGGTTTTCTTACAGTCAGATTGTAATCATATGGATTATAGATTGAACTTGCACTGAATTGCTGCAATGTAAATACCACTGCCTTCTGTCCTTCGGTCGTTGGAATGACTGTCCAGCCCTGTTTCGCATCATCTTTACTGATAACTGCATTTCCATCACCCTCCAGATAAAAACCACTGCCTCCACCGACCGCACGCGCCGGTTCTATCAGAATCTGTGTAAGATTTCCATTTACATCATAGGAATTCAGATATGCTTTTACTGTATATTGTTCTCCGGCTTTAATAGTCTCGTTATCCTGAATTTCTTCACCCTTTGCATTAAACATTTTAAGTGACATGTCACTGATGACATTAAATGACCGTTCTGCATGGATTGTATAATCTACAACTTTTGCATTATTCTCTGTCTTATACTGCGTATAGTCTACAACCAGTGTAAATCCATGCTTGGAATTTACATCCACATGCAAAGTCGTGTTCATTTTATCTGTTGTCTGTGGATCAATTCTGACTGTACTGTCATTATCCTTCAGGGACCAGATTGCCTCTGCCGAACTGAAATCATAATCTCTGTCAACCTTCAGATGGAACTGATTACTGTACAATGTACATGTAAAATCCCAGGTTTTGTTTCCCCACTTATTTAAAGGTACAACCGTATCATACACACTGTTATCATCAAGGATAATCTCCCCATCTGTCGGGACTGGTGTCGGCACTGGCGTACTCGTCGGTACCGGTGTTGCAGTCGGGACCGGTGTACTTGTCGGGACTGGTGTCGCAGTCGGCTCCGGTGCTTCGGTCGGAGCAGGTGTCACTTTCGCCGTAATCTGAATCGTTACCGGTGCGGACTCGATCCATTTGCCAGAACTTGTCTTCGCCGAAACTTTGACCGTAATTGATCCTGAAGCATTTCCGTTGATCGTAAGCCTGCTGTTGGTATGATCCTCGCCCGGGAAGCTTCCGTTCTGTCCGTCACTGACTACGCTCCATGTAATCGTTGACGGATCAATACTTCCGTTTCCACTCAGATCATATGCGAGCCTGTCTGATGCTCCCGGATCCATGGAAGCCGGCGCATAGGAAATACGGATTCCCACATTTGTCGGCTCCGTATCATCAACAGAATCTGCCGGTTTCTTCACTTTTACTTTATTTCGAAGGCTGACACTGTGCAGTGTCTCAATCTCTTTTTTTCCGTTTTCCGTGCTTAGCTGGAAACGCACAATATTGTCGGATTCCACTCTGGTAAGATCGGCACGGAAATCAAGAATACCTGTTGCAAGGACAGAACGCTTCACCTTTGTACGGGCATTACGCACATTTTGCTCTCCGTCATCTTCTTCATCCAGAGAAAATACTGCTGCATCTCCCTCATCCGCAGAAAATGCTGCTGTTTCTGTATCATCTTTTCCTGCCCCGTCAGAACTGCTTGAAGCTGTATATTCTCTCTGACTGTAATAAACAGTCGCATCTTCTTTGTCCCAGTCAATCACATCACAGATATACTGGCTGGTGTTTCCATCGTTATTTTTGTATTCGTTGCAGACGATGAAAGTCTTGTTTCCGTCACTGTTGCCGTCTCCGCTCTGCTTGATATCGTTTTTGATCTCGGAGCCTGTATTTTCGCCTGTACCATTTGCATAATAAAGACTTCTGTTGGTATCAATGATCATATCTTCCATCCTGTCAACCAGTTCCTGTGTCTCCATCTGTACCTTCGCACTGCTGGATGTACTTCTGTATGTATTGCTTCCGGTCGTAATAAATGTCAGTACCACACCGGAAAAAATCGCAATGATCGCAACCGTAATAATCAGTTCTATCAACGTCAGTCCACGATTATCCGTCTGTATCTTCGCGATTCGATTTCTGAATTTTTCTGCTGTATTTTTAATTCTTCTTATCTTCATGGGATCTTCTCCTCCAAAAAATAACAAAATCGCAATTCATACAAAATGTATCTGCTTCACACAGAATTAATTATGTCCGGAAGTTATCTCATACTTGCCGGTCTCCTGAATCAGACTCAGTCTCTTGTAACGGCTACCGCCACTGACTGTAATCTGTGTACAGTACTCCCCTGTTCTTGTAAGTGGAATATCCTCGCCTGCTTCCAGCACAGAAAGAATTTCTTTCTGCGTCCACACTTTTTCCTGCAAAGGTAGAAACGCACCGGTTGCCCGGTCATATGTGAGCACAATGCTGTCACCGACAGCAAGCTCCTGTTCTGAACCGGAATCCGTCGCGTAACTGATGATCGTACGTGCCGGAGCAATCTTTTCCGGCTGATCCTGCTTTACGTTTGATTCACCGCTCACTTTGCCGCGGTCCAGATAATAACTGATATAATAACCGTCTTCTCTTTTTTCCAGCTTCATCTCGCCGACCAGACGATTGGAAGCCTCTGTCTTTGTCTTATCCAGAGCTGCCGCGATCGAATTGGCAGCCCGGTTTACCCGAAAGCCCAGAATCGAATTAAGAGAAGGCACGATGATTCCAAGAAGAATGGCAAAAATACTGATGACAATGATCATTTCCACCAGTGTAAAGCCCTTGTTTTTGTTCTTCATGCTGCCCTCACCTCCTTCTTTTCTGTATATTTATTCTTTCTTCCAGTTCTCATAAGATACACAATCCGCTATGCTGTATGTATCCGAACCATTCAAAGTATCTTTCTTTCCTGAGGAAGCTGAATTTCCGAGTACATATTTGTCACCTTCCCAGAAGAAATCCTGCGGTTTGATACTTGTTCCGTCTCCATAGGAACGCATCTGCGCCTGAAATACTCTTGCGGCCTCCAGAGGAGCAGATTCAAGCTGTGCACCTGCTTTCAGCGTAATTGTGCCTTTTGCCATGATAATACCCTGGAATTTCACACCTGCCTCAATCTCCACATCACCGGTACATACCACGAGACGAAGTTTGTCAGCATCACTTTGGCTGATCTTAAGAGTCTGATTCACTCCGCTTTCTCCGTTATCATACATGATCGCCGTGAGTCCGCCATCCTCAACACTTGCCGTAAATACATATTTCTTTGTACTATCCATCACATTATCATCGATATAATCGATCATTTTCTTTTCATTGACAAGATTATCATATACACTGCGGTCACCGTCTGTCTCATCATGTGTTTTACCTTCGCCATCTTCTTTTACTGCTTTGTTCAGAAGATCATAGCTTGTGATCATCTTGCGGTTCAGTGCATACCAGCTGTTCTGATAACCAACCTGCTCCTGAAGGATCTTCTCTCCCGGATTTACGCTGGTTGCCTGCTGCATATTTCCCTGTGCGTCTGCCCCGCTGTAAGAAAGTGCGTTTCCGTTGGTGATATAGCGCAGATAGGAATCTGCATCTTTGACCGTAATTCCTGAATCTTCCCCTCCGAAATAGAAGGAAAGATATTTATCCATATTTGCTTTAACCGTTGGATTGTTCTGATAATACATCTGCATAAAATCCGCTGATTTCTGTGCATCTGTAAAATTCAGATAAAAATAAACAAATCCATCATTATAAAAAACAGTCTGCACCGGTTTCTCGCTGTCGACACCGATATCACGAAGAGTCCTGCCGCCCCACGCCTCAACTGCAGCATCCCAGTTTACGGAAATATCTTCGGCTCTGTTTAAAAGCGCCAGGTAAGCATCGTAAGTCAATGGATTACCGGATGCCCCGAGAACCTCTTTCGGCACAAGATACGCAAGCTGCGTACCTTTGACAGTCAGACTCTCACCTGTGGCCACATCATTGGTATTGCTCCTGTTATTTGCTTTTACCTTCGAACTTGCAATATAATTTCGACCGGCGATCATCAGTTTCTGTGTATCAGAAAGATCCAGTGTTGTGTTTTTGCCATTGATCACGATCGCGCTGCTCAAAGCAGCTCCCGTCAGTCCGGATTTTTCATACTGGTCTTTTGCCACACAGTCATCCGAAGTTGCCGATTCATAAGAACCATAACCATAATAATTGCCGCTGATCTTTACGTTATTATTTTTGCCTGTGACCGTAAGGTCATCCGCAAAATAAGTCGAACCGGAAAGACTCACATTCTGTACAGAATCTGCATTCAGTCCACGTGCCCACAGATTCACACTTTCGGCACTCGTAAAAGTAGAATTCAGACCAACACTGATCTCCCCTTTGCAGACAACCTTATCTCCGGATTCCACATTGAGGCTTGCACCCGGTATTACCTTAATGCTGGTCTCAGAATCCGCAGCCAGTGCAGATGGCAGGTTACCTGCATAAATACTTCCATTGATAGAAGTCGGTGTGCTTTCGGTTCCTTCGCATACGATGCCCTTGTCCGCTACAACGATCATATTCATAAGATCCGGAAGTGTGGACGGTGTCGGGAACTGTACTTCCGGAACAAGCAGACGGATATCCGTACAGATGATCGCTGCTCTTCCTTTTTCATCTACATAGATTACCTTAAGATTTTTCAGAAGGACTCCATTATTCTCTGTATTTTTGCCGACATTTTTGACTGCTTTCATCAAAGGGGCACTTCCGGCCGGATTGGTGATGATCAGAGATTCTTTTGATTCGTCATACTCCAGATCCACATATCCGCGGAGTCTCTCCATATTATAAATATTATCTTCTGTCTTCGACACACGGAGAGTGCGCATAAGTTCTGTGATAAAACAATCCTGAAACTCGCTCTGGCGCTGCCTGTCCATAGAAGAATCTTGTGAACGGTTCTCTACGTTGTAGCTTTCAAGAACCTGCGTATAGGCCTTTGACATGGCATTTCCCACATCCTCCTGCAGTCCGGTACGGATTTCCTCCAGCGCGCGCTCTGCCGTATAAAAGCTGTCCTTGCCCTTCAGGTCTGTGATTTTCATATTAAAATTCGAAAGTGCGATATAAAGTACAAGAAGTCCAAGGATCCCCACAAAAGAAACCGCGATCAGTACGGTAAAAAGTGAAAATCCCTGATTCTGCTGTCTTTTTGTTTTTGTGATGTTTCTCATTGCTTCCTCCCCGGAGGTTTAATCTTCTTTTGCTCCATCAAGTGTCACGACAAGATCACTGTCCGGAAAATTCTTTGCAGCTGCTCCCGCTTTGTACACGCTTACCTTCGCCGTATAAATGCGGTCCTCTGCATCCCGGTCATCCAGACTGTTGCAGTCCAGTACTTTCTTTGCCGATGCATTTGTCACCTTTGCCCCATTGATGCCCTTATCATTAACCGCCTGATAAGTCAGGGACATCTGGCTGATTTTCGGACGGTTCAGCACTTCGTCCATATCACTGATGTTGTAATCAAGATTTGTACGAAGTTTCGTAACCGCCTTATAAAGGCTCGGGTTTGTGCTCCAGTTGCTCTTGTTTCTCGCAGCCGGATTTTCATTGATGATCAGAGACATACGATACTGCACTTCCTGTGCGGAAGTCGGCTCATTATTGGTATCGTCCCTCTGCTTTGTTACATAGAAACTGACTTCATAGTTTGTCGTGTTATCCAGTATGATCTTGTCATATGGATTTGTCGCACTGGTTGAATTGTAGTTCGGATAATAAAAAATAAAAATATTTTTCAGTGCTTCCCCCGTCTCAGAGCTGTAAAATGGTACATACGCACTCTTGTATGTACAGAAACATCCCGGAACATCTTCGTCTTCACCTTTGCCGCCACATGGGCAGAGGCTCATGGTTTCATACTTTGTTCCACCGGATTTCTTATAGTCGTACGCGCTTAAGACATATCTTGCCTCAGCCCTGACCGTTCCGCCACTCTCCTCGATCTTGATATACAGCGTTCTCTTTGTATATTTGTAGACATCCTTCCAGTCCAGTGGCTGATAGGTATCACTGTCTGCCGCATTATTTCCGGCATCCGTATTCATTTTATCGATCGCGGCACTTTTCTGTCCTGCCACCATCTGCTGCATGGCATCTTCATCCCAGTTACGCGGCATGATCAGAAATGCATTTGTCTTGCTGTCCATATCAGAAATCTTCGGTGCAAGATAATCGTTCTTTCCGGTTCCTGTACCGGTGACAGTCTTTTCTTTGTATCCGGAACTTTCGCTTCCATCAAACTCTACCAGCGCATCAAAACTCTCATGATTCACTGTCACATTCGTTAATTCGAAATAATATTTCGATGCATTGGAACCTTTTTTTCGCGGATTAAACTTATAAGTCTTGCCGCCATCTGTCGAGATCACCGATGCCGTCACTTTGGATTCATCCATTCCATCCCTGTACTGACTGACGGAATTATAAGTTGTTCCGCCATTTCCGGAAGCTTTCAGGACTTCACGTATTCCAAGTTCCCCGCTTTTTATCTTATCTTTCTGTGGATTCAAAAAACTGATTCTTGTATCACCATTTAAATCAAACGGATAGTTAAATGCCAGTGAAACTTCCTCGAAAGTTTTTGCCTTGACTTCCTCCATGATGTTCTGCGCTGCTGTCGTTGCTTCCAGATAAAGATTTGATTTGCGGTTGATCCGGCTGGAAGTAACAAATCCCTGCAGGAGTACAATTGCCGTTATGGAAAAAATACTGACTGCGATAATGACCTCAAGAAGCGTCATTCCGGCATTCGGATTTTTTCTTTTTTGCTCATTCATAGGGCTGCTGCCACTCCTTTCCAGAATGAAGTATCGATATATAGACAGATAGAGGGGCTTATATTTTCCCCTCTAACATACATGCATATTATGACTGTCCCTGATCGTCAGCAGGAGCCGCTGTTTCGTCTGTATTTTCTCCTTCCTGACCGTTATCACTCTGGCCGTCACTGCTATTTTCCTCCAACGTCTGAGCTGCATTTGCTGCTGCCGCCTTCTCAAGCGTTCCGAAAAGGTTGCTCGTTCCGTATGCCACCTGACCGGCATCCGGCTCTGTATAGGTATTTCCGGTTCCCGTCATGGAAAACATGTTGACTACAATACTTCCTGTCAGATAACCGGTAGATGTATCATAGGATGCATTCATATTATCTACGGTAAGTCTTCCTGTCTGCTCCGCAAGATATGCAACTACATCTTTGAGGTTCGCATATGTTCCGGTGAATTCCAGTGTATCCTGTGTACGGTAAAGCACCGGTGTCTGAGAAGTGCTGTCAGTCTGCGCTGCAGCTATATCAGAAGCATTCTGCAATTCCTCTGCCGCCTTGCTGTCCGTACCTTCAATCTCATCGATCTGCTCACGTGTCTGTGAATTTGCCTGTTCCGACATTGTCTCGTTTTGCTCTGCAATCTCTTCTTCTGTACTTCCGTCAATGGAAGCTACAAACTCTTTTGTCGCAATTCCGACATTTGAAATCTGCATGCCAAGAGAGTTTTCTATATTCTGAGCAAGTACGATTCCGTTTTCTTCCTTAACATCAGAAGGAAATTTTGATACATACTCGTTGATCTTATTCTGCGCATTCTCGGTTTCGCTGATATAAAAATCCCTGTTTCCTGCAAGCTCCAGAAGATTGGACAGACGTTCTTCGAGTGGTTTGTTTGCCGCCTCGATATTCGCTGCTTCCTCCATCTGCGGACGATACCCGAAAAACCAGCCCAGTCCGAATACCGCTACACCGGAAAACATCAATAATAATTTTTTGTCACGCATGGAAATGTTCATGTCCCGTCTGCCTCCTTATTCTTCGGTATTATCCAGTGGTGCCGGATTTGCATAGGTACAGATCACACTCATCGCCACAGTTCCGGCCTCATCCTCCTCAAGTCCTGTCGTCGTGACTGTCGCAAGGCTTTCGAAGGTACGAAGCTGCATCAGGGCATTCGCTGCTGCAGATTTACTTGAAACACGCATAGTGAAGCTGACCTGTGAACCGTCAGAACTGAATGTCTCCAGTGTGATGTCGGACGGCATCTTCTGTTCCATTTCTTCAAGGAATTCCTTCAGCCCTTCATTCGGTGTGTTGGTGTACTGGTACATATTCTGATAGTTATTAAACTGCTCCTGCGCAGTATTGTATGCATTGTAAATTTCTTCAATAGAGCTTTCCTCATCGATTCGCTGATTGAGGTAATCCTGCTGATGCTGCTGATATACACGGCTTGCCACACCGGCCACCGTCAGTGCCACACCGGCTGCCACACCAACTGCGCAGATCAGGATCGCGCCGCTTAAAGAATCCTTGTTTTCTTTCTTTTTGCGGGTTACCTTTTCCATAAGGTTTACACCGGAACGTGTTGCTGCAAAAACGGATGTATAAAGATAGATTCCCTCTCCTTCCGGGAAATCCGGACATGTACAGCCGCGGATCGCGTAAAGTATTTCCACGTTCTGTCCGAGTTCGTTGGAAAGCAGACGGTTCATTCCCTTGATTCCCGCACCAAGACCGCAGATTGAAATGGAAGTAAATACCGCATCTGCATTACGGGAAGTATAATAATCCATAATTCGTGAAACGTTGCCAATCATATAACGGAAACTCTCAGTCACTTCTGCACGGGCATTTTCGAGCAGTTCTTCCTGCGGATCTGGTCCTTTGTAGCCTGCCCAGTTCAGCGTGTCCTGAATACAGCGCTCATCGTGCAGTACTGCCAGCGCATCCTGCTGACTCAGATCTTCACCAAACTGTGGAAAAGCACGGACTGTCTCCACAGCGCTGTCGACGCCATAGTTGATGTTTCTCTGCAGTGCAAGCTCTCCGTCTTTGATGATACTGATGCTCGTTGAATCAAATTCAATTTTGACAAGCATATGTAAACCATCTGCAAAAGTCGTCTTTACTGCGGAATAAACGCTGTCGCCGGTAAATCCGATGCCGGTCATATTCAGTCCCGCAACTTCCGCAAACTCACGGAATGCAGCAGAAATCGATGTCGGCGCTGCATAGACCATCAGATGATACTGACGGATGGCACCGCCGGTCTCCTGACCCTTCGATTCTATATCGATAATGCTGTAAGAAATCACGTAACTGGAAATATCAATCGGGAAATAATCCGTTGCATTTTCCTGAATGATACTCTGGATCCTGTCCTTCCTGACAAACGGAATACGGACCTCCCTGCTGGCAATCCTTGAAGAACCAGCCACAAAGAATACTTTTCTGGTTTTGATTCCCTGTGCGATAAGTTCTTCTTTCAGAAGCTTTCCGAGGCTTTTTGTATCACGAATCTGTCCGTCATCTACGGCTCCCTGTGGAACAGGCAGTACAAAACAGCGGTAAATATGCTGACCGCGGCTGTCCACCTCTGCCACACGAATCTCTGCTGTGTCGATTTCTATCGTCAAAATTTTTGCCATTTTCAGGTTTCCTCCGTTTATACGCTCTAAAATCCGAAGACTTCATTTTATTCTGGCATTCAGTCACAAAAATATAGTTTCTGTATCTCACAGAAAGTATATTTTTATAACCGAAAGTATTTCTCTCAGTTATAAATAGCTGTTACAGACCCAGAAGGGAAAGATACCAGCCGATCCATGCATTGCCCCATAGTGCCGCCAGAAAAATTCCGGCAGAAAGATACGGTCCCATTGCCAGCATATGGCCGGCACCGCTTACCTTAATGCGGATTGTATGTACGACTGAACCAATGATACATCCAAGCAAAAATGCAAGAATGATCTGTTTCCATCCGAGGATCAGCCCGCAGGCTGCCATAAGCTTGATATCACCGCCGCCGATCGCCCTGCCGCCACTTAAAAGGAATAAAATTCCCAGAAAAGCACTGACACAGATGGCACCGGTCAGATGGGAAATCAGATTTCCCCGGTCTGATACGGTTGCTGCGATACCGATAAAAAACAGAAATACATTGATCCCAAAGGGAATTTCATATGTGCGCCAGTCGATCAGGCTGAGTGTCAGAAGTGCCGATGTCATCAGACAATACAAAAGGCTAGACCAGTTCAGTCCATTGACTGCACATACCAGTACATAAAGAACACCGTTCAGTGCCTCTATGATCGGATACTGCACAGAAATCTTTGATTTACAGTTACGACACTTTCCACCCAGTACGATCCAACTAAATACAGGAACCATGTCGTACCATCGAAGCTTCCTCCCACAGGTCATGCAGTGAGAGGGAGCCGTAATGATGGACTCATGCAGCGGAAGTCTGTAAATACAGACATTCAGGAAGCTGCCGATCACGATTCCAAATAAAAAGATTACGATGTATGGAATAGAATCGAGGAAAAGAAGCATAGGGAATTCCTTTCAGGGGGTGTGTTTGTTTGTGATAGTTGCTAATTAGTTTCTAGGAAACTTGTTATAAACATCATTTAGAACCTTCAGAACCTTTTGCCATATAATCTGCAAATTTTGTAGATCCATCTGCTGCTGTATACGCAACACTTGTTCCACCGTCTGGATTAACTGTTACTGTAGCTGTAATATCTGTTGCAGCACCATCTGTTCCCCATTTTTTAGATTTTGTAGTTGTTTTAGTCCAGCTAGGAATAGATGCAGTTAATTCAGCTTCCAGGTCTGTTTTTTTACTTGTGGCACCTTTATTTTTAAGTGTTTCTGTTAATGTTGTTTCATTTGCTGAAGCAGAGATTGTAATAGCATAAGTTCCTGCCGGAAGTTCATTTGCAGGATCAGCGGCAAATACTTTTACTACTTTTACCATTTCATCCATATTGGAAGCATCTGCAGCTTTTCTTGATTTCTCAACATATTTTGTATACTGAGGTGCAAGAAGTCCTACCAGGATTGCAAGGATAGCGATTACGATTACAAGTTCTACAAGTGTAAAACCTTTGTTGTTTTTCTTTTTGTTAAGAAGTTTAAACATTTTTGATACATCTCCTTCGTTTATATTGTATTTCCCGTAACCCTCATTCAGCCACCGGGAAATTTATGATGAACACAGGATCCCCATGCAATTCCTGCGCCACATCCTGAAAATTATGCGGAAACTTTTAACGCGGTTCCCAATCGCAAGTGCATTACAGCGAGCCAAGACCATCATACATCGTTCTCATCGGCATAAGCACGGCGATGACCAGTGTACCGACGATCAGTGCCATAAATACGATGATCAGCGGTTCCATTGCCGCCAACACACTCTGTGTCGTGATCTCAACTTCTTCGTCGTAGTAATCCGCCAGTTTGCTGAGCATTTCTTCCATATTACCGGTTTCTTCACCGATTCCGGTCATATGGCAGACCATCGGAGGAAACACTTCACTTGCCGCAAGCGGCTCAGACAGCGGAATACCTTTCACTACTTCTTCTTTTGCCTTCTGTAAAGCATTCTTATAATGAATGTTGTTGATGATCTTTGACACAGTGTCGAGGCATTCCGTCGTGGAAATACCTGCCGCCATCAGAGTACTCATCGTACGCGCAAACTGCGCACACGCAGACTTGACAGTCAGCTTGCCAAAGAGCGGGATCTTCATCTTGATGTAGTCGATTTTCAGTCTTCCCTGCTCTGTCCCATAGATCAGCCTGTAAATAATAACCACCGCTGCAACTACCGCAAGGATCACATACCAGTGACTGGCCGTCCATTTGCTGACATTCATAACGCCCATCGTCAGCGCCGGCATCTCGATATCGAGATCTGCAAACATATCAATAAAAATCGGAATAACATACAAAAGCATAACCGCAATAACACCGATAACCGCGCAGATCAAAATAATCGGATAGATCGTCGCCTTACGGATCGTCGCCTTTAGCTTCGCTTCTTTTTCAAAATGTGTTGCCATTCGGTTAAATGACATTTCCAGACTACCGGAGGATTCACCTGCCGCCACCATATTGACCAGCATCGGCGGGAAAATATCCGGAATCGATGCCATGGAATCTGCCAGTGTATTACCCTTTTCTACATTGACCAGTACATCTGCAGTCGCTTTCTTCAGCCATTTGTTTTCTGTCTGCTCTGTCATCATCTGCAGCGCTTCTTTCATGGGCACACCTGCCTGCGTAATGCTGACAAACTGCCGGCAGAACACACTTAAGTCTCGTGGCTTGACTTTCTTTCCGATGGAAAAATCAATGTCTTTATTTAAAGCTCCCTGTTCTTTGATCTCAACAGGGAAAAGCCCGTCTTTTTTTAGCTGCTGTGAAACCGCATCACGGTTTTCCGCGTCCATTCTGCCACGTTTTTCTTTGCCTTTTTCATCGACGGCAACATAAGTATAACCGGGCATCTGCTCAGTCCTTTCTGTTAAATCTCAAAATTCACCTTACGGTTCATCGCAACCGGATCCTGCGCGTATGTCACTACCGCTTCCTCGCCGATCTCGCCCTTCATAAAGAGATCATACAGGGCATCATCCATTGTGATCATACCTGCTCTGCGGCTTGTCTGCATGACAGACGGAATCTGGAAAGTCTTACCCTCACGGATCAGATTACGGACCGCATTGTTTGCAAATAATACTTCCAGTGCAGCTACCCTACCTCCATGTTCCTTACGGATGAGCTGCTGGGAAACCACGCATTCAAGGACTGCCGCAAGCTGGATGCGGATCTGCTGCTGCTGATCCGGCGGAAATACATCGATGATTCGGTCGATGGTTTTGTCCGCTCCGATCGTATGCAGTGTTGAAAATACAAGATGTCCTGTCTCTGCTGCTGTGATTGCAGTCGAAATGGTCTCAAGATCTCTCATCTCTCCGACCAGAATAACATCCGGATCTTCACGGAGTGCCGCACGAAGCGCTGCTCCATAGCTTCCGGAATCACTTCCGATCTCACGCTGGTTGACAATAGATTTGTCATGCCGGTGAAGATACTCGATCGGATCTTCCAGCGTAATAATATGATAAGGATAACTCTGGTTGATTACATGAAGCAGGGATGCCAGAGTCGTGGATTTACCGCTTCCGGTAGGCCCGGTAACAATGACAAGTCCTCTCTTACGGTTCGTGACATCTACTACTTCTTTTGGGATACCGAGGTTTTCGGGCTCGGGAATCTCGAACGGAAGGCATCGCATAACGGATGCCAGCGTGCCTCTCTGCCTGAAAACATTGACACGAAAACGGCCCACCCCAGCTATGGCGTAGGCAAAGTCTGTCTGACCGTCGCGCTTTAACTCTTCTCTGTGCCGCTCTTCCATGATCGGAAGAAGAAGTTCTTCCAGAGTGTCGGGCATCAGCCTTTCACCCTCGATAGCACTTAAGACACCATCGATACGGTAACATGGCGGCCTACCCACAGTGAAGTGGACATCAGACGCATTTTCTTCTATGGATCTCTGTAAAAGATCTTTCAGATCATACATTTATTACTACCTGATTTCTATAATTTTTCAGTTCATACTGCATTTCTCTGTGCAGATAAATTATTGCTGTTCATTCTGCCCACAATAACGATACATCTTATTCTTCGTAAGAAGCCTTCAGCATTTCACCGATGGAAGTAACTCCCTCAAGTACATAGCGGATGCCATTCTCACGAAGTGTATGCATGCCGTTCTTTTTCGCTGCTGCGATCATTTCCTCAGTCGTTGCATCGTCTGCGATCAGCTTACGCATCTCTTCATTGACCTCCATGATCTCAAATACACCGGTTCTTCCGAAATAGCCTGTATTATTACAGAGTTTGCAGCCACCCGGCTCATAAATCTCAACTTCTTCTGCAAGAGAACGTTTCAGAATAAGTTTTTCTTTATCTGTTGCAGGGTGTTTTTTACGGCAGTGCGGACAGAGCTTGCGGACAAGTCTCTGTGCAATAACACCGATGATCGCATCAGAAATCAGATAACGGGCAACTCCCATATCCGCCATACGATTCAGGGTACCGACTGCATTATTGGTATGCATGGTCGAAACAACGAGGTGACCGGTGATGGAAGCCTGTACTGCAATCGAAGCAGTCTCCTGATCTCGGATTTCACCTATCATAATGATATCCGGATCCTGACGCAGGATGGAACGAAGTGCTGATGCAAAAGTCAGATCAACTTTGTTGTTTACCTGAATCTGGTTGATACCCTCAAGGTCTGCCTCGACAGGATCTTCAACCGTTACGATATTGACCGCTTCTTTATTTAAGGCACTGAGTGCTGTATACAATGTCGTAGATTTACCACTTCCAGTAGGTCCGGTAACAAACATGATTCCATACGGCTTTGCAAGCATGTGTTGCAGAGTTGCCATCTCTTTCTGATCCAGACCGAGTTCTTTAATATCTCTGGTCAGATTCAGTTTCGAAGAGATACGCATAACAATCTTCTCGCCGTGAACAGTCGGAATCGAAGAAATACGGATATCGTATTCCCGGCGGTCAACCATAACGGACATACGTCCGTCCTGCGGCTTTCTTTTTTCCGAAATGTCCATCCCGCCCATAATCTTGATACGGGTGGAGATTGCCGGAAGGAGACTGTTGTCGTAGACCATTTTTTCATAGAGAGCACCGTCAATACGGTAACGCACACGAACTTTTGTCTCCAACGCTTCGATATGAATATCGCTGGCTCTCTGTCGTACCGCCTGCTCGATCAGGGAACGTACCAACTGTACGATCGGGGCATCACTGACATCGGTCTCTGTTGCCTCTTCCACATTTCCACGAAGCTGCTCTCGTTCACGTGTAAATCGTCTCGCTGCATCCATGGTCTCTGATGCACCATAGCAGCGATCGATTGCTGCAAGTATATCACGTGGTGTTGCAATATATGGTTCCACCTGCAGATTCGTGACGATGGAAATATCGTCAATTGCCGCCATATCCATCGGATCGGACATCGCAAGATGCAGGATATTCGCATTATACGGGTCAAGCTCAAATGGAATGCACTGATATTTCTTAAGGAGATTCACACTGACCAGATTACGGACTTCTTTCGGAATCGTCACGCCGGTAAGTTCGATCATCTTAAGTCCTAGCTGTGTCTGGAGTGCCCTGGCAATCATTTCTTCAGTGATAAAGCCATTCTCTACAAGAACTTCACCAATCTTTTTGCCGGTTCCTTTCTGCAGTTCCAGTGCTTTTTTCAATTTTTCTTCGGTAAGAACGTCCTGCCTGATGAGCAGATCACCAAGCCTCATTCTCTCTCGTCTTAATGCCACAATGTCATCTCTTTCATTTTTTTATTCAACATAAAGTACTTTATGTCACAATTAGCCTATTGGAAAATAGATATGCTAAATTTACCATGACTTACATTTCATGTCAATAAATCGTATTTATTTGAACTAAAATTGCATGAAATTTCACATTTATGTAGAATATTTTCCTACCTAATATTAAAACTGACCTTTTGGATAGTCCATAGTTCCAGGTGGCAGCCCAAATCAGGCCGTCCGGATAGTCTAAAGAATGGCAAGTATAATACAAGGTAACCACATCTCCGGCCTGTCGTTGACTCTTATAATAGTATCTACTGTCTCAGTCCACAAAATTAAGTTAAACAAATACCCCTGACCATAGTAAGTTGGAATAGAGTCCACAAAATCTCAATAAATCGGATGACTTATATCGTAGCAAGTGTATTTCAAGTCATCGCAAACACTAAAATTGGATGACTTATATTGTAGTAAGTCTATTCCGAGGCATTGCAAACACTAAAATTGGATGCTTCAAGCATAAGCAACTTCCATCAGAGTCAACGGAAGTCCCAGAATCCGTTGATTCATTTACAGAAAAAGTTTCACACCCTCGTTGATTCCAGTTTTAGTAAGTGCAACGCATGTCAACAACTCTCACCGAAAATTCATTCTTAATGCAAAAAGAGAAGCCTTTTCAGGCCTCTCCTCTGTAAACTTATGAATTATCATTACTTCTTATCGTTTCTTATAATGATAGATCAATAATCCTGCTACTGCCAGAACTGCTGCCGCAATAATCCAGATAAACGGATTCTGGTACCAGTGGCTGGATGTGCTTCTGACATCCTGTCCGGAAGCCTGACGGCTCTCGGCATCTGTCGCATCCTGTGCAGCTTCTGTATTTTCTTTTTCCGGTTCAACCGTCGCTGTTACTTCCGGTGTCTCAGTCGACCCGGTAGCTGCGGTCGACACCGGGGTCTCTGTCGGCTCAGTTGTTGTAGCCGACGCCGGTGTCTCAGTTGCCTCGGTTGTTGTGGTCGGCGCCGGGGTCTCTGTCGGCTCAGTTGTTGCGGTCGGCGCCGGTGTCTCTGTCGGTTTCGGAGTTGCTGTCACTTTCGGTGTCGCGGTCGCTTTCGGTTTGGTTGCCGTCGCTGATTTTTCCGTTGTTTTCGAAGCTGCTGCCACTCCTGAATCCTCAACAGGCTCTGCGCTGACTGCATTTTCTGCTGCCGCTTCAGCATCAACTGCCTCTTCTGTCACCGGTTCTGCATCAACAGCTTCCGTCTGTTCTTCCGGATGTTCTTTCAGCCATTCTTCTGTCTTCTCCAGATCCATCCACCCCTCAGTTCCATCTACCGTTGTCACACCCCAGTAACTACCATCAACCATTTCGGCATCTTCAGTAATATGAAGTATTTCGCCATTCTCGATATCACGCACACCCGGAACCTCACCGTATTTCTCTCCCGGTCCCTGATAAAGCTTCTGCGTGCCTTCTTCTGCATAAGCTTTTACATCATAATCCGCACTATAATTTACATGATCCTTTCCTGCAATATACAGTTCTGAGTCAATGGCTTCCTTCCGGGACTGCGCCGGACGGCATTCATCCAGCGGTGCATAACCTTTCATCTTGTGATATTCTGTATATCCCCAGGTCCGGTTATTCTCTTTATCTTCAACCTCTCCTGTAATATGAAGTGCTGTACCATTTGGTATCTGCTCATCATTCAACTTCGTCGAATCAAAATCCGGCTGTGAATAAAAATCAATTCCTCCTGCCTTTGATTCCACGATCATATAATAGTCTGTGCTGTAATCCGGTTCTGTCTTACCTGTCTGCACGTCTGCCATGACATTGACGCTCATAAACAGTCCCACCAAAATGACCAGAAGACTTTTTGCCAGTTTCTTCATTTTGTTTTCTCCCCTTCGCTCCATACATCTTCCGTATTTTTCTTAAAGTTATATCTTTTTGAAATCCTGAACTTATCATATCACAGACACAGCACAATGATAATCCTTTTTTGTCATAAAAAAGAAATAAAAAACTGATGTTTTTCGACACAAAAAAAGAGCTGCCACCACTCAGATTCTTTACATCCGTATAGCAACAGCTCTTAATAAACAAATAAAATAGGTAGGGTGACAATCCTACATCTCTTTTAAGACCCATATGGCGCGACGGCTGCCTGTTCCGTCCTCAGATTTTATTTGTTTATATTCTTATATGTTTATTATATTCTATTCTCCCTGAAAGTCAAATATTTTTATCTGGTAAATATTTCCATGCACGTACTTTATCGATGTAATGAGATAATTGTGCATCCATTAAAGGATACATTGTTCTATATGAGAGTTTCCCATCTCCCGAGTATGTGCAACACGATTAGCCCAGAAAATTATTTCCTGCTTTGCTGAAATGATATCCGTCAAGTCTGGTCTTTTCTTTAATATAAATTCAGCAACTTCAGAACTTAGTTTTCCCAGAGAGACACATTTTATATCTTTTGTAAATATTTCTTTATTCAGTTTTGAAACTGTAAGCATTTATTCTATACCTTATACTTGTAGCAGTTCATTTTGTTCTATGTTTACTATAGCATATTTCTATTTATAATTCAAACAAATCTCTCCCTGAAATACAACGACCCCGGAGGATTCTCCGAGGTCATTGCGTTTATCATGGCATTTCAAATAAAGCCTGTTTTATTATTTGTACAGTGGTCCGTAGTTCTTGCATGCACGGAAGTCTGCACCTTCTTTATCCATTCCGAATGCATTCCATGCTGCCGGACGATAGATATCTTTTTCCGGTACGTTGTGCATGGATACCGGGATACGAAGCATAGAGCACATTGTGATCAGGTCAGCTCCGATATGTCCGTAGGAGATAGCACCGTGGTTAGCTCCCCAGTTGTTCATTACATCATAAGCTGTTTTGAACGGTCCCTCTTTGCCATCGCATCTTGGAGCGAACCATGTACATGGCCATGTGTAATCTGTACGTTTCCAGAGCTTGTCAGATACCTCTTCCGGAAGGGCTACTGTCCATCCCTCTGCGATCTGAAGAACCGGTCCAAGTCCTTTTACAAGGTTCAGACGGATCATAGTTGCCGGCATAGTAGCTCTTGTCTCAAATCTGGAGGAGAATCCGCCGCCACGGAAGTATCCGTTATCAGCTGCATTCCAGGTAGTAGCCTTCATGATGGCTTTCTGATCTTCTTCTGTAACGTTCCACCACTCTTTCATAACGCCTTCGCCGTTCTCATCCTTAACAACACCGGAAGCGTCAAGACAGCATGCACCAGAGTTGATCAGATGGATAATACCATCGTTCTCTTTTGCAACACCTTCAAGATCATATCCTGTAACTCGTTTAACAGCATTTGCGCTCCAGTATGTACGAACATCTGCAAACATCTGAGCACGTCCGGTAAGGAGTTTCATGAACAGCATTCCCAGACCGTTGAGAACATCATTCTCTGTAGCAAGGATGTATGGCTCTCTTGCGCCATCCCAGTCAAAGGAAGTATTCAGCATAGCCTCTGCGAAGTCACCATTCGGATAGAAATCAGTCCACTGTCTCTGTCCCTGGAAGCCAGCTGCAATCGCATTGTGTCCGATTGCTTCCTCTGAGAACTTCGGATCAAGGTTATCGCATCCATTCATAAGCTCTTTAATAATAACAGCCATCTTAACTACAAACTCAAACTGCTC
>OLRW01000129.1_pt1 | contig 69118 bp, 60 predicted proteins | sample 1672701 | NCBI WGS metagenome assembly OLRW01 (sample SAMEA3136715, study PRJEB25190) | human gut metagenome | biome: human gut; feature: human-associated habitat; material: faeces | place: Austria | collected 2013
CAGGGAACAGGAACATAAGTGCCACATTCCCGTCCACATCTTCGCTAAAATCGGCATAGTGTTTCATATCCAATACAGCAGAATCCATCTTCTTGTCAGTAAAGAATCACATTCCCACAACGCAGAACAACTGCGTGGCCGGAGGGGAGGAGCGCGAGGAGGGGAAACGGCCTTCGGAACTCCGAGTGCCTCCCCTCCTCGCAAATCCACAGCTGTCAGCTGAGACAAAACTATAATTTATAAAGAAAAACATCTAACATACAACAATACAAAACCTTTTTCAATCCATATCATTTTTCAAAAAAAGGAGACACCCACATGGTAAATCAGAAATATCTTGACAAAGCAGAGGTTCTCATAGAAGCCCTGCCATACATCCAGCGGTTCAACCGCAAGATCGTAGTCATCAAATACGGCGGAAGCGCCATGCTTGATGAAGAATTAAAGCGTAACGTCATCAAGGACGCAGTCCTTCTGAAATTAGTCGGTTTCAAACCGATCATTGTTCACGGCGGCGGCAAGGAAATCAGCCGCTGGGTCGGTAAAGTTGGCATGGAGCCGCATTTTGTAAACGGTCTCCGTGTAACGGACAAAGACACTATGGAGATCGCAGAGATGGTTCTTGCAAAAGTAAACAAGGAGCTTGTTACTCTGGTAGAATCTCTCGGCGTACAGGCTGTAGGTGTCAGCGGTAAGGACGGCGGTCTTCTCCAGTGCAAAAAGAAGCTTTCCAAAGGCGAAGACATCGGCTACGTAGGTGAGGTTACAAAGGTTAATCCGAAGATCCTTCATGACCTATTGGAAAGAGATTTCCTTCCGATCGTATTCCCAATCGGCTTTGATGAAAATTTTGATTCCTACAATATCAATGCGGACGATGCAGCCTGCGCCATTGCAGAGGCAGTTGAGGCAGAGAAGCTTGCCTTCCTGTCCGATATTGAGGGCGTTTACAGGGATGCAGATGATCCCTCCACTCTGATCTCCGAGCTTCGTGTAGATGAGGCTGAGAATCTGATCTCAGATGGTACTGTGGGCGGCGGTATGATCCCGAAGCTGAAAAACTGTATCGACGCTATCGAGCATGGTGTAAACAGAGTCCATATCCTGGATGGAAGGATCCCGCACAGCTTACTGCTTGAGATCTTTACAAACAAAGGTATTGGTACTGCAATTTTAAAAGATGATGGGGAGAAATATTACAATGAGCATGAATGAACAGATGGAAGAATCTGAAGCCAGTATTCTTCATACATATAACCGTTTTCCGGTAGTTTTTGAAAAAGGCGAGGGTTGTTACCTCTATGATTCCGAAGGAAAGGAATATCTGGATTTTGCGGCAGGTATCGCAGTAAATGCCCTGGGCTATCATTATCCGGGCTATGACGAAGCACTGAAATCCCAGATCGACAAGCTGATGCATATTTCCAACCTGTACTACAATGAGCCGATCATTGAAGCAGGTGCCAAACTTGTACAGGCAAGCCATATGGAAAAGGCCTTCTTCACAAACAGTGGTACAGAGGCCATTGAGGGTGCTCTGAAGGCTGCCAAGAAATATGCCTACGAAAGAGATGGCCATGCAGACCATGAGATCATTGCCATGAACCATTCCTTCCACGGCCGCAGCATCGGCGCTCTTTCCGTGACAGGCAATGCACATTACAGAGAACCCTTTGAGCCTCTGATGGGTGGGGTGAAATTTGCAGATTTCAATGATCTTGAGAGTGTAAAGGCTCAGATCACAGATAAGACCTGTGCCATCATCACCGAGACCGTACAGGGAGAAGGAGGTATTTATCCGGCTACAAAAGAGTTTCTGGAAGGCTTACGTAAGCTTTGTGATGAGAAGGATATCATTCTGATCCTGGACGAGATCCAGTGCGGTATGGGACGTACCGGGCATTATTTTGCATGGCAGGCATATGGAGTACAGCCGGATATCATGACCTGTGCCAAAGCACTTGGCTGTGGAGTTCCGGTAGGTGCTTTTGTGCTGAACAAAAAAGCAGCTGCAGCCTCCCTGAAGCCAGGCGACCACGGAACCACTTACGGTGGAAATCCCTTCGTATGTGCAGCCGTCAGCAAGGTATTTGACATTTTTGAAAAAGATCAGATCCTTTCCCATGTGCAGGGACTTACTCCGTATTTTGAGGAGAAGCTGGACGAACTGGTTGCAAAGCATGACTGTGCAGAAACAAGAAGAGGCAAAGGCTTCATGCAGGGTATCGTGATCAAGGGACGTCCGGTAGGAGACGTGGTGAAAAAAGCTCTTGCAAAGGGTCTTCTGGTGATCTCAGCAGGAAGTGATGTTCTCCGCCTTGTTCCTCCTCTTGTGATCACAAAAGAGGATATCGACAAGATGGCAGAGATCCTTGACGAGTGTATGGAATAATAAAAAAATAACAGCTATAAAAGCAGCAGTATTTTCCGGAATGGGCAGTGTGCCGATAGAGAATACGGCTGCTTTTTTGTCAGAGAGACAATGTATATAAATTATATAACAGATATAGAAAACAGTATTCGAAAATCTGGTCGTGTGTTTGAAAACAAACAAAAACTGCTATGACACACCGACAAAATGCACAAAAAAGAGAGAGGGTTCGAGTATAAATTGCACATCTACACAGTTGATTTTAGAACGCCATATGTTATAATTTCACTGGTAAAAAAATTTATGTGAGGGGTGAGAATTTTGAAAAAATTATTAACCGTCATGTGTACTTTTCTGACAGTATTTCTGGCATGTCCTGTGGGTGTATGGGCAGCCGGAAACGGTGGGACAGGATCTGGTGTGCCGGTGTGGCTTTGTATCCCTTTTGCGGGCCTTCTTCTGTGTGTTGCAGTGATGCCGCTGGTAAAGGGTGAGTGGTGGGAGTCACATCAGCCCGTTGTGGTTGCATTCTGGATCGTTCTTATGATCATTCCGTTTGCAGTTGTTTACGGTGCCGGAAAAACTGCGGAAACAGTACTTGAGTGCGTGATCAATGACTATCTTACATTTATCATCCTGTTATTCGGACTGTTCTGTGTATCCGGTAACATTACAGTTGAGGGTGATTTTGCGGGCTCACCAAGAGTAAATGTAGGACTTCTTGCACTGGGAACCCTGCTTTCCAGCTGCATCGGAACTACCGGAGCCAGCATGCTGATGGTCCGTCCGGTGATCAAAATGAATTCCTGGAGAAAAAGAAAGGGTCATATTATGATCTTTTTCATCTTTATGGTATCCAACATGGGTGGCTGCCTGACACCGATCGGTGATCCGCCGCTTCTGATGGGCTTCATGCGAGGAGTTCCGTTCTTCTGGAGTCTTCATCTTTTTCCGGTACTGATCCTTAATATGGTGATCCTTCTGTTTGTGTTCTATCATTTGGATATGCGCTCTTACAAGAAGGATATCGCAGAGGGACGTAAACCGGATATCAGCAAACCGGGTACCGAGTTTAAGATCGAGGGTCTTCATAATATCATCTTCCTTGTGATGATCGTTGTGGGTGTTATCTTAAGCGGAATGCTTCCAGGTATGCCTGCATTCCAGGATGCGGCCGGAAATGTAAAGGGACTTCATATTTTCGGCGAGGTTACTTTAAGCCTCCCGTCGATCATTGAGATCGTCCTGATCCTGGCAGCTGCATTTCTGTCCTTTAAAACAACAGATAAAAGGATCCGTGTGCGGAACCATTTTACCTGGGGTGCGATCAAGGAGGTTGCAGTACTTTTCATCGGTATTTTTATCACCATGCAGCCGGCTCTGATGCTTCTGAAAGCAGTAGGACCGAATCTTGGTATCACCGAGCCGTACCAGATGTTCTGGGCGACCGGAGCTTTGTCCAGCTTCCTGGATAATACACCGACCTATCTGGTATTTCTGACAACAGCAGGAACTCTTGGATTTACAAACGGAATCGCAACAACGCTGGGAACGGTTCCTGTAAAGCTGCTTTCTGCGATTTCCTGCGGTGCTGTATTTATGGGCGCCAATACATATATCGGCAATGCTCCGAACTTTATGGTCAAGACACTTTCTGACGAAAATGGTATCAACATGCCGTCCTTCTTCGGATACATGGCATGGTCCATTTGTTTCCTGGTACCGGTGTTCATCATCGATATGCTGGTATTCTTTTTATAAGGGAGGAGGATCAATATGCAGGATAATAACATTCGAGAGAAATGCAGAGAGCTTGCCACCAGACTTTATGAACTGGATGGCGAGGTTTATGAAAGCGTAGGATCTTCCCTTGGACGTACCTTCACCGGTGACAGAGAAGGCACTATCCGGAACTTAAGTGCTCTGATGTATACCAAACCGGACGGACATCTTCTTCGAAGCGAGATGGCACTGATCAGCAACATGGCCAGGACCATCAAGGATAAAGAAGAAAAAAGCCGTCTCATGAAGAAATATGATGAGATCTTTCAGGAGATCCTGACGCTGCCGGAGACTTTTGTTGCTACGGATATCATGGATAAGGAACGTGTGGCGCTGAATCATATGATCAAGCACAGGGAAAAAATCTCTGAGAATGACCATCTGGTCATCTGCATCAGCCGTACACAGGGAAGTGCCGGTAATGATATCGGTTTCGGACTGGCAGACAAGCTTCGGATCAACTATTATGATGTGGAGATCTTTGATCAGGTATTAAGGCGTCTTGAGGCGGAAAAGGGCGCGGTTAACGATGCGGAATATTTTGCGGATTTCAATAAATATGAGAAGAAGCATAAATTTGATCCCAAGGGCTGGTTCCGGGAATTCAACCGTTACCATGGTCTTCCGAAACAGGATGCGGTATTCTTTAACATGAGTGACCTGATCTGCGATCTGGCCTCAAAAGAGGACTGCATCATTATGGGAAGGTGTGCGGATGCGATCCTCAAGAACAATCACATTCCGCATATAAGTCTGTTTATCACAGCTCCTTTTGCTATCCGTGTGCAGCATGTTATGGATGTACGGAAGATGAATATGAAGCAGGCAGTCCGTTTCCTGAAGAAGATGGACAGCCAGCACAGACGGTATTACAATTTTTACGGCGGAGCTCAGTGGGGCAAGCCGGATAACTACGATCTTTGTATCAACAGTGCAAGCTACGGAATCAATGAAACGGAGAATCTGATCCTGAAGCTTTTGAATGATCAGATCCACTAAGAGATAAAAATATGAGCAGCACGGAAGAAAGAAAAAGTTCCGGAAGGGGTTTTTAGCTTAACAGGCTGCAAACAGAAAAAGAATCAGAACAGAGTTCCTGCATTCTGAGGTAACCTTCTGCCAGACAGAAATACCTCAGAATGCAGGAACTTTTTTTATATGTTGTTTATAAAAACTTAATCTTGATTAACTTTTTTCATTTAGGGGATTGACATTCGAAAAAACTTAGTATAAACTAACCTATGAGTTAGGGCTGACTAATTAGACTGAGTTAATTAATAGAAAGAAACGGAGGGATTCCATGCAGCCGATTTTATTTTTACAGTCAGGTGATACTGGCACGATCAAGCGTATTTCCGGAGCGGAGGATACAAGAAGATTTCTTGCAGGCCTTGGTTTTGTTGAGAATGCGGAAGTGACAGTTATTTCTCAGTTTGACGGCAATCTGATCGTAAATGTCAAGGATTCCAGAGTAGCAGTCAATAAGGAAATGGCCAGACACATTATGGTGTGACCGGACTGCGAGGCAGTGACCGGTAGTGGATTTGCCCCAAACTGCGGAAGGCGCAGTTGAGGATAGATTAGGAATTGGAATATGAACAGGGAGGAAAAGAGAAATGACTTTACGTGATGCAGCAGTAGGTTCTACAGTAGTTGTTTCCAAGATCACCGGCGACCCGGCTTACAAGCGCCGTATCATGGATATGGGAATCACAAAAGGCAGCGAGGTTTATATCCGAAAGGTAGCTCCTCTTGGAGATCCGGTTGAGATCACCATCAGAGGTTATGAGCTTTCCCTGCGTAAGCATGACGCAGCATGTGTGGAAGTAAAGTAAATAAGCTTCGAAAAATGACAGAGCGTCAGGCTCTGACCTGAAAAAAGGAGGATGCAAAATGTCTGTAACAATAGCTCTTGCCGGAAACCCGAACTGTGGTAAGACTACAATGTTCAATGCTCTTACAGGCGCAAACCAGTACGTTGGTAACTGGCCAGGTGTTACTGTAGAGAAAAAAGAGGGTAAGCTGAAAAACCAGAAGGATGTAACGGTAACAGACCTTCCGGGTATCTATTCACTTTCCCCGTATACACTTGAGGAGGTTGTCAGCCGTGATTATCTTCTGAAAGAGAAACCGGATGTGATCATCGATCTTGTGGATGCAACAAACATCGAGAGAAACCTGTATCTTGCAACCCAGCTTCTTGAGATCGGTATCCCGGTTGTTATCGCTCTTAATATGGTGGATCTTCTGAAAAAGAACAACATCCATATCAATGTAAAAGGCTTAAGCTCCGCGCTTGGATGCCCGATCGTTGAGACCTCTGCTCTTAAAGGAACAGGCCTTAAAGAGGTTGTTGATGAGGCAATCAAATGTGCGAACCAGCACAGAGTACCATCGAAGCAGATGGAATTTCCGAAAGCAGTAGAAAAAGCTGTAAATGAGATCGAGGGATTTGTTCCTGCAAACATCGCTGAGGAGAACAAGAGATGGTATGCAGTAAAGCTTCTTGAGAGAGACAGCAAGGTAAAAGAAGGTCTGAACCTTCCGGCTTCTGCACAGTCCAGGATCGAGGAGATTGCTTCTGGCCTTGAGAAGGCAGAGGATGATGATACAGAGAGTATCGTAACGGATGGAAGATATCAGTACATCCAGAAGGTTGTTTCTGCAAACGTTAAGAGAAGCGGAAATAAGATGACAGTTTCCGATAAGATCGACCGTATCGTAACAAACCGTATTCTCGGTCTTCCGATCTTTATCCTTACCATGTTTATCGTTTATTATGTATCGGTAACAACAGTTGGTACCATGGTAACAGACTGGACAAACGACAGCTTTGTGGGAACCATCCAGAGTGTTGTATCGGATGGACTCGGCAATGCCGGTGTTGCTGACTGGCTGGTAAGCCTTGTATCAGATGGTATCATCGGTGGTCTTGGTGCAGTGCTTGGATTCGTTCCGCAGATGGCGATCCTGTTCCTGTTCCTTTCCATCCTTGAGGATTGCGGTTACATGGTTCGTATCGCGTTCGTCATGGACCGTGTATTCCGTCATTTCGGACTTTCCGGAAAGAGCTTTATCCCGCTTCTTATCTCCTCCGGCTGTGGAATCCCTGGAATCATGGCTTCCAAAACGATCGAGGCAGATAATGACCGTCGTCTGACGATCATGACAGCAACATTTATCCCATGTGGTGCCAAGCTTCCTGTTATCGCCCTTATGGGTGGTATCATGACCGCTTATGCAACCGGTGACTATGTAGCTGCTGGTTTCATCACACCACTGATGTACTTCATCGGTGTTGTAGCAGTTCTTGTAGCTGCGATCATCCTGAAGAAAACAAAACCTTTCTCCGGTAAACCTGCTCCGTTCGTAATGGAGCTTCCACAGTATCACATTCCGTCTGTAAAGACAGTTCTGCTTCATGTTTGGGAGAGACTGAAAGGCTTCATCATCAAAGCCGGTACCATTCTTTTCCTTGCAACCGTTATCATGTGGATCCTTTCCAGTATCGGAAATACAGGAAGCGGAATCGGATTTGTTGAGGACAGCAATGACAGTATCATGGCTATCCTTGGCGGTATCCTTGCTCCGATCTTTGCTCCTCTTGGATTTGGCAAATGGCAGCCGGTTGCAGCCTCCATCTCCGGATTCTCCGCAAAAGAGTCCATCGTAAGTACAATGGGTGTTCTTGCAAACGTAGCTGGTGATGATGCAGAGGATACCATGATCGTTGGTGCAGCGATCAAAGCATGGTTCCCGACAGCAGTAGCAGCATTTTCTTTCCTGCTGTTCAACCTGCTTGATTCTCCGTGCCTTGCAGCTATTTCTACAATGGCACATGAGATGCAGTCCAGAAAATGGTTCTGGTTTGCAATTTTCTTCCAGAACATTTTTGCTTATGTTGTAACACTTTGTGTATACCAGATCGGTCTTGTTGTCACAGGTGCCGGTTCCTTCGGAATTGGAACGATCGTAGCGCTGATCCTTGTAGCGATCCTGCTCTTCCTTCTGTTCAGACCAGATCCGTACAAGAACCAGAACGACGTTACAAAGAGATCTGTACAGGCAGCAGAGTAATTGAAAACCGGTCATACAGTAACGATCCGGTACATATGATAGCTTTGAAATGATGCTGTAAGAACAGCTGAAATGATAAGAAATGCAGGAGACCGGGGATGTAAATACCTGGTCTTCTGTGCTATAATAAGCCTGAAGAAATATGGAAGTTTTTTTACAAAAGTATTCATCAGAGGCTGGCAGCAGTTCACAGGCTGTACAGCGAAAGAAAGGGTGACAGATATGAGTATGATAGCGGATATTATTGTACTGGCACTGGTGATCGCATATGGCGTATTTGTGGTCAGTTATCTCTATTCAAGAAAGAAACAGGGGCTCAGCTGTGTCGGCTGTGCCGGTAACACACGTACAGGTGGCTGTGGCGGCAGCTGCTCCGGTCATTGTTCCGGCTGCTCCGGCTGCAGTGGAATGCATAAGTAACCAGGAGGGAAAGAAATCATGGCAAATGCAATTGTTGTCATCGTTGTTATCATCATTATGCTGTTTGCCGGAAAAGGCGCATATAAACATCTGAAGGGCGAAGGCGCCTGCTGCGGAGGCGGCAGCAAGCCGGAGATCCCGAAGAAGAGGCTGGATGGAACCAAGCTGGGTGAGAAAACCATGAAGATCACAGGCATGCACTGTGAGAACTGTGTGGCCAGCGTCACAAGAGCGATCAACCGCATTGACGGTGCGGCAGCAAAAGTAAGCCTGAAAAAAGGTGAGGCAGTGGTTTCCTACGACAGAGAGATCTCCAACGAAGAGCTTAAGAAGGTAGTGGAAGACAGAGGATATCACGTAGTTTCTATCCAGTAAAGCTTTATCATAAGAATAACTTTGCCGCGGCTTCTGAGCCGGCAGATCAGAGAAGAGACTTCTCGGCGAAATGCTTAAAAATATTTCGCCTTGGGGTCTTTTTTTGTATAAAAAGTCAGAGTTGCAATTGACTCACTAATGTACACCATTGTATAATAAAAATAGAAAAATTCAGACGGAACGAAATATTTTCTTTCTATCCGGATGAGGCATTAAAACAAAATACAGCAGGAAACAGACTTTGACGGCAAGGAATATCCGAGCAGGAATCGTTGTTCATCCGGCACAGCTTAACCGAATCAGCTGCGAAGCAGTTATTCGGTTATGAACAAGCAGCAAATGCGGATCGCGAATATCCGCTTGACTTTGTTTTGTGAGCGGAATACGGGACTCTTTCACCTTGTACGTGAAAGAGCTTTTTTTATGAAAAATATCTGCGGGAGCGGACAGAATGAATTAGGGAGGATTTTATGCTGAAGGTAGCAGTATACGGAAAGGGCGGTATCGGAAAGTCTACAGTGACGTCCAACCTGGCGGCGGCTTTTGCAGCCATGGGGAAGAGAGTGATCCAGATCGGTTGTGATCCCAAGGCGGATTCCACCATCAATCTTCTTGGGGGAGAACCTCTGCGGCCGGTAATGAATTATATGCGGGAAGAGGATGAGGAGCCGGAAAAGCTGGAGGATATTTCAAAGGAGGGCTTTGGTGGAGTCCTCTGCATTGAGACCGGCGGCCCCACGCCGGGACTTGGCTGTGCAGGCAGAGGTATCATCGCAACCTTTCAGCTTCTGGAGGATCTGAAGCTTTTTGAGACCTGGAAGCCGGATGTAGTGCTTTACGATGTTCTTGGAGATGTAGTATGCGGCGGTTTTGCGGCACCGATCCGGGAGGGCTATGCGGAAAAAGTACTCATTGTCACATCCGGAGAGAAAATGGCACTCTATGCAGCCAATAATATTTCCAGTGCTGTGCGGAATTTTGAGGATCGAAGCTATGCGAGAATCTTCGGAATCGTGCTGAATCACAGGAATGTGGAGAATGAAACGGAAAAAGTAAATGCTTTTGCAAAAAAAAATAATATCCCGGTCGTGGGTGAGATCCCGAGAAGTGACGAGATCATCCGATGGGAGGATCAGGGCAAAACGGTGATCGAGGGAGATGAGAATTCTGAGATCAGTGAGAAATTTTTTGCACTGGCGAGGAAGCTATTGGAAAGTGAAGAAGCGGAGAAGGAGGATATATGAAAAAGGAAGCATATTTTGCAACTGCAGAAGAACTGGCCCGGGGCGGGCTGGAAGCGATCCCTCCGCAGATGATCTCCGGGAAGCATCTGATCTACAGCTCTCCGGCAACTCTGGCATTTAACTCTCCGGGAGCGGAGGGCTTTGGCGTAAAGCGGGCCGGGCTTGCAGTGCCGGATTCCATTATGCTGATCGTGGCACCGGGATGCTGCGGAAGAAATACTTCTCTTATCAGCTCCATGCCGGAGTACAATGATCGATTTTTTTATCTGATGATGGACGAGACGGATATTGTTACAGGCCGTCACCTGAAAAAGATCCCGAAAGCGGTAAAAGAGATCTGCGACTGCTGTGAGAAGAAGCCGTCTGTGGTGATGATCTGTATCACCTGTGTGGATGCACTTCTGGGAACGGATATGGAACGTGTCTGCCGGAAGGCAGAGGAAAAGGTGGATATTCCGGTGCGCCCCTGTTACATGTACGCACTGACACGTGAGGGCAGAAAGCCGCCTATGGTCCATGTGCGCCAGTCCTTATACTCCCTCCTTGAGCCACAGAAAAAAAAGGGAAATGTGGTCAATCTTCTGGGATTTTTTTCGCCGCTGGTTGATGACTGTGAGATGTATGAGCTGCTGCAGCAGGCAGGCGTAAAGACCATCCATGAGATCTCAAGATGTAAGGATTATGAAGAATATCAGACCATGTCACAGGCCAATTTTAATCTGGTGCTTCATCCGGAAGCAAGGTTTGCAGCGGAGGATTTTCATGACCGGCTGAAGATTCCTTTTATTGAGCTTCGGAGGCTCTACCAGACAGATAAGATCGAAAATCAGTATCGTGCCTTGGGACAGGTTCTTGGAGTCTCGTTTGATCAGGAAGTGTATAAAAAAACAGCAGAAGAGGCAGTGGAGAGATTCCGGGAGGTCTGTCCGGATGCGTCTTTTGCTGTAGGGGAGTGCATGAACGGAGATTCCTTTGAGCTGGCCCTGGCCCTGGTGCGGTATGGTTTCCGGGTGCCGGAGATCTACGGAACTATCACAGCCGAGAATTTTGTATACATACGGCATCTTGCGGAATTGAGTCCGAATACAAAGGTTTTTTCCAATATGGAACCCACCATGCTGTATTACGATCCGTCCGGGAGCGGAGTGAACCTTACTATAGGAAAGGATGCAGGATATTATCACCGGGATCAGCCAAATGCCGTGTGGAATCAGGACCGGCAGCCCTATGGCTATGCAGGGGTACGCAGGCTGTTTGAAACACTGACAGAGAAAGTTTTGCAGAAGGGAGAAAAGGTATGAGAGGACTTCGGAAATATCTGACACCTTTTGCACCGGATCAGTCCGGAGCCGTGTCAGTGCTGTATGAGCTTGGCGGGATCATCGTGATCTGTGATGCAGGAGGATGTGCGGGAAATGTCTGCGGCTTTGATGAACCAAGATGGTTTGAACAGAAAAGTGCGGTATTCAGTGCAGGACTTCGGGATATGGATGCCATCCTGGGACGGGATGACCGCCTGGTTGCCAAGCTTGTGGATGCAGCAGTAAAGGTGGAGGCAGGCTTTGCAGCCATTATCGGAACACCGGTACCTGCTGTGATCGGAACGGATCATCAGGCACTGCGGCGGATGTGCGAGAAGAAAACAGATCTTCCGGTGCTTGCAGTAAATACCAACGGAATGGAGCTTTATGATGCGGGAGAGCGGAAGGCTTATCTGGAGCTTTTTAAAGCCTTTGCCCGGGAAAAGCTGCCTGTGGAGGCTGGTAAGACAGGAATTCTCGGAATGACACCTCAGGATGTCAGTGACCTGAAAGCAGCAGACAAGATCCGTGAAAAATTCCGTGCCAGAGGACAGAGAGCAGTCTGCTACGGAATGGGAGACGGGCTTGATGAGGTAAAAAAAGCCTCCTCTGCGGAAAAAAATATCGTGGTTTCTCCTGCGGCACTGGAATGTGCCAGATATCTGGAGAAAACCTTCGGAACACCTTATGAGGTGGGATATCCTCTGGCGGAAGAGCTGGTTCCTGATATGGATTATACAGGAAAAAAGATTCTCATCGTGCAGCAGCAGGTGATGGCCGGTTCCATAAGAGAGGAGCTACGGAAACGTGGTGCGGACGGAGAGCTCACCGTGGCAAGCTGGTTTTCCATGGAAAAAAATCTCCTGGAGGAGGGCGATGTGTCATTAAGGGATGAGGAAGATTACATGGAACTGGCAGAGAAGGGCGGATATGACGTGATCTTTGCAGATCCATGTATGAAGCGGATGACAAAGGCTTTTTCAGGAGTGTTTGTGGATACAGTGCATTTTGCAGTATCCGGAAAATGCAGGTAGACCATAAGGGCAGGACATAAAGTTACATGCATGCTGCAGCCGGATCAGTGGAAACAGCTGCAGGGAATGGAGAAACATATGGAGCGGGAAATTACGAAAATGATCCGTGTTTACGGGATCGTACAGGGAGTGGGATTTCGCCCTACGGTGAGTCGTCATGCTATGGCAAGAGGAATCCGTGGCAGTGTGTCCAATAAAGGACCCTATGTGGAGATTTTTGCTCAGGGTAAGCAGCAGGATGTGGATGCCTTTATCGCAGATATCGGGAATAAGCCACCGAAGCGTGCAGCTATCCTGAAGCTTCTTGAAGAACCGGTGGAGGAGCCGGAGAAATTTACACAGTTTGATATCATCGAAAGTGAGAAGACAAAGGGGGAAATCTTTGTCTCCCCGGATATCGCGATCTGCGATGAATGTAAGGCGGAGATGTTTGATCCGGAAAACAGGCGGTATCTGCATCCCTTTATCAACTGTACCTGCTGCGGTCCGAGACTGACGATCCTGGATTCGCTTCCTTATGACCGTGAACGGACCAGTATGAAGGAATTTCCCATGTGTCCCTCCTGTGCAGATGAGTACCATAACCCGGATACCAGACGTTATGATGCCCAGCCGGTGTGCTGCAATGACTGCGGCCCTGAGGTATACCTGGCGGGAAGAGAGGAACGGGGACGGGAGGCTATCACTTATACAAGGAAGATCATTGCTTCCGGTGGGATCGTGGCCATCAAAGGGATCGGTGGTTTTCACCTTTGCTGTGATGCTACCAGTGAGGAGGCAGTACAGCGGCTGCGGCAGCGGAAACGGCGTCCGGTGAAGCCTTTTGCAGTGATGGCGCAGGATATGGAAGCTGTGAAGGAGGTCTGTCAGGTCAGCAAGGAACAGGAGAAGATCCTTACCGGTCATCAGAAGCCAATCCTGCTGTTGGATAAGCTGCCGGGAGAAACGAGGCTTTGTGAGAGCATTGCACCCGGGAATCCCAAGGTGGGTGTCATGCTTCCCTATGCACCGGTTCAGCTGCTTCTTTTTCATTACGATGATGGGATCCGGATGCCCGGGCTTCTGGTAATGACCAGCGGAAATACTTCCGGGGCGCCGATCTGCAGAGATGATGAGGAGGCGGCAGAGGAGCTTTCCCATCTCTGTGACTGCATTCTTTCCCACAACAGGAAGATACGTATCCGGGCCGACGATTCGGTGATGGATTTCTATAAGGGTGAACCCTATATGATCCGCCGTTCCCGCGGGTATGCGCCTCTTCCGTTTATGGTCTCCACACCCTGGAAGGGCCAGGTGATCGCAGCAGGTGGAGAACTTAAGAACACCTTCTGCATTGGTGTGGATAACCGTTTTTATCCATCGCCATATGTGGGAGATCTGGAAGATCTGCGTACAGTCAAAGCACTTCGGGAGACGATTGGAAGACTTGAAACGCTTCTGGAAGTACAGCCGGAAATCGTCTGCTGTGACATGCATCCGAAGTACAATTCCGTGATGGTGGCGGAAGAACTTGGACTTCCGGTCGTAAAAGTGCAGCACCATTATGCGCACATTCTTTCCTGTATGGCGGAAAATGACTGTGCGGAGCAGGTGATAGGGGTATCTTTTGACGGAACAGGCTATGGAACAGACGGAACTGTCTGGGGCGGCGAGATTCTTCTGGCGGATCTGCATAAATTTAAGCGAGTCGGAAGTGTGGTGCCGTTTTTGCAGATTGGAGGAGATGCATCCTCGAAGGAAGGATGGCGAATTGCGGTTTCATTGATTTACGGAATGACCGGCGACAGAGAAAAGGCTGCCGAAATAATAGAAAAGTTAGCGCTTTGTACGAAGCAGGAAGCAAACGTACAGTTTACCATGGCAGACCGTAAGATCAATGCTGTGATGTCAACAAGTGCCGGACGGTTGTTTGACGGCGTGAGTGCGATACTTGGACTCTGCAGGAAATCCACATTCGAAGGAGAAGCTTCGATGGCACTGGAATTTGCAGCGGAAGAGTACCAGAAAACATTACTTGAAAAGAGTACGCAGCAAATTTTGGAAACTGAAAAATATAGTTATCATAAAAAGAATACAGGTGTTCTCGTTGAAAATAAAAATCAGCCGGATATAGCAGATGAAATGTATCGAAAACAGACTGGGGACAGAACGATTCTTAACGATGAGCGACGAATTGTGGAAAGTGACCGGCTGCTGCTCAATACAGAATCCTTAATAAAAGAACTCATGACTCGCTGTCTGAATGATGAAGATCCGGGCAGACTGGCATATTTTTTTCATCGGGAACTTGCTTATCAGATCATTGATGCATGCGTACAGATCAGGCAGCAGAGTGGATGCAATAAAGTGGCATTGAGCGGCGGTGTTTTTCAGAACCGGCTGCTTCTGGAGCTGACAGATCATGGACTTAAAGATCAGGGATTTGCGGTGCTGAAACATCAGCTTGTGCCGCCAAATGACGGCGGAATCGCACTCGGACAGGCGGTGTATGCGATGGAATATTTGGAGAAAAACAAAGGGAGGCTTTAACATGTGTGTTGGATTATCAGCAAAAGTTGTAAAAATAAGTGACGGAACAGCAGTAATAGATGCAGGCGGAGCAAAAAGAGAAGTTTCTGCACAGCTTCTCGAAGATCTGGAACCGGGTGATTATGTAATGGTTCATGCCGGCGTGGCAATCGCAAAAATCACAGAAGAAGATGATGACGAGACTGATCAGCTTATGGAGGATATGCTGTAATGGAAGAAGAAAAAAAGAAAACAGCGCGGGAGATCATAGAAAATTATGATGGCCCGAAAGTACGGATCATGGAAGTGTGCGGGACACATACACACGAAATTTTCCGACTTGGAATCCGTAAACTTCTGCCACCGCAGGTCGAACTGATCTCCGGACCGGGATGTCCCGTCTGTGTAACACCGGTCGGATTTATTGATGAAGCAATCTGGCTTGCACTGGAAAAAGGCGTAACGATCTGTACGTTTGGCGATCTGGTGCGTGTACCGGGAACGAAGATGAGCCTTGCGGGAGCAAGGGAAAAAGGAGCAAAAATCCGTATCGTATATTCTCCGGCAGACGCAGAAAAATATGCGTCAGAACATCCGGGGGAGCAGGTGGTTTTTCTTTCGGTGGGCTTTGAAACAACCACTCCGGCAGAGTGTCTTTCTGTAAAAAAGGCGAAGAAAGACGGTCTTATGAACTATTCACTATTGATGGCAAACAAGACCATGCCACAGGCATATGAAGCATTAAAAGGAAGTGCGGATATCTTCCTTTATCCGGGACATGTGAATGCAATCACAGGGACGAAGCTCTGTGAGAAACTGACAGAAGAAGGTGTCAGCGGTGTAGTTGCCGGATTTACAGCTAAGGAACTTCTTACTGCGCTGGCGGTTGCCCTGGTGAAATTTCAGGAGGGAAAACCGTTTTTTGTAAACTGTTATCCGAGAGTGGTAAAAGCAGAAGGAAGTCGGGAGGCACAGCAGCTTACCGACGAAATGACTGAAGCCTGTGACAGCGAATGGCGAGGACTGGGAGTGATTCCAGAATCCGGTGTTCGTCTGAAAAAAGAGTGGAGTGCATTTGACGCGAGAAAGAAATATGATATTCCACCGATTCAGGGCAAGGCAAATCCGGCCTGTCGGTGTGGAGATGTCCTGCAGGGAAAATGTAAACCTTCGGACTGCAAAGTATTCGGCAAGGTCTGTACCCCGCAGCATCCGGTAGGTGCATGCATGGTTTCAAATGAAGGTGCATGCGCAGCGTATTACGCATATGGTGATAATAAATAATATCAGCGGATTCCGAATGTTTGTAAGATTGCGGGAATTACGAAGTAATGAAGCACTCTGCAGATATGACAATATTACAAGAAAAGAGGATAATCCTATGAGCAGTTTAAAAGATAAAACAGTAACGATGGCACATGGAGCCGGTGGCCGTCAGACCTCCGAACTGATCGACAAGATTTTTGCAGCGCATTTTGCGAATCCGGATCTGACTGCAGATGATGCGGCGGTTTTGATACCTCCGGCTGGGAAAATGGCTGTTTCTACAGATGGATTTATTGTTTCACCGGCATTTTTTCCGGGTGGAAACATCGGCAAACTTTCTGTCTGCGGAACAGTAAATGACCTCGCATGTATGGGGGCAAAACCATTGTATCTGACCTGCGCATTTGTTATTGAAGAGGGCTTTCCAATGGAAAAACTGGAAGAAATTGCAGCCGCCATGGAAAAAACAGCCTCAGAGGCTGGTGTACATATCGTATCCGGCGACACAAAGGTTGCAGGTAAAGGACAGGTGGACGGTGTATTTATTACAACGACCGGAATGGGGCAGATTGAAGATGGTGTGAAAGTAGGCGGAACGCTTGCACAGCCGGGAGACGCGATTATCGTAACCGGCGATGTGGGAAGACATGGATGCACGATTCTTCTTGCAAGAGAGGATTTCGGTATCGAAGCGGATGTAACAAGTGACTGTGCACCACTCTGGAAGACAGTTGAAGCGGTAATGAATACGACACATAATCTGCATGTGATTCGTGATGCAACACGTGGCGGGGTCGGCACTGTTCTTTATGAGATTGCAGGACAGAGCAATGTCGGAATCCGACTGGATGCAGCGGCTGTACCTGTAGCACCGGAGGTAAAAGGTGTCTGTGGAATGCTCGGACTGGAACCGCTTTATCTTGCCTGCGAAGGCCGTATGGTGATCATGGCACCAAAAGCTGAAGCAGACAAAATCGTCGAAGCACTCCGCCAGTGTCCGTACTCCAAAGATGCTGCGATCATTGGTGAAGTCACTGCGGATCAGCCGGGAAAAGTGGTCATGACCACCGAGATCGGAACTCAGGCACTGCTCCCACAGCCGGGAGGAGAACTGTTACCGAGAATCTGTTGAGTTAGGGGAAAAAGATATATTTATAGAATATCTGCCCTGAGACAGAAAACAGGCTCCCTGACACACTGCGATTTCTGTTCATTACGTGCGCTTATTTGCTGCCATTCACGCAAACTCGGCTGCGCCTCAAACAGTGCGTTCGGTGGCAGCAGCTAACACGTAATTCACGACGAAATCTCCGTTTACCGTCAGGAGAATCCTGTTTTTCTGTTCAGGGCGCTATATCGTGAAATGTATGTTTGCGGCAGATAAAAATCTATCAACAGCAGCAGAACTGTCAGTTCAAGTATTCTCTCGTGACTGTTCAGTACTCTCATAGTTGTGAGGCAAAATACCTGCTGAATTGTTATATTCTATCAAATTTAAACAGACTTCGAAACGCCCGGACAGGACAGTTTGAATGACGGCAAACGGAAATTTCGTCGAGAGGACCGTGCCAGCTGCTGTCACCGAGCACACTGTCTGAGGCGCAGCCGAGTTTGTGCGAATGACAGCAAACAGGCGCACGGGACGAACAGAAATTGCAGTGTGTCAGGAAGACTGTCCTGTCCGGGCGTGAAGACATACAAGATATAAATTTTAAGGAGAGATAACATATGGATACACGAGTAGCAGTAATCTCCATTATCGTAGAGAACAGTGATTCCATCGAAACCCTCAACCAGCTTCTTTACGATGCCCGCGACCACATCATTGGCCGCATGGGCATCCCGTACCGCGAAAAAGGAATCAGCATCATCAGCATCGCCATTGATGCCTCACAGGATATCATCAGTGCTCTTTCCGGAAAAATCGGACGTCTGAAAGGCGTATCCACCAAGACCGCATATTCCAATGTGATCACACATACGGAGGAAAAACATGATTAAAATTGCAGTATACGGAAAAGGCGGAATCGGCAAATCTACCACTGTTTCCAACGTGGCAGCAGCCCTTGCCGAAAAAGGTCTCGCCGTAATGCAGATCGGGTGCGATCCAAAGGCAGATTCTACGATTCAGCTGCGTCATGGCAGAGAAATGCACACTGTACTTGATCTGTATAATGAAAAAAAACAGGACTTGAAATTAGAAGACATGACCACAACTGGGTATCAGGGAGTGATCTGCGTGGAAGCAGGCGGCCCGACACCGGGACTTGGCTGTGCAGGACGAGGTATCATCACAGCTCTCGAAAAACTGAAAGAAACAGGCGCTTACGAGATCTATAAACCGGATATTGTCCTCTATGATGTTCTTGGTGATGTTGTCTGTGGCGGTTTTTCCATGCCGATGCGAAAAGGCTATGCAGACAAAGTCTTTATCATCACTTCCGGAGAAAATATGGCGATTCATGCCGGAGCAAACATCGCCATGGCGGTGCAGAATTTCAAAAATCGCGGCTATGCATCTCTTGGCGGCATTATTCTGAACCGGCGGAATGTCAAACGGGAAGAAGAAAAAGTGCAGGAACTGGCAGATGATTTTGAGACAACTGTTGTCGGAAAACTTAACAGAAGCGAACTGGTCACGGATGCGGAAGAGCAGGGAAAAACCCTGATGGAATGCTATCCGGACAGTGAGATGGCAGAGGAGTACCGTACACTGACAGAAAATATTCTGAAAATCTGCAGGGAGGACGGGCTATGTTGAAACGAGTTGGCGGAGAAATAAATCCGGAAGGTGCAGTCACGACGATTGGTGAGGCTGAATTTCCTGTGCCGTTTCCGCCTGGTCTGGAATTTAATTCTCCGGTACATGGTAACTGGAATATCGTACACACCGGGATGCTGATGCCCGAGGCCATACAGATCTATGTCTGTGCAGACAACTGTATGCGCGGAGTTGTGCTTACAGCGGCGGAAATGAACGCAGCAGACCGTTTTTCTTTTGTAATTGTAGAAGAAGAAAATCTTCTGAACGGAAACCTCGAAGATGTCACGATTGAGGGCGTGACTGATGTTTTAAATAAAACAGAAAAAAAACCGAAAGTGGTATTACTTTTTACAGTCTGTCTCCATCATTTTCTCGGATGTGATCTGGACAGGGTATACGAAGAACTGGAAAACCGTTTTCCGGAGATTATATTTGTACGTTGTTTTATGGACCCGATCATGCAGAAACATGGGCTGACACCGGATCAGAAACTGCGAAAAGCATTATATGATCCGCTGGAAAAAAGGTCATCGGATGAAAAAGTCGTCACCCTTGTCGGAAATGATTTTGCACTGGATGAAACCTGCGATATCAAACGTCTGCTGAGATCCGGCGGATATACATTAAAAGAACTTACGGCCTGTACAAACTGGGAAGAGTATCAGGAACTTGGCAGTGGAAAAATGTTGATTTCCTGCTATCCTCCGGCAAAGTACGGCGCAGAGATGCTGGCAGAACGATTACAGCGTACACATCTGTATCTGCCGGGAAGTTTTGATTATGAAGAAATTAAAGAAGAGATTCGGACATTTGCAGAGGCAGTGAAAAATTCAGTCAGTAATGTAGAAAAAAATGACAAAGGAGCGATCCTGCGGAATGCAGAAAACAGTATGAGTTTTGAAGATCTTGAAGTATTTTTCCAACAGGAGATTGTTCTTTGCGAAGATGCCCTTAAACACGCAAAATCCATCATCGGCGACACCCCGGTCGCTCTGGATTATCTGTATCATCCGAGACCGCTCGGACTGGCAAAACTTCTTCTTACACATGATTTTAACGTGACTACGATCTATCTTGACAGTATCAGTGCGGAGGAAAAAGAAGCTTTTGACTGGCTGAAGGTGAACTGTCCGAATCTCGAATTACGCGCTACGATCCATCCGAAGATGCGTGTTCTCCCGAGAGAAAATGAGGGAAAAATCCTTGCCATTGGACAGAAAGCAGCGTGGTTTACGGGGAGCAGAAATTTTGTCAATATGGTGCAGGGCGGCGGTCTCTGGGGATTTGACGGAATCCGCAGGACAGCGGAAATGATGACAGAAGCGTTTCTTGAAGAAAAAGATACGGAGGACCTGGTCGTACGTAAAGGATGGGGGTGTGAAAGCTGCATATGAGACAGTCATATCGAATCATACCGGTTTATACAGCGGATGTTTCCGGAGTGTGTTCCGCACTCTACGAGCTTGGCGGCATGGTAGTCATGCACGATCCGTCCGGATGTAATTCTACTTACAATACCCACGATGAGATCCGCTGGTACGAACAGGACAGCCTGATCTACATTTCCGGGCTGACTGAGATCGATGCTGTGATGGGGAACGATGCAAAATTTATCCGTGACATTGAGGAGACGGCAAAAGAACTGCATCCGAAATTCATTGCGTTGGCAGGCTCGCCGATTCCGTTTATGAATGGCACGGATTTTCCTGCACTGGCACAGGTAATTGAGACAGAGACAGGAATCCCGGCATTTGCAATCCCGACAAACGGGATGCATGATTATACGTACGGTGCGGGACTTGCTTTTGCGAAAATCGCAGAACGTTTTGTACAGCCATTGAAGGAAACAAAAAATGCGGATGCTGATGTAACATCGATAACTACAATTCCTCATACACTCAACCTTCTCGGAGTTACACCTCTCGACTTCGGCCCGCAGCAAAACGCAGACTGCATGAAACAAAATCTCGCAAAGCACGGATGGCAGGTAATATCGACCTGGGCAATGGGAGATTCGCTGGAAAACATAAGTCATGCGGCAGAAGCAGAAGTTAATCTGGTCGTATCTTCCGTGGGACTTGAGACAGCAAAAGTACTAAAAGATAAATTCGGCACACCATATGTTATCGGAACCCCTGTTGGTGATTTTACAGAAGATATTGTAATGACACTGGATCAGGTAACAAAAAATACAGACCAACAGAAAAAATCATCCGCAAAAGAATCTATCTCAGTGGTTTCGGACAAACCGGAGATTCCATATCTTCAGAATCGTCTGTCCGAACCACAGGAAATCACGCTGATCGGAGAGGCAGTAACGATGGGATCACTGGCAGCTGCAATCGAAAAAAAATACCATAAGGCAGTCCGAGTACTGTGTCCGCTGGAGACAAATGCAGGACTTCTCGCTCTGAATGACCGCGTCGCAAAAGGGGAGGAAGAAGTACAGGAACTTTTAAAAGATGCAAGGATTATCATTGCGGATCCACTGTACAGACCAATCTGTCCGAAGAGCAGCAGTTTTTATGAACTTCCGCATATTGCTTTCTCGGGAAGAATTTTTTTGCGCGATATAAAAGAAGGAAAATATCTGTCAGAAATATAGTGTGAACAGTAACTGTGAAATCACGAAAAAACCATGAAAAACGTGATTGGCATTGACGCATTTTTCGTTCGGTGCTAAGATGAGAAAAACGAATAATGGAGGATTAATCATGAAAACTCTTGAAACTAAAAAGGCTCCGGCAGCAATCGGACCATATTCTCAGGCTAAAATGGTAGGAAACTTTGTATTTGCATCAGGACAGATCCCGGTTGATCCGGCAACAGGTGAAGTTGCAGGCGACAAGATCGAAACTCAGGCAGAGCAGTCCTGCAAGAATGTAGGCGCTATCCTCGAAGAAGCTGGCCTTACATTTGACAACGTTGTAAAGACAACATGTTTTCTTGCTGATATGGCTGATTTCGCAGCATTCAACGCAGTTTATGAAAAATACTTCACAAGCAAACCTGCTCGTTCCTGCGTTGCTGTTAAACAGCTTCCGAAGAACGTTCTGTGTGAAGTAGAAGCAATCGCAGTTGCTGAATAATTTTTATATTAAATAATGTAACGAAGAGAGGACCATTTCAGAGACGGAGTGGTCTTCTTTTGTATCGGAGGCAGCATGGCAAAAAAGAAATTTTATGCAGTTAGACAGGGCAGAAAGACCGGGATGTTCCTTACCTGGGATGAATGTAAGAATCAGGTGATGGGGTATCCCGGAGCAATATACAAGAGCTTCGGGACGGAAGCAGAGGCGAAGGAGTATCTGGGAATCAGCTGCTGCGATAAATGTGGACAAGGTGCAGGAGAAAATGAATCTGGTGTGGAAAAAACGGTGACGACCGGAAGTGTCCAAATGGAAAAAACAAATTCAGACGCGGTTGAGATCTACGTTGATGGAAGCTACCATGTTGGCACGAAAGAATTTTCTTACGGAATGGTTGTTCTGATCGACGGAAAAGAGGAAAAATTTTCTCAGAAGATGACAGACCCGGAGCTTGCACAGATGCGAAATGTAGCAGGTGAGATCAAAGGAAGCGAAGCCGCGATGCAGTATGCACTGGATCACAGAATTCCTTCTATTATTATATATCATGATTATCAGGGAATCGCGAGCTGGTGTAACGGGGACTGGAAAGCCAACAAACCGGGGACAATCGCATATCGTGATTTTTATCAGAAGGCAAAAGAAAAGGTACACATCGAATTTCGGAAGGTCAAAGGTCATTCCAACGACAAATACAACGATATGGTTGATGAACTTGCAAAAGAAGCACTTGGAATCCATTGACAAAATCCGCTTAAAAGACTTATACTATCACTGTCTCCGGTATAACCGGAGAACATGTACTTTTTGAGGAGGATAAAATCATGAAAAACAACAGCAGTATCAAAACCGTTGTTGCCGTCGGAATCGGCGCAGCACTGTTCTTTGTACTGGGACGTTTTGTTGCAATACCAAGCCCGGTACCGAACACAAACATCAGCCTTCAGTATGCAGTACTTGCACTTCTGGCTGCAATGTACGGCCCGGTAGCAGGTGGTCTGATCGGCTTCATCGGTCATGCACTGATCGACCTGTCATGGGGCGGAAGCCCGTGGTGGAGCTGGGTAATCACTTCCGCATTCGTTGGTGTGGTTATCGGCCTGTTTGCCAAGAAACTGAACGTTCAGGAAGGCGAATTCGGTAAAGGCAAAGTTGCTGTATTCGTAGTTTCCAACGTGATCGCACATGTGATCGGCTGGGTAGTTGTAGCTCCGGTACTTGACATCCTTATTTATGCAGAGCCTGCAAACAAGGTATTTGCTCAGGGTGTATTTGCCGCAGTTTCCAACACAGTTACAGGTGTGGTTGTAGGCGGACTTCTGATTCTGGCATACACAAAGACCATTGCAAAGAAAGGTTCCCTCGATCAGGAATAAGATATGATGACAAAGCCTTCTCATGTAGCTTTAATGGCTTGTGAAAAGGCTTTTTCTATGCTGTTGTTTTGGATTGTTTTATTTATGATAATAAATTTGAGGTGTTTAAATGACTGAAAAAAAATCCCCTGTTATTTCATTCAAAGATTTTTCATTCCAGTACCGGGCGCAGAAGAAGCCTACACTGACAGGAATCAATCTGGATATTTATCCGGGCGAAAAGGTGCTGATAGCAGGACCGTCCGGCAGTGGCAAGAGTACGCTTGCAGGATGCATTAATGGTCTGAATCCTTTTTCCAATCCGGGAGAATGTAAAGGTACGCTGACCGTGGATGGTGTGGATGCACCGCACAGCAGTATTTTTGACCTGTCTGCCCACGTGGGAACGGTTTTGCAGGATCCGGACGGACAGTTTATAGGACTGACAGTAGGTGAAGACATTGCTTTTGCACTGGAAAACAGTTGTACACCTCAGGATGAAATGCATGCGATCACCCGTCATGTCGCAGAGCTTGTCGGAATCGAAAATCATCTGGATTATGCACCACACGAGCTGTCCGGTGGACAGAAGCAGAGGGTCAGCCTTGCGGGTGTTATGGTTGATCAGGTCAAAATCCTTCTATTTGATGAGCCACTGGCAAACCTTGATCCGGCAGCCGGCAAGCAGGCAATCGAGCTGATTGATGAAATTCAGAAAAAAACAGGCACGACGGTTCTGATCATTGAACATCGCCTTGAGGATGTACTCTGGCGAAACGTGGACCGTATCGTGCTGGTCAATGACGGAACGATTCTTGCGGATCTGACACCGGACGAGCTTCTTTCTACGAGCCTGCTCAGTGACAATGGTATCCGTGAGCCGCTTTATGTGACAGCAATGCGTTACGCAGGGATTGAAATTACGAAGGAAAAGAAACCGGCACATGTAGATTCTGTTGTACTGGATGGGACGGATCGTAAGAAACTTAAGGAATGGTTTGAAGCACAGCCGCTTCCGAAAGATGAAGGAGAGCGTGAAAAGCTTCTGGAAGTGAAGCATTTAAATTTCGGATATACGAAAGGGCAGCAGACACTTCGAAATGTCAGCCTGTCGATTGACAAGGGAGAGATGGTCAGTATTGTAGGACGAAACGGTGCCGGTAAATCGACGTTTTCCAAGCTGATCTGCGGATTTGAAGATCCGGATTCCGGGGAAGTGATGTTCCACGGCAAAGATCTTCTGAAAGAAAATATCCGCCATCGTGCAAAATATATCGGATATGTTATGCAGAATCCAAATCAGATGATTTCCAAAACTATGATCTATGATGAGGTGGCGTTGAGCCTTCAAAAGGCTGGGCTGCCTGATGCGGAGATTCGTCAGAAGGTAGAAGATACTCTGAAAATCTGCGGACTTTATCCGTTTCGTAACTGGCCGGTATCAGCACTTAGTTTCGGACAGAAAAAGCGTGTGACGATCGCAAGTGTGCTGGTGCAGGATCCGGAACTGATCATTCTGGATGAGCCGACGGCAGGACAGGATTTCAAACATTATACAGAAATCATGGAGTTTTTGCGTAAGCTGAATGAACGTGGCGTGACGGTTGTGATGATCACTCATGATATGCATCTGATGCTGGAGTATACACCGCGTGCACTGGTATTCTCAGATGGACAGCTCATTGCGGACCGCAGGGCTTCGGAAGTTCTGTGTGATCCGGAACTGATCGAGAGAGCAGCACTGAAAGAAACCAGTCTGTTTACGCTGGCAAATCAGTGTGAGATCACACCGCCGGAAGCATTTGTAGAAAGATTTATCGGAGAAGACAGGGAGGTGCGCAGCAATGGCCGCTAAGACTGTTTTGAATTATCTGGATCGCGACAGCGTTGTACATAAGATGACAGGAACCACAAAGCTGGCCTTTTTCCTGTTGTTCACGTTCGCAAGTATGATCACATACAACACATGGGTGCTGCTAGGGTTGTTCGCAGTAAGTCTTGTTGCATTCAAACTCAGCAAGATCAAATACCGGGAAGTCCGTTTTATGATGATCTTTATGCTTGTTTTTCTGCTCCTGAATAATTTGTTCATTTTCTTATTTGATCCGAATCAGGGAACGAATCTGTATGGAACGAGACATGTGCTCTGTCATCTTTTCTGGAGATACGATGTGACGGCGGAGCAGCTGTTTTATATGCTGAATATTTCACTGAAATATTTTGTGGCGCTGCCGGTAGCAATTTTGTTTATCTCGGCGACGAATCCAAGTGAATTTGCAGCGAGCCTGAACAGTATCGGAATCTCCTATAAAGTAGGATATTCTGTGGCAATCGCACTTCGCTATATTCCAGATATCCAGAGAGATTATCACAGTATCAGTCAGGCGCAGCAGGCGAGAGGCGTGGAGCTCGGAAAGAATGAGCATTTCTTCTCACGATTGAAAAACTCGGTCAATATCCTGCTTCCGCTGATCCTGACGAGCCTGAACCGGATCGATACTATTTCCAATGCCATGGAGCTTCGTGGATTCGGAAAGAATAAGAAACGTACATGGTACACCAGAAGACCATTTGCTGTAGGGGATTTTGTGGCACTTGGGATCGGTGTGGTGCTGCTGGTGGTGAGCCTTATAGTAACCATTAAGTTTGGACGATTCTACAATCCTTTCTAGGGGACTGCCCTGGAATCCGTCAATTTACATTGACATGTAAAGAAGACCGCAAAGGGGAACTCGCCGTTCCCCTCTGCACACCCCTGGGCTTTTTAAGCCTCCGAGGGTGTATAAGTATGCAGGAATATGAGAAATGCCAGAATCCCTGGTCTCCGTATGGGGAAGGGAATTCTGGTATTTTTTCATTCTATGGGTGTGAGGTGACTGAGAGAGAAGTAAGTAGTGGAGGAGTCAACGGAATTTGGGAAGATGAATTGCCCCGTGGATGGGAAAGGCGTCAGGGAGTCCACGGAATTGGGAGGATGGGATGACCTGTGGATGGGAAAGGCGTCAGGAAGTCAACGAAATTGCGAGAATGGGATGACCTGTGGACGGGAAAGGCATCAGGAGATCAACGAAATTGAGAGGATGAATTGCCCCGTGGATAGGAAAGGTGTCAGGGGATCAACGAAATTGAGAGGATGAATTGCCCTGTGGATTGATAAGGTGTCAGGGAGTCAACGGAATTGGGAGGATGGGATGACCTGTGGAACGGTAAGGTGTCAGGGAGTCCACGGAATTGGGAAAAATGGATGCTCTGGCGAAGAGTAAGTCTGGCGAGGGTCAATGAAGTATATGAAAATGGGTGATTTAGACTACAGAAACTTGCTTGAAAGTCAATAAAGCTGGAATGGAGGATGATTTAGTTTGCAGGAACCTGGATTCAGGTCATCGGAACCTGCAGAGAATAGAAGATGACCAGTAGAACATTAGATAATAGAATATCAGCAGATGATCAGCAGAATGAAAAAACAGCAGGACATCTTCTCCATAAGGCAGAGAAGAATCCCGCTATTTTTATATACAGCAATATCATTTATACGAAAAATTGCTGATCTGAAACACCAGGAGAATTTTTCTAAGGGTGCTACATAAGACAAAGTCTCCGTCTTACATTTCGCCCAGGGGTTGCAAGGGGACTGGCAAGTCCCTTTGCGGTTTTTCTTTACACTTGCAAGTGTAAACTGGCGGGTTACAGGGAAGTACCCTGTGAAACTGGCGGGTTACAGGGAAGTACCCAGTGCTGCCTTCTTCACCTGCGTCAGTGCTTTGGACACTGCAGGAATAGAGATTACGATCACGGTGATGATTCCTTCTGCAAGCAGGTAACTGTAGTTATATACGATCGGGTAGATAGCTGTGAGTGATTTCGGGAAATTATCCGGCATGTAGCTCATCCAGTACAGGTATCCGCCGAGTGCGTGGAAAAATCCTCGTGCGATCACAGCTGCGATGTAACCTTTCAGAAGGCCGTGGCTCTGTTTTGCAAAGAATCCTGCAACACCAAGTGCGGCGAATGCAAGGATGTAATCACAGCATACCTGGAAAAAGGAAAGTACATATGGTTCCTGAATGAACTGCAGGATTCCGTAAGCAAGACCAACGGTGATGCCGGTGCCTACGCCATACCAGTTAGCAACCAGTACGATGAAAAGCATACTGCAGAGTGTGACGCTTCCGCCCCATGGAAGGGTGAAGATTTTAAGATAAGAAGTAACAAAGGCGAGCGCCATTGCTACGGCACAGAAAACAAGCTGTCTTGTTGTGAGTTTTTTCTTTTCTGAATTTTTGCCTGCAAAGTAGATCGCGGCGAGGAACAGAACGATTCCTGCGATGATCGCGATGGCATATCCGGCTGTTGTCAGTCCGCCTTCGCTTGTTACCATAAAGCTGAACATAAAATAAGACCTCCCTCGTCTTCGACTGAAAACAAAAGAGATCATAAAATGTCACGCCTCCCCGTAACCGGGTCAAATGCACTTCAAATCATCTAACGCATCCCTACGCTGGCATTATCCAAATCAGGTTAGGGGTCGAAGTTACAAACTTCCTCTCAGCCTGTTTTACAAGCTCCCCTGTTATCAATCTGTATGTAATTTGAAATGTCTGAATAAACAGTATTCATCAGACAAGCCTATTATAAACAAATATGCTGTAACCGTCAAGTACTGCGGGAGGGTGTGACATTGAATCTTAGATTATTTAAAGTTTTTGACTTTAAACTCTAAAAGTGCTTGCGCTTAAGGGTTAATATGGGCTATACTGAGATAGTATCTGCCCGGAGTTTTTTCGGGTATGTGAGAAATGGAAGAGGGTTTAAAGTATGATAGTTACTCTGATTGAGAAAGTATATAGTTTTTTGTGGGGGGATCTGGTGCAGATTCCACTGCCGGGCGGCAGCACTCTGGGGATTTCGCTTCTAATTATATTATTGATTCCCGCAGGAATTTATTTTACAATTCGGACGCGTTTTCTGCCGATCCGGTTATTTCCGGATATGGTGCAGGCACTGGTCGAGAAGAAACAAGATAAAAACAGTTTGTCTTCATTTCAGACACTGATCGTTTCGACGGCAACCCGTGTCGGTATGGGAAATCTGGTCGGTGTTGTCGCGGCGATTTCAGCAGGCGGCGCCGGTGCGGTTTTCTGGATGTGGGTGACGGCAATTATCGGTTCGTCGACAGCTTTTATTGAAGCGACGCTGGCACAGCTATACAAAGAAAAAGACCCACTGTACGGTGGTTACCGCGGCGGTCCGGCGTATTATATTCATGCATATGTAGAAGAAAAACAAAAGAAAAAGAGAAACAAAGTGGTAATTTCTGTGTTGTTTGCAATCTCCGGTCTGATCTGCTGGTGCGGTATCAGTCAGGTGATCAGTAATTCCGTTGTCTCTTCTTTTAAAAATGCATTTTCAATTCCGCCGATCTATACGACGGTAGTACTCGTTGCTGTGGCTGCTGTGATCGTGCTTCGTAAAGATGCGACAGTTAAGATTCTGGATATGGTAGTGCCGGTCATGGCGGTATGCTATTTTGCAATCACGATTCTGATCATTGTGATGAATATTGGAAGTCTGCCAGGTGTTTTTGCAAGAATTTTTGCGGAAGCATTTGGATTCCGACAGGCTGCAGCAGGTGGTTTTGGCGCAGTTCTTATGAATGGAATCAAACGTGGATTGTTTTCGAATGAAGCAGGTTCCGGGTCTGCTCCGTGTGCGGCAGCAGCAGCGGAATGTGATCAGCCGGTCAAAGCCGGACTGGTTCAGGCGCTCGGTGTATTTGTCGATACGATCGTGATCTGCAGCTGTACAGCATTTATTATGCTGCTCGCACCGGAAGAAAAAGTTACAGGACTTTCCGGCATGGATCTTCTGCAGACGGCTATGGAACATCATCTTGGGCGGTTTGGCGTGATCTTTATTGCGGCAACGCTGTTTTTATTCAGTTTTTCAACATTCCTTGGCATCCTGTTTTATGCGAGAAGCAATGTTGCATACCTTTTCGGAGATAACTGGGCTTCGCAGACTGCATACAAAGTACTGGCGCTTGTGATGCTGTTCATCGGCGGCCTTGCAGCTTACACATTTGTGTGGGATCTGGGTGATGTCGGAATCGGACTGATGACGATCTTTAATATTATCATTTTGTATCCGCAGGGCGAGAAAGCTCTGAAAGAACTGAAAGAATACGAAAGAGCAAAGAAAAAAGAATCCCCCACTCAGTGATGAGAGAGGGATTCTTTTGAGGTTAAAATCAATAATAATCAACTGCTGTCACAACTTCGCTTCCAGAAGTGAAGTCTGTTGTAACGGAGAAGTCGTTGTAGGAATAAACACCACCTACTTCGTTGCCGTTTGCATCATATGCCGGCTCATACTCGATCGGTGTACCGTATGCATCCATGAAGGAAGTGAAAGAATTTCCTACAGAGGAAGAAGCATCTCCTGAAGAAGTACTTGTACTGGAAGCGCCTGTATCAGAGCCTGAGTCAGTACCGGCAGATGCATCAGAGGAAGTGCCGTCTGCAGAAGCCGATCCGTCAGAAGTAGTTCCATCGGTTGTAGTTCCGTTTGCAGCTGTTGTGCCTGCAGCAGCGCCATCAGCGGAAGCGGCAGGAGTTACGGTCGGGGCCGGTGTAGCGGTAGGAGCAGGAGTGGCTGTAGGAGCCGGTGTAGCGGTGACTTCTGCTTCTGGTGTTATGGATACAGCCTGGCTGTCAGCAGGATCTTCTGCGGAAAAACCACAGCCCGCCATGGTGATCGATGCGGCAGCGATTGCTGAAAAAAGCAAAATGTTTCTTTTTTTCATAAGATAATCTCCCTTACTTAATAAATAATATATACCTCCCATTATGCGTTCTTTTTTCAACTTGTCAATATAATATGGAAAAAGTTTAGAAATAAAACACAAAATGTACATAAGAGGTTATTGTTAGCAGGTAATATTCCGCGAGGTGTTTTGCCATGAATATGGCAAAATCCCGAGACATACAGGGCAAAATGCCATCACCGAAGGTGATTTGAAACGCATTTTGACCAGGTTACTGTGAACGGAGTGAACAGTAATCATAAAAGAATCCAGCCGTAACGCCAGGGAAGACTTGCCGACAACTGTCGGAAATGATATATTAGTAGAGAATGCAGGAGGTAGGGATATGTTTAAAGAAATCGGAGACGAGCGGACGTTTAATGGAATATTGGACCAGATCACGGATAATATCCAGAGCGGACGTCTGAAAGCGGGGGATGCGCTTCCGGCAGAACGAACGATGGCAGAGACAATGGGAGTGTCCCGACCGGCAGTACGTGAGGCTCTCAGAGCGCTGGAACTTCTTGGAATCATCAAACCGGTACCGGGCGGCGGTAATTATATAGCAGATGATCTTGATAGCTGGCTCATCGGGCCGTTATCGATTCTTTTTAAATTGAACAATGGTTATATCAGACAGAACCAGCAGCTTCGTGCAGCACTCGAAAGAGAATCGGCGATCCTTGCAGCAAGGAAATGTACACCATTGGATGCAGCAGAACTTCTGCGTATTCTGGCTCGGATGGATATGGCAGAGGATGAGAAGAGTCGCGGAGAGATTGACAAAGAATTACACACAAAGATTGCAAAGATTGCCAACAATCCGATGATCTTCAGCGTGCTTACGGCGGCAGATCAGCTTACAGAGAATACAATTTCCGGAATCCGGGATTATATTATGCAGAAAGATCACTCGGAAGTGCAGATCGATGAGCAGCATCGTCGGCTTGTAGAGGCGATAATAAATAACGATGACAGACAGGCAGAACTCTGCATGTCAGAACATATGGATACGATTGAAAAATGCATAGATGAAATGCAGCAAAAATAAACCGCAGAGATATGCAGGAGGAAAATAAGATGGATTATGCCAAAGAATCACTGAGACTGCACAAAGAATGGAAGGGCAAGATTGAAGTCGTTACACGTGTACCGGCAGAAAATAAAGAAGACCTTTCTCTGGCCTATACACCGGGCGTAGCACAGCCATGTCTGGAAATCCAGAAGGATATTAATAAATCTTATGAACTTACCAGAAGATGGAACATGTGTCTGGTCGTTACAGATGGCTCCGCAATCCTCGGACTTGGCAACATCGGACCGGAAGCCGGAATGCCGGTTATGGAGGGCAAATGTGCACTCTTTAAAGCATTTGGTGATGTAGATGCATTTCCGCTGTGCATCAAGAGCAACGATGTTGATGAGATTGTCAATACGATCTATCTGATCTCCGGATCTTTTGGAGGAATCAACCTTGAAGATATTTCTGCTCCGAGATGCTTTGAAATTGAAAAGAAACTGAAAGAAAAATGTGACATTCCGGTATTCCATGATGATCAGCACGGAACAGCAATTGTTGTGGCAGCAGGTCTTACCAATGCGTTGAGATATGTACACAAAGATTTCTCCGAGGCAAAAGTTGTGATCAACGGAGCAGGTTCCGCAGGTATTTCTATCTGCCGTCTCCTTCTTGCGCTGGGAATCGGTGACGTGATCCTTGTTGACCGCAACGGTATCCTGGCACCGGGCGAAGAATGGATGAATCCGGCACAGAAAGAAATGGCAGAGATCACAAACAAAGAGCGTCTGCACGGCGATCTGAAGACTGCCATGAAAGGCAGAGACATCTTTGTTGGCGTATCTGCACCGAATATTGTTACTGCTGAGATGGTAAGTACGATGGCAGACGATGCAATCGTATTTGCAATGGCAAACCCGACACCGGAGATCATGCCGGATGAAGCGAAGAAGGGCGGAGCAAAAGTTGTTGCGACCGGACGTTCTGACTTCCCGAACCAGATCAATAACGTACTGGTATTCCCTGGTGTGTTCCGCGGTGCCTTTGATGTACGCGCAAGTGATATCAACGAAGAGATGAAAATTGCCGCATCAAAAGCAATCGCAGCTCTGATCAGTGATGAAGAGCTGAGTGCGGACAACATCATTCCGAAGGCTTTTGACAAGCGTGTCGGACCGGCAGTAGCTAAAGCTGTTGCAGAGGCATCTAAGAGAACGGGCGTTGCACGCATCTGATTTAAATAAAGAAGGGACAGACTGAGAATGAACAACTGGGAAAAAAATATCCGCAAGGCAGTTCCGTATACACCGGGTGAGCAGCCGAACCAGCCGGATATGATCAAATTAAATACAAACGAAAATCCATATCCTCCGGCACCGGGTGTTGCAGAGGTGCTTGAAAATACAGAGACAGATGCACTGAGACTTTATCCGGATCCTGCCGCAAAGGATCTGGTTCATGCGATCGCGGCTGAATATGGCCTTTTGGATGAGCAGGTGTTTGTCGGCGTCGGTTCAGATGATGTGCTTGCAATGAGCTTTCTGACATTTTTTAACAGTGAAAAACCAATCCTCTTTCCGGATATTACGTATTCTTTCTACGATGTATGGGCAGATCTGTTTCAGATTCCGTACGAGCGTCCGGAACTGGACGAACACTTCCATATAAAGAAAGAAGATTATTTCCATGAAAACGGCGGCATTATTTTTCCAAATCCGAATGCACCGACCGGGGTGTCTCTGCCGCTTGATGAGATAGAAGAAATTATCTTACATAATCAGGATGTGATCGTGATCGTAGATGAAGCATATGTAGATTTTGGTACAGAATCAGCACTTTCCCTGATCAATAAATACGAGAATCTGCTGGTCGTTCAGACATTTTCCAAATCAAGATCCATGGCAGGTATGCGTATCGGATTTGCAATGGGAAGCCCGAAACTGATCGCTTATCTGAATGATGTGAAATATTCGTTCAACTCTTATACGATGAACCGTACATCAATCGCAGCAGGCGTGGCTGCGATCAAAGATCAGGCATATTTTCGTGAGACCTGCGATAAAATCATAGAGACAAGAGAATGGACAAAGCAGGAACTGAAAAATCTTGGCTTTACTTTTGAAGACTCAAAAGCCAACTTCATTTTTGCGTCCCATGTGAACTGTCCGGCAAAACAGCTGTTTCAGGCACTGCGGGAACAGCACATTTATGTACGTTATTTTCCGGGTGGAAGAACAGATAATCACCTGCGCATTACAATCGGAACAAGAAAAGAAATGCAGACTTTCCTTGATTTCGTAAAAGAGTATTTCAAAAAGGAGAATTTATGGAAGTTTTAGTTCAGTGGTTTACGGATAACCTGTCACAGCATATTTCAAAGGAATTGATCATATTTATCATTTCCATGATCCCGATCCTGGAGCTTCGAGGAGGGCTTCTGGCTGCATCACTTCTGAAAGTATCAGCAGCAAAAGCCATCCCAATCTGTATTATGGGAAATATTATTCCGATTCCGTTTATTCTGCTCTTTATCCGTCAGATTTTTAAACTGATGAAAAAAACAAAGGTTTTCCGCGGACTGATCGAAAGACTGGAAAATCGTGCCATGGGAAAGAGCGACCAGATTAAACGATATGAATTCCTCGGACTACTTTTGTTTGTGGGAGTACCGCTTCCGGGAACCGGTGCATGGACGGGTTCTCTGATTGCTTCACTTCTGGAAGTCGACATCAAGAAATCATCTATTGCAATTTTGTGTGGACTGATCATGGCAACTGTGATCATGTATGTGGTTTCTTACGGAATCGTAGGCAACCTGATCCACTAAAAATTACTGTGATCGGGATTTTGCCATTATTCATGGCAAAACACCTCGCGGAATACTACCTGTGAACAGTAACATCTAAACTTCTGTTCTATCTGCTGGACAGAAGTTTCAAGTTGTGATAAAATATCTTCAAGTATCCAAAAGAAAACTCTTTCAGAGTTTTCTTTTGGCATTCTGAAATTCATGTCGAGTCAGACAGATATTCCTGAATAACTGGTATCAAATAAATAGGCCTTGAAAAGACTGAGAGGATTTTTATATGAGAGAAAAATATGAATCATTGTCCCTTGCTACATTAAAAGACCTTGCAAAGGCAAGAGGATTGAAGGGGATTTCTACTTTGAGAAAGCCGGAACTGATAGAGCGCATGCTCGAAGAAGACGAAAAGGAAAAGGCGTCTGCAGGCAGTGCGGAATCTAAGAATACTGAACACAGACAGGAAGAGTCCGCCAGAGAAGAAAACCGTGTTCGGGAACCACGTGCTTCTTATGATACATCAGAGAGAAAAAATTATCAGGAACGTACAGAGTACACCTACAAGAATCCGGCGGAGACAGCCCAGCTTGACAGCGGCGAGAAAGCAAATGGCATTCTGGAAGTACTTCCGGATGGATATGGATTTATTCGCTGTGCCAATTATCTGCCGGGTGAGAATGACATTTATGTATCTCCGTCCCAGATCAGACGTTTTAACTTAAAGACAGGAGATATCGTGCAGGGAAGCATCCGCATCAAGACACAGGGGGAGAAGTTCAGTGCGCTTCTCTATGTAAATTCCATCAATGGTTTCCCGCCGAGCGAAGGACAGAGAAGATATAATTTTGAAGATATGACCCCGATCTTCCCGAATGAGCGTCTGCGTATGGAGCGTCCGGGCGGTACAGTCGCAATGCGTATCATGGATCTGTTAAGTCCGATCGGTAAGGGACAGCGAGGCATGATCGTTTCTCCTCCGAAAGCAGGTAAGACGACACTTTTAAAGGATGTTGCAAAGTCTATTCTTAAGAATAATCCGTCCATGCATCTGATCATTCTTCTGATCGATGAGCGTCCGGAGGAAGTTACCGATATCAAAGAAGAAATTAAAGGCGATAACGTTGAAGTTATTTATTCTACATTTGACGAGCTTCCGGAGCACCACAGACGCGTTTCTGAGATGGTGGTTGAGCGTGCGCGCCGTCTGGTAGAGCATAAGCAGGAAGTAACGATCCTTCTTGATTCCATCACAAGACTTGCCAGAGCATACAATCTCTGCGTGACACCGAGCGGAAGGACACTGTCCGGCGGTCTTGATCCGGCAGCGCTTCACATGCCGAAGAGGTTTTTTGGTGCAGCCCGTAATATGAGAGAAGGCGGAAGTCTGACGATCCTTGCAACAGCACTCGTCGATACCGGAAGCAAGATGGACGATGTTATTTACGAGGAATTCAAGGGAACCGGTAACATGGAACTTGTACTTGACCGTAAATTACAGGAAAAGAGAGTTTTCCCGGCAATCGACATTCAGAAATCCGGAACGAGACGTGAGGACCTGCTTCTGACGAAGGACGAGCAGGAAGCCGTGTATAACATGCGCCGTGCACTCAACAGCCTCAAGGCAGAAGACGCGGTAGAACAGATTCTGAACATGTTTTCACGTACCAAAAACAATGCCGAATTTATACAGACTGCAAAAAAACAGAAATTTTTATAAACAGCTTGCATTTGCATATTGAGTGTGTTATAATCAGAAAGCTGCGAAATAGTAAATTCGTCAAATTAATACGAATAGAAAATAGAAGAATTATAGAGAGGTGAAAATCATGCGTGAAGGAATCCATCCAAACTACTATCAGGCAACTGTAACCTGCAACTGCGGAAACACATTTGTAACAGGATCTACTAAGAAAGATATCCATGTAGAAATCTGCTCCAAATGTCATCCATTCTATACAGGACAGCAGAAAGCAGCTCAGGCTCGCGGACGTATTGATAAGTTCAACAAGAAATACGGCTTAAACAAATAATCAGACAAGATAACGAAACAAGAGACAGGTTGAGGTTGGGGAAATCTCAGCCTGTTTTTGCTTTCTGCCAAAATATGCAGGAGAAGCTGCCGGTGGCAGGTTCTTTGTAAGAGAATATATTTTTTATGGAGTGATATATGAAACCATCGAATATCGGCGGTCAGGCGGTAATGGAAGGCATTATGATGCGGCATAAGGATAAATATGCTGTTGCAGTGCGACGTCCTGATAAAGAAATAGAAATAAAAGTAGAAGACTATAAATGTACCTTCGGTAGAGCCGGATTTCTGAAATGGCCGATCATCCGCGGTGTGGTAAGTTTTGTGGATGGTCTGGTTGTTGGCACGAAATGTCTGATGTATTCTGCAGAGATTGCAGGAGATGAAGAAGACGAAAAAGAAGCAGCCAAAAACGCTGCACTTTCCGAAGAAGAACTTTCCGCAAAGAAAGCCAAAGAAGCGAAGCAGTTCCAGTGGCTTCTTTACATAACTGTGGCAATTTCAATCATATTTTCTGTGGCTGCATTTATGTTGTTACCGTATGCACTGGCCAGTCTGCTTCGGAAGGTTGGAGCCTCAGAGTTTGGCGTAACAGTAGCCGAAGCATTCGTGAAGCTCGCGCTTTTCCTGGGATATATGTTTCTGATTTCCAGAATGAAAGATATTCAGAGAACATTTATGTACCACGGTGCAGAGCATAAATGTATCAACTGTGTGGAACACGGACTTCCGCTTACGGTTGAGAACGTTATGGCCAGTTCCAGACAGCACAAGCGCTGCGGTACGAGCTTCCTGTTTCTGGTCATGCTGGTAAGTATCTGTCTTCATTTTGCATTTGTACTTGTTCCTGTTTACTGGGTACGCCTTTTCGGTCGTCTTCTGATGGTGCCGGTTGTATCCGGTATTTCCTTTGAAATCATTCAGTGGGCAGGCAGAACAGATACCAAATTTGCAGATATGATGAGCAAACCGGGACTTGCAATGCAGAAGCTGACAACGAAAGAACCGACTGCAGATATGGTTGAAGTAGCAATCAAAGCGGTAGAAGCAGTTTTTGACTGGAAAGATTACCTGAAAAGAGAATTCGACTGGGTTGACCCGGAAGAAAATAATGGAGAAGAACATGCGGACATATAAAGAAGTACTGGAAGATGGAATTCATCTTCTGGATGCGGCCGCGATTGAAGAAGCCGGGTTGGATGCCTGGCTTCTTCTGGAGTATGCGGCAGATATCAATCGTGCCTGGTATTATGCACATATGGATGAAATTCTGGATAAAAAGACAGAATCACGTTATCTGGAGATGTGTGCCAAACGTGCACAGCATATTCCATTGCAGCATATTACCGGCAGGGCTTATTTTATGGGATATGAATTCTGTGTAGATGAGCGTGTGCTGGTGCCGCGTCAGGATACGGAAGTACTGGTCGAAACAGCACTCACACATTTAAAGGACAGCCGTTCACCGAAAATCCTTGATATGTGTACCGGTTCCGGCTGCATTTTGCTCAGTCTTCTTATGGAGAGGCAGGATGCGTCAGGAACCGGTGTGGATGTATCGGAGGGGGCACTTACTGTCGCAAAGCAGAACAGAATGCATCTGCAGCTTGAAAATCGTGCGGAATTTGTGCAGAGTGATTTGTTTTCCGGTGACTATTTTGAGAAAAACAGTGGAAATACAGCTGTGGAATATGATATGCTTATCTCGAATCCGCCCTATATCCCATCGGGAGACATTCCGGGGCTTATGGAGGAAGTGCGTTCCCATGATCCGGTGCTTGCGCTGGATGGGAAAGAAGACGGACTGTTTTTTTACAGAGAGATCACCGCGCAGGCAGGGAAATATCTGCGGGCGGGCGGATGGCTGATGTATGAGATCGGCTGTGATCAGGGAGAGTCCGTCCCGGAGATCATGAAAGCAAATGATTTTGTTAATGTAGAAGTAATACAGGATCTGTCAGGACTTGACAGAGTCGTGATCGGACAGAAAAAGTAAATACAGGAGGAACAGGATGTTTGATAAATTAGAGGACCTGCTTGTTCGCTTCGAGGAAGTTCTGAATGAACTCGGAGAACCGGGTGTAACAGATAATCAGGAACGTTTCCAGAAGCTTATGAAAGAACAGAGTGAACTGCAGCCTATCGTAGACACCTACAAAGAATACAAAGAAAATAAAGAAACCATTCAGGACAGCTTATCGATGCTGGAAGAAGAAAAGGATGAAGAAATGCGCGAGATGCTGAAGGAAGAGTTGTCTGATGCAAAGAAGCGTGTGGAAGAACTGGAAAAAGAACTGAAGATTCTTCTTCTTCCGAAAGACCCGAATGACAGCAAGAATGTTATCGTTGAGATCCGTGCCGGCGCCGGCGGAGATGAGGCGGCACTGTTTGCAGCAGAGATTTACCGTATGTATGTGAAATACGCAGAATCACGCCGCTGGAAGACGGAGATGATGAGTCTCAATGAGAACGGAATCGGCGGATTTAAGGAAGTTACATTTATGATCCAGGGACAGGGAGCATATTCCAGACTGAAATATGAGAGTGGTGTACACCGTGTACAGCGAGTTCCGGAGACAGAATCAGGCGGACGTATCCATACATCCACCTGCACCGTTGCAATCATGCCGGAGGCAGAGGAGATTGACTTCCATCTGGATATGAATGACTGTAAATTTGATGTGTTCCGTGCATCCGGAAACGGTGGACAGTGTGTCAACACTACAGACTCTGCAGTACGTCTGACCCATATCCCAACCGGAATCGTGATTTCCTGTCAGGATGAGAAATCACAGCTTAAGAATAAAGACAAGGCACTGAAAGTTCTGCGTTCCCGTCTGTATGAGATGGAACTTGCAAAGCAGCATGATGCAGAGGCTGAGGCAAGAAGAAGCCAGATCGGTACCGGAGACCGTTCCGAGAAGATCCGTACCTACAATTTCCCACAGGGACGTGTGACAGATCACCGTATCAAACTGACACTGCACCGTCTGGATGGAATCCTCGGAGGAGATCTGGATGAAATTCTTGACAGCCTGATTGCAGCTGACCAGGCAGCAAAACTCAGTTCTTTAAATGAAGAACAGTAAATGCATGTAAAATATATGCGTAAATAATACAGAAAAATATGTAAAGTGTATAATGGGAGGAAATTTACATGAAAAAAACAGCATTGGTAATCATGGCAGCAGGAATCGGAAGTCGCTTCGGAAAGGGCATCAAGCAGCTTGCACCGGTAGGACCGAATGGTGAGATCATTATGGATTATTCCATTCATGACGCGTTGGAGGCAGGATTTAATAAAGTTGTCTTTATTATCCGTAAGGATCTGGAAGAAGAATTCCGCCGTGTCATCGGAGAAAGAATCGAAAAGATCACAGAAGTAGAATATGCATTCCAGTCACTTGAGAATCTTCCGGATGGATTCAGCAAACCGGCAGACCGTACCAAACCATGGGGAACCGGCCAGGCAGTCCTTGCCGCACGGGAAGTGCTGGATGAGCCTTTTGTTGTAATCAATGCAGACGATTACTATGGAAAGGAAGCATATGTAAAAGTACATGAATATCTGGTACAGGAACAGCCGCAGGATGATAAAATTCATATCTGTATGGCAGGATTCCGTCTTGGAAATACACTGAGTGATAACGGAAGTGTTACACGTGGTGTGTGCCACATCGAAAATGGTGCACTGACAGGTGTTACAGAGACACATAATATCTTTAAGACTGCTGAAGGTGCTGAAACACGCAGCGATGACGGTACAGTAGAAAAACTGGATGTTAAGAGCCTGGTTTCCATGAATATGTGGGGACTTACTCCGGCATTTATGGATACACTGGAAAAAGGTTTTGTTGAATTTCTTGAGGATCTGAAATCAGAAGATATTAAGAAAGAATACCTTCTTCCGGTTATGATCGATGAGCTGATCCAGAAGGGAGAGGCAACTGTTGATGTACTGGAGAGCAGGGACACCTGGTTTGGTGTAACTTATCAGGAAGACAAGGCTTCTGTGACAGAGGCTTTTGCTGAGCTGGTCAAAAAAGGAGTTTATCCGGCTGATCTTTACAAATAAGCAGGACAACGCATTAGATATGCGCGGATAAGGAGGAAAATAATGGGCAAATATTTTGGAACAGATGGTTTTCGTGGGGAAGCAAATATACAGTTAACAGTAGATCATGCTTTCAAAGTCGGCAGATATGTCGGCTGGTACTATGGCCGTGAACATAAGGCCAAGATCGTAATCGGCAAGGATACCAGACGCAGCAGCTATATGTTTGAGTATGCACTGGTTGCCGGACTGACGGCTTCCGGAGCAGATGCATATCTGCTTCATGTAACGACAACACCGAGTGTTTCATACGCGGTTCGCACAGAGAATTTTGACTGCGGAATTATGATCTCTGCAAGTCATAATCCATTTTACGATAATGGAATCAAGCTTCTGAACGGTAACGGACAGAAGATTGAAGCAGAAGTAGAGGCAAGAATCGAAGCATATCTGGATGGCAAGATCGAAGATCTTCCATATGCAACACGCGAAGATATCGGACGTACCGTGGATTATGCTTCCGGACGTAACCGTTATATCGGTTATCTGATTTCTATTCCGTGCCGTGACTTCAAAAACATTAAAGTCGGACTGGATTGTTCCAACGGAAGTTCTTCTGCAATCGCAAAAAGTGTATTTGACGCACTTCGTGCAAAGACTTATGTGATCAACAATGATCCGGACGGAACCAACATCAATCGTGGCTGTGGTTCCACGCATATCGAAGTACTGCAGAAATATGTGGTTGAGAATGGGCTGGATGTCGGTTTTGCCTATGACGGAGATGCAGACCGCTGTATTGCGGTAGACCATAAGGGAAATATCATTGATGGTGACAAGATTTTGTATGTATGTGGTAAATTCCTGAAATCACAGGGCAAATTAAACGGCAATACTGTTGTTACGACCGTTATGTCCAATATGGGACTTTATAAAGCATTTGAAAGTGAAGACATCAACTATGAGCAGACTGCTGTAGGTGACAAATACGTAGCAGAAAATATGCTCGAGAACAATTACAGCATCGGTGGTGAGCAGTCCGGACACGTGATTTTCAGCCGTTATGCAGCTACCGGTGACGGAATCCTGACTTCTCTTATGATCATGGAAGCCTGCGTAGAGCAGAAAGCAACTCTCTGTGATCTTGCAAAAGAGATGAAAGTATATCCGCAGATCCTGCGCAATGTGCGTGTAGCCGATAAGAAAACTGCAAGAGAGAACCCGAAGGTTGTCGAAGCAGTAGAAGCAGCTGCAAGAGCACTGAGTACAGAAGGACGTATTCTTGTAAGGGAAAGTGGTACAGAGCCGCTGATCCGTGTCATGGTAGAAGCCGGAACAGAGGAAATCTGTGCAGAGCACGTAAATAATGTAGTACGTGTCATGGAAGAAGAAGGACTTATTGTAGAATAAAGGATATTGATGAATAAAAAAAATATTATAAAAATGGGAACAGCCGGTCTCTGTATGCTCATGCTGACCGGCTGCGGAGGGCAGAATAAGAAGACTTATGACCAGGCTGTAACAGATCTTGAGCAGGGAAGTTATGACTATGCGCTGGAAGGTTACAAGTCTTCGATCACTGCCGGATATAAAAGTGCGCAGTCGTATCGTGGGGCAGGTATAGCAAGCCTTCATCTCGGCAATTACCAAGATGCGATCGACTATCTCACCAGTGGACTGAATGATGAAAAAGCAGGCAAAACATTGAAAAAGGACATGCTTGCTTATCGTGCGACTGCAGAGATGAAATCAGAGCTTTTTGATGCTGCAATGGCAGACTGCCAGACCATCGCCGAAGATTACGCGATGGATGCAGACACGTATTATCTGACTGGCTGTGTGGCTCTTGCCATGGATTCTTATGATGAGGCATCCACTAATTTTACTGATGCGTATGATGCCGATGCGTCCTATGAGATGGCGATCGAGATCTATGAGGCATATCTCGAAAAAGACATGGAGGCAGACGGTACACGTTATCTGGAGACTGCATTACAGACAGAAGCCAAAACTGCAGACGATTACTGTGACCGGGGAAAAGCTTATTACTATATGCAGGATTACAGCAATGCAAAGAAAGAACTGACAGAAGCGGTCAACAAAAAGAGCACAGAGGGAATCCTGCTTCTCGGTATGGTTTATAAAGCACAGGGCGATACAGCCAATGCACGCGCCATGTACCAGCAGTATATTGAGACGGAGGGAAGCTCTCCGGCAAAAGGTTACAATGGTCTTGCACTCTGTGATATTGATGACGGCAATTACGATAATGCACTGACAGATATCACAAATGGTCTTGCAGACGCTTCTACAGAGGAAATGCAGGATCTTCTGTATAATGAAGTTGTGGTTTATGAGAAAAAACTGGATTTTGCCACAGCATTGAGTAAGATACAGGAGTATCTCAAGATGTTCCCGGATGATGAAAATGCATCCAAAGAGCTTATTTTCCTTCAGTCGAGAAACGGAGGCTGAGTATGCAGTTTTACGAGTTTAAAGATATAGAAGAACGGGTCGTTCTGATCGGCGTGCAGACAAGCGAAGACGAGGATGTCGCCGTATCTCTTGACGAGCTGGAAGAACTGGCAGAGACTGCCGGTGCAGTGACTGTGGCAAAGGTGATACAGAATCGTGAGGCAGTCCACCCGGGTACCTATATCGGCAAGGGTAAGATCGAAGAAGTTGCGGCACTTATTCAGGCATATGACGCAAACGGTGTGATCTGTGATGATGAACTTTCGCCGGCGCAGCTCAATAATCTTGAGCGTGAACTGGACTGCAAAGTAATGGATCGTACACTTCTGATTCTTGATATATTTGCGGCGCGTGCAGTAAGCAGTGAGGGAAAAATCCAGGTCGAGCTGGCACAGCTCCGCTATCGCGCGGCGCGTCTTGTCGGCTTACGTGAATCTCTGTCCAGACTCGGTGGTGGAATCGGTACGCGAGGACCCGGTGAAAAAAAACTGGAAACAGACCGACGTCTGATCCGAACCAGAATTTCAGCACTGAAAGCCGAGTTATTTCAGGTTGAGAAGCACAGAGAACTGATCCGCGGTAAAAGAAGCCGCGGCAATTTAAAGACTGCAGCGATTGTCGGCTACACGAATGCCGGTAAATCTACTCTTTTAAATACGCTGACCGGAGCAGGAATCCTGGCAGAGGACAAGTTATTTGCGACACTTGATCCGACGACAAGAGTACTGGAATTAAAAGACGGGCAGCAGATCCTTCTGACCGACACTGTAGGGTTTATACGGAAGCTGCCGCATCACCTTGTAGAAGCCTTTAAAAGCACGCTGGAGGAGGCAAAGTATGCCGACTATATCATTCATGTCGTAGACGCGTCAAATCCGCAGGCAGAGCTTCAGATGCACACAGTATACGAGACACTTCGTGAACTCGGTGCAACCGGAAAAAAGATCATCACTCTTCTGAACAAGCAGGATCAGGTAAAAGATATCCAGATCCGGGATCTTCAGGCAGATTATACTGTAAAGTGTTCTGCACGTACAGGGGAAGGTCTGGAAGAGTTTAAAGACGTTCTTGCAAAAATTCTTGCTGAGAGCCAGATTTATCTGGAAGAATTATTTTCTTACAAAGAGGCAGGAAAAATTCAGCTGATACGTGAATATGGAAGCCTTCTTTCAGAGGAATATACAGCCGACGGAATAGCCGTAAAAGCCCGTGTTCCTGCGGAAATCTTCGTTTCCGTGCTCCCTGAAAGTCACTGAAAATACAAATAAAAAAGTTTTTTGGGTAACACCATATAGTTGTGAAAATGATGAAATGACACAATATATGGTGTTTTTTGTGTATTGACGAAACGAAGAGAGTTTGCTACAATAGGTCTACAGCGCATAAATCATATGGGAACATGTGGTCGTAAATAGATACAGATGCAGCAGTAGAGGGAGGTTTGATTTAGGTATGTTTCAGGTAGTTAAGCGTGATGGTGAGATCGCGGAATTTCAGATGTCAAAAATCACTGCAGCGATTGATAAAGCATTCGATGCCAAAGAAAAAGTTTACAGCAAGGATATGATCGATCTGATGGCACTCCGTGTGACCGCAGATTTTCAGAATAAGATTACAGACGGCAAAGTAACAGTGGAAGATATTCAGGACAGTGTAGAGAATGTTCTGATCCAGGCCGGTTACAGTGATGTGGCAAAGGCTTATATCCTTTACCGCAAGCAGAGAGAAAAGATCCGTAACATGAAATCCACAATCCTCGATTACAAGGAAATCGTAGACAGTTACGTAAAGGTTGAAGACTGGCGGGTAAAAGAAAACTCCACCGTAACTTATTCTGTCGGAGGGCTGATCTTAAGCAACTCCGGTGCTGTAACCGCAAATTACTGGCTTTCCGAGATCTATGACAATGAGATCGCAGAGGCGCACAGAAATGCAGACATTCACATTCATGACCTGTCCATGCTGACCGGCTACTGTGCAGGATGGTCCCTGAAACAGCTGATTCAGGAAGGTCTTGGCGGAATCGAGGGCAAGATTACTTCCGCACCGGCGAAGCATTTGAGTGTACTGTGCAATCAGATGGTTAATTTCCTCGGCATCATGCAGAATGAATGGGCCGGTGCACAGGCGTTTTCTTCTTTTGATACTTACCTTGCACCATTTGTCAAGGTGGATAACTTAAGCTATCATGAGGTAAAAAAATGCATTGAAGCATTTATCTATGGTGTCAATACACCGAGCCGCTGGGGTACGCAGGCACCATTTTCCAATATCACTCTGGACTGGACTGTTCCGGATGACCTTGCAGAGCTTCCTGCAATCGTTGGCGGCAGGGAAATGGACTTTAAGTACAAAGACTGTAAGAAAGAGATGGATATGGTCAATAAGGCATTTATTGAGACCATGATCGAGGGCGATGCCAACGGACGTGGTTTCCAGTATCCGATCCCGACCTATTCCATCACGAAGGAATTTGACTGGTCCGATACAGAGAACAACCGTCTGTTATTTGAAATGACTGCGAAATACGGAACCCCGTATTTTTCCAACTATATCAACAGCGATATGAAACCGAGCGACATCCGCAGCATGTGCTGTCGTCTCCGTCTTGATCTTCGTGAACTGCGTAAAAAGAGCGGCGGATTCTTCGGTTCCGGTGAGAGCACCGGTTCTGTTGGTGTCGTAACGATCAACATGCCGCGTATCGCATATCAGTCAAAGACTCCGGAAGAGTTTTACCGCAGACTGGATCGTCTGATGGATATTTCAGCGAGATCTCTTCATATCAAACGAGAGGTCATCACGAAACTTCTGAATGAAGGTCTGTATCCGTACACCAAACGTTATCTGGGAAGCTTCGATAATCATTTCTCCACCATTGGTCTGGTCGGAATGAACGAGGCAGGACTGAATGCAAAATGGCTTGGCTGCGATATGAGCGATGAGCGTACGCAGAAATTCACAAAAGAAGTACTGACACATATGCGTAACCGCCTTTCTGATTACCAGGAAGAATATCCGGGTGAACTGTTCAATCTGGAGGCAACTCCGGCAGAGTCCACTGCATACCGCCTGGCAAAACATGATCGTAAACGCTGGCCGGATATCCGTACCGCAGGAAGCAAGGGTGATACTCCGTATTACACCAACAGCTCCCATCTTCCGGTGGAATTCAGCTCAGATATCTTTGATGCACTGGATATTCAGGATGAGCTTCAGACCCTGTATACATCTGGTACTGTATTCCATGCGTTCCTCGGTGAGAAACTTCCGGATTGGAAGGCTGCTGCATCTCTTGTACGTAAGATCGCAGAGAACTACAAGCTTCCGTATTATACGATTTCTCCGACCTACTCTGTATGTAAGGAGCATGGCTATTTAAGCGGTGAGCATTTTACCTGCCCGAAATGCGGCAAAAAAGCAGAAGTATACAGTCGTATCACAGGATATTACCGCCCGGTACAGAATTGGAATGACGGTAAGGCACAGGAGTACAAGAACCGTACATTATATGATGTGCTTCATTCCAAACTTAAGAAAGTTCATACAAGTATGGTGACACTGACTGACGATGATGTAAAGATCGAACCGTTGGAAACGCATAAATATTTGTTTACTACAAGTACCTGTCCGAACTGCCGCATGGCAAAGAAGATGCTGGAGGGTGAAGACCTTGAGATCATCGATGCAGAGAAAAATCCTGATATGGCACGTCAGTTTGGAATCATGCAGGCACCGACGCTGGTTATTACCGATGGTGAACACCTTAAGAAATATGTAAATGCATCCAATATCCAGAAATATGTGGATGAAGAGCTGGATGCCTGATCCGCTGTGTGGATAAACATAAGGAAATAATACTTAATGAAAGAATAAAGATCCTCGTGAGGCAAGAGTGCTTCACGGGGACCTTTTTACGTTACAGGAAATTACTCCGTAATGTTTCTGCAAAGGTTTACATTTAGAAAAAACGTGAGTATAATGATATTCATTGGTATATTATGCAATATAGACTAATTTTTATGCGAGGGACGAGGAGAGAGAATAATGATTAAACAGAACATAGTATTTATTGAAAATAAAGCAGGAAGTCTTCAGAAAGTAACCGGTCTTCTGGCAGAAGTAGGTATCGATATTTATGGATTTGCATGCTTTGATGCACCGGAATTTGCGCTTTTTCGTATGGTGACAAACCAGGCAGACGAAGCAGAAAAAATCCTCACAGAGAACGGATATATGAACCGTGTGACAGAAGTTATCGCCGTAGATCTCAAGGATGAAGTCGGCGGACTGAACACAGTACTGCAGGTACTTGGCAACTGTAATGTAAATCTGGATTATATTTATACATCCTATCACAGAGGAAACAGTCTTCCGATCATGATTCTTCAGACAGACGATGTATTTGTAACCGAAAATGTGCTGAGCAATAATGGATTCCATGTATTAAATTCTCTGGAGGGCTGAAACCGTCATGAATAAATCCGCTTTTCAGAAGGGATTGAAAGATGGAATACCGATCGGACTTGGGTATTTTGCAGTCTCTTTTACGTTTGGTATTATGGCAATACAGGCGGGCTTGAGTGCATGGCAGGCTGTATTGATCTCTCTGACAAATCTGACATCGGCAGGTCAGTTTGCAGGTATCGGGATCATTGCAGCAGGCGGATCTCTCTGGGAGATGGCACTGACTCAGCTGGTCATCAATCTTCGGTACTGTCTGATGTCTTTTTCACTGTCACAGAAACTGGAAAAGGGTGTAGGAAACGGTCACCGTCTGACAGTTGCTTTTGGTGTGACTGACGAGATTTTTGGTGTCAGTGCAAGCCAAGAGGGAAGAATCAGTCCATGGTATAATTATGGTGTGATGTGTGTGGCAATTCCGGGATGGACACTCGGAACTCTTGCCGGTGCCATATCGGGAAATCTGCTTCCGGATTTTCTGGTCAGTGCACTGAGCGTTGCAATCTATGGCATGTTCCTTGCCGTCATTATTCCGCCGGCAAAGAAGAACCGTGCCGTGCTTGGTGTTGTGATCGGTGCTATGGCACTAAGCACCCTGTTTGCAACGGTACCTGTACTGAATAAAGTATCGACCGGTTTTGTGATTATCATCACGACCGTACTTGTGGCAGGAATTGCAGCATATTTCTGTCCGATCGAAGAAAAGAAGGAGGCAGACTGATATGAAACCGAATGTATATATCTATATTCTGGTGATGGCAGGTGTGACCTATCTGATTCGTATGCTTCCGCTTGTACTTTTTAAGAAAGAGATCACCAGTCCTTATATAAAATCTTTCTTATATTATGTGCCGTATGCCTGCCTTGCCGCAATGACATTTCCGGCAATTCTGACTGCGACAGCAGGCGGTATTATTTCCGGTGCTGCGGGACTGATCGTAGCACTGATCGTGGCATATCGTGAAAAAAGTCTTCTTACGGTTGCATTGTTTGCATGTGCGGCAGTGTTTGTGGCAGAGAGGATCATGGGATTTTTGATGTGAATAATATAGTTGGAAAATATTCCGGCTTTGCCTCTGGCAGGGCCGGATTTTTTACGTTACAGGAAATTACTTCGTAATGTTTATATACGAAAAATGTGCTCCTTTTTCGAAAATAGTTAGTTCAGACAAATATTCTTGACAAAACAGGGTAGTCTGAACTAACATAAGTATAGATATGGCTAACTGAAAAAATTAGTCAAAAATCGAGGGAAAAAGGAGAAACGTATGTTTTTGGAAATAAGAGGAATAAAAAAGTCATTCGGTTCAGGTGACAGCAAAGTCGATGTGCTGCGTGGTCTGGATCTGGATATTGCGAAGGGAGAGTTCTGTGTTCTTCTGGGACCGTCCGGTTCCGGTAAGTCCACGCTTTTAAATATTATCGGCGGAATCGAAAGTGCCGATGATGGCAGCATCTCCATTGAGGGAGAACGACTTGCCGACATGAAAGAAAAGAAGCTGTCACAGTACCGCAGAAAACATCTGGGCTATATCTTCCAGATGTACAACCTGATCCCAAATCTTACTGTGCGTGAAAATATCGAGGTCGGGGCATATTTAAGTGACCATCCACTGGATGTGGATGAACTTCTGCATACACTGGGACTTTTTGAACATCAGAGAAAACTTCCGAACCAGCTGTCCGGAGGCCAGCAGCAGAGAACGGCAATTGGCCGTGCTATCGTAAAGAATCCGGATATCCTGCTCTGTGATGAACCGACGGGTGCGCTTGATTACAATACATCCAAGGAGATTCTGAAACTGATCGAAACCGTTAATCAGAAATATGGAAATACGGTCGTCATGGTTACTCATAATGATGCAATCAAAGATATGGCGGATCGTGTAGTCAAGCTTCGAGACGGTATGATCCGTAAGAATTATCAGAATGAACATAAGATTCCTGCGATGGATCTTGACTGGTAAGGGGGCGATAATATGAAAAGTCCTCTCAGAAAAAGGATTCCCCGTGAACTCAAAGGAGAAATCGGAAAGTATCTGGTTGTTTTTATCCTAATGGTCGCAACGATCGGACTTGTTTCCGGTTTTCTGGTTGCAGATGGAAGTATGATTCATGCATACAATGAAGGCTTTGAGAAATATAACATCGAAGATGGCAATTTCCGTCTCGGAGAGCGTCTGTATCGTGGACAGAAAGAGGCAATTGAAGAAGAAGGTGTCAAAGTCTACGAGAACTATTATATAGAAGATTCTCTTTCAAATGGCAGTACGATGCGTTTCTTTAAAAACCGTACAGATGTCAACAAAGTCTGCCTGATGGAAGGCAAACTGGCAGAAAAAACAGGCGAAATTGCGATCGACCGTATGTATGCGGATAATAATAATCTGAAAGTCGGAGATACGATCGATGACGGTACAAAGAGCTGGAAGATCACCGGGCTGGTTGCTTTATCTGATTACAGCTGTCTGTTTCAGAACAACAGCGATACCATGTTTGATGCTGTAAAATTCGGTGTCGGTCTGGTGACAGAAGAAGAATTTGATACGCTGGATCAGGATAAGCTGCAGTATAATTATGCGTGGATCTATGATGAAAAACCGGAGACAGAGCTTGAGGAAAAAGAAGTTTCTGAAGACCTGATGAAAGCAATGGGCAAAGTTGTTACACTGGAAAGTTTTGTGCCACAGTATCAGAACCAGGCGATCATCTTTACCGGTGATGACATGGGAAGTGACAAAGCAATGATTGCAATGCTTCTTTATATCATTATTGTGATCATGGCATTTGTATTTGGAATCACGACCAGCAATACGATTGCAAAAGAAGCCGGTGTGATCGGAACACTCCGTGCATCCGGTTATACGCGGGGAGAACTGGTTCGTCATTACATGACACTGCCGGTTATCGTAACGCTTATAGGGGCACTGGTCGGAAATATTCTGGGTTATACCGTATTCAAATATGTATGCGCCGATATGTATTATGGAAGTTACAGTCTTCCGACCTATAAGACAATCTGGAATGCAGAAGCATTTGTTCTGACAACAGTGGTGCCTGTGGCGATCATGTTTGTAGTTAATTATGCAATCCTGCATCACAAACTGAAACTGTCACCGCTTAAATTTCTGCGAAGGGATCTTTCAACAAGAAAGCAGAAACGTGCTCTTTATTTAAGTCCGAAACTGAAAATATTTTACAGATTCCGTCTGCGTGTGATATTCCAGAATATCAGCAATTATCTGGTGCTCTTTGTGGGTGTTGTTTTTGCAAATCTGCTTCTGATGTTCGGACTTCTGCTTCCGTCGGCACTGGATCACTATCAACTGGAGATTCAGAATAATATGCTGGCAAAATATCAGTATATGCTTTCGGTTCCGGTCAGTGTGATGGGTGGAAGCAATAAGCTTGAGGGAATGCTGGATATGTTTCTTTTTTCTCATGATACAGAGACAGATAATGAAGATGCGGAGGAGTTCAGTGCATATTCATTGAATACACTTCCGGGCAAATACAAAAGCGAAGAAGTTACTATCTATGGAGTCCACGATGACAGTAAGTATATTGACGCGGATTTTTCAGACGGTGTTTACATCTCGCAGGCATATGCGGACAAGTTTTTGCTGAAGATCGGGGACTCGATCACTCTTAAGGAAAAATATGAGGATGATGAGTATACGTTTAAGATCGGTGGGATCTATGATTATGATGGCGGGCTTTGTATCTTTATGCCGCAGGAGGAGCTGAATCAGATGTTTGATCTGGGAGATGATTACTTCAGTGGTTATTTCAGCAACAGCGAGATTACGGATATAGACAGCAGTTATATCGGTTCGGTGATAGATCTGGATGCCTTGACCAAGATTTCAAGACAGCTCAATGTCTCTATGGGAAGTATGATGGGACTGGTCAATGTATTTGCAATCGCAATCTATATGATCCTGATCTATCTGTTATCAAAGATCATTATCGAAAAAAATGCCCAGTCGATCTCTATGACAAAGATTCTGGGTTATACGAATGGCGAGATCAGCAGGCTTTATATTCTGTCAACATCCCTGGTGGTCATCCTTTGTCTGCTTATCAGCCTTCCGATCGAGACAACAATCATGGAAGTTCTTTTCAGAGAGATGATGCTGCAGAGTATTTCCGGCTGGATTGCACTGTGGATCGATCCGATGATCTATGTGAAGATGTTTGGCGCCGGGTTTGTGACTTATGGTATCGTTGCACTTCTGGAATACAGAAGGATTCGTCGGGTACCGATGGGGGAAGCACTCAAGAATGCAGAATAAATTCAGGTTTTTTAGAAAAATCCCCACTTTATATTGTTAACGCGCTAAATAGCTGTTATAATAACGATAAATTTGTTTATATAGAGAGGGAACGATACATATGAATCAATTGGATATACTCAGAGAAAGTCTCGGACAGTGTGATGAGATTCTTCTGGATGCACTTCTTATGCGTAACAGAATCGTAGAAGACATCATGGTTTACAAAGAAGCAAATGATATTCCGATTCTGCAGCCAGAGCAGGAAGCGAAGCAGAGAGAATGGCTGAACCGCAGAATGGAAGGCAAACGCCATAAAGATGAAGTGACAGCTGTTTTTGAAGAAATTACCAGAAACAGTAAAAAGATTCAGGCACGTAAGCTGTTTGATTACAATATCGTCCTGATCGGATTTATGGGAGCCGGCAAATCTACGATCTCTGATTTCCTGAGAACTGTTTTTGCAATGGAAGTTGTAGAGATGGATCAGATCATCGCAGAGAGAGAAGGCATGTCCATCTCCGATATTTTTGAGACCTACGGAGAAGAATACTTCCGTAATCTTGAGACAGAACTTCTTATTGAAATGCAGTCCAGGAGCAATGTGGTCATCTCCTGCGGTGGCGGTGTACCAATGAGAGAGCGCAATGTAGTTGAGATGAAGAAAAACGGCCGTGTCGTTCTTCTTACCGCAAAACCGGAGACAATCTTAAACCGTGTCAAAGACAACCATGACAGACCGCTTCTCGAGGGAAATAAGAATGTTTCTTTCATTGGTGACCTTATGGAAAAACGTCGTGAGAAATATCAGGCAGCAGCTGATATCGTTATCGAGACAGACGGTAAAGACAAGCTCGAAATCTGTGAGGAGCTTGTACACAGACTTCGCGCACTGGATGCGCAGGAGTGACCAGTAAGTAACATACAGAGATGTATTGGTTGAGAATATCCTGCGCGGTGTCAATAGCACAAATTTGATAAAATAAAAAGCAGATCTCCAAAAAGTCCAGACGCGTGTCGTCTGGACTTTTTTTGAACGCAAAAATTGAATGGTGCATCAAAAAACAGTCCATTTTGTTTAAAATATCCATATGGTATTATAATCTCATCAAAAAGCTATACGAAATAGCTAAAGAGCGAAAACAAAAATGGGAGGTTTCTTTTATGAAGAAAAAATTAGTTTTAGCAATGGCAGCAACAATGGCAATCACATCCTGTGCAGTTCCTGTATTTGCAGATGATGCAGCAGCCGAAGGCGGAAAAATCGGTATCTCAATGCCAACTCAGTCTCTGGAGCGTTGGAACAGAGATGGTTCTTATCTGGAAGAACAGTTTAAGGCAGCTGGATTCGATGTTGAGCTGACATATTCTGATAATGAAACAGACCGTCAGGTAAATGATATCCAGAACCTGATCTCCGACGGAGTTAACCTCCTGGTAGTTGCAGCTATCGATGGTGAAGCACTTAACACAGTTATGGATGAAGCAGCAGATGCAGGAATCCCGGTTATCGCTTATGACCGTCTGATCAAATCCGATGCAGTTTCCTACTACATCTCCTTCGATAACTATACAGTAGGTACTCTGCAGGGTCAGTACGTAATTGATACTCTGGATCTTGACAATGCAGGTGATAAAACCTACAACATCGAGTTCACAGCAGGTGACCCGGCTGATAACAATGCAGGATACTTCTTCAACGGTGCTTATGACACTCTGAAACCGTATCTGGATGCAGGCACACTGAATGTAGTTTCCGGACAGACTGATTTCGATTCCGTAGCAACAGCAGCATGGGATACACAGACAGCTCTGGAAAGAATGCAGAACATCCTCGCTTCTTACTATGCAGACGGAACACAGCTTGATGTAGCTCTTTGCTCCAATGACTCTACAGCACTTGGTGTTACACAGGCTATCGAATCTGACTATGCAGGCAAAAACGACGTTCTGATCACAGGACAGGATGGTGACGAAGCTAACCTTGCAAACATCGTTGATGGAAAACAGTCCATGACAGTTTACAAAGCAGTTGCAAACGAAGCAGTTGTTACTCTTGACCTTGCAGAAGCAATGCTGAAAGGTGACACAATTGATGATTCTCTGATCACAAACTCCAAATGGGATTTCGATTGTGCATATGATACAGAATCCTATGAAACATCCGAAGGACATAAATGCCCATCCTTCCTGCTTGTTCCTACAGTTGTAACTAAGGACAACCTGAAAGAAGAACTTGTTGACACAGGATACTATACACAGGACGATGACGGATACCTTCATCCGGCAGAATGATGACTGAGTAGAGTCAGATAGATATCAAAAATATAAGAACTTGAATTTTAAGGGCGGGGTGAAAAGCCCCGCCCTCTTTTTGGAAAGGGGGCGCCATTTTGGCAGACAATATTTTGGTAATGGATCACATTACAAAAGAGTTCCCCGGTGTCAAAGCTCTGGACAATGTAAATCTTGAAGTCCAGCGAGGAGAGATTCACGCGCTGATCGGTGAAAACGGTGCGGGAAAATCCACACTGATGAACGTTTTAAGTGGTCAGTATCCATATGGAAGTTATACAGGTACCGTTACCTATGAAGGTGAGGAATGTAAGTTCAAAAACTTAAATGACAGTGAAGCAAAAGGTATTGTTATCATTCATCAGGAACTTGCGCTGATTCCGTTGCTTTCTATTGGAGAGAATATGTTTCTCGGAAACGAGATTAAGAATAAAAGAGGCAGCATTGACTGGGACAGAACATACAGTGAAGCAGAAAAACATATGGCACAGGTTGGCCTTCATGAATCTGCACAGACACTGATCAAAGATATCGGAACAGGTAAACAGCAGCTGGTAGAGATCGCAAAGGCATTCTCAAAGAAGGTTAAACTTCTGATCCTTGACGAGCCGACTTCTTCCCTGAATGATGAAGATGCAAAAATGCTTCTTGATCTTCTGATGGAATTTAAGAAAAACGGGCTGACCTCTATCATCATCACACATAAACTGAATGAGATCATTTACTGTGCAGACCGCTGTACGATCATTCGAGATGGTACTACGATCGAGACACTGACAAAAGGTGTAGATGATTTAAGTGAAGACCGCATCATCAAAGGTATGGTTGGCCGTTCCATGGATGACCGTTATCCGTCAAGAAAGCATAAAGTCAGCAACGAAGTTATGCTGGAAGTTAAAAACTGGACGGTTCACCATCCGCTTTATCCGGAAAAAATTGTCGATGACAGTATTTCCTGTAAAGTACATAAAGGAGAGGTTGTCGGTTTCTCAGGATTGCAGGGTGCAGGACGTACGGAATTTGCAATGTCTGTATTCGGAAAGAGTTACGGAAGCAATATCTCCGGAGAACTTTATATCAAAGGCGAGAAGGTAAATCTCAAAAATCCGCAGGAGGCAATCCGTCACGGACTTTCTTATGTAACAGAAGACCGTAAGACAAACGGACTGATTCTCGGAGAATCCATTCGTTTTAATACAACTCTTGCACGACTTTCCAAAGTCTGTGAAAAAGGCATCATCAACACAGATATGGAAGTGCATATGGCTGATGAGATGACAAAGGAAATGGGCACCAAAACTCCTTCCAATGAGCAGAAGATAGGTAACCTTTCCGGTGGTAACCAGCAGAAAGCACTGCTTGGTAAATGGATGTTTACAGAGCCGGATATCCTTATTCTGGATGAGCCGACGCGAGGTATCGATGTAGGTGCAAAATATGATATTTACTGCCTGATCAACAAAATGGTAGAAGAAGGAAAATCAGTTATCATGATTTCTTCCGAAATGCCGGAACTTCTCGGTATGTGTGACCGTATCTATGTTATGAGTGAGGGCCGTATAGCAGGTGAATTTACTGCAGAAGAGGCAACTCAGGAACGTATCATGGCTTCGATCATGCAGGAGCAGAATAAAAAGTAAGGCGGCTGAATGAAATTTCTACCGGGAAAGGGGTAAGAAAATGAAATTTAATGTAAAAGACTTCTTAAGAAAATATACAATGGTCATTGCACTGGTGATCGTATTTATCCTGTTCTGTGGACTGACAAACGGAAGACTTCTGTATGCACAGAACATGTCAAACTTAATGCTTCAGAATGGTTATGTACTTGTCCTTGCCTGTGGTATGTTGTTATGTATCTTAACAGGTGGTAACATCGACCTTTCTGTAGGTGCTGTTATCTGTCTGGTTGGTGGTCTTGCAGCTGTTATGATCAGCAACAAAGGCATGAACCCATATCTGACAATCCTCATCTGTCTGGTAGTTGGTCTTCTGGTAGGTATATGGCAGGGTTATTGGATCGGTTACAAACGTATTCCTCCATTTATCACAACACTTGCAGGTATGTTCGTCTTCCGTGGATTCGGACGTCTGATCCTGGATAACAAGACTGTATCTATCCAGAACAAAGATTTCCTGAAAGTATTTACATCCTATATTAACATTCCTGGACTTGATGATACTGCAAACTATTCCGCACTGATCGTTGGTGTTGTAGTAGCTGTTTATGTAATCTTTAATGTTATTCGTTCCAGAGCAAACAAAGCGAAAAAAGGATATCGTCAGAATACAGCATTTTCTGATTACAGCAAAGCAGTGATCATTGCAGTTGTTATCCTGTGGTACTGCTACAAACTGTTCCAGTACAAAGGTATCTCCGTTATGTTCATCTGGGTAGTTGCAATCTGCCTGATTTACAGTTTCATTACATCCAAAACAGCATTCGGACGTTATTTCTACGCAATCGGCGGTAATGAGAAAGCTACACAGCTTTCCGGTATTGATACAAACAAAGTTTACTTTATTGCATACGTAAACATGGGACTTCTTGCAGGTCTTGCAGGTCTTCTCTGTGCAGCACGTGTAGGTTCTGTAAACGGTAGTACAGGTACATCCTTTGAGATGGATGCAATCGGTTCCTGTTTCATCGGTGGTGCTTCCGCATACGGCGGCAGCGGTACTGTAGGCGGTGTAGTAATCGGTGCTCTTCTCCTTGGTGTTATCAACATGGGTATGTCAATCATGGGTATCGGTGATTCCTGGCAGTACGTAGTAAAAGGTGCCGTACTTCTGATTGCAGTTGTATTCGATGTATTATCCAACAGAAAGAATGGATAATGAAAATCAGATGAATGTTAAGGGTCATTGCGTGTGGCGCAATGGCCCTTTTGAAGTATCAGAAAAAATGTGATACACTGATAGAAAGAAAAATAATCAGAAAGAATGGAAACTATGAAAAAATCTACACTGACAATCTTTTGCATATTGGCTGGGTGTATCTTTTTTCTCTCGGGAATCTGGATCTATTTTCAGAAAAATCTGGATCGGGTCGAGCTGGGAGAAGGAGAGCGTGCTACAGCCTACCAGCGGCATTATCTGATGATCGCCAACGATAAGGATACCGGCATGTGGCAGTCAGTCTATGAAAGCGCCTCAAAAGAAGCAGAAAGCAAAGATGCATATGTGGAACTGCTCTCTCCGGAACAGATGAATGGATACTCGCAGGCGGATTGCCTTAAGATCGGGATCGCCTCAAAAGTGGATGGAATCATTCTGGAGGCGGACGGAAGTAAAGAAGAACAGCATCTGATCACAGAGGCATTGAAGGATGGAATCCCGGTTGTTACAGTTATGACAGATGATACTGCGACGAGCCGCATCAGCTTTGTCGGACTGAACAGTTATCAGATGGGAAGTGCCTATACAGAACAGATTCAGGGGATGCTGAAAGATAAAGGTTCTACAAGTGTGATGTTTTTATCGACATCCAGCTCAAAAACGCAGGAAACAAATCTTGTTTATTCTCAGGTCAAAAAAGAACTGGAATCCCGGAAAAAACCAGGACAGACGGTAGATCTGACGGAATACTGTGTGGACAGCAGTGCAGACTTTGATACAGAAGAATTTGTGCGGGATATGTTTGTCAGTGATGAAAGCCTTCCGGATGTGATTGTCTGTATGGATGAGGTTGTAACAGAATGTGTCTGTCAGGCCCTGGTAGACTATAATCAGGTTGGTAATGTAAAAGTAATCGGATATTATTATTCTAATGTAATCCTGAATGCGATCGATAAGGGAATTATTTCTTCTGCAATTGCTCTTGATATGGAAGAAATCGGAAGGTACAGTGTCAATGCACTGGACGAATATATATCTTTTGGACATAGCAATAACTATTATAGTGTTGACCAGCATGTGATTACGAAGGATAACACCAGGGAATACAGGACGGAGGATGAGAAATGAAAGATGAAAAAGAATTCTCCGCTGTAAAAAATTCCATACAGACCAGACTGAGTGGAGTTATGCTTCTGGTTCTGATTTTTGCGCTTGGTATCAATGTGTTTATTTTTGCCCAGATCCGTACGGCGGTGGGAAGAATTGATGCGGTTTTTTCCAGCAATACGGCTATAAATGAGCTTTCAGATTCTATTGAACAGGTGGAAAGTACCGTTTATGAATATCTGAATACAAACAGTTCGCAGGCGCTGGAAAATTATTACCGCTATGAACAGAATTACAGGAATCTGCTCGAAGACCTGAATGACCGGAATCTGGATAATGAAGCAAAAATGCTTGAAAAAAATATCCGAAGGATGTCAGAAACTTATCTGGATCAGACAAATGAAACGGTACAGGCAAAGCGAGGCAGAAATGTTGAGAAGTACAAGACCTCCTATGAGGAAGAACATGAACTGTATGAATATATCAATTCGTATAGCTATAACCTGAATAATCTGCGGTTCAAGATGAACTCTGCAAACTATCAGCTCCTTTTATCGGCAATGAATGTATTGTACAAACTGTGTATCGCGGTCATGCTGGTGGTTTATGCACTTGGCCTCGTGGTAACGACACTTCTGGTACGCAACATGATCCGGCCGCTTACCGCACTGTCCAATACGGCACATGAAGTGGCGAAGGGAAATTTAAATGTCCCGCAGCTTCCGGTTGTGGTAGAGGATGAAGTTGGAATTGTAACCCGAAGCTTTAACCAGATGCTGGAAAGCATCCGTCAGAATATTGAGCAGCTGAAAGACAGTATGGAGCGTCAGGCACAGATGAAAGAACGGGAGCTTCTTATGGAAACACATCTTAAAGAAGCACAGCTCAAATATCTGCAGGCACAGATCAACCCGCATTTTCTGTTTAATAGTCTCAATGCAGGCGCGCAGCTTGCCATGATGGGAGATGCGGACAAGACAGGTGCTTTTCTGGAAAAAATGGCGGATTTTTTCCGATATAATGTACGCAAGATGGAAGAAGATGCGATGCTATGGGAAGAAGTAGAGGCTGTTGATAATTATATTTATATTCTGAATGTCCGTTTTGCGGGCGACATTACTTATATCAAAGAAGTAGATGAAGGAATCGAAAATATCCGTATTCCGAGTATGATCCTTCAGCCACTTGTTGAAAATGCGGTGCAGCATGGTATTCATGACTGTATGGAAACAGGATGGATCCGGATGTCGATTCATCAGAATGAAGATATGCTGGATATTACGATCAGTGACAATGGCGCCGGAATGACAGAAGAAATGATTGCAAAAGTAATGTCAGGAAGTGCTTCACAGGATAATGAAGATCGTTTTTCGACGGGAATTGCAGTTCGAAATGTAATCGACAGGCTGCAGCTTTATTATAAACAAAAAGAGTTTTTTACGATTGAAAGTGATGGTCCGGATACCGGAACCACAGTTCATATTATGATTCCTGTTGAAAAAGATGACACGGAGATTCCAAAAGACGGAGAATAGAAATCAGACAACAGAAGGTAAGCAAAAGGGGAAATGAGAGTATGTATCGAATCTTAGTAGCAGATGATGAGGGAATTATGCTGGAAGCATTCAAAAGTGTCATAGCCGGTGCATTTGGAGAGGAATGTGTCGTTGAGACTGCAAAGACCGGAAGGGCAGTTACAGAGATTGCCGAGACTTTCCATCCGGATGTGGTGTTTATGGATATTCATATGCCCGGAATCAACGGTATTCAGGCAATGAGGGAGATACGGAAATTTAATACCACAGCACTGTTTTATGTAGTATCGGCATATGACAAATTTGATTATGCAAAAGAAGCAATCGATCTGGGTGTAGAACGTTATCTGACGAAACCAATACCCAGAGCAAAGATTATTGCGGCTGTAGAGGAGGCAATTGGAAAAGTTGATGCAAAACGAAATCAGAGAAGCAATCTCTTAAAGATTCAGGAAAAACTGGAGACGGTTATTCCGGTTGTGGAGAGCAGCTTTGTCGGAAGTCTGCTTTTTCAGCAGGAAATGCAGGCGGCAGATTATTACCAGCAGCTTCTGGACATTGAAGACAGTCAGGGATATGTCATGATCCTGCAGTTTGGTCAGTCTTATGAGAATGGCAGACTGGTCAGCCAGGTCGGCATGAATGTAAAAGCACAGGAATTTTACGGAGAAATTCGGGATATTGTGAAATCTTATTTTTCCTGTGCAGTTGGTTCTATCATGTCCAACCGTATTCCAATCGTTGTTCCGTGTCCGATTTCGGCAAATTCTTATGAGGAGAGAATCGACCTTGTAGAAAGTTCGAGGAGTCTGATCTCGAAGCTTGAGGGAAGGATTGAGGCAAAATTCCGAATCGGTATCGGAAGGGTGCGGGAAATGCAGGAAATGGAGCGCTCTTACCGTGAGGCACTTCGTGCATTGAACGGAAGCAAGAGCCGCGTGATACATATTGAAGACCTTTCTCAGAATGGTGTATATGATGAAGAATTTCCGGTAGAAATGGAAAAAAGTATTTTTCGCTATCTGGAAGAAGGGAAAGAAAAGGAATGCGTACAGGAGATGAATGACTTCTTTGACTGGATGCTGGCGCATTATGCGGAGGACATGAACAACATCCGTCTGAAAGTACTGGAATATATTATATGGGGCGAAAAGAAAGCATTTGAGGCGGGCGCAGTCAATTATGGATTCAGTTATCGCCGCGACTATCTGGACGTGGCGATGGCCTGCAAAAACTATGAAGAACTCCGTAAATGGTTCCTTGATAAAATGGTCAATGCCTGCCGGGCAATCCGGGATCAGAAGGAAGAACGGTCCAATTCTGCAGCAAAGAAAGCAATGCTGTATATTCAGGAAAACTACAGTAAAGATATTTCACTTGACGATGTTTCGGGCCTTGTGAATATCAGTCCGTATTATTTCAGTAAGATTTTTAAAGAAGAGACCGGTGAAAATTTTATTGAATATCTGACGAAGATCCGTATTGAAAAAGCGAAGGAACTTCTTGCAAAACCAGACATCAGTATCAAGGAAGCCGGAATACGGAGCGGATATACAGATCCGAACTATTTCAGCAGAATTTTTAAGAAACAGACGGATATGACACCAAGTGAATATAAAACGAGGTATGGGGAATGAAAAGAAAAACAGGTATTTTTCTGATAATTGGAGTGTTGGTGTTGATTCTTCTGACCGGATGCGGAACCGGAACAGAAGAAACTGCCAGTGAAGATTCAAAAGAAGATGATAAACTTCAGATTGGGCTGAGTTTTGATTCTTTTGTTATTGAGCGATGGCTGCGTGACCGCGATATGTTTGTATCGACTGCACAGGGGCTGGGGGCAGAAGTAAATGTGCAGGTCGCCGGCGGTGTTGTGGATGAGCAGATTTCTCAGATCGAGTATTTTATCCAGAAGAAGATGGATGTGATCGCAATCATCCCGATTGACGGTGACGCACTGTATGATGTTGTGAAAGAAGCAAAGAGCAAGGGGATTTATGTTATCTGCTATGACAGAATCACACCTAATGTAAATGCAGACCTGTATATCACGATCGACAATGAGATGGTTGGAACGCTGATGGGAGAATCTCTGATCAAAGCCTGCCCTGATGGTGGAAATATCTTTGCCATTTACGGGTCTCCGACTGATAAGAATGTAGAGGAAGTTGAGAAGGGCTTTAAAGAAGCCTTAAAAGACAGTAATCTGGATATAGTTTACAGTGGGTACTGTGATAACTGGCTGGCAGAGCTGGCGGCTGCACATGTAAATAAAGGACTGGAGATTACGGATGATGTTGTCGGGGTTATGTGTGGAAATGATGACCTTGCAAGCCAGGCGGTAAAAGTGCTGTCAGAGAACCGTCTTGCCGGACAGGTGGCTGTTGTAGCACAGGATGCGGACCTTGCAGCATGCCAGCGGATCGTGGAAGGTACCCAGACAATGACGGTGTACAAATCAATCGAGCAGGAAGCTTCAACGGCGGCAGAACTTGCCGTAAGACTCGGAAACGGAGAGGATATCAGTAAGGAAGAAAATGGGATTTCCGTTAATGAGACTTTCAATGACGGTTCGAATGACATACCGTATTACAAGATCACACCTGTGGCCGTGACCGCGGAGAATATGGATGAAGTGATCATAGATGGGGGATTCCATACAAGAGAGGATGTATATCTGAATGTGAAGTAAGATCGCAGTCGGTGTATAAATGTGTAGGCTTTCGGCTTCAGCAGATGATTTTGTAAAGCTGAAAGTGTTAAATATAAGAATGTGCGTCTCGTATCTGATTTGTCAGGATGGTTCAAAGATCTGGAAGTACTAAGAGAAGAAAAGCTTACAAAAACGCTCCGAAAAATGACAAACTCGCTATCGCTCAGACAGTGTCATTTTTCGAAGCAATGTAATCTTTTATTCTCTAAGTACTTCGAGCAGATCTTTTCAAGTCCTGTAAATCCGATACGAGACGCTTTTTCTTTGTATTTAAACACTGTTCAGAGGGGAAAACGAGAGCCGGAGAGTCAGAATCGGTACGCACTTATACTTGACATGCGGATTAGTGGGAGTAGCGCGCAGACGCGCGCGAGTGAGTTGATGCCGCGCCGCTTGCGGCGCTAGCCCACCGGAATCGATCCAGAAAGTGATAGCTTGAAGAAGAAAACCTGGAATTTCTATGTGAGGGTATTGAGGAATGGTAATACCATGAGCAGGAATAAAAAACGTATCCTTCTGGTCTTTCAGGCTTTGAGGAAATCTTGAGAAGCACTTAGAAAATAAAAAACTACTTTGTCCCGGAAGATGACACTGTCTGAGCGACAGCGAGTTTGTCATTTTCCGGGACGTTTTTTGTAGTTCTTTATTTTCTTTAGTGATTCCAGATTTTCGAAACTACCTGAAGAGATCAGATGGATACGTTAATTTGTTCTTGGGAAATATATTACTATTTTTTAATCCCCTCCATATAGGAATCGTAAATCTTCGGATCAATCACTTCCCTGATCGATTCATACACACCCTTTGATGCATCACGGATTTCTTTCCGTGTCTCATCGGACAGTGTAATAATCTCTGTTCCGCTTTCTTCGATCGTTGCAATCTTATCTGCAATTCGTGCATCAGACTGTTCTCTTGCATACTCTGTAGCAAGCTGTGCAGCCTCCGTCATGATTTCCTGCTCATCCTTTGGAAGGTCTTTAAAGAACTCATCATTGACGATCAGAGAGATCAGATGCGGCAGATGATTCGTCTCCACGACGTAATCCTGCTGCTCATACAAATTGTTGGAAACAATAACTTCATACGGGTTTTCCTGCGCATCAATCGTGTGCTGCTGCAGACCGATATACACCTCACTGAAACTCATAGGAGTCGGGTTTGCACCAAGCGCTTTCCAGAATGCCAGATGATAACTGTTTTCCATGGTACGGATCTTCTGACCTTTGAAATCTGCAAAACTGTTGACTGGTTTATTTGTACTCATAACACGGAATCCCTGATCTGCCATACCAAGCAGATGATAGCCGCCGTCTGTATAAACATCACTGATCAGACTGTAAAATTCCGGATCATCGATCTTTTTACGGCAGTCATCCAGAGAATCAAACACGCATGGAAGGTCAAAGACTGCCAGATCACTCATGAAAGAAACCTGCGGAGCTGTATTCTGTACGACAAACGGGATATCACCGTCGGAACAGGTCTCCAGGAGGTCACGGTCGCCTCCGAGTGTGGAGTTTGCATATACCTGAATTTTCATTTTGCCATTACTTAAGTCAGATACTTCTTCGGCGAATTTTTCTGCAAAAAGCTGTGTGACGGTATCTTCCGGGCTTGCAGTTGCCAGTGGCCAGGAATAACGCTGCACTTCCTCATCGGAAGAACCACATCCGGTAAGAACAACGCTTAAGATACCGGCAGCTGCCAGCACCGGAACTACATGGAGGATGCGACGCTTTTTTATGTCTGTAGTAGCTGTAGTAAATTTTTTCATGTCTTTCCTCCTATAAGATTCCAATAGAAAGTGCCGGGATGAAGGTGATCAGCAGGAGTGCAACAAGGAAGAAGGCGATCATTGGCATGGCTTTCTTTGCAATCTGCATAACCGGAACATCCGTCAGAGAACTTGCAACAAACAGGTTAACACCGATTGGCGGAGTAACAAATCCGATCGCAAGGTTGACAACCATGATAACACCAAACTGGATCGGGTTCATTCCGATGGCTTCTACGATCGGCAGAAGAATCGGTGTAAGGATCAGGATTGCCGGTGTGGTATCCATGACCATACCGACGATCAGCAGGAATACGTTGATGATCAGCAGGATCGCAACCGGGCTGTGGAAGTTGTTCAGGATAAATTCACTGACAGTCTGTGGTACCTGCATCAGAGTAAGGACTCTGGAAAAGGCGGTAGATGCTGCCAGAATGAAAAGAATCGGTGTAAAGGTACGGATTGCTTCCACAAGGATCGGCCAGATATCACGGATCTTGATACTCTTGTATACAAACAGGCTGATGATCAGTGCATAGAATACAGAGATAACGGCGGCCTCAGTCGGAGAAGCAACACCGGTATAAATGCATCCGAGAATGATGACCGGACTTAAAAGGGCGAAGAAACTTTCTTTCAGAACCTTCAGAAGACCTTTGTCGTGAAGCATCTGTACTTCGCTGTGAATCTTTTCTTTGTCTTCACCGTAGCGTTTGCAGTGATAGATGGCATAGACCATAAGGAGTGCGCCGATCATCAGTCCCGGGATGATACCTGCAAGGAACAGATCACTGACAGAGGCACCGGAAGCCATACCATACATGATAAACGGAATACTCGGTGGAATGATAACACCGAGACCGCCGGCTACGGCTACGATCGCAGTAGAAAACGTAAGGTCATATCCCAGCATTGTAAGGATCGGGATCGTCATACTTCCGACCGCGGCAACAGTTGCAGGAGCAGAACCAGAGATCGCACCATAGAAAAGGCAGGTGACGATAACAGCACACGGCATACCAGCGGTGAACTTTCCGAGGAAGTATGCAAAAACATCAAACAGTTTTTTGGAAATACCACCTTTTGCCATGATGATACCGGAAAGGACAAACATCGGAACCGCAAGGAGCGGGAAAGAGTCCAGACCGCCGAACATGGCACGGATCAGATATTTGGCACCGACAGTAAAGGACGGATCAAACACGGACGGAAGAACAGATGTAATCCCAAGAGTGATGGATACCGGAACTGCGATGACCAGTAAGGCTACAAAGATAATAAATAAAACTACGACTGGCATTAGCGTTCCTCCTCATTCGAATTTTTGATGGTATTGATACGGTTGTCGATACCGGATTCCAGCGCATTTTCGCCGAGTGATTCGGCATTTGCCTGGATGAAGGACTCAGGAGTATTGCGTTCCGGATGAGCCGGATCAAATACATTTTCGCCGCGTGCAACACGGAACTCGATGATCCAGCGCTGCAGGACACGGAAGGCAACCAGAACAAAGGAGACAAGAGGTGCTGCCTGTACATAATACATTGGAATACCACAAGCCGGTGAAAGCTGTCCACTGTGAACAGAAGACATCATATAAGACCAGGCAAATGGAATCATATAGATGAAAAAGATCAGCTCAAAAGTATGGTTGACTACTTTAAATAAAGCTTTACCACGACGGGGAAAAATCGCAACGAACTGCTCGATTTTGATAGAAAGACATTTTTTGCTGCAGTAGCTGACGCTCAAAAATCCACACCAGATAAAGAGGTATCTGGTAAGTTCCTCAGACCAGGACAGGGACATGCCAAGAACATATCTGCAAAAGACCTGGACACCCATGATCAGCGTCATGGCGATCAGGAAAAGAACAAGGATAAATTCTTCGAGGTTCTCGTCCAGCCAGTGAAGTATTTTTTTCATGAAGGACCTCCCTTAAAAATTAAGTATAGATATTTTTTCACGAATAACTGTTTAACGCTTTACAGTTATAAAAAACACCGGTACTTTTATTTTAAATAAAAATACCGGCATTTTCAAGAAGTAATTATAGCTGCATTACATTGCGCTATGAAGAAGTCCAAGGACTGTATTCAGATCATTTACTCCCATCTGTCCCGGTGCGGAGGCTTTCTTTGCAGCACCGAAGGTCATGGAAGAACCGAATACTTCACCGCAGAGACGGCTGATAACGCCGGTACCTGCCATTGACATGGTGATGATCGGTCTGTCTGCATAGTTTGTGGTCATTTCTTCTGTAGCAGCAAGAAGTGTCAGAACGTCTTTTTTATTCTGAGGCATAACTGCAATCTTCGGAATATCAGCGTTCATATCCTGCATCTTGCGGAGACGATAGATGATATCTGCTTTTGCAGGAGTTTTGAAGAAGTCATGGTTGGAAGCGATGACTTTGACTCCGGCTGCGTGAGCACCGTCGATGATTTTTTTTACGATATCATCTCCGGTAAAGATTTCAACATCAACGAGATCTACATATCCGGTCTGTGCAGCTTTGATGTTCAGTTCAGCATAAGCTTCCGGCTCGATAGCTTTTTCGCCGCCTTCTTTGGAAGTACGGAAAGTCATAAGAAGCGGGATGTTTCCAAGAACCTCGCGAAGGTCTTTCAGTACATCTTCTACTTTTGCAAAATCAAATACACCTTCAAACCAGTCTACACGCCATTCAACAACGTCGATCGGAATAGAATCAAATGTTTTTGCTTCTTCAATGATGTCTTCTTTTGTGATGCCAACGATCGGAACGATGATCTTCGGTGCGCCTGCACCAATCTCAATGTCACGGATTTTAACTGTATTCATGATGATTTCCTTTCTTTTTGAATTTTCACCCTGATATTATTTTAATTGTCTGCCTCAGCAAGAGCAACCATTTTTTTGTAACGGATGTTTACAAAGAGACCAAGTACAACACCTGCTGCAGTAAGTACGATGTTCATGATCATAACCTGAGAAGGCTGCATTTTGGATGCTGCTGTCAGGATTGTGTAGTTACACAGAGAAGATGCAATCATAACAAGTGCTGTAACAGTTCCTTTGATCTTAGGGAACAACATGTTGCATACGGATGTTGCAATCTGAAGAAGTCCGCCTGCACCTGCCCATCCGATGATAAATGCACCGGCGATCATCAGTGTCTGGCTCTGGCCTGTAAGAACAACGATCAGAGTTGCAAGGCAGATAACCGGGTAGATAACGATGAAACGAACATCTTTGATTTTTCTTGTAAGGAGTGCAGTTACTACAAGTGCGATCAGAGTACCTGCAGAGTAGTATGTCTGCATGATGGACGGATCAGCCCAGCCGACATTTTCTTTTGCAAAGTTCTGTGCACAGTTCAGCCATAACTGGAAAGTACCTGTACATGTGAATCCGATCAGGATCATTGCGATGGATTCGAAAGAGAAATGTGTGTGTTTCAGGCTGTCGATAAGTCCTTCTTTTTTGCCGGCTGCTTTTTGGTCAGCATCCGGAAGCGGGAACAGGAATACAAGTACAAAAAGTACGATATAGATAATACCGCATCCGTAGAACAGGCGGTTGTAGGAAGTAAGTCCTGCAGCTGTTGTAGCTACTGTAGCGCCCAGTACGAATGGAAGAAGCATCTGTGCGATTGCGATGAAGAATTTGATTCCCATAGTTGCAACGCCTGGAGCTTTGTAGATGATCTCGGAAACTGCCGGGTAGATACCTGTATCAAGGAAGGAGTTTGCGATACCACCGAGGATTGCACATACATAAGCGATGGTGTAACCACCGTTTGTTCCGGCATTAAATGCAAGTGCAAGACCGATCAGGTAGATTGCATAAGAAGCACTTCCGATTGCTGTGGAAATGCGGCGGCCAAGTTTGTCTGAGAGCGGTCCTGCGAATGGAAGTGCGATCAGACGGCCGAGACCGAGTGCAGCAGAGATTGCTGTGATTGCCATTGCCTCAACGCCCCATGCGCCTGCAAGCGCGTCCTTAATAACTGCTTGTCCCAGAATAGAGCATCCAACACCGTGGATGAAGTAGTTCAAGTACAAAATCAATGCACTTGGCAGATATTTCTTGTTCATGTTGTTCTCCTTTTCTTAAAAAGTGATTTCGGTTTTCTTTGGGTTCTGTCACAAACTTTAGAAATGCCGTGGTGAATTGTGTTAAAAAAATAACATTTAACTGTATTTTAACAGGTACAATGCATGTGGTCTAATGCTTTTAAAGGGAAAAACTAATGCATTGAATGCATTAATGGTGGTGTGGTATAATAATCAGAAAAGGTAATACGGGGAATTACCGGAATATGGGAGATTATATACAGGAGGAGAAGGAAATGACACTGAATCAGATTCTGTATTTTCAAAAAGTAGCAAGATTGGAAAACTATCATCAGGCAGCGGAAGAACTCTATATTTCACAGCCGTCTTTGAGCCGTTCCATGGCGGCGTTAGAGAGTGAACTCGGTGTGGCTCTTTTTGAAAAGAAAGGCAGAGGAGTGACGCTTACAAAAGCAGGATACCTTTTTCTGGAGCATGCAGACCGGATCGCGGGTGACTGCGATGTAGCGGTCGGTAAGATGCAGGAGCTTTCTTCAGATGGCGGAAAGATTGATATCGGTTATATTTTTCCGCTTGCGGGGCATTATATTCCACATAAAGTACGAAAATTTTTAAATAAAGAAGAAAACAAAAATGTGGTGTTCAATTTCTGGCAGAATCATACACCGGCAATCGCTGCAAAGGTGCGGACCGGCGAGCTTGACGTTGGATTTGGCGGCTATCTTCAGAAAGATGATATGGAATTTTTTCCACTCAGTGCTCAGGAGCTGGTTATCATTACACCGAAACAGCATCCACTTGCCGGAATAAGGGAAGTACCGCTTGCAGAACTGAATCATTATCCGGTAATTGGCTATGAGAAGGAATCCTGGATGGGGACGTATGCAAAACATCTATATAAGAAATATCAGGTCAGTCCAAATATGATTGTAGAATGTCCGGATGAATATTCGATCGTATCTCTTGTAAGGGAAAATTTCGGAATCGCACTGATGCCAAGGACGGATATATTGGAGCAGGCAGTGGGAATCAATATTCACAGTTTGAAGGGACTGGAAATCTATCGTCAGGTATTTATGTTCTGGATGAAAGACCGTTACCGGCTACCGGCTGTTGAGCGTTTTATTGAATATATGAAGACACAGCAGGATGAAGATGCGAATGATACCGAAAACGTATCAAAAATTTATCTGAAAGATATTGTTAATTTTTAATACAAAGAGTTATGATAATTGTGTCACAAACAAAGGATTGCCACTCGAGTTTATGAATGTTATTTGTGAATGTTAC
>OLRW01000130.1_pt1 | contig 68956 bp, 58 predicted proteins | sample 1672701 | NCBI WGS metagenome assembly OLRW01 (sample SAMEA3136715, study PRJEB25190) | human gut metagenome | biome: human gut; feature: human-associated habitat; material: faeces | place: Austria | collected 2013
GGAAGTAGTTCATCATAGAGAACATACCTTTCTTCATCTCTCCGCCGTACCATGTGTTAACGATAACCTGCTCTTTGCTTGTGATGTTGAAAAGTACAGCTGTCTCAGAGTTAAGTCCGAGCTCTTTGTAGTTCTCAACTTTAGCTTTGGAAGCATTGTAAACAACGAAATCTGGCTCGAAGTTCTCAAGTTCTTCCTCTGTTGGCTGAATGAACATATTTGTTACGAAATGTGCCTGCCAAGCTACTTCAACGATAAAACGGATTGCCATACGAGTATCTTTGTTAGCACCGCAGAATGCATCTACAACGAAAAGTCTCTTGTTAGAGAGCTCTTTGATTGCGATATCTTTAACAGCTGCCCAAGCTTCTTCTGTAGCCGGGTGGTTGTCGTTCTTGTATTCATCAGATGTCCACCAAACTGTATCTTTGGAGTTCTCATCCATAACGATGAATTTATCTTTAGGAGAACGTCCTGTGTAAACACCTGTCATAACATTGACAGCACCGAGTTCACTTTCCTGTCCTTTTTCAAAACCTTCAAGTTCCGGTTTTGTCTCTTCTTCGAATAATAATTCGTAGGAAGGGTTGTATACGACTTCTGTTGTTCCAGTAATGCCATACTTACTTAAATCAATTTTTGCCATCTTACATATACCTCTTTCTTTCTAATGATAGAATAAAATGCTGCTCATGCAAGCTTTTCATATCCTTTTTTAATTATACATATTATGTGAAGAAAATCAATAAAAATCCCGTAAATTTTTTAACAAAGAACTGGGAAAAATGAAAGATTTCATATTAAAAATGCAAGAAGAAAAAAGAAAAATGTCAAAAAATGAAAAATTACAAGGAAAATATGACAGATTCCGTTGCTTTTTTATATATCAGAATGAAAAAAATTATGATAAAATAGGAGAATGATGCCAGAAAATGCGAAAAAACTGGCTTGTGAAGTTAGAAAGACAAACTATAGATCAGAAGAAAATAATAAGAAAAGCAGACATAACAATGGTAGATGATGAAAGAAAAACGACAAAAAATGAAAAGATGTCGATGAAAGAAAATGAAAGATTATTGATTGAAAAATTCAAAATGATAAAACCGGTGGAGAAATCCTATGAAGAACAGGCAAAAAGACGATGGAAAACAGTTGCAAAACCACTGTTCAGCTTAGGAAAACTGGAAGATGCTGTGATCCGAATGGCAGGAATTCGAAGAGAAGCAGATTTTGAGATTAAAAAGAAAGGCTTGCTGATCTTTTGTGCGGATAATGGAGTTGTTTCAGAGGGAGTGACCCAGACCGGACAGGAAGTGACCGCAATCGTTGCGGACAATTTTACAAAATGTGCGACGAGCGTATGTATTATGGCAGAGACCGCCGGAGCGGATTTATTTCCAATCGATATTGGAATGGTGACAGATGTTCCGTCGGTGACAGATCCGAAAGACAAAGTGATGTATGGAACAAAGAATATGGCGATGGAACCTGCAATGTCAAGAGAACAGGCTGCGCAAGCTGTTCTTATTGGCATACGAAAGGTCAAGGAGCTGGCAGAACAAGGGTATGATCTGATCGCAACCGGTGAGATGGGGATTGGAAATACAACGACCAGCAGTGCTGTTGTGTCCGTTCTGCTTGATGAAAGTGTAGAAAATGTGACAGGGAGAGGCGCAGGTCTTAGTTCAGAAGGGCTGAATAGAAAGATTCGTGCAATTGAGAGAGCAATTGAAAAGCATCAGCCGGACAAGGAAGATGTTTTAGATGTCTTATCCAAAGTCGGAGGGCTTGATATTGCCGGAATGACAGGTGCATTTCTCGGAGGTGCGATCTATCATATTCCGGTTCTGATCGATGGATTTATCTCTTCTGCAGCAGCATTATGTGCAGTACGAATGGTACCGGAGACGGCAGATTATATCCTGGCATCACATTGCTCGGGAGAACCGGCGGGGCGAATGGTCTTAGAAGAGCTGAAACTTCCATATCTGATTGACGCGAAGATGTCTCTTGGAGAAGGCAGTGGTGCAGTTGCAGCAATTCCACTTCTTGAGATGGGTGTGAATGTTTATCGGAAGATGAGTACCTTTGAAGAGATTAAAGTAGAGCAGTATGAAGAACTTAAGTGAAGATGAGGAGTAAGAAAAATGTGGTTATTGAACGCAATGATCATTGCAATCGCAATGTATTCTAAGATTCCGATGCCGCGGGTTGACTGGAATGAAAAAAATATGAGGTATGCGATGTGCTTTTTCCCATTGGTCGGAGTTATAATTGGAGTATTGGAAATAGTTGCCGGGAATCTGATCACAGTATGGAAGGGAGAAGGAACTTTCTTTTATGCAGTTGTATTGACTTTGATTCCGGTTTTTATAACAGGAGGAATTCATCTGGATGGATTCGCAGATACAATGGATGCAAAAAGTTCTTATGGAGACCGGGAGAAGAAACTGGAGATTCTGAAAGACCCTCATACTGGAGCATTTGCGATCATCAGTCTTTGCTGTTATTTCCTTCTGTGTGTGGGGATTTTTAGTGAAATGAGAACAGAACGTTTATTTGCGGCAGCACTTGTGTTTGTGTTCTCGCGCTCGCTGAGTGGGATTTCTGTTGTGTCATTTCAGGCAGCAAAGAACAGTGGGTTGCTTCGGACTTTTCAGGATGGCGCACAGAAGAGAAATGTAAGGATTGTATTGATCATATGGCTATTGGCAGCCGGAGTTGGATTCTATCTGACAGCGGGATTATGCGGAGTGGCAGAAGCAGTTGTCGGACTTGCTGTTTTCTTTTATTATTATCAGTTTAGCAGAAAACAGTTTGGAGGTATTACGGGTGATCTTGCCGGATACTTCCTGCAGTTATGTGAACTGTTTATGCTGGCAGTGCTTGCATTATTCTAGAAATGTTATTGCATATAAATGTTTTATGATAGATGCTATTATTATAGAAATGAAAATGAAATAAAATAGATTTTTTTGGAGTGATTTATGGAGCTTATTTTGATCCGGCATCTGAAGACGCCGGGCAATGAAAAGAGACAATATATCGGAAGTACAGATGAAGAACTATCAGAACAGGAAGTACTGAACTTTAAACAGAAATATAAAATAGATAGCTATCCACAGGTAGAGCAAGTGATTGTCAGCCCGATGAAGAGGTGCATTCAAACGGCGGAGTTGATTTATCCGAAGAACCAGATTACGCAGGAAGAATTGTTAAAAGAATGTGATTTTGGTATTTTTGAGGGTAAGACATATGAAGAACTGAAAGACCGGGCTGAGTATCAGGCATGGCTGGATTCCGGTGGAACGATTGCATTTCCGGAAGGGGAGGAACAGAAGGAATTCCGTTCTCGCTGTGTGAGAGGCATGCTCTGTCAGGTGGATAGATTATGCAAAGAAAATGTAGAAAGTGCAGCTTTTGTCGTTCATGGAGGAACGATTATGGCTGTGCTGGAACAATTGGCAGAAGACCAAAAAGATTTTTATCATTGGCAGGTGGAAAATGGCGGAGGATATAGAATGCTTATTGACGAAGAAGAGTGGAAGTCCGGCGTTCACAGATTTTATGAAATTCAAAAACTGGGAGGCGCGATAGAATGAATGGGAAGATGATAATCTTGGCATGCATTACAGGATTTCTGTTAGATTGCATTTTCGGAGATCCGGTCTGGATGTACCATCCGATACGCGTGATCGGAAACCTGATCAGTGTGTTGGAAAAAGGATTGCGGAAGCTGTTGTGCAGTCGGATTCATGCGTCAGAACAAGAGAAGAAAAACATAAGAGAAGTTCTGGCAGGTGGAATTTTATGGATTCTGACAGTTTCGTTATCCTTTCTTGTACCGACGGTACTCTTATTTGCTGCAGGAAAGGTTCATCCGGCAGTACGGTTTCTTTTGGAAACCTTCTGGTGTTACCAGATATTTGCGGCGCGGTGTCTTGTAGGAGAAAGTAGGAAGGTTTATCAGAAATTAAAAGAAGACGACTTGTCTGGTGCAAGAAAGGCAGTATCCATGATTGTCGGAAGAGACACAGAGAACCTTACAGTAGAAGGTGTGACGAAAGCAGCGGTAGAGACTGTGGCGGAGAATACTTCTGACGGCGTGACGGCTCCGTTATTATTTCTTTTGATTGGCGGCGCACCGCTTGGATTCTTATACAAGGCAGTGAATACGATGGATTCTATGCTTGGATACAAAAATGAAAAATATCTGTATTTTGGAAGGATACCGGCAAAGATGGATGATGTGTTTAATTACATTCCGGCGAGGTTGACAGCGTGGTTTATGATTGTTGCAGCATTTTTGACAGGGATGGATGGAGAGAATGCGTGGAAGATTTATCTGCGTGATAAGAGAAAACACGCAAGTCCGAATTCTGCCCAGTCAGAGGCGGTATGCGCCGGAGCGCTTGATGTACAGTTAGCCGGGGATGCGGTTTATTTCGGGAAAGTCTATAAAAAGGATTATATCGGCGATGCAATCCGTAAGATTGAACCGGAGGATATTCTTCGTGCCGGGAAATTAATGTATATGACAACGATACTGATGATGGTTGTCTTTGGAGGTTTATTGTTATGGATTTATTGATTCGATTTGCAAAAATGGAAGATGCAGAAGAACTTCTGGCGCTCTATACACCGTATGTAACTGATACAGTGATTACATTCGAATATGAAGTTCCGTCGCTGGAAGAATTCAAAGATCGAATGCGTCAGACGATGAGAAAGTACCCGTATCTGGTCGCAGAACAGAATGGCGAGATTCTTGGATATAGTTGTGCAGGGGCATTTAAAGGTCGTGCAGCATATGACTGGGCAGTGGAAACAACAATTTATATAAGAAAAGACCGGCAGAAAACCGGAGTTGGTAAAAAGCTGTATGAGGCACTGGAGAAAGTACTGCACGCTCAGAACATTTGCAATCTATATGCATGCATTGGATATCCGGAGATTGAAGATAAATATCTGACAAAGAACAGCGCACAGTTCCATGCACATCTTGGATACCGTATGGTGGGAGAATTCTATCATTGTGGATACAAATTTAACCGTTGGTATAATATGGTCTGGATGGAAAAGCTTCTGGATCCGGAGGTTAAACATCCAAAGCCGATCAAATGGATGGAAGAGAATCGCGAGGAGCTGGAGGCAGTACTTTTAGATTAAAAATGAAACACATAGAGAAGTAGGAGTATGATTCATGGAATATGTACACGGAGGAGACATTTATACATATGGAGATGTGCTGGATTTTTCAGTTAATGTAAATCCTTACGGTCCGTCAGAAGAAGTTCTTGAAGCGGCAAAAAGATCGATGGATGAAGTGAGTCTTTATCCGGACAGTCAATGCAGACGGCTCAGAAAGAGACTGGCAGAGAAAAAAAGTCTGCCGGAAGAATATTTCCTTTTCGGAAATGGAGCAGCGGAGCTGTTCTTTTCTGTCGTTCTTGCAGAAAAACCAAAGAAAGCATTGCTTCCAATTCCGGCTTTCGCAGAATATGAACAGGCACTTCGGACGGTAGAGTGCGAGATCATTTATCATGAGTTGAAAAGAGAGAATAACTTTGCATTGACAGAAAGTTTTTTGGAAGAACTGACAGAGGATATTGACCTTGTATTTTTATGTTCCCCGTCGAATCCGTCAGGTCAGGTGATCGAACCAAAGCTGATGGAACAGATTCTTACGCGATGTGAAGAAAAGAAGATTCGTCTTGTTTTAGACGAGTGTTTTATTGAATTTCTGGAAGAAGAGCAGAAGTATACCATGGTGAAAAAGGTGACAGATCATCCGAGCCTTTTTCTCGTACAGGCATTTACAAAGATGTATGGAATCCCGGGATTAAGACTTGGATATGCGATGACATCAGATGCAAGGTTGCGAGAGAGCATGCAGCAGATCCGTCAGCCGTGGAGTGTGTCGGTTCCGGCGCAGGCAGCAGGGATAGAAGCACTGACAGAGAGAGAAGAACAGAGAGTTCAGAAAATACGAAACAAAATCGCGGAAGAAAAAATGCGCATGGAAAAGAAAATGCGTGAGTTTGGGATTAGATTTATTCCAACAAAGGCAAATTTCTTCTTATTATATAGTGAAATCCCATTGTTTGAACGATTGTTAGAGCAGGGGATTTTGATTCGAAATTGTGAGAACTATAGAGGGTTGAAGAAAGGCTGGTATCGGATTGCAGTGCGGACAAAAGAGGAAAATGATGTTCTTTTACGGGCACTTGAAACAATCCTGTCAAAACAGTGAAGGAGGCGAAAAATATGGCGAAATCAATTATGATACAGGGAACGATGTCGAATGTCGGAAAGAGCGCACTGGCAGCAGGTCTTTGCCGTGTCCTGAAACAGGATGGATACAAAGTTGCACCTTTTAAATCCCAAAATATGGCACTCAATTCTTTTATCACAAAAGAAGGACTGGAGATGGGAAGAGCCCAGGTGATGCAGGCAGAAGCTGCAGGGATTGAACCGGAAGCAATAATGAATCCAATTTTACTTAAGCCGACGAACGATACAGGCTCTCAGGTGATTATCAATGGTAAACCAATCGGAGTGATGGCTGCAAGAGAGTATTACCGTCATAAGAAGGAATATATTCCGGCAATTATGGATGCATATCATGAGTTGGAAAAAAAGTATGATATCATTGTAATTGAAGGTGCCGGAAGTCCGGCAGAAATCAACCTGAAAAAAGATGATATTGTAAATATGGGAATGGCAAAGCTTGCAGATGCACCGGTGCTTCTTGTCGGAGATATTGATCGTGGTGGAGTATTTGCCCAGATCGCCGGAACCGTAATGCTTCTTGAAGAGGATGAAAAAGCGCGGATCAAAGGAACGATCATTAATAAATTCCGTGGAGATGTATCCATTCTGGAACCGGGACTTCGAATGTTGGAAGAAAAGACAGATATCCCTGTAACGGGAGTAGTTCCATATTTTTATTTAGATTTGGATGAGGAAGACAGCCTGACGGAACGATTTCAGAAAAAAGAAAAACCGGGACTGATTGATCTGGCAGTGATCCGATTCCCAAGGATCTCTAATTTTACTGACTTAGCACCTTTAGAAGCAGTGGAAGAGGTGAGCGTGCGTTATGTTTCATCTCCGGCTGAGTTTGGCAATCCGGATGCGGTGATCCTTCCGGGAACAAAGAATACGATCAGTGATCTTCTGTGGATGCGTCAGAATGGATTAGAAGCAAGAATTCTGAAACACAGCGCACAGAACAAACCGGTCTTTGGAATCTGTGGCGGATACCAGATGCTAGGAATGGAAATCTCAGACCCAACAGGAGAAGAGTACGGAGGAACTGTACAGGGAATGGGACTTTTGGATACAAAGACTGTGTTCCGTCCGGAAAAACACAGAACCAGAGTACATGGAACATTTGGCGAGATGGATGGAATCCTGAAGGAGATGAAAGGACTTCCTTTCGAAGGATACGAGATCCATATGGGAGAGACGATTCTTGATGAGCATGCATCCGGGCTTGTAACATTAGAAAATGATTCTGATGCGGTACAACAAGGACATCCGGATGGTTCACAGAAGGAAAATGTCTATGGCTGTTATGTGCATGGAATCTTTGATTCACCGGAAATGTCAGGTGGGTTTCTCTCCGCTTTATTGAAAGAGAAAGGCTATGATCCGGAGACGGTACAGGCAGTAGACTGGAAGTCTTATAAGGAAGAACAGTATGATAAGCTTGCAGATATCGTTCGTGCCAGTCTGGATATGAAAGAAATTTATAGAATTATTGGATTGTAGAATTTGTAATGAGAGAGGGAAAAGTATGATTACAGATTTAACGAAAGAACACCCGAACAAGACATTATGGCGGTTCCTTCTGCCAATGTTGTTCAGTGTGATGTTCCAGCAGATTTACAATATCGCAGACAGTATGATCGCGGGAAGATTTGCCGGAGAAAATGCGTTGGCAGCAGTCGGCGCATCTTATCCGATCACAATTATTTTCATGGCATTTGCTGTGGGAATGAATCTGGGGGCCTCCGTAGTTGTATCAAGACTGTTCGGAGCGGAAGACCGGGGCGGTGTGAAGCGTGCGGTTACAACAGCATTTCTTAGTTCTATGGTGCTGGGAATCATGCTGACATTATTCGGGTATTTCTTTAATCATCAGATGATGAGATGGATCCGCACACCACAGAATATTATGGCAGACGGAGTTTTATATTTGAAAATTTACATTTTCGGAATTATCTTCCTGATGCTTTATAATGTGTGTACCGGAGTATTTACAGCACTCGGGGATTCTAAGACACCGTTATATTTTCTGCTTGGTTCCTCAGCTGGAAATATTATTCTTGATTACATCTTCGTAGCAAAATTCCATTGGGGTGTGAGCGGTGTTGCCTGGGCAACATTTATCGCGCAAGGTGTGTCAGCCGTGCTTGCATTAGTAACACTTCTCGGAAGATTGCAGAAATTTGCCGGGGAAGAAAAGCAGCCGTGGTTTGATAAGAAATTATTTGCACAGATCATGGCGATTGCAATTCCAAGCATTCTTCAGCAGAGCGTATTGAGTGTAGGAAATCTTTTTGTGCAGGGAATTGTAAATCAATTCGGTTCAGCAGTTGTTGCGGGATATTCGGGAGCGATCAAGCTGAATACATTTGCCATTAATATCTTTATGACACTTGGTTCCTGTCTATCCAGTTATACGGCACAGAATATCGGCGCGGGAAAGAAAGAACGAATTCCATTGGGATTCCGTACCGGAGTGAAATTGTCAGAGCTTACGGCATTACCGTTTGTTATTCTGTATTTCATTTTCAGTCGTCAGATGATGGGGCTATTCTTAGGTGCAGAGAGTGTAGAGGCTATCAGCGCAGGAATGGCATTTTTGAAAATAGTATCGCCGTGGTATTTTATGATTGTAATTAAGCTGATGACAGATGGAATTATCCGAGGTTCCGGAGCGATGGTTTATTTTGTAGTTGCAACAGTTCCGGATCTTATTTTGAGAATCGGATTTGCGTTGGTTTTGACAAAAAGCTTTGGAAGTACCGGAATCTGGATGGCATGGCCATTTGGTTGGATCGTAGCAACCACATTAACATTAATCTTTTATAGAAAGTTGGGATATAAGAATGATAAAAGCAGTGATTTTTGATATGGATGGGGTTTTGATCAATACAGAACCGCTTCATTATCAATGTTGGGTAGAGATTTTTAAAGAACGATATGGAATTGACTTAGATTACGATGTATATAAACCATGCATTGGATCTACAAGACTCCATTTCATGAATCTGATCAAAGAAAATTACGGAATCACATTTGAAAGTCTTGAAGTTATGAATCAGATTATGAAAGAGAAGAAAGATGAAATTATTGCGCGAGACGGATTCCCTGAGATGCCGGGAGTAGGGCAGATGCTTTGCTGTCTGAAAGATGCGGGGTATCGCCTGGCCGTGGCCTCTTCTTCTCCGAAACCTGTAATCACAGAGACACTGGAAACGCTGGATCTGATGAAATATTTTGATGTCATGACAAGTGGAGATGAAGTGAAGAATCCAAAGCCGGCACCGGATACATTTCTCTTTGCAGCGAAGCAGCTGGGCGTACCGGTAGATGAGTGTATTGTAATCGAAGATTCAACGAATGGAGGAAAGGCTGCTAAGGCGGCTAAGATGCCATGTATCTGGATGCATAATCCGGATTCCGGAGACCAGGAGATACCGGATGCAGTGCTCGAGATTACCGCCTGGACAAAGGAGAATATAGAAAAGATCATGAAATTTTTACATTTTGATCAAGAAAAAGTGTAAAAATAAATGAGCGATATAAAATTTTTTTGAGTAGAATACTTAGAAATAGTAGACCTGGAAGTATTATTAGGATGTGATTGAATGAAAAAACTGAAATTTATATTTGGCAAGCTTAGTATTCTCTATTACATTTTGTTTTTGCTCGTGACCTGTGTACTTTGCAAGTACGGAAGCATCAGACAGCTGAAGTTTGCATTTTTGGCTTTAGGTATCCTTCTGGTACTCAGTCTTTGTATCTGGATCGGTTGCCTGATAGCAGAAAAGGAAAATCCTTTAAAAATGAAAGGCGCACTCAGGAAAACAGTGTTTGGTACAGAACTTTTGATTCTACTTGTAGTTACGGTTGGATGTATTTCTTATATCGTATATACTGCGATTCCTTATAATGGCGCATTGTCCTGGAAGGTAGACAGCCTGTTTAAGACAAAGAAAATTGAGTATGAACATAACAACTTCTTTCGTGATGGCGCAGAAGGGCTGATAAAAGATGTCAATAAGAAATTGAAACTTCCGGACGAGTTATATATCACAGATAGTTTTGAGATGTCCTTTGATAAAGACGGAACGATAACCCGCGTATCAGCATATCTTTATGGACAGAATGAAAAGGGAAAAGACAAGACCTATCTGATTGATTATGATATAGATAAAAGTGATAAGATTGTTGTGCAGATTGCAGGTTATGCAAATGCAGATTATGATGATGACAAGAAATTAGATCCTATGTTTACCATTCTGGAAAAATCAGATTGTAAGATGCAGGTGACACAATGGAATCTGGATTATGCATTTGCAGATAATCCGCCAGAATATGAGATTCTGTATTATGGAAAACGCTCCTTCGCCTCTTCGGAAGGTCTTGTTTATCTTCCGGGAGATGTGGATGGTGACGGAGAAGTCGGCGGCATGACTGATTTCACAGCACTGGATAGCGGCGGAGAAGCACTTGGATATGAAGTGTCTCTGTATCTTCCGCAGGATGAATCTGTGACTCCGGTGCGTTACATGATGGAACCAGAATATATCAGTCCTGATACGATTAGCCAGAATGAGCAGGCAGAGAAAGATTCGCAGGCAAAAGAACAGGGAAAAGAGAATAATACCTGGACGGTTGATACGGACGGAAGCGGAGTTGTCCGATTCTTCTTAAACGAACAGAAAGGCTGGAAACTTTCAGTTGTTGATGCGGCTCTTGGAACACGTTATTACAAACTGGAAACTACGTCAGATGGTGGGTATAACTGGACAACAGTAAATGAAGATCCATTTGACGGAAATGGTGGAGTAGGAGAAGGGATACAATTCTTCGACGAGCAGTTTGGATTCATCGGTCTGAGTGGGGCATCGCAGACACATTCATCTATTTATGTTACAAAAGACGGTGGAAAGACACTGAAGGAGATAGAACTTCCGATGGATACTGTGACAGAATATCCGCTGCATATGCAGGAATATGGCTTCACGCTTGAAGATTATCAGTATCTGGAAATGCCACAGCAGGATGGAGAGAATTACACGATTCATGTGATGACGCAGAGTGGCGAGACAGAAGGGCTTGTATTCACATCTGAAGATCAAGGTGAGAACTGGATCTTTACCGGAGTGTTTGATGAAAATGACTTATCATAAAAAACCAATAACTTTGTAGTATATCAAATGGCTCCGCGTGTACATCTAAAAACTATTCACCAAGCTATGTATTAAAAGCAATGGAAATTCCAGAGGAAGAAATTGAGTGCTCTGTTCGAATCAGTTGGGGACCAGATACTTCAGAAAATGAGTTGAAGGAAAATTTGGTTAAGTTGATAGAGACAGCTAAGCAGATAAAAGGTTAATGTCAGGGAGGCAATATGGATCCTGAAATGAATATGAGAATTATATATAAAATATGTCCGGAAAACGAGGATCAAGGAAAACTAGATCAAGCAAGAGCCTTGTGGAGAGCAACGGTGGATATACAGATAATTTATGGGTGCCGCATTACGGCACCCATAGGTAAATAAAGGGAAATAGATTTAACCCATCATAGCTTCTTTTGCTTTTGCAATATCAGCAGCATCTTTCATTGGGAAGAGTAAGTTGGCGATAATCGCTACGATACAGATTCCAGTTACTGCATCACTGAATACGAACTTCAATACGGATGGAAGCTGTGCCACTGCATCTGGATGGAGAGTTTAATGATTCAAATATTTGTTGACTTCTTGACGACAGTTGTATATAGCCTTTTCTTCGTCAATTCCTGTTAGCTGACCTTCTTTTACTACGATTTTTCCATTGACAATCGTATAATCAACAGTGCCCTTGAAGCCGACTGTGCCGAGCATGGATTTTACATCCAGGTCGGCCCCTACAAGCTCAAGACGATTTCTCCGAATCATGAATAAGTCTCCAGCTTTGCCGATTGAGAGAGAACCGATATCGTTTCTGCCGAGGATTTTAGCGCTGCCGTTTGTGGCAATCTTCAGAAGATCATATCCACTCGGAGCAAGCTTGCTTGAGTTCAGTCTGTGCAACAGGAACGCTACACGAAGTTCCTCTAACAGGTTAGAACCGTCATTGCTTGCGCTTCCGTCTACTGCAAGACCAACCGGTACACCTAGTTTTAACATATCCGGTATCCGACAGATACCGGAAGAAAGTTTCATGTTGGAAATTGGGCAGTGAGCTACGCCGGTTCCGGTCTGTGCCAGAAGATTCAGTTCCTCATCATTAAAATGAATTCCATGTGCATACCAGACATCATTTCCAACCCAGTTCATGTCTTCCATATAGGCAAGCGGTCGTTTGCCGTATTTCTCAAGAACATAATTCTCTTCATCAATTGTTTCGCATAAATGTGTGTGGAGGCGTACGCCCAAATCTCTCGCAAGGATTGCTGACTGACGATACAGTTCTTCGCTTGCACTGAACGGAGAGCATGGAGCTAGAGCAACCATTTCCATGGAATTTGGAGCAGGATTGTGGTATTTCTCTACGGATTTCTGAGAATCTTTCAAGATCTTATCCACGTTCTGTACCACACTGTCAGGCGGAAGCCCACCGTCTTTCTTGCTCAGATCCATGCTTCCGCGGGAAGCGTACATACGAACCCCGAGCTCTCTTGCAGCAGAAAACTGTGCGTCCAGAAGCGCATCGGAATTACCGCCCGGAAATACATAGTGATGGTCAAAACAAGTTGTACATCCGGATTTTAATAGTTCACCCATTCCTGTTAAGGAGCTGTGGTAAATCGTATCCTGATTCAGATTTTTCCAAATCTCGTACAATGTTGTAAGCCAGTCGAACAATTCCATGTTCTGAACTTGCGGAAGATTTCGGCTGAACGTCTGGTAAAGATGGTGGTGAGTATTGATTAGTCCTGGATAAACGAGACATCCCGTTCCGTCAATGACTTCGTCTGCGGTCTGCGGTTCTATTCCGATGTATGTAATGATGCCGTCTTGCATCAAAAGATTGGCATGTTCTAAAACAGCGTCCTGGCTGTCACAGGTAACAATTGCATCCGCATTTTTAATTAATAAGCTGCTCATATTACAACCTCCTGTATTTGTTTTATTCTTTGTTAATAACAAAGATATAACTGTTGAAATAATGACAGAAATCTCGCGAAATGTATAAGAAGTTCAATTCTAACCGCCGGCGAAAATATGGGAATTGATAAATGGATGACAGGATATTTATGACAAATAAAAAACTGCCGTGACAACTGACTGCAAATTTTTGGTTTCCCAAAAACTTGTAGTCAACTGTTACGGCAGTTGGTAGACACGCTCATCCTATCATGAACTTATACAAGTCAATTTCTATGATGTAATATATAATGGATTTAGTGGTGTGTCAAGGGAAAATTAATAAAAACGTCAAAAAAGATAAATAAGAGATGGGAAATTGGTTAAAGTGTACAATGAAGATTGTGATTAGTTGATAAAACATCAATATCAACCCAAGTACGGTCTCTTTTGATTATAGAATAAATAGTCTGCATCTCTATTAGAATTGAAATATCAAAAGGAAAGTGTTAGAAACTATTAATAGTACAAAGTTCATTTAAGAAGTTGAAAGGAGAATTTCTATGGAAAAGAAAGGTTACAGTAGCAGAAGCTGGTTTGGATCTGTAAATCATTATGATTCACATGGGAAAAAGGTAGGGCATAGCAGCCCGGGAATGTTTGGTTCGATGAATCATTTAGAGGTAACATTAGCTTCAAAAATCCGTAGGCTTCAAAATTTATATAACAGAATTTCGGTGGAAAGTGGATACAGAGAGCAAGTTATGGATAATACATATATGGTAAATGATTTGTGGAATTACAGCATTGGAGAGTTTATACTTTGCGAAGGTTTTCCGGATCATATGCAGGAGAGAGAACGAAAGACACGATTCAATTCACAAAAGACTATTGTGATTTTATCCGCGAATTCAGTGCGTATCTATTGTATCAATTTCCTGATTTAGATGTTTTATCAGTTGAAAAGAAGTTGATTAATGATATGTTGGAGCAAAGCAATATATTTTTAGGAAAAGATGATCCTTATGAGGATTATCAAATGCCACAGTTTGTAAATCCGTTGCTATGAACGGAGATGTATAAACAAAATAAGAGAGCAAAGGGACAGGTTTGGATAATAGGATCTGTCCTTTTATAGAATAAACAGGGATTTTTATTGCACAGTTCCAGATTTAGACTATACCTATCAAATAAAATAAATGAACAGATTTTGAGGAATGGAGGAACTGGCAATGAAGGGATTTAATACAAGTGATGGATACATGGGATTGGTAGAAGGCAGATATATTTTATTTGCCAGTGAATCTGATTACTATGAGTACATGAATGATTAGTCCGAAGGGAGAAAACGAAATGTTTTTACCAGGATTAGTAGTGGCGGGAATTGTTTACTTGGTATATTGCATGATCTATAAGTAATTATATTGTTCGGCGTATGAGTGCTGGTCGTTTATATGACAAGATCGGAAAGAGCGCTTATGCAAAAGTTGAGTTGGTAACACCAGTAGGAACAATATGTAAGGTTTGTAAAAAGAGCCTCAAAAATGAAAAGAAGGAGATGGAGATAACGAAAAATGTGTTCATCCAGAACATGGTGTGATTGATTATTTTATAGAGAATCTGACAGGTATAAAGAACAGCCAGGTTAAAAATGCTCCTAAGCTGGAAGAAGCTCTGGGACGAGTTGAGATTGAACCGGAAGGTAACTTCCATGACGGATTGGATGATGCTGTTAATACAGGATATCTAATAGAAAAATTGGAATTGAATCCAGAGTATCAATTGGTAAGTTACGAAATGCCGGATAAACCGTCAGAGCGCTTGAGCAGTACGCTTGGAGAACTATTTGCTGGGTTGGATTTGCGATTTACATAATAAGATGCACTATATGTCGTTGCTTATGATATACTAATTCTACAGCTATTCAATAGTTTGGTAAAAAAGCAGAATATATCAAGATCAAAGGCGAAATGAAGGAACTTGATGTTGGCAGGGTCTTTAGGAAAATAGTAAAACAATATATAGTGAGATGCTGCGTTATAGATTCAGAGCTATATCAAGTGTATTTAAATGAACTTAAAAGGTTGGCGAAAGAAGACGATGTAATCATAGACGTGATTGCACGCAGACGGTTTGGGAAAGAACCCGTTGAAGAAGTCGCTGTACCAGGGGTGATTAAAGTTTATCAAGACAGATTTTATATGGAAAATCAGTGGAATATATGTGTTAAGGCTACCGTAATTGTGGAGTAACAGGGGAGTGGATTAGATGAAATTATTAGGAAATATACTTTGGTTTCTTTGTGGCGGGATAATCGGAGGTCTTGCATGGATCATTGCAGGATGTATATGGTGTGTCACAATTGTTGGAATTCCTATAGGTTTGCAATGTTTCAAATTTGCATCCTTAGCATTTTGGCCTTTTGGAAAAGAGGTTGTATATGGGAATGGAACCTTCTCATTTCTTGTGAATTTAATTTGGATTGTTTTCTTTGGATGGGGAATGGCTCTTGGAAATATTGTCTTAGGATGTATGTGGTGTATCACGATTGTAGGAATCCCGTTTGGAAAACAATTCTTTAAAATGGCACGTTTGTCTTTTATGCCTTTTGGTGCAAATGTGCTTTAGAACAACCTTTTTATATAAAAAACAGTCAGGTGAAAATGGCTCCGAAGTCGAATGCAGCACTGATTCATATGATTGACTGGCTGGGAGAGTGCGAATATGAAATCTACGCCTGGAGCTGAAATCGAGCCAGAGGGTAACTTTCATGATGGATTGGATGATTCTGTAAATGCAGTTTGTCTAGATACAGGACGGGAATATTATGTTGAAAAATCTTGAAAATAAGGTGGGAAAACGAAATGATTGATTTACAATATGCGAAGAAAGCTTTTGAAAACTATTTGAATGATTATGACCAAAAAAATGAAAAGATAAAGTTGAAGATTGTGCATACTTATGGAGTGATGGAATGCAGTAAAAAAATTACAGAAGATATGAAACTGTCCGCAGAAGATTGTGAGCTCGCTCAGATTATTGGATTGTTACATGATATTGGAAGATTTGAACAATTGAAATGTTACAACAGTTTTGAACCGGGAACGATGGATCATGCAGCATTCGGTGTGAGAATTTTATTTGAGGAGAGACTGATTCGGCGTTTTGTCGAAGAAAATAAGTGGGATGAAATTATAAAAACAGCAATAGGACATCATAGTGATTACTGCTTAAAAGGAATTACGAATGAGCGAGAATTGATGCATGCTCAAATCATACGTGATGCAGATAAACTTGACAATTGCAGAGTGAAGCTCGAAACAGCAATTGATATTCTCATGGGAGTTACTGCAGAACAGGTAGGAATGTCAGAAATTACGCCAGAAGTTATGCGGCAATTCAAAAATCATAAATCAGTTCTATTAGAGACAAGAAAGACAAAGATGGATTATTGGATATCTTATCTTGCATATTTTTATGATATAAATTTTAAAGCGACATATGAAAGTATAAGAGATAACCATTATGTGGATAAAATTATAGGAAGGATTCCGTATACAAATCCAGATACTGGAAAACAGATGGAACAAATAAGAAACGAAATGAATCTATATATTCAAAACGCTATAAATGAGAATGGAAATTACAGATAAATATAATTGAGATTTTGAAGGCGGTTTACAATTTTAAGCATAGAACAGAAGATGAATGATATATGTAAGGTAGTAGGAAATGGGTTATTACATAACAGGAGATTGTCATGCACATTTTGATAAGTTAATCTGGTTGGCGAGATTTAATAAAAAACTTGGAAAAGAGGATGTGATCATTTTATTGGGGGATGTCGGATTAAACTATTTTGGAGCTGACAAAGATCGGGAAAACAAAAAAAAACTTGCGGATTTTCCAAATTATTTCCTGTGTATTCATGGAAATCATGAGGAAAGACCTTATCATATACAAACTTACAGAACACAAATCAGGCGTGGAGGAGAGGTATATTATGAGCCGGAATATCCGAATATATTATTTGCAAAAGACGGAGAAATTTATGATTTTGATGGGAAAAAGGCGATTGCAATAGGTGGGGCATATAGCCAGGATAAAGAATACCGACTTATAACAGGTCTTCCATGGTTTCCGGACGAACAACTAGATGACAAAGTAAAAAGTCAAGTAGAAAATAAATCTGCCGACAGAGGAATGGATGGATGAAATTGTGAAAATTGAGAGGGAGGAAGGATAGGTGCATTTTTATATTACAGGTGATACACATCGGAGCTTTGATCGTATTGAAGATTTTTGCTATGAATATGAAACTACAACAGAGTGGTATGCAGGACATTATCATGTGGAATGTGAAGAAGGTGGAGTCCGGATTATGTTTGAAGAGTATGATGAGATTATGTAGGGCGAAATAATGGAAATTATGTATATTTGATAGGAATAATATAGCCCTATGGGGAACTTAGTATTATGGGGATTTATACAGATGAGAAACTAGTGATAGAGGCTTATGATAAACTTATAAACGAAGATGGAAGGTGTACGGCTTTGGAATATCCGGAAGAACCTGAAATATATAAAATTCCATTAAATAAATTTCTTGGAGAAAAAGTGCCATGGGCTGAGATGATTGATGGAAAATTTTGCTTTTATGCAGAAGATAACATAGAGAATCTTACGATCGATCAGATTAGATCACATGTGAAAAGTACAAGCTTTTAAGCAATAACTATGATATGGAGAGCGATGCGTAATGAATTATTATATCAGTGATTTACATTTGTTTCATGAAAATTCGATTAAGTTTGATGAAAGACCATTTGACAGTCTGGATGAAATGCACGAGACGATCAAGAAACGATGGAATAGTAAAATAACAAATGGAGACAGGGTATTCATTCTTGGAGACATAAGTTATAGAGGTAAAAATGAAGATTTGATTGCTTATATTTCTACATTGAAGGGACAAAAAATACTTGTGAAAGGAAATCATGATGATGTGTCGGATTATAGATATCATCAGCTTTTTGCAGAAATTTGTGATTATAAAGAAATTCATGATTCAGCTAATGGAAAGAGTTATAATCTTGTTTTAAGCCATTATCCAATTTTCAGTTGGAAAAGAATGGGGAAAGGATTCTTTTTATTATATGGTCATACGCATGACAGTAATGAGGATGCTTATTATCAAAGCTGTTTAATGAAAATGGTGGAAAGTGATTGTCAACATGTGTATAAAACGGAAGTTAGAGCAATAAATGTAGGATGCATGAAACCTTGGATGAATTATGAACCGCGAACGTTGACAGAATTATTGTCTTATTCGCAATGAATTAGATGATAGAAGGGAGACAGTTTTATGTCTACATATGTTATTTCGGATATTCATGGACAGTACAACATGTTTATAGAATTACTCGATAAGATTGATCTAAAAGATACGGATACTTTATACATTTTGGGAGATGTACTTGATAGGGGTCCTCATCCTATTAAGACAATAAGAAAGCTTATGGAAATGCCAAATGCAATATGCCTGGTCGGTAACCATGAATTTATGGCGATGAAATGTCTGGAATTTTTGATGAAAGAAATTTAAACAGACGGGAAGAATTTAAAATGAAGGGGAAAATAGCAGCTTTAAGACCCGTAAATGTTGGATCTGTCACATCAATATGTGTTCGGATAGCCTGAACACCATGCAGCATCTCTTTTCTTATTAACAGTAATGATTTGAAATAACATCATTATTGTTATGTTGCTATTTGTTCTTTACGCACAAATCATAGCATCCGGTCAGAATACAGTCAATAAAATGCAAAATCAACGCTTTTATTTTATTCTTGCGTACAAAAAAAGTCAATTCACTTTGTGCGTTACACACAAAATAAACCGGACAGATGTAAAAGCATTATCTCCTGAAAAAACGATATCATAAATATTTTTGCGAGTTTCCTGTAAGGAGTACACTGACTCAAAATCTCTTGCAAGTATATCGCTGTAGCGATATACTTAATACATAAGGAGGAGCTGGTATGAAAAAAATATTATATCATGGATCAGAATTCTTAATTGAAAAACCAGAGTTCGGGAAGGGTGCCAGACACAATGATTACGGAAGAGGTTTTTATTGTACAGAAAATATAGAATTAGCAAGAGAGTGGGCATGTGCAAAGCAAAAAAATGGATATGTGAATATTTATGAATTGGACATGGAAGGATTAAAAGTATTGAATCTGAATGATTCAAAATACCACATATTGAATTGGCTTGCTATTCTTGCAGATAATAGAACGTACTGGCAGAATGGAAGTATTGCAGAAGAGGCAAAAAAATACATAAAAGAGCATTTCCTGATAGATATTACTCCATATGATATTATTGTAGGATATCGTGCAGATGATTCATACTTTTCGTTTGCCCAGGATTTTGTTTCGGGAGTAATTTCGTTGGAAAAATTATCTGAGGCGATGCGGTTAGGTAAATTGGGCGAGCAGATTGTATTAAAAAGTCCGAAAGCTTTTGAGACGATTTATTTTCAGAATTATGAAAATGTAGATGCGGAAATATATTATATCAAGAAAGCGGAGCGCGAGCGTGAAGCAAGACGAGAATATAGAAGACGTAAAAAAGAAAGTGCAGATATTCATGAGTTATTCATGCTGGACATCATGAGGGAGGGTATGGAAAATGGTGATACACGCTTATTCAGATGATTATCTTACGTCAGCCCAACGAATATTGGGAGATATGTTGGATTTCGCAGTGAACACATATGATATGGATATTGATAAATTTTTTGAAATGTTTCTGGTTTCAAATGTGTCACGGCAATTTGAAATTGGAAATCCTACTTATGTAGCCGGAAAAACAGGGTGTGAGTTAGTCAAAGAAGTGATTCGGGATTCTGGGTTAGTAATGGAAGAGTACCCAGATGAGATGTATTTGGATAAATCACCAGAATATTGGAGTGGCTGGGCATTGGCCTATTATCAGTGGTATCGAGGAAGAACATTTTCACGCATCTACAGGGCGGTATCAATGACGGAAATTCGAAATATGTATGAAGTATACCACGAGATGGATTTGGCACATTTCGTGGAGCGGTTGGATGAATTATGGAACCAACATTATCCGGAGACAAATCTGAAACGAATTCGTGATTTGGCGGGACTATCACAGCGAGAACTGGCAGAACTGTCAGGAGTATCTGTGCGGCAGATACAACTCTTTGAGCAAAGACAGAGAGATATCAATCAGACCAGAGCAATTGATGTGTTGCGATTGAGCAGGGCGCTTGGATGCAAGAATGAAGATTTGTTGGAACTATGAGGATCAGGCTAAAGCAAAGAATCGTCTAAAGACAGCGAGATATGGGAAAGACCTGTATCTCGCTGTTAAAATAGATGCTCCTGAGTTGGTGTTTTAGGAAATTGTCTTAAGGACTCTTTTTAGAATTGAAGTCAGAACAGGGGCAGTTATTGCAGTAAAAATCATTCCAGGAGCTGCGCTTACTACTAAAGGTTGCCAGGCAACACCCAAGATTGTTGCCAATACCAGTCTGGCTGCAAACGTTCCGGCAGGACCAGCAATAATGAGGGCCAGTGGGTCCTTTTTTAATACTGTTAAGATAAGACCGGCTACAATACGGTACACCATTGCGATAATGACATTGTATATAGTCTGAAGACCTAATATCATCCCAATAATGCTGGCAATGATGCCGATGGTAAGATAATGTAGAAATCCTCTGATTCTTCCGATGCTTATGGCTAATGGGGCTGATAATTGAAATTCAGTTCCTGGAATGGGTGATGGGATTTTAAATAAGCCCGAGATGAACAGCAGAACAACCCACATGCCGTCCATAGTCAGATTTTTGACGCTAAAAAAATGATTGGATAAAATTCTTTCTTTTGATTCTTCTGTAGTATTCATAGTTTTCCCATCCTTTTGTTTAAAATATTTCTGCCATTTCCCATTGAGAGAGATTAAAAGCAAAGCTATTGTATACAATAAGCAACTAATTGTCAACCATTAAATAAAAAAGGTTGACAATTAGTTGCGAGTAAGTATATACTTTGCCTAAAGTATGCAAGAAAAAAGGAGAATGCAATGGGAAAAGGGATATTTGTAACCGGTACAGGTACGGATGTTGGTAAAACATACGTTACAGGATTGATTATAAAAAAGATAAAAGAGAACGGGATGACTCCAGGCTATTTTAAAGCTGCTATGAGTGGAAATGAAAGAGAGGAAGATGGAACGCTGATTCCTGGTGACGCTTTGTGGGTTAAGAATGTATCAGGAATCTCCCAGTCAGTAGAGGAAATGTGCCCGTATATCTATGAGCATGCTTATTCTCCGCATCTGGCTTCACGTCTGGAAGGAAATCATGTTGAGATGGCAGTTGTTTTGGATAATTATAGAAAAGTAAAAGAGAAATACGACTATATAACAGTTGAGGGAAGTGGCGGTATTTTATGTCCGATCTGTTTTGATGAGGCACGTATTGGGTTGACAGATATAATAGATGAGATGGAACTTGACTGCATTCTGGTTGCAGATGCAGGACTTGGAACAATCAATAGTGTTGTACTAACTTATGAATATATGAAAAACAGAAATATGAATATAAAAGGAATGATTTTTAATCATTATATAGCGGATAATATCATGCATGAAGATAATATACGCATGTGCGAATATATGACGGGGCTTCCGACTCTGGCGAAAGTTTCCATGGGAGACGTGGACTTGAATATTGATATAGCAGAATTAATTTCATTATACAGATAACAATATAACGGAATGAGGAAAGCAAAAATAAGAATAATTTTAGGAGATAAACTTATGATCTGGTATCCATATGTACAGATGAAGAAAATGAAGACACCATATAAAATTGTAGATGCAGAAGGAGTTTATTTGTATACGCAGGATAATAAAATGATAGATTCCGTATCTTCCTGGTGGTGTATGATACATGGCTATAAAAATAAAGAAATTAACGAAGCAATGAAGAATCAGATTGATCAATTCAGTCATGTCATGCTGGGTGGGCTTACTCATGAACCAGTCTTGAAATTATCAGAAAAACTAAAAGATTTTCTCCCGGGAGATCTTGATTACTGTTTTTTTTCAGATTCGGGTTCGGTTGCTGTAGAGGTTGCCTTGAAAATGGCATTGCAATTTAATATTAATCGTGGCAGCGGAAGAAAAAAACTCCTTTCGCTTACCGGCTCGTATCATGGAGATACATTTATGTGTATGAAGGCCGGAGATGATGAGGATTATCATTTTATATTATCAGAAGATGATAAGAAGGATGTAATTCACATTCCAACGGAAATGGATGCATTGGAAAAAGTATTTCGGACACACGGAAATGAATTTTATGCATTTATTGTAGAGCCACTTCTTCAGGGAGCCGGCGGGATGAAAATGTATAGTATTGATTTCCTGAGAAGGGCAAGAGAACTTTGCAATGAATATGATGTTGTTTTTATATTTGATGAAGTTGCAACTGGTTTCGGACGTACTGGAAATCGTTTTGTGTCTGATCTTGTACTTCCGGATATTATCGTGCTTGGAAAAGCATTGACTGCCGGGTATATAGGACATGCAGTGACAGTAGCAAATCATAAAATATATAATGGATTCTATTCTGATAAGGATACAGATGCACTTATGCATGGTCCTACATTTATGGGAAATCCGGTCGCATGCAGTGCAGCATTAAAATCTATAGAAATATTTGAGCGTGAAAACTATATGGAAAAAATCAAGCATATAGAGGATATGGTTAGAAATCTGGTCTCCGGATTCACTCATCCGCTTATCAAAGAAATCAGATATATGGGAGGTTGTCTTTGTTTCCAGGTACATGACCCATCATGTCTTATCGGATTTCAGGAGTATGCATATCAACGAGGAGTATTTTCAAGACCATTTCTCGATATTATGTATGCCATGTTTCCGTATATCATACAGGATAATGAGATCAGGCAGATTGTTGATGTCATGAAAGACTGGTTCACTGAACAGAAAGGAATTTAATCTATGAGTGCGGAGGAATTGTACAGTATTAAGATGCGTGCAAGCAAAAAGGAAAACGGTACGGATGTACACATATCCGGAGCAGAGAAAATCGTTGAGGCACCGGATGTTGATATATTTGCCAATGCGCTGATAGAGAGAGGAATGCATCATTCCAAGGGTGAAGCAGATGCGTTGAACTTGAAGATAAATAAAGTCTGCAAGGAGAACATTATTTATCTTGATGCACTTTCAGTAGAGACAATTGAGGTCGAAACATGGGAAAAAGGGCAGGAAGAGATAAAAAAATATTTAAAAGAAACTGGAATAGACAATCCGCAAGATGTCATGCAATTCTTAGATGAAACTTATGCCATGAGAGGAGCTATGCTTCTTGATGTTGACAGGCTCATTCGTTTAGAACCGGATAAAAAACGTGGGATTCGTGCTACCAATATGGATCAGGAGAGAATGAAAGGGGACAGAATCGGAAACGAGAAGAATCATTATGAAGAAGCAATTGTACTTGCGACAAAAGTGGCAAATTGTCCTGGTATTATTGGTGAGATATGTATTTCAGATGATCCCGAGTACGTGACCGGTTATGTGAGCTCAAAAGAAATCGGTTATAGAAGAATCACGAAGATGAAGAGAATGGGGAGCGAAAAAGGAGGAAGAATATTTCTGTTTCGAGGAACAGATGCAGAAGAACAAAAAGCAATTGATTTTCTTCAGAATCAGCATGTGATCGTCAGAAATATACCCAAAAAGATTTGCAAAAAATCAGATATGAAAAGACCACAGAAGTGGGATAAAATTGATAAAGCACTGGTATCTTTAAAAGAAAACCATCTTTTTCGCACAATGAAGACAATAGAATCAGCACAGAGTTCACATGTAACTATAGATGGAAAAGATTATGTATTAATGGCATCCAATAACTACCTGGATATTGCCAGTCATCCTTCCATAAAATCAGCAGTCGTAGAATCGACAGCTATGTATGGATTTGGCTCCGGTGGCTCCAGACTTACAACCGGAAATACAGTGATACATAATGCACTGGAGAATAAGATTGCTTCCTACAAGGAAACAGAAGCAGCGATCGTGTTTAACACAGGATATGTTGCAAATGTAGCAACAATATCCGCAATGGTGAAAAAAGGAGATACTGTTTTTAGTGATGAATTAAATCATGCAAGTATTATTGATGGATGCCGTCTTTCAAAAGCCAAAATTGTAACATATGCTCATAATGATATGGATGATCTGCGAAAAAAAATACAGGAGAATCCATGTGAGACAGGCATTGTTGTCAGTGATGCAGTTTTTTCTATGGATGGAGATATATTAAAGCTTCCGGAATTTCTTGATATCTGTGAAGAGAATCAATTGTTTTCCATGGTAGATGAAGCACATTCCACAGGAGTGATCGGCAAAACCGGTCATGGAATCCGAGAATACTGGCAGGAAAAAAGACAGGTAGATATTTTAATGGGAACATTTAGTAAGTCGATAGGTGGCGAAGGTGGTTATGTGGCCGGAGAGACAAGACTGATAAACTATCTGAGAAATGTGGCAAGAGGATTCATATTTTCTACTTCACTTTCGCCAGTAACCATGGCTGCGAATCTGGCTGGAATCGAAGTTCTTGAAAAGGAAATCTCAAGAGTAACAAAATTGCAGTACAATGTAAAATATTTTTGTACACAACTTGGGAAATATGGTATCAATGTAAAATCTGAAACTGCCATAATTCCTGTTATTATTGGTGATGAGGAAAATGCACTGACAGTTTCCAACTATCTTCATGAGAATGGATATTTTATATCAGCGATACGTTATCCAACTGTCGCTAAAGGAGCAGCAAGGCTTAGAGTCGCGCTTATGTCCAGCCATACAGAAGCAGAACTGAAAAAGTGTGCAGAATTAATAGGAAAAGCCTTATTGATGAAGTAAAAATATGTTAACACTTTAGGAGTGAATAATCATCCAAAGACAGCGAGATATGGAAAAGACCTGTATCTCGCTGTCTTTTTATTAAGAAATTCTTAGTTTTCATCTGCAACAGTTTTTCTATTTGAAGACTCTAGTGTATATAACCTATAATAAAGATAATGTGAAACTATTCATAGACTTCATGAACCAATACAGGTGATTCATAAAAATGGTTATAAGAATCTTCAAATGAAAAAGATGATTCGAGAGGAGGGAACGAATGAAGGATAAAGAAAATTCAAGGGAAATACAATTCAAAGAGGAATTGGTTCGCAAGGCGAAGAATGGAGATACGAAAGCATTTTCCCTGTTATATGCCGGCGTTTGCAAGGAAATGTATAAATTCGCATTATATATGATGAAGCATACAGAAGATGCAGAAGACGCGGTAAGTGAGACCGTTATATCTGCATTTGAAAATATTGCGAAGCTCAAGAATGAGAGTAGTTTTAAAAGCTGGATTTTTACAATTTTAGGAAATCAATGCAGAAAAATGTTGGGAAAGAGTGGAAATCATGCATCAGAGGAAGAGACACCAGAGGCTGGACATGAACCGGACTATGAGCAGCATTTTGATGTGAAGGAAGCATTTGCAAGACTTGAGGAGGAAGAGCGTATGATACTTTCGTATTCTGTGTTCGCTGGATATGGAAGTGAAGAAATTGCGCAGATGCTTGAGATGAATGCTGCAACGGTTCGATCAAAGAAAAGCAGGGCACTTGGGAAGATGCGTAAGATGTTGGAAGCAGGATGATCGTACAGGATGATCTTATAAGAGATGGGTTTGAAAAAAGAATAGAAGAAGGAGGCGGAAAAGATGGAAGAAAATAGAGAAAAGAACAACAAGAAGATTGAGGATGAAAAGCGTTTAGAGCAGGATTTGAGACAGATGGCAGATGATGTGATTCTTCCGGACTCACTGGAACCGGAGGCAATTCAGAAAATGCTTCAGGCAAGACAGGAAGAAAAGCAGCAGGGATCAAAAACGAAAAAGAACAAAAAGAACTGGAAACGTATCGTTCCGATCGCAGCAGCGGCATGTGTCTGTGTGATAGTTGGAGCGACAGTTGGAATCAAGCAGATCAACAAAGGAAACAACAAAACATTAGATGCAGCGACTATCGCATCAGCAGCAGATCAGACAGAGACAACCCAGACACTTACAACAGCGAAAGATTATAAAGAAATTGAAAAATGTATCAAAGAATATAATAAGCAGATGGCACGTGATAACAACAGTATGGCCATTGGACTGTATGAAAGTGCGTCTTCGGCAGACGCAGCAACAGCAGAAAGCAGTAATGTTAGTGACACGGGGGGTTATTCGGATACGAATGTCCGTGAGAACGGCGTGGGGGAAGCCGATATTGTCAAAACCGATGGAAAAAACATTTATACACTGTGTCGGAGTGTTGTGACAATCACAGCTATTGATAATGGGTCCATGGAAAAGCTGGCCTCGATCGAACAGGATGCAGAACGCTATGTAGAAGACATTTATGTACAGGATGATAAATTAGTTCTGTTCGGTACGTTAGGAAGACAGGTGGGAAATTCAGAGGATTCAGAAGCTTATGATGGATATTATGAGAACAATACGTATGTCCAGGTATATGATATCAGTGACCCGTCAAATCCGAAAGAGATCGGTAACATGGAACAGAGCGGAGGATATAATACATCCCGGATTGTGGATGGATATGTCTATGTGCTTAGTCAGTTCCATCCTTATGAAGACAATGTTACAGCAAGAGATCTGTGGTATATTCCGGAAGTGCAGGGAAAATCTATCGAGGCAGAAAATATTTATATGCCACAGGAAGCAGAAGGAAATGAATATACGATCATTACAGCATTTTCATTAGATGATCCGTCAGAAAAAACAGACAGTAAGGCAGTCTTTGGTTATTCAGATGTGTGCTATGTAAGCGAAAATAATATTTATATTACAAGTAATTATTATGAAGATTCAGATGTGAGCAGAACGCTGATTCGCAAGATTTCTTATACAGACGGAAAGCTTGCTGGTGTTGCGCAGACGAAGATCAAGGGAATGCTGAACGATTCTTTCAGCATTGACGAGTATGAAGGAAACCTTAGATTAGTTACAACAATTGATGAAATTTATTCGAATGATGATATTATGCCGTTGAATGAGACCGCAGATGAGACGGCTGATAAGAACGGAACAACGGATAAATCAGATGCAAGTAAGGTGACTGAGAAGGCTGTGGCAGAAAATGTAAAGGATGCGGTACCTGGTACAAATTCACTTTATGTACTGAATGACAAACTGGAGATCATTGGCTCCATTCACAATCTGGCAAAGGATGAAACAATCTATTCTGCAAGATTTATGGGAGATACAGGATATTTCGTTACTTATCGGCAGGTGGATCCATTGTTCTCGGTAGACCTTTCAGACCCAAAGAATCCGAAGATTCTTGGAGAGCTTAAGATTCCTGGATTTTCCGAATATCTGCATCCATATGGAGACGGAAAACTGCTTGGCATAGGGATGGATGTAAGTGAAGATGGATTTACAACAGAAGGTGTGAAACTTTCGATGTTTAATGTTACAGATCCATCCAATGTAACAGAGGAAAATAAGTATACGATTGAAGAAAGCTATGGCACAGATGTAGGATACAATTATAAAGGTGTATTTGTAGATGTTCAGAAGAATCTGTTCGGGTTTGTTACCTATCATGATGGAGTGACTTATCAGTTGTATACGTATGATGAGGCAGAAGGATTCAAAGAAGTGATGAGCAGACAGCTGAGCGGATATGAAGGCAGCAGAGGACTGTATATTGGTGACGTATTCTATCTTGTAAGTGGAAATATGATAGAATCTTATTCTATGAATGGGTTCGAGAAGATGGATGATATTGTTCTGTAGACAATTTGTAACTGTTCAGAGCTAACCTCCAAAATACTACGCATTTTGGAGGTTGGCGTATCCGCCAAATAAAACTTCAAAAACAGTCTAAAAAATGCAAGCATTTTATACCTTTTTTGAAATTTTGCTTGGCTCTGAACAGTTACAATATTTTGGATTGACAGTTTGTAAGACGAAAATTATACTAATAGGAGATGAAATTTGTTTGAAATTGTAGTTTTGTAATAAGAGAAAAGGGGTTAGAAATCATGAGTTCCAGAAATAAAGGAATTTGCTTTATTATATTGTCGGCATTTTCATTTGCGTTAATGGGTGCCTGTGTCAGGCTTGCGGGAGATGTGCCGTCCATACAGAAAAGCTTTTTCCGAAATCTGGTTGCATTCTTTGTTGCACTTATAATGATTGTGCGAAGTGGTGACGGATTTGAAATCAAGAAGGGAAACTTAGGTTATATGGTTTTGCGTGCAACATTTGGCACGATGGGAATTCTTTGTAATTTTTATGCAGTAGATCATCTGGTGCTTTCGGATGCATCTATGCTGAACAAAATGTCTCCGTTTTTTGTTATTTTATTTTCGTTTCTTCTGTTGAAAGAGAAATTAAAACCGGCGCAGGCAATTGCAATTTTTGTTGCATTTATCGGAAGCCTGTTTATCATTAAGCCAACCTTTACAAATATGGAACTCTTTCCGTCAGTGATCGGTCTATGCGGAGGAATCGGTGCCGGTATTGCGTATGCAATGGTAAGGATTCTTGGTCAGAGAGGTCAGAAAGGAAGCTCTGTTGTTCTGTTTTTCTCAGGGTTTTCCTGCATCGTGACACTTCCGTATCTGCTGCTTAACTATCATCCGATGACAGGAACGCAGATGCTGGCACTGCTTGGTGCCGGGCTTGCGGCAGCAGGAGGACAATTTGGAATTACTGCAGCATATTATCATGCGCCTGCGAAAGAGATATCGATCTATGATTATTCACAGATTATTTTCTCTACGATTCTCGGATACTTTCTTTTCGGACAGGTTCCGGACAAGTACAGTGTGCTGGGATATGTGATTATTCTCGCAATGGCGGCATGGATGTTCTTCTATAATAAAAGACCGGAAGAAAAAGAATAGAAACTGTTTGAAGCCAAATATATTTCAGATGAAAAGGATTATAAAATCATGGATTTTGCAAGACTTGAGAAAAATATTATAGATGTAATAAAGGAAGAACAGGCGAAGCTGGGCTACCGTAAGGAGAAGATTCGTCTGTATTATCCGCTGAGTTCTCTGAATCATTTCTTTCAGTTAGATGTGGATGAGACAGGAATGCAGGAAAAATTGAGCCGGTTTTCTGAGTATGAAGAAGGGAAGCTTGGAAGTGTTGAAGTGACAAATAAGGGGGAGCGGTTCTGTTTTCATATTCCGGAGGAAGGTGCAGAATATGTACACAATAATATGAAAGAGAATGAATTCATCAAAGACCTGATCGGGTTGATCTCTCATCATGGTTGCAAGATGGAAGATATCTTTGAACTGTTCCGTCAGCATTCGGATCAGATTACGATCGAAGAGATGCATAGCGATGAATTTGATTATATGATCTGCTTTGAAAATGATCCGGAGGATACTTACCGGTATTGCTTTAAAGATGAAGGATGCCATATCATTTACCATAGATTCCTGCCGGAAGATTATGAAGAATTTGGATTTGGAAAATAACTGTCAGGTCAGACAAAAAGGAGAAAAAAGTGAAGCTTACAATACTTGGAACAGGAAATGCAACCGTTACGGAGTGCTATAACACATGCTTTGTGATCAGTGATAACGACCGTCATTTTATGGTAGACGGTGGTGGCGGAAATACGATTCTTCATCAGTTAAAAGCAGCAGGACTTAACTGGATGGATATGAGAGATATTTTTGTGACACACAAGCATATCGACCATCTTCTTGGAATTATCTGGATGATGCGTATGATTCTTCAGAATATGAATAGAGGAAAATACGAAGGAGAAGCTACAATTTACGGACACAAAGAAGTAATCCGTATTCTGAAAGAGATGGCAGGTGAAGTTCTTTCGGCGAAGGAGATGAAATATATAGATGATCGTCTTCACATGGTCGTAGTAGAAGATGGAGAAGAACGTGAGATTATTGGAAAGAAAGTAACATTTTTCGATATTCATTCTACAAAGGCAAAACAGTTTGGATTTTGTATGCGGTTAGATGAGGATGAGAAACTGACCTGTTGCGGAGATGAGCCGTACAATGAATTAGAGCAGAAGTATGCTGAGAACAGTACATGGCTTTTGCATGAGGCATTCTGTCTCTACGGACAGGCGGATGAGTTCAAGCCATATGAGAAGCATCACTCCACAGTAAAAGATGCATGTGAGATGGCAGCAGACCTGAATGTGGAGAATCTGATTCTGTATCATACAGAAGATAAGAATATTGAACACAGACAGGAGTTGTATCTGGAAGAAGGCAAAGCTTATTATGACGGAAATCTGTTTGTGCCGGATGATCTGGATGTGATAGAACTATAAGAAATTTAATCCCACAGTAAGTTTGTTATATGCTATACTTTGTTTATGATCAGGTTGAATTGATAAATTCAGGGAGAGGTGAAGGAGAATGCTTGAGTTAGTAACAGGAGGCAGCGGAAGCGGAAAATCAGCTTATGCGGAAAGCCGGATCTGTGAATGGAACAGGCAGGATCCGAAGCCTCTCTTTTATATTGCAACCATGTATCCTTATGGAGAAGAGACAGAAAAGAAGATTGAAAGACACCGTATTCTTCGTAAAGGAAAAGGGTTTGAGACATTAGAGTGGTATACAGGACTTAAGCTACATTTGGAAGAGGGATCATTACAAGGCTCAGATGTGCTTCTTGAATGTATGTCGAATCTCGTGGCAAATGAAATGTATATGGAATCCGGTGCAGGATGTCATGCAGATCAAGCCATTCTGGAAGGGATCCGAGAATTGAATCAACAGTGTTCGAATCTGGTGATTGTGACAAATGAAGTGTTTTCTGAATCGGTTCCGGATTCGCCGGAGATGAAAGAATACAAAAGGATTCTAGGAAGGATTAACTGTGAAATTGCAGCGATGGCAGATCAGGTGACAGAAGTTATTTATGGAATTGCACAGCAGAAAAAGAAACCGGATACGCTAGTCAATAGAACAGAAAAACCTGGCGTGGACAGTAACAAATCAGGAGAGTTTGTGATGTGTCAGAAAGAAAATAGAGTTCATATAATTATAGGTGGTGCATTTCAGGGAAAAACACAATATGCAACGAAAATTTATCCAGAACTTGGGCTGACAGATGGGATTAATTGTTCGCTGGATGAAATCAGAAATTGTGTGGCAATCAATAAATTCAATTCTTTTACAAGACGCTGGCTTTTAGAAGGAAAAACAAAGGAAGCATTACTGACGATACTTGAGAACAATAGAAGCCTTCAATTATTAATTAGTGACGAGATAGGATACGGTCTTGTACCTATCGATGATTTTGAAAGAGAATACAGGGAATTTCACGGGCGTGTCATGACGGAACTTGCAGAACAGGCGGATTGTGTGGAACGAATTGTGTGTGGGATTCCGCAGAGAATAAAGTGAAAGGAAATTAGGGATGCTTTCAGAGATAGAACAGGTACTTCCTTCTGAAATAGAGAAGAGAAGTTTTGAGATTATAACAGAAGAATTAAAAGAGATGGGAAAGATTCTCTGTCCGGAGACAGAACTGATCGTGAAACGCTGTATTCACACAAGCGCTGATTTTGAGTATGCGGACAGTCTTGTTTTTACAGAAGGTGTTGTGGAGAAAGCAAAGGATGCTATCCGCAGAGGTGTGCCGATTATCACAGATACACAGATGGGAAAAGCAGGAATTAATAAGAAACGTCTGGCAGAGTATGGCAGTGAAGTGCTTTGTTTTATGTCGGATGAAGATGTGGCAGAGATGGCGAAAAAGAATGGCACAACAAGAGCGGTGGCAAGTATGGATAAGGCAGCTGCACTGGGAAGAGAGGCTATCTTTGCAGTTGGAAATGCACCGACAGCTTTAGTACGGCTTTATGAGTTGATCAAAGAAGGAAAGATTAATCCGGAATTAATCATTGCAGTTCCGGTAGGGTTTGTAAATGTCGTGCAGTCAAAGGAACTGATCTTAAGTCTGGAAGATACACCGTCGATCGTGGCACGGGGAAGAAAAGGTGGAAGCAATATTGCCGCATGTATTTGCAATGCTTTATTATATCAGATGTAAAACAGATGCAAAAAAACTTTGTTAGAACTTGTTAGAAAGATAGAATAGTGGTATTATAAGACTGTTTGATTAGAAAAAAGAATAGAGAGGGAACAAAACGTGACCTATAAAGAAGCAAGGGTATATTTGGACGAGATGTCGAAATACGGAAGTGTACTTGGCTTAGATACGATTCGAGGTCTGTTGCGTGAGCTTGGGAATCCACAGGATGACTTAAAGTTTATACACATTGCAGGAACGAATGGCAAGGGATCTGTGCTTGCATACACTTCAACAATATTAAGTGAGGCAGGATACAGAACCGGGCGCTATGTCTCACCGACAGTAATCTCTTATCTGGAGCGGATTCAGATTGACGGAACATGGATTCCGGAAGATGAATTTGCAGAATTGACAGAGAATGTAAAAGAAGCTATTGCCCGGATGGAGGCGGCCGGAGAGGAATCTCCGACAGTCTTTGAAGCAGAAACGGCAATAGCTTTTCTGTATTTTAAGAAGAAAAAATGTGATCTGGTCGTACTGGAGTCCGGTCTTGGAGGAATTCTGGATGCGACGAACATCATCGGAGCACCGGTGTGTGCAGCATTTGCAACGATCAGTGTGGATCATCTTGGTGTGATCGGAGATTCGTTGGAAGAGATTGCGCAGAACAAGGCTGGAATCATTAAGCCTGGATGTGCAGTAGTATCTGCGAAGCAGAAAGAGAATGTCCGGGAGATTCTGAAAAAAACTGCAGAAGAAAAAGGCTGTCCTTTCACAGAAGCACAGCCGGAACAGATGATGATTTTTGAAGATTCCTACCACGGAATTACATTTTCTTATAAAGAATATGAAAAGATGCATAGTCCGCTTGCAGGCGAGTGCCAGAGAGAGAATCTTGCAACAACGCTCGAAGTTATCCGCTGTCTGAACAGACTGGGGTATCGAATTACAGAAGCGCAGGTGCGAGAGGGACTTTCAAAGACAAGATGGACAGGACGGTTTACCTGCCTGTCAGAGTCCCCGTTGTTTTTCGTAGACGGAGCGCATAATGAAGACGCAGCATTAAAGCTGAAAGTGACGGTAGAACGTTATTTTTCGGATTATAAGAAAATCTTTATCATGGGAGTCTTTAAAGATAAAGAATATGAGAAAATCACATCTATTCTTTGCCCGTTGGCAGAAAGTATATATACTGTTAGTCTTCCAAATAAGGAGAGGACGCTTCCGGCAGAAAAGCTGGCAGAAGTAGTGAAGAAATATTGCCAGAAAGTGAAAGCTGAACAGACCATCGAAACAGCTGTTGAGGATGCAAGTAAAGAGGCAATGACCCAAGGCAAGGATATTGCGCAGAAAACTGTGATTCTTGCATGCGGATCCCTGTCTTATCTTGGAGAGGTTCAGCGGATCGTGTTGAATAACCGGCAGTGAGATATAGGAGAGAAATATAAAATGATAGATCATGAAAAAGTAGAACAGGCAGTCCGTCTTTTGTTGGAAGGAATCGGTGAAGATGTGAACCGCGAAGGTCTTATAGATACACCTGACAGGATCGCCAGAATGTATGAAGAGATATATGGTGGAATGGAAGAAGATGCGGGAGTTCATCTTATGAAGACATTTACGGTAGAAAGCAGTGAGATGGTGATAGAGAAAGATATTACATTCTATTCAACCTGTGAGCATCATTTACTGCCTTTTTATGGAAAAGCCCATATTGCCTATATTCCGGATGGTAAGGTGGTAGGACTGAGTAAGCTGGCGCGCACGGTAGAAGTATTTGCAAGAAGACTTCAGCTCCAGGAGCAGCTGACAGGACAGATTGCAGACGCATTGATGGAGTATATGCAGCCGAAGGGAGCTCTCGTTATGGTGGAAGCAGAGCATATGTGTATGACAATGCGCGGAATCAAGAAACCGGGAAGTCAGACAGTTACATTGGCACGGAGAGGTGTGTTTGAGACAGACCCGACATTAGAAGAAAGATTCTTCCGTATGCTTGGAAGATAAAGAATACGTAAAGGAAAAGAAGTGAACAGACTTGAAACAGGAAAATATGTATCGGTTAAATGAAGTGGTCCATCACTGGATCTATCAGGATTATTATGGAAGAATCAAGCGGTTAGAGAAGGAGCGTATCTTTTGCTGTCATCAGATGCCACATTTTCTGGATGTAGCAAGGATCGCATATATTAAAAATCTGGAAGAGAACCTTGGGTTTGAGAAAGATGTGATCTATACGGCAGCAGTACTTCATGACATTGGAAAATCATTTCAATATAAATGGACAATTCCACATGAAGTAGCAGGTGAAAAGATTGCAAAAGAGATTTTAACAACATTACCTGAAGATGCACAGTTTACAGAAGAGGAACAGCAACAGATTCTTCGGGCTATCCGTGGTCATCGCAGAAAACATGAGGGAATGGAACCGATTGAAGAATTGTTTTATGACAGTGACAAACGCTCGCGTATGTGTCATTCCTGCCCGGCACAGAAACAGTGTAACTGGACGGAAGAAGAGAAGAATATGGAGATAGAGATATGAGAATTGGCGGAAAAGAATTTGACCTGAAGAAAAATACCTATATCATGGGAATTCTGAATGTAACACCGGATTCCTTTTCTGACGGAGGAAGATACGACGGATTGGATCGTGCAATCGAACATGCGAAGCAGATGATTCAGGAAGGTGTGGACATCATTGATGTCGGTGGAGAATCAACTCGTCCGGGACATGTACAGATTACAGAAGAGGAAGAAATTGCGCGTGTTGTTCCGGTAATCCGAAAACTCAAAGAAGAATTTGATATTCCGGTATCGATTGATACTTATAAAAGTGCAGTTGCAGCAGCGGCAATTGAAGCAGGTGCGGATCTTGTGAATGATATCTGGGGATTAAAATACGATTCTAAGATGGCAGGATTGATAGCAAAAACAGGAGTAGCGTGTTGTCTGATGCATAATCGTGAGAATACAGATTATCAGAATTTCCTTGCAGACTTTATGGATGACATGAAAGAATGTGTGAAGATTGCGAAGGACGCGGGGATTGCAGATGATAGGATCATTCTTGATCCAGGCGTTGGATTTGGCAAGACATACGAGATGAATCTCGAAATTATTGATAAACTTGAAATAATGAAAGAACTTGGATATCCGGTACTTCTTGGAACTTCAAGAAAATCAGTGATCGGTCTGACACTGGATCTTCCGGTAGAAGAACGTGAAGAGGGAACGATGGTTACAACAGTTTACGGAGTGCAGAAGGGTTGTGCATTTGTCCGTGTTCATGATGTGGAGAAGAATAAGAGAGCAATCCGTATGACAAGAGCATTAATGAGAGAACATGAGGTATAGAGGACAGATGCAGAAGAAGTTCGATGAAATCAGAATTGAAGATCTGGAAGTGTTTGCAAATCATGGTGTGTTTCCGGAGGAAAATACGTTAGGACAGAAGTTTGTTGTCTCAGCAGTGCTTTTTACAGATACCAGGATGGCGGGAAAAACAGATGATCTGACAGCGTCCATCCACTACGGAGAAGTTAGTGCATTTATTACTGAGTTTTTACAGAAAAATACCTATCAGTTATTAGAACGTGCAGCGGAAGAACTGGCTGAAGCGTTGCTTCTTGAGTGGGACAGAATAGAAAAAATATCTATAGAGATCAAGAAACCATGGGCGCCTGTAAGACTTCCGTTAAAAACAGTCAGCGTGAAGATAGAGCGTGGCTGGCACACAGCATACATTGCGTTAGGATCTAACATTGGGGACAGTAAGATGTATCTGGATAATGCAGTAAAGGCATTGAATGAACTTCCGACAAGTAAAGTTGAGGTCGTATCTGAATATCTTGTGACACCTCCCTACGGAGTGACAGATCAGCCGGATTTCCTGAACGGCTGTCTGAAACTTCGCACGCTGCTTTATCCATATGAGCTTTTAGCTGAATTGAACAGAATTGAGAAAGAAGCAGGAAGAGAGCGAATCATTCACTGGGGTCCGAGAACATTAGATCTGGATATTATTTTTTATGACGATCTTGTTCTTGAAGAGGCGGATCTGTGTATTCCGCATGTAGAGATGCACAAGAGAAAATTCGTGCTGGAACCGTTGGGAGAGATCGCTCCGTATAAGCGCCATCCGATAAGTGGGAAGCGCGTTTGTGAGATGCTTGTTGAATTGAATGAAAAAGAGAATTAATTGAATTATTAAAAAGGCTTATTACCAGTTATGATAAAAGGTGATAAGCCTTTTGAATGTAAAGTGTGAAGAAATATGTTACAATAACATCGGTTATGAAAAGGAACCAGAGGGAAAGGAGAGGGCAAAATGTTAGAAAAAATATTTAAGCTTTCTGAAAACAAAACAGATGTAAAAACAGAGGTTCTTGCCGGAATTACAACATTTATGACAATGGCGTATATCCTGGCAGTGAATCCAAGTATCCTGTCAGCGGCAGGAATGGATTCAGGTGCAGTATTTACTGCAACAGCATTGGCTGCATTCGTCGGAACATTGCTGATGGCAGTACTTGCAAACTATCCGTTTGCATTAGCACCTGGAATGGGGTTGAATGCATATTTTGCGTACACAGTTGTAATCGGTATGGGATATAGCTGGGAATATGCATTGACTGCAGTATTTGCAGAAGGTATTATCTTTATCCTTCTGTCTGTAACAAATGTACGTGAGGCAATCTTTAATGCGATTCCGAAGAATCTGAAATCCGCAGTTAGTGTAGGAATTGGATTATTTATCGCATTTGTAGGTCTCCAGAATGCGCATATCGTTATGGGCGGCGCAACATTGGTTGAACTGTTCTCAGTGGATGGTTATAATAAACTCAATGGTGTAAATGCAACAATGAACGATGTTGGAATCACAGTTCTGCTTGCTATTATTGGTATTCTGATTACAGGATGGCTTGTAGTTAAGAATGTAAAGGGAAATATCCTTTGGGGAATCCTAATCACATGGGCAATCGGTATTGTATGCCAGTTTGTCGGAATTTATGTTCCGAATGCAGAAGTTGGATGCTTCAGCCTGCTTCCGGATTTCAGTCACGGATTATCTATTCCAAGTATTGCACCGATTTTCTGTAAACTTCAGTTTAAGGGAATCTTTACTTTGGACTTTGTTGTAATTCTTTGTGCGTTCTTATTTGTCGATCTGTTTGATACGATCGGAACACTTGTAGGAGTTTCTTCAAAGGCAGGAATGCTTGACAAAGAGGGAAAACTTCCAAAGATCAAAGGAGCGCTTCTTGCAGATGCACTTGCAACAACAGCGGGAGCTGTTCTTGGAACATCAACAACTACAACATTCGTAGAGAGTGCTTCAGGAGTATCTGAGGGAGGAAGAACAGGTCTTACAGCAGTGACAACAGCAATCCTGTTTGGTCTTGCATTGTTCCTGTCACCGATTTTCCTTGCAATCCCATCATTTGCCACAGCACCGGCATTGATCATTGTAGGACTTTACATGATGACGAATATTACAAACATTGATTTCGATGATCTGTCAGAAGCAATTCCTTGTTATGTATGTATCATTGCAATGCCATTCTTCTATAGTATTTCAGAAGGAATCTCAATGGGAATCATCACATATGTGGTTCTGAATCTGTTAACAGGAAAAGCAAAAGAGAAGAAACTAAGTCTTCTGATGTATATTTTAGCAATTCTGTTTGTTTTGAAATATGCATTCCTGTAAATGGGATTGAATGACGTCAGAAAGATATCAAAATAAAAATAGAAAAAATCAAGAGCTGGACAGAAGTATATTGAAAACTTCTGTTCAGCTCTTTGTGGTTGAAAAATGTCTGAGCAACTCTTTTAGAGCAGCTGCTCAAAGGTGTCATAAAATGTTGGGTAAGACACATCTACGCATTTACTGTCAAGAATCTTTGTAGTACCTTCTGCAACAAGTGCAGCAATACTGAATGCCATTGCAATTCTGTGGTCTAACAAAGTATGAATAGAAGCACCATGAAGAGGTCTTCCGCCATTGATGATCATTCCGTCTTCAGTAGGTGTTACATCACAGCCCATTGCTTTCAGATTATCTGTTACAGTCTCAATACGATCAGTTTCTTTGACTTTCAGTTCGGCAGCATCTTTGATTATAGTAGTACCTTCTGCCATGGCTGCCATAACTGCAATAACCGGAATCTCATCGATCAAAGTTGGGATGATGTCTCCTTCGATTGTAGTTCCATGCAGTCTACTTGTGCGGACAAGAACATCTGCAATTCTTTCCCCACCTTCTGTACGTTCGTTAAGGAGGGTGATATCACCACCCATATCTTCACATACTCTCAAGATTCCTGCACGTGTCGGGTTGATTCCTACATTTTCTACAAGAATTTCAGAATCAGGGACGATCAGTCCGGCAGCAATGAAATAAGCAGCGGAAGAGATGTCTCCCGGAACTGTGATTTCCTGTCCGTAAAGTTCTTCACAAGGACGGATGATAGCGGTTGCTTTGGAAGAACCAATCTCAAAAGTAGAGCGGATATCTGCACCGAATTCTTTCAGCATTAATTCTGTATGGTTTCTGGAAAGACTCGGTTCTGTGACAGAGGTCTCTCCATCTGCGTAAAGACCGGCGAGCAGCAGACAGGATTTCACCTGCGCACTGGCAACCGGCGAATCATAATGGATTCCATGAAGCTGCGCAGGGGTAATATAAAGCGGGGCACATCCATTGCGGAGAATACTGGAAATATGTGCGCCCATCTGTGTCAATGGTTCAATGATTCTTTTCATTGGGCGGGAGTTCAGTGATTCATCTCCGGACAATTTAGAGTCAAACGGCTGTCCGGCGAGAATACCGGAAATCAGTCTCGTTGTTGTTCCGCTGTTTCCCACATCAAGGATCTTCTCCGGAGCACTCAGTCCATGCAATCCCTTTCCGTGTACGATAACGGAAGAATAATCACTCTCAACTTCAATCTCAATACCAAGCTCTCTGAAACAACGGATAGTCGCGAGACAGTCGGCACCAGAGAGAAAGTTGTGGATCTGCGTCGTTCCGTTTGCAATCGAGCCGAACATAATGCAGCGGTGGGAGATGGATTTGTCTCCCGGTATTGTAACTTTTCCTTTTAATCCTGTAATATTACATAATTCCATAATCTTATTCCTCATTTCTGCTATCAGACTTCATAGATGACATAGCGGTATTTCTGCAAAAGCACAGAAGCTCTGTTTGCAGAATCTTCATCATAAAATTCAATACGAAGAACTCCTTCCTCGAATTCACGGTTGTGGATGATTCCGATATTCTTGATACTGATGTTATTACTTGCAAGAATTGTGGCAATCGTAGCAATTCCACCTGTTTCATCGATGATATCACAATAAAGTGCAAACTGCTTTTTGATCGGTCCTGCAGATCCGTTCGGCATGGAGTTCCTGTAATCTTTGGAATTCTCAAACAGAGCGTATAGGGCAGGTTCATTTCCTTCATCCACAAGATCCTTTGCATGTGAAAGAGCTTCAATATATTCACCTAAGATCTGGGAGATGTTCTCACTGTTTTTCAGACAGATCTGCTGCCACATGACCGGGGAGGAAGAAGCAATTCTCGTAATATCTTTAAATCCCCCTGCGGCCAACGCTTTCATCATCCCTTCTTTCGAATCCGTATCATGTACAAAATTCACAAGTGTGGATGCAATAATATGCGGCAGGTGGCTGATCGTTCCGGTAATATGATCGTGCTCGTGGTAATCCAGGATAACAGGAAGAGCTTTTAAAGATGAAACAAAGTCTTTGTAAGCATCCACTTTTTCTTCCGCTACTTTAGCAGAAGGAGTCAGGATATAGTATGCATTTTCAATCAAATGCGCTTTGGAATTCATAAACCCGCTCTTCTCAGAACCGGCCATCGGATGTCCGCCAATGAAATTCGCTTCCATTCCCAGACGAATCACCTCTTCGTGGATGGAAGTCTTCACGCTTCCGACATCTGTGAGAATACAGTTTTCATCCAGGAGATCTTTCAGCTGGGAAAGATAGGCTGCGTTGTAAGTGACCGGTGCACAGAGGAAAATGTAGTTACATCCCCTGAAATTGTCATCAATGGATGAACAGGAAGTATGAATAGTGCCTTCCTGGATTGCCAGTGCAAGGGATTCTTTATTTTTATCGAATGCGATGATGTCGTAATCCGGATAATACTGGCGGATTGCCTTCGCAATAGAGCCGCCGATAAGTCCAAGTCCGATAAATCCAATTTTTTTAGCATTCATAGTTGTAAAATCCTTTCTGTTGTTGTGCAAAACATATCTTACTGTTCAGAAATCTTAAATCAGTAAGAAACATATATTCGTATTTTAACACTTTGCTCTGTAAAAGTAAATTGGTAATATTGCGTTACTGGTCGCACATTGTGTGAACAGCAACACAATATTGCTTCTAATATAAGCGGAGTGTTTTCAAAGAGTAGCTTTATGATAGAAAGTTAAAATTGTATAAAATGTAAAAAATAGTTGTAATTAATCAGAATATTTAGTACAATATACCCATGGTATGTATATCGACGACAAAAAAACGATGTGCATAATAGCTACATAACAAGGAGGCAGCAGTATGAAGGTTTACAGAACAGACGAAATCAGAAATGTGGTATTACTTGGTCATGGTGGAAGCGGAAAGACAAGTCTTGCAGAGGCGATGCTCTACGTATCAGGTGCAACGAATCGTATGGGAAAGATTTCCGAATCCAATACGGTGAGCGATTTTGATAAAGAGGAGCAGAAACGTGGATTTTCAATCAGCACAAGTCTGGTACCGATCGAGTGGGAGAAAGCGAAGATCAATATTCTTGACACACCGGGATATTTTGATTTTGTCGGAGAAGTAGAAGAGGCAGTCAGTGCAGCAGATGCAGCGGTTATCGTAGTATCTGGTAAGGCAGGAGTACAGGTTGGAACGGAAAAAGCATGGGAGCTTTGTGACAAATATAATCTGCCGAGAATGATCTATGTGACAGAGATGGATGTGGATGATGCAAGTTTCCGTCAGGTAGTAGCAGATCTGACAGAGAGATATGGAAAGAAAATCGCACCACATTTCCAGCCGATCCGTGAGAACGAGAAGCTTGTAGGATATATTAATATTATTAAGAATGCCGGAAGAAGATATACAGGCATTGGACAGAGAGAAGAGTGCGAGATCCCGGATTACTGTATGCCGAACCTTGAGATTTTGAGAGATTCTCTTATGGAGGCTGTAGCAGAGACAAGTGAAGAGTTTATGGAGCGCTATTTTAATGGTGAGGAATTCTCTATAGAAGAGATCCGTGCAGCCATGAGAACAGAAGTAATGGATGGGGATATCGTACCGGTTGCGATGGGATCCAATATCCAGGCACAGGGAGTAGCCAACCTGCTTTCAGATATTGTTCGTTTCTTCCCGAGTCCGGATAAGAGAACCTGTGCAGGAATCAACCGCAGAACAAACGAGATTTTTGAAGCAAATTATGATTTCGCAAAAGCAAAATCAGCGTATGTATTTAAGACAATGGTGGATCCATTTATTGGAAAATACTCTTTCGTAAAGGTATGCTCCGGAGTACTTAAAGGAGATGATGTACTTTATAATGCAGACACAGACGCAGAAGAGAAACCAGGTAAACTTTATACCATGTGCGGAAGTAAGCCAAGCGAAGTGACAGAGCTTTTTGCAGGTGATATCGGAGCAATCGGTAAACTGACAAATACAAGAACAGGAGATACTCTTTCCGTAAAGGGAACACCGGTATCTTATGCAAAGACAGATTATTCTGTACCATATACATATATGAAGTATCGCGTAAAGAATAAAGGCGATGAAGATAAGGTATCACAGGCTCTTGCAAGAATGACAGCAGAAGATGTTACATTGAAAGCTGTGAATGACAGTGAGAACAGACAGTCTCTTCTTTATGGAATGGGTGAGCAGCACCTTGAGATCGTAGCAAGTAAACTGGCGGCAAGATATAAAGTAGAGATCACACTGGAGACACCAAAAGTTGCATTCCGTGAGACAATCCGTAAGAATTCTGACGTTGATTCCAAGTATAAGAAACAGAGCGGCGGACATGGACAGTACGGACATGTTAAGATGAAATTCGAACCATCAGGAGATCTCGAAACTCCATTTGTATTCGAAGAATGTGTTGTTGGAGGAGCAGTTCCGAAGAACTATTTCCCGGCGGTAGAGAAAGGTCTGCAGGAATCTGTAGTGAAAGGACCTCTTGCCGGATATCCGGTAGTTGGTGTGAAAGCTACTTTATACGACGGATCCTATCATCCGGTAGACTCTTCAGAGATGGCATTTAAGACAGCTACGATTCAGGCATTCAAGAAAGGATTCATGGAGGCATCTCCGGTACTTCTTGAACCAATCGCATCCCTGAAAGTTACAGTTCCGGATGATTACACAGGAGATATCATGGGAGACCTGAACAAACGCAGAGGACGTGTGCTTGGCATGATACCGGTAGCCGGAGGAAAGCAGGTTATTGAAGCAGATATTCCAATGACAGGACTGTTTGGCTATTGCACAACACTTCGCTCCATGACAGGTGGAAGAGGATCTTACGAATATACATTTGCAAGATATGAGCAGGCTCCATCTGATGTACAGGAGAAAGAAATTGCTGCAAGAGCAGAAGAAGCATAATTAAAGATCCTGGCAATACAAAGAGTGTGTTATCCGGCTGATAAAAAGGAGTGGATAGCACGCTCTTATTGCTTGTTTTAGAAAAAACAGTAACATTGTATTTCACAAAAAAATCACAAGTTTGAGAATATGGTTGTACTTTCAAAACAAAGGTGCTATAATTCATCTACCTGTCTGCATTAGACAGGTATGTTGTTGTTTATGAAATCCTGTGAACAGTGACATAAAGTGACTGTGTAGAGCAGTTATAAGATTATTATAATAATATGAGGGATAAGAAAATGAGGATTATTATTATCGGTGACGGAAAGGTTGGTTACAAGCTTGCCAAGCAACTTTCCGCCGAAAGATATGACATTGTAATGATTGATAGTAATGAAAATAAGTTGAGATTTGCTATGGATCGTCTGGATATTGCCTGCGTGACGGGAGATGGCGCAGACGCAGAAGTACTTAAACAGGCAGATGTAGCGCATGCCGACCTGGTGATTGCTTGTACATCAGCAGATGAATGCAATATGTTAAGCTGTCTGATCGCCAGAAAATTAGGTGCAAGACATACGATTGCCCGTGTGCGTAATCCGATTTATTATCGTCAGATTGGACTTCTGAAAGAAGATCTGCATCTTAGCATGGCTGTAAACCCGGAACTTATTGTGGCAGATGAGATTAGCAGACTTCTGCTCTTCCCGGATGCGAGTCAGGTGGAGACTTTTGTGAAGGGACGTGTAGAATTGATTGAATTACCGGTTGCGGAGGGAAGCAGCCTGGCAGGGTTAAGCCTTGCGGAAATGTATAACCGGTTCCAGATCCGTCTGCTTGTTTGTGCAGTGGAACATGGAGATGAAGTTTGCATTCCAGATGGAGAATACAGGATGCGTGCAGGAGACCGTCTGCATATTGCGGCATCTCATAAAGATTTAGAGGCATTTTTTAAAGCAAATGGAAAGCGTAAGGACAAAATCAAAAAAGTCATTATTTGTGGAGCCGGAAGAGTTGGTTACTATCTTGCACTTCAGCTTAGCACACTTGGTATGCAGATAAAGATCATAGAACAGAATCGCCAGAGATGTGAAGAACTCTGCGAATTACTTCCAAAAGCAACGATCATTAATGGAGATGCAACAGATCATGACCTTCTTGTAGAAGAAGGGATTGATGAAGCGGATGCATTTGTTGCCCTGACAGGGATGGATGAAGAGAACATTATACTTTCTCTTTTTGCAAAGAGTCAGAATGTGGACAAAATTGTTACGAAAGTCAATGAAGACAGACGCGCACGTATGGTAGAAGACTTTGGAATTGATAGTATTGTTTCTGTTAAAACAGCTACAGCAGACGCAATCATGAGTTATGTCAGAGCGCGTAAAAACTCTCAGGGAAGTGCGAATGTTGAGACAATGTATCAATTGGTTGATGACAAAGTTGAAGCACTGGAATTTATTGTTAAGGCTGAGACAAATTATACAGGAATTCCATTGAAGAATCTCTCGTTGAAACCGAATAATCTGATTGCATGTATTGCAAGAAAACGTCAGATCATTCTTCCGAGCGGAGATGATTGTATTCAGGTAGGAGATAATGTGATCATTATCACGATGGAAAAACAGATTGAAGATATTAAAGATATTTTAATGTAGGTGCAGCGCGATGAATAAGAAGATGATAGTATATATTTTGGGGAAAATGATGGGAGTCGAAGGATTACTTCTTCTGATCCCAGCGTTGGTTTCCCTGATATATCATGAAAAAAGCGTAATTTCTTTTCTGATTGTAGCAGCAATCCTGCTCGTAATTTATATGGTGTTCGGAAGGAAGCTTCCGGCTTCAAAGCAGATTTACGGGAAAGAAGGTTTTGTTATTGTTGGGCTTGCATGGATTTTATGGTCCGCATTCGGAGCGCTTCCGTTTGTAATTTCGGGAAGTATTCCATATTATATTGATGCACTTTTTGAGACAATTTCCGGTTTCACTACAACCGGATCTACAATCCTGGTAGATATCGAGGCTCTGCCAATGGGAATTTCCTTCTGGCGAAGCTTTACACACTGGATCGGTGGTATGGGGGTACTTGTATTTGTTATGATGATCACATCTCTGGATGATGAGAATGCAATGCCGCTCATGCGTGCGGAAGTACCGGGACCGGAGGCGGATAAGCTTGTCCCAAAGGCAAGACATACCGCAAGACTTTTATATGGAATGTATTTTGTTCTGACAGCAGCAGAAGTGGTTTTTCTGCTTTTTGGCGGAATGAACCTGTATGATGCTCTTTTACATGCATTCAGTACTGCCGGAACGGGAGGATTTTCTAATAGAGCTGCAAGCGTCAGCTTCTACGACAGTGCATATATTGATGGTGTGATCACAGTATTTATGATTTTGTTTGGAATTAACTTTAACTTGTACTTTTTCATATTGCTCAAAGACTGGAAATCCATTCTGAAAAATGAAGAGCTGTGGGCATATCTTGGAATAGTAGGTGTGTCAATCGCTATAATCACAGGAAATATCCTCAAGATTTATGGAACGGTTGCACATGCATTCCGCTATGCATCTTTCCAGGTCGGTTCGATCATTACGACAACCGGATTTGCAACCGCAGATTATGACCAGTGGCCGGAACTCTCGAAATCAATATTATTGGCACTTATGTTTGTGGGAGCCTGTGCAGGATCCACCGGAGGAGGTATTAAAGTAAGCCGTTTATTGATCATCGTGAAATCAATCCGCAGAGAAGTGCGTAAGATGTTACATCCAAATGCAGTTACGATCATTAAAGTCAATGGTAAAAAAATTGGACAGGATACATTGAAGAATGTAAATCTCTATCTGACGTGTTACATTATAATTATGATTGTATCAATTTTACTTGTCTCTATTGATAATTTTGATTTTGCGACAACATTTAGTGGAGTACTTACTACGATGAGCAATGTAGGACCTGGAATTTCAAAGGTAGGACCTGTGATGAATTTCCACCCATTCTCAGCAGTATCCAAGCTGGTATTCTGCTTTGATATGCTGATTGGAAGATTAGAGATCTTCCCATACCTGCTTCTTCTTTCTCCGGAACTCTGGAGAAGAAGATTCTAGACGATTTTTTGTTAATTATGTGCGGAAAAATTTGAATGAAATAGATTTTTTCGCACATTTTATTTTTATATGATAAAATGGTAACTGTTCAGAGCTAAGCAAAATTTCAAAAAACAGGTGTAAAATGCGTAGCATTTTGGAGGTTGGCTCTGAACAGTTACGTAAAATGAAAGAAAGGAAGAGGTGAGATGAACAAATTTAAAATGAAAGTGACAGCTGTCATAGGAGTGATTCTGTTGATTGGAATCTATTACTATGTGACACTCCCGGCGATCAATATTCATGCCTCAGAATTCTGGATGTATCTTGTGGTGTTGGTCATTCTGGCAGCTGTGGTATTTATCAGAAAGAAAAATTTAAACCGTTACGACTGGAAAGAGTCAAAGGGATTAAAGGTGATCCTTGGAATCCTTGCGGTGCTTGTGATCGCATATGTGGCAGGAGCAGTTTTGTCTTCTCCAATTGTGAATGCGAAGAAGTATCAGGAACTTTTGACGGTGAAGAATGGAGAATTTACGAAAGATATCGAAGAATTATCTTTTGATCAGATTCCATTGCTGGATAAGGATTCAGCAGAGCTTCTCGGTGACAGGAAGATGGGAAGTATGGTAGATATGGTATCCCAGTTCGAGGTAGATGAACTGTATTCCCAGATCAACTATCAGGATCAGCCGGTGAGAGTTTCTCCTTTGAAATATGCCAGCGTGATCAAATGGTTTACGAACATGAGAGAAGGAATCCCGGCCTATATCAAGATTGATATGGCAACACAGAATACGGAACTCGTAAAACTGAGTGAAGGGATGAAGTACACGACAAGTGATCATTTTAACAGAAATATTTACCGTCATCTGAGATTTAACTATCCGACCTATATTTTTAATGATCTGAGTTTTGAAATTGATGAAGACGGGGTTCCGTACTGGATTTGCCCGGTGAAGAAGTACAATATCGGATTATTCGGTGGAACAACAATCGGAAGAGTTGTACTTTGCAATGCAATCACAGGAGAAACGAAGGATTATGCAGTTGAGGATGTCCCACAGTGGGTTGACAGAGTATATTCCGCAGATCTGTTAGTTGAGCTTTATAATTATCACGGAACATTGAAACATGGTTTCTTTAATAGTGTATTGGGGCAGAAAGACTGCTTGAATACAACTGACGGATACAATTATCTTGCAATCGATGACGATGTATGGGTATACACAGGTGTTACCTCGATTACCGGAGACCAATCGAATGTAGGGTTTGTTCTGATGAATCAGAGAACAATGGAGACAAAGTTCTATGAGATTGAAGGAGCAACAGAGAGTTCAGCGATGTCTTCCGCAGAAGGGCAGGTACAGAATCTGCACTATACGGCAACATTCCCACTGCTTTTAAATATTTCCGGTGAACCGACCTATTTCATTGCATTGAAGGATGATGCCGGTCTGGTGAAGAAGTATGCGATGGTAAATGTGCAGAAATATCAGATTGTTGCAATTGGAGATACGGTCAGTGAATGCGAGGAGTCTTACACTAATCTGATGTATAAGAACGGGATCAAGACAGAAGCTGAGGATACAAGATCCGTAGAGACACTGACAGCTAAGATCACAAAGATCGCCCAGGGCGTTATAGACGGTGATTCTCATTATTATATCATGCTTGAAGGTTCGGATGAGATCTTTGATGTATCTGTTGTAGATTTTATTGATATTATCCGGTTTAATGTCGGAGATGAAGTTACAGTTGAGTATAAGAAGGGGGAGCAGGTGGATACAGTTCTTTCCCTGAATGGAAAAGCGAGTGAACAGATCAGCACAAAAGCTGCGAAAGAAGAGCAGGCAGAAGATACGGCAGGGGATTCTGCACAGACAGAATAAGAGAAAGAAGCGAAAAAAAGAAGTACAACCGGAGAACGGAAGTACTTCTTTTTTGATTCCTGAAAACATTTAATTCAGACCCAGAAGGGCGAATCCTGTGTTACACTACGCTGTAAATGCTTACAGAACTGTGCATCCAAGTGTGTCAACATCTGCAATCGCAGCTTTATCTGCGCTGACGCTGAGGTAGAAGTCAATCTTGGCATCTTCGGAAATCTTATTTAATTTCTCGATGAATGTCGGAAGACTTTCTAATGTGATATTAGCCTGCTTTAAGATACTGTCAATGAAAACAGCCTCGATATCGTGATTGCCAGCAGCCATACCATAGAGGAAACCTACAAATTCTTCTAAGGTAAGGATGTCAGGATAATCAGCCATCTTGATGACACGGATATTGAAATCTACAGAATAAGTGTCTTTGCTGCTCCTTTTAATAAATACGACATTACCGGAAGAAGTCTTAACCTTCTCGTTTGCAAGATCGATCATCTGCTGTGTTTTTCCGCTGCCTCTTGGGCCTGTGATTAAATTTACCATGGCGAATCTCTCCTTTATGTAAGTGTGTATAATGTTTGAGATTTTCTCACCTCTCAAATATTTATAAATTCATTATACACTAAAGATATGTGAGTAACAACTAAAAAAGTGCTAAAATTTGAAAAAGTTTTATGCGGAATTACCATAAGAAATGAGCAGTAAGATGCCACCACGGTAATGAGAAAAGTTCTCAAAAACTGTATTGAAAATCATTTTCATTTATGTTAACATAATACTTGAATGAAAACTATTCTCAAAATAAAGCTAAGGAGAACGATATGCCGACGGAAGTATTATCCTACTATCTAAAAAATAAAGACCGGAAGGTGAGGCTTGGGTTTCAGGTTATATTACAGTGTGCGCCTTTTCTGAAAGGGCTTAAAGTATCTGGCCTGATTTCAATGGAAAATGAATCATATTCTGAATTGGAAGAAATGTTTTCCGGGATGGAGATCAATTTTTATAAATTATCCTGCTCAGAGGGGAAATGCCTTGTCCTTTTCTATCGCCCCAAAGAGCTGGAAGAATATATGAACCAGCCAAAACTCCGCGAACTGATCGGACAATACGGATATAAGGAAAGCAATATCGAGGAAATGCTGGCACATCTGTCAGAACGTATCTGTGAGTGTACTGCACAAGGAATTGGATTTCCACATGAGATTGGAGCTTTTCTCGGATATCCGACGGCAGATGTGCAGAGCTTTATTGAAAAAGAAGGCAGAGATTTTATTATGACAGGATACTGGAAAGTATATAGTAATCCTGAAAAAGCGAGAATGATTTTTCATGAATATGACCGTGCAAAGGTTTGTGCGGTGAATGAGTATCTGGATGGAAAAAACATCCGTGAAATTGCATTGAATCAAAGAAAGTGGAGGAATTTATAAAATGAGTATATCAGTTGTATATTGGAGTGGAACCGGTAATACACAGGCAATGGCAGAGGCGGTTGCCGAAGGAATCAAAGCGGCAGGTCAGGAAGCAGAACTTCTGGAAGTAGGAAATGCAGATGCAAAAACAGTGGCAGAAGAAGCTGCGTTTGCACTTGGATGCCCGGCAATGGGGGCAGAGGTGCTTGAAGAATCTGAGATGGAACCATTTGTAGAAGAACTGGAATCTTATGTATCAGGGAAGAAGATCCTTCTGTTCGGTTCTTATGGATGGGGAGACGGAGAATGGATGAGAGACTGGGCAGACCGCATGAAAAACGCTGGGGCACAGTTGATCTGTGAAGAAGGAATCATCGCAAATGAGGCTCCGGAGGATGACGTACTTGAAGAACTTAAGGCAGCAGGAAAAGAGCTGGCAGAATAATCTTATTGTTAATGTTTATTAATAAATATTAGTATTCTTAATTGAAAAAATGTTTGAAACGTATTGCATTTCTTATAACATAGTGCTATTCTTAATTTTATCGTGTTAAAGCACGAAAGAGAAAACTTGCTGTCATTTACATCTGACGTGAATGACAGCAATACTCAGGAGAGTCTCTTTAAAAAGAGCGCCGAAGGTGTAAGCGGTCATGGATGCAGTTACATGCCGCGAGTCTCTCAGGCAAAAGGATGGAGGAATAAAGAAATGTTTGCACAAATCGACAAAATCATCACTGCAATCGACAATGCTGTGTGGGGGCTTCCGTTGATCTGCCTCATCATGGCAACAGGTATCTTTCTAACAGCCAGACTTGGTCTTGTACAGATCAGGCATCTTGGCAAAGCTTTCAAATTCATGTTTAAAGATGAAGAAGACGGTAGCGGAGAAGTGACCAGCTTTGGGGCACTTTGTACAGCTCTGTCAGCAACTATCGGAACCGGTAATATCACAGGTGTTGCAACAGCAATCGCACTTGGTGGTCCGGGAGCGTTGTTCTGGATGGTTATCGCGGCATTCTTTGGAATGGCGACAAAATACGCAGAAGGTCTTCTGGCAATCAAATATCGTACAATCGACGAAGACGGGCATGTACTTGGCGGACCATTCTATTATATTGAAAATGGAATGGGTAAGAAGTGGACATGGCTTGCGAAGATTTTCGCATTCTTCGGAGCCGGAGTTGGTCTCTTCGGAATCGGTACATTTACACAGGTAAACAGTATTGCATCAGCGGTTAAGAATTTCTTCGACCCGGATATGGCACATACAGTTTCCCTGTTTGGAGGAAATTATTCTTGGGCAACTGTAGTTGCAGGAGTAATTCTGACATTATGCGTAGGTCTTGTAGTTCTTGGAGGAATCCAGAGAATTGCTAAAGTATCAGAAGTTATCGTACCATTTATGGCAGTTCTTTATGTAGGACTTGCAGTAATCATCATTATTACAAATATCACAGCTGTTCCGGCAGCACTGGCTTCTATCGTGAAATCTGCATTTACAGGAAGTGCACTTGCAGGAGGAGCGGTTGGATCCGTGTTCGTAGCAATGCAGAAAGGTGTTGCAAGAGGAATCTTCTCAAACGAGTCCGGACTTGGTAGTGCACCGATCGCAGCAGCAGCAGCAAGAACAAAAGAACCGGTCCGTCAGGGACTTGTGTCTATGACAGGAACATTTATTGATACAATCGTAATCTGTACAATGACAGGACTTTCTATCGTGATCGCCGGTTCCTGGCTGAACCCGGAACTTGAAGGTGTGGCAATCACAATGGATGCTTTTCAGAAAGGACTTCCATTCCCATCGTTCGTAGCGACATTCTCCCTGATGCTGTGTCTTGTATTCTTTGCATTCACAACAATTCTCGGATGGAACTATTACGGCGAGAGATGCGTGGAATACCTGTTTAACAGAAATAAAGGAGTTGTAATGGGATATCGTATCCTGTATATCCTTGCAGTATTCATTGGACCTTATATGACAGTAAAAGCAGTATGGAATATCGCAGATATCTTCAATGCACTGATGGCATTCCCGAACCTGATCGCACTTCTTGCATTGAACGGAGTGATCGTCAAAGAGACAAGAGATTTCCATGCAAAACATAACGGATCTTATTAGAAAAAGAATTGACCGAATTATCTGTGAATTCGAAAAATAAATAGAATTATTACCTGAAATAAAACGAAAGAAAAGGCAGCCAAAGTCCTTGAATAAGGACTGTTTGGCTGCCTTTTCCGCAGGTGTGAAAGGAGAATGAGTAGACAGATAATTCATAGACAGTTTTGATTTTGTATAACAGATGGAGTAAAGATTATCAGTTAAATGAAAAACTCGAAAAATGTAGCAGATGTTCTGAAAATACATGATACTGTGTTTTGGGGATTGCATTATACTATATTTTGTATTAGAATAAGTATCAGACAGCACGATAGAAACGGATAAAACACAAGATATCGTGCAAGAATAAGAAAAAGTGAGGAGACTGATCAATGAAGATTATCAAGCGAAATGGGTCGGAAGAGACATTTGATATACAGAAAATCGTGGTTGCTGTGACGAAAGCGGATAAGGATAATGGGGAGCGTACGCTGACAGACAGCCAGATTGAAGATATCGCAGAATATGTGGAATTCAAGTGTAACAAGTTGAATCGTGCAGTATCCGTAGAAGAGATCCAGGATATGGTAGAAAATCAGATTATGGCTACCGGAGCTTTTGAACTTGCACGTAAGTATGTAAGATATCGTTATAAGAGATCCCTCGTACGTAAGGCGAATACAACAGACAATCGTATTCTGTCACTGATTGAGTACAACAACGAGGATGTAAAGCAGGAGAACTCGAACAAGAACCCGGCAGTCAACAGCGTACAGAGAGATTATATGGCAGGAGAGGTCAGCCGTGACCTGACAACAAGAATGCTTCTCCCACATGATATTGTGGAGGCAGACAGAGAAGGAATCATCCACTTCCATGATTCTGACTATTATGCACAGCATATGCACAACTGTGATCTTGTGAATCTGGAGGATATGCTTCAGAACGGAACCGTGATCAGCGGTACAATGATTGAAAAGCCACACAGCTTCTCTACAGCATGTAATATCGCAACTCAGATCATTGCCCAGGTTGCAAGTAACCAGTATGGCGGACAGAGTATCTCACTTGCTCATCTGGCACCGTTTGTAGATGTTTCCAGAGAGAAGATCCGCAAGGAAGTGATCAGCGAACAGGAACTGGTCGGAATGGAATATCCGGAAGATGTGCTCAATGAGATCGTAGAGAGAAGACTGAAGAAAGAAATCACAAAGGGTGTCCAGACAATCGAATATCAGGTGATCACACTGATGACAACTAACGGACAGGCACCGTTCCTTACAGTTTTCATGTATTTGAACGAGGCAAAGAACGAGAGAGAGAAGAAAGACCTGGCGATGATTATCGAAGAGACACTTCGTCAGCGTTATCAGGGAGTTAAGAATGAAGCCGGAGTATGGGTGACACCGGCATTCCCGAAACTGATCTATGTTCTGGAAGAAGATAATATCGAAGAAGGAAGCGAATATTATTATCTGACAGAACTTGCAGCAAAGTGTACTGCAAAGCGTCTTGTTCCGGATTACATTTCCGAGAAAAAGATGAAAGAGCTTAAAGAAGGAAATTGTTTCCCGGTTATGGGATGCAGAAGCTGCTTAAGCCCATGGAAAGACGAGAACGGAAACTACAAGTTCTACGGACGTTTCAATCAGGGAGTTGTTACGATTAACCTTGTTGATGTTGCACTTTCTTCCGGTGGAGATATGGATAAGTTCTGGAAGATCTTTGATGACAGACTGGAACTTTGCTATCGCGCATTGATGTGCAGACACAACCGTCTGAAAGGAACACTGTCTGATGCAGCACCGATCCTGTGGCAGTTCGGAGCACTTGCCCGCCTGAAGAAGGGAGAACCGATTGATAAACTTCTCTATGGAGGATATTCAACGATTTCTCTTGGATATGCAGGACTTTACGAGTGTGTGAAATATATGACAGGAAAATCCCATACAGATCCGGATGCTACACCATTTGCACTGGATGTTATGAAGCACATGAACGATGCATGTAACCAGTGGAAAGAGGAGACGAACGTTGCTTTCAGTATCTATGGTTCACCGATTGAAAGTACAACCTATAAGTTCGCAAAATGTCTACAGAAGAGATTTGGCATTGTTCCTGGAATTACAGATAAGAGTTATATTACAAACAGCTATCATGTATTTGTCAGAGAAGAGATTGATGCTTTCTCAAAACTGAAGTTTGAATCTCAGTTCCAGGCACTTTCTTCCGGTGGAGCCATCAGCTATGTAGAAGTTCCGGACATGAAAGACAACATTGCAGCTGTACTCCAGGTCATCCGTTTCATTTATGACAACATTATGTATGCGGAACTCAATACAAAGAGTGATTACTGTCAGGAATGTGGATATGACGGAGAGATCCAGATCATAACAGATGAGGAAGGAAAGCTCGTATGGGAGTGTCCGCATTGCGGAAACCGCAACCAGGATACACTGAATGTTGCAAGACGTACCTGCGGATATATCGGAACGCAGTTCTGGAATCAGGGAAGAACGCAGGAGATCAAGGAGAGAGTTCTGCATCTGTAGAATTGATCTCCGACTGGGGAAAAGAGAGTGAAGTCCATGAATTATACAATAAAAGATCTGCTTGATTCGAATCAGTTTCCGGGGATGAAATTGCTCAGTAGTGCTTCTGGGGGGGCAATAAGGAGATAAGCGGAATCCAGATTATCGAGATATCGGATATGGAAAGATATTTGTCCGGCGGAGAAATTCTCATGACAAGCCTGAAAGCATATGAAGGCGTCAGTGAGAGCGAATTTCAGAAACACATGGAAGCATTTGTGAAATTACAGATCAGTGGGTTTATTGTAAAGAGAAATCAACAGACAGAGTCACAAAAAAGATTATTTGATCTTCTGATGCAGTATTCAGAAGAATATCATCTGCCGGTTATAGAAATACCGGCAGATATGTATTATTGGGGAATTATTAAATATGTATTGATGCAGATATTCGATCTGAAGATCGCAAAGCTGTCCTATTTTAAAACAACACATGATAATCTGAGTGTACTTCTGTTAAATGAATTAGACATCTTGAAAAATATTGATAACATTCTTCAGCAGATAGACAGAATGGTTGGAAATCCGTTGTCCTTATATGATGAAAACAGGAATTGCATTGCTTCTACGGATCCGGCGTTGACAGGATTTGAACTCACTAAAGAAGTGGAAGAATACAGACCCGATGTCACGGTTGCAAAATATCCCTATCTGCGTCAGACGAGAGTGTATACAGAATACATCAAGAAATTTAATGTTTATACACAGATGGGATTCTATCTGGTTATCACGGAAAAAAATGAAGCATTAACCACATTAGACTTTATCAGTCTGGAAAATGCAATTGTTGTTTTACAATATCTTTTGATGCGGAGGGCAGCGGAAGAGAACATTGCGAAGAAATACCATAAAGATCTTGGCTACCGCATGTTAAATGGTTCTCTTACCAACACCGAACTTAGAGAAGTGGCAGATATCCTGGGCTTTAAGAAAACAGATGAGTTCCGGGTCATTACCTGTTGTCTGGTACCGCCAGACAACACAGCAAAATTCACTCCACTTCAATTGGAAACAACAGAGTTTGTAAAACAGGAACTTTTGCAGCTGTTACCAAAAAGCTATATTTATTGTAATACGAATCAGATTATTTATATTCATAAAGAACAGGACGAAGAAAACGAATACGATTTCAGGAAGAACCTGGAGAATATTCAACAGAGCATACAAAATCAACTGATTCAAAAAGAAATAGAGATCAATTTCGTGATTGGTATTGGAAAGCGCGTAAAAGGATACTCACAACTGAAAGAATCGTTTGAAGATTCCCAGACAGCGATCGAATATATAGATATGATTCGAACCGTGATTGGAGATAAAGACAGATCCGTCGTGGATTCTTCAAAACTTGGCTTTTTCCGTATGCTTGCAAAACCAGAGAACAAAGAACAGTTGTGGTCCTGTATACCGGAATCCTTGTATAAACTATATGATTATGATACTCAGAAAAAAGGAGATTTGGTTGATACATTAGAATGCTTTCTGAACAATAATCAAAGTCAGAAGAAAACTTCAAAAGAGATGTTCGTCCACTATAGAACAATTATGTATCGCTTGCGTAAGATTGTAGAGATAACAGGGATAGACTTTAGCAATCCGGCAGAAATGCTGATCGTCCGTAACGGATTGATGCTGATGCGGATCGTTGAAAAGATGTAGTGAAAAATCAGATAAAGTTCATAAGAGATTAAAATAATGAGCTGTCGCTTCGTGCGATAGCTCATTATTTTTTGGCACACTTTAGACAAAAAGAGAGGGCTAAAATATAATCATTTGGCGCATTACACAAAAAATATTAAAAATATATAATTAACAGGTAGAAATGATTAAAAAAATAAACGTATTGTTGCAATTATAGGATATTATAGACAAATCGACTCGGATGGAGGAACTCACTGTTGGAAGAAAGTACCAAAGACAAAAAGAAAAAAGTGGGAAAATACAGGTTTTTATTTCGCTTTATACGGAAAACGGTTGTACTGATTTTGATTATCGTGTGCCTGTTGACATTTGTATTCCAGATTTTCCGAATGACGGGAAACAGCATGTATCCATATGTGAAAGACGGAGACTTCTGTATCTTCTACCGGTTAGACAAGATCTATCTGAATGATGTTGTCCTCTATGAGGATGAAAAGGGGAAAGAGCGGGTAGGACGCATTGTTGCATCCGGAGGTCAAAGTGTTACATTTGCAGAAGAAGGCGGATATCTGGTCAATGATTATCAGCCGATTGAAGAAAATCCATATGAGACTTATAAAGCGGAAAAGGGAAAAGTGAACTATCCTCTGTTGCTAAAAGAAGATGAATACTTTATTTTAAATGATTTCCGGCAGATCACAACTGACAGCCGGGAGCTCGGTGGAATTAAAAAGAGTCAGATTAAAGGAAAGCTCTTATTCCTTATAAGACGAAGGAATTTTTAAAATTGGGGAAAAATCACATGAGCAAATTGAAAAAAGTTATCCATATCTTAAGTGAGATAGAAGATGCGTTCGTTTTTCTGATCTGTGTTCTGCTGTTTCTGATCGGTTTATATGCACTGATTGACAGTTACCTTGTCTATCAACATGCAAATGATACGAGTCTGTTGAAACATAAACCGGGCTATGAAGCGGAAGAAGTTGACAGAGAAATTGTAGGAAATATGGTAGCGTGGATATCTCTGGAAGGTACGAACATTGATTATCCTGTCATGCAGGGCATTAATAATGAAGAATATCTGAATAAAGATCCATACGGTGACTACTCCCTGTCAGGATCCATCTTCCTGGACTTTCGGAATCAGCCGGATTTTACAGATTCCTATTCTTTGATCTACGGTCATCACATGGAAGGAAACCATATGTTTGGCTCATTGCATTCGTATTTGAAAGAAAAATTTTTCAACAAGCATACGAAGGGAGAACTGATCGTTGGGGATACGACCTATGATCTTAATATCTTTGCTGCTATGAATACAGAAGCGACAGATGATCTGATCTTCTCGCCGACAACATATAAGCTACAAGACATCATCGATCATATAAGAAAGACATCAGAAAATTACAGAAAAGATGTAGAGGAACATCTGACAGAAGATGCCAGGATCGTAGCGCTGTCTACCTGTAAATATCCGGATTCGGTTTACCGAGTTGTGGTATTCGCAGAACTGACAAATCCACATCCGACAAAAACACATGATAATTAGCAAGAATTCTACTTGCTTAATTATACGAAACAAAGAAGAAAAGGAGAAAAGACTATGAAAAAAAGAACTATTGCAAAAACGGGGGCAACGATGTTAACAATGGCAATGCTGTTGAACGGAACAACAGTATTTGCAGCAGGAACAAACTATGGTGTAACAATTGAAGGAACAAAAACAACTACTTTTGACAAATTCCTTGTAATGGACAATCAGGCAAACGTACCGAATGCAACATTCACATATGCAGTAACAGCAGGTAATGCAAAAGCTTATGATGTTGATGGAAAGAAGTTCCAGGTTCTCGCTGGTGTTGATGCAGATAAGATCACTATGGCAGGGGTTGGAACGAATACAGCAAATACAATTGCATATACTCCAGCAGATACAACTGCTAATGATGAGAATACAATGGTGAAAAATTATGATAAGACAACAGAAAAATATGCACTGAAGACAGCTACACTTAATTTCTCAAAGGTTCAGTTTACAGAGCCAGGCGTTTATCGTTATATCATCACAGAGTCCGGCACTAACCAGGCTATTACAAATGATGCTGACCTGACTCGAGTTCTTGATGTATATGTAAATGATGCTTCTACAGAAACAGAAAAGAAACTGACAATCGCAGGATATGTATTGCATTCCAATGAAAACGATGAGCCAGACGTAGCAGCAGGCGAGAATGCAGGTTCCACAGGTACTTATGTAGCAACAAAATCCCAGGGATTCACAAATGAGTACGATACATCCGATTTGACATTCAAGAAAGAAGTTGCAGGTAACCAGGCTTCTCATGATAAATATTTCAAGTTTACTGTTAAGATTACAGACGCAGTTAAAGGTACAGTATATACGGTAGATGTTACAGGTGCGGACGATCAATCTAAAACAAATGCCGCTACAATTGCAGAAAATGCAGGAAAAGAAAATGTTAAAACTATGACAGTAGGAGCTGATGGAACAATTAGTCAGGATTTCTATCTGCAGCATGGACAGGAAATTAAAATACAGGGAATTGCAAAAGATACTAAATATGATGTAACGGAAGAAAAAGAAGATTACAAATCTGAAGCAAAGGCTGTAACAGGATATACGGATGATGTTAGCGGAAAAATTGTAAGTACAGATCTCAAGACTTCTTACAAGAACACCCGTGACGGTGTCATCCCAACAGGTGTCATCATGACAGTAGCCCCATTCGCAGCCGTAACATTACTTGGCGCAGCCGGAATGGTAACAATCAAGATGAGAAAGAAAGAGGATGACGAAGAGTAATCCGATAAGGAAGGTAGATAGTATGCAGGGAAGAAACCCTATACGAGAAAGGAGTTATGTACGAATGCATGATAAGAAAAAGAATGTCATAGCGATTACAATACTGATCATGACACTGCTAAGTGCTGCGGTATGCAACTCCATAAGTGTGGAGGCAGCAGAGCATACAGAAAAGTCGGTAACAGTCAGCATTCCGGTTTCTTGTGAAAAAGTTGATTCGGAAGAAACTTTCCAATACCAGATAAAGGGAGCTCCGTCTGAATTCGAAGAGATAATACAGACGGAGCTGGGACTGAAAAGCGGAGAAAAAGGATATTTCCAGATAAGTTATTCCTATCCGGGAACCTATTACTACACCGTCAGCCAGATTGCCGGGGCGGATAAGAAGACCACGTATGACAGCACAGAATATCAGGTGGATGTCTGTGTGATAGAAAACGAGGAAGGCAAATTATTCGCCCAGCCAATCCTTTATCTGCAAGGGTCGGATGAGAAGAAAGCAGAACTTGTATTCAAAAATACAAGGGAAGCAGAAAAACCGTCTCAGAACAACCCGGATACAGCGAAGGGAAAAACCGAGACCAGACAGACGGGGCAAACCAAACAAAAAGTAAAAACAGGAGATGCGACAGATCTGTTACAGTGGAGTGTAATCCTGGATGCGTCAGGAATACTTCTGATACTTGCATTTTGGAAGAAATACAGAAGCAGAGGGGAGGAAAAAGAGCATGAATAACAACCAGAATCCATCAGATAAAAGAAAATGGTATCGAAGGATTTTAAGCGTTTGTCTGATCATAGCTATGGTCAACAGCTCTATCCTGCCACATTTTGAACACATCGGTCAGGTTCAGGCGGAAGAAATAGATCCGGAAGAAGTAGATGCAGTAGATGCAGTGCCAGAGGATGAAACGCCGGAAAATGACAACTTACAGGAACAGTCTGAAGTGCAACCACAGGAAGCACAGGAGAGCCAGAAGCCACAGGAAACTACAGCAGATCAGGAACAGGTACAGCCGGCCAATGTTCTGCAGGCAGATAATACAGCACAGCGAGAAGAACAGAAAGAGAAACAAAAGGTAGATGCACAGCAAAAGATCAGTCCGGAACTGTCTGTGACACTGACAGCGCAGACAGACTTTCCGGAAAATGCTGTTGGAAAGATCAATGTCTTAGAGGGAGAAGGTCTTGACAATCTAAAGAAGTCCTTAAACCTTTATCTTGAGAAAGACAAACAAGAACTATTGGAAGTGAACCTTCCAATGGAAATCGGCTTTGTAAATGAAGCCGGAGAAGAACAGGAAAAGAAAGAACAAGTAACAGTAACAGTGACACCGGGTGAGGAAGAACTTTACCAGCAGGTGAAAGCACTGGATCAGGAGAAAAAGTTACTTCTTTATCATCAGAAAAAAACAGAAGAAGGAAATGAATGGGAGAAATTGGACTACCAGTTCTATGATAAGACAGAGGATGCTCCTGCGTACATTGAGTTCAAAACAGAGAGCATGAGTCCATTCCTGTTTGTAGAGACAACAGAGAAAAAGGAAGAGGAGAAAAAAGAGGAGAAAATAGAGGCGCCAAAACCTCAGAAAACTCCTTCTGATACAGCAGCAGAAGGAACCGCTTCCGAGGTTTCGGAAGATAAGGTAAATGTGAATAATTTTAACGTCGCTTTTTCAGATGGAGCTACGAAGAATTCATCCGGTCAATGGGTATGGAATCCGACAGAATCGGCATCAGGACATCTGTTTGTCTATAATCTGTCTTATTCTGTCTCAGGAATTGTTTCAGATGAGCCGGGAGCATTGAGATTCGAACTTCCGCTGCACATCTTAAAAGACAGGGATGGAAACTGGGCAGATACATTCGAATGTCCGTATATCTTAAAGTCAGAAGTGCAGGAAGGGGATGACATAGACTTTGTCTATGAGATTGATGAAGAAAATAATAAAGTAATCATTTCTAATTATAAAAAAATCACTACAAATGCAGGTGCAGGTTATATCGAAGTTGGATATAGTACGACAAAATCCACATTGGATTATAAGGATATGGAACCATCTGAGAACATGACCGCTTCGATTCGGGTAAAGGGAACAAATGGCACCACTGCTGAGAAATCAGCGACATGTGATCCGGTACATATAGATACCCATGCTACGATTGCATACACAAAAAAAATGCCAAATCCTTCTTATTATCAGGAATGGCAAAGCGGATGGGGAGACGAACCGGAAAATGCGGATCAATATTATTATCTTGTGTGGGAAATTCGAAGTTCTGTCAACGAGGTTACGTCCCTTTATACATTTCAGTTAGACGATACGTTCACGGATCTGTCAGGAGATGTGGTGGGGTATAAATTCTCAGGGCAAAGTACCTTTACAGAGAAGAATACCTCAGAAAATAACCGCTGGGATGGGATCCGTTATGATTACGTACTGACCCGTTATAGCAAAACACAGGCAGATAAGAAATTGGAAACGGATAAAAATTATACGCTCTCCAATAAGATCAAAGCAACCGTGACAGCAACAGACGGAAAGGATGCGAAAACTACAGCGAATGCCTCTCAGACATGGTCGTATAAGATCAAGAAGAAGGATCCGTTTTACAAGATTCCAATTGCGGGACTGTACTTAGAAAAATACGGCATCTATGGTCAGAACTCAGAAGTATATTCTTCACAGGATATCTCAGATTATACACTGGATGAACTTGTCAGAGAAACGAAAGAATCCATAGATCCATTAAAATTTAGTATGTCTATGAGAGGATATCCGTATCCATACACGCTGGAGGAAGGAAAAGAACCAGGAACAGAAGCAGATGCACTGGCAGGTCATTATGGTAAGAAGAAGGTGTCTTATAAACTTGTTGATGATACCTTATCTCTAGAAGGAACATCACTCAACGACAAGGATTATGATATCCTTGGAATCCAGTGGAGTGCAAGGATGCGTACTGCTACCTATAACGAAGACAAGAAAAGTTTTACAGAAACAGCGATTCCTGACTACAAAGAGGAAGACAAGGTAACGATTGAAGTTCGTACCGACGCAAAAGGTGAGACTGATGCATGGAAAACAGCAGCGGTCTACAGTATGATGACAGGCAGCTATGACTCTACAGAGAGTACGTTGGTAACGGATAGTTCCGGCGGAAATCTGACATTCGCAGCAGGAGTCAAAGGAGTACGGTTATCTTGTAAGAATGCTTACTACTATACCACTCTGAATATGGATTTGTCTGTATCCTTAAAAGGAACAGCGAATGTCCTTGGAATCATCGGCGACAAGACGAAGGTCGAGCTGAACAATCAGGCAGAAAGTACGATGCAGCAGGGAGAGAGAATCATCTTTCAGAGAACACAGAGTGGCTCAGACTACATCCAGAAAGTGATACCGACCTCCGAGATGCGAAAGGATGTCACGCAGACAAAAAATGATAAGCGAAAGAAACGGTATCTTATAAACTGGCGTCTTAAGGCGCAGGAGTGTTATACAGATAACGAAGGGTTACATTATTTACGTCAGGATGCCGGTACCTTCTATGATTTGCTTCCGGCAGGAGCAGCACTGATACAAAACTCTGTTGAAGTGCAGGCTTCCGGGTCAAAATTAAATGACGGAAATTATAACATTACATTAAAAGAAAATTATAAGGACACAGGACGTACGTTGGTGACGATACAGATCAAAGAGCCAGCTACAACAGGGTATCAGGTTTCTTATCAGACTTCACATGATTATGATGCGATCCAGGATCATGGCAAAAATCTGTTAAATTCAGCAGCCTATGAGACTGGGAATGCGAAAATCGCGAGTGGATCGCCGGATGATGGAGGTTCGATCACAGAGAAGAATCTGATGGCAGGACTGGACGCAGGTTCAAGTGGAAATAAATTCCTCTATGCAGAGGCCAGACATGATATCCATGTTCTGATGGCAGGAAACAATGGCCTGAAAAAGCAAGTAAAGAATGAAAAAGAAGACGAGTATCGGAATGAATCTTATGTGAACCAGGGTGGAAACTATTCCTACAGAATCCGTGTGGCGAACAATAAAGTGACCCGTTGTAAAAATCTTATCTTCTATGATTCGCTGGAAAGTTATTACAATTCACCTAATCAGACAGAAGAAGTAAAGAAATCCGACTGGAAAGGAACACTTACAGGAATCGATGTCTCTACATTAAGAGAGAATGGAATCCAGCCGGTTGTATACCTGTCAACCGTGGATCGGATGAATCTCAATCAACATCATGATCTGACAGAAAAACAGGAAGATGGAACACCGGTATGGATCGAATATAATGAATTCTTAAAGAAGCATGAGCTTGAGAATGCACATGCTGTCGCAGTTGATGCAAGCAAGAAGACAGACGGATCAGAATTCATTCTGGAAGGGCAGAAGTCCCTTTCCTTTACCCTTTATATGAAAGCACCAGAGTCAGACAGCACGGACAAAGCAGATCCAGTGGCTTACAATAATATCTATATGCAGCAGGACTTTCTCCATGGAGAAGGTGTGGATTCAGAGGGAACAACACAGTTCTTGCATCAGGATTATACTTCGCTGCATTACCGTGTGGCCGGAGATATTAGGCTGAAAAAGGTGGATGAGACAGATGATACAATCCCTGCATCCGGAGCGACTTATCTGCTTCGAGGAACGTCTGATTACGGAACGACCTATGAGACTACAAAGGTATCTGACCGAAAGGGAGAATTCAGCTTTACAGAGATTGAGAAAGGAACCTACGAACTCTTAGAGACAGCTTGTACGAATGACTGGCTGTTAAACACAACTGTTTACACTGTGAAGATTGACGGAAACGGAACTGTAACAATGCAAGGGCAGAGCAGGGATGCAAACGGACAGTTCCTTGTAAAGGATGCACCTCGTATTCATGGTGACATACACTTTAAGAAAATAGACAGCATTACTGAAAATCCAATCAATGATGTGGAATTCCTTCTGACCGGAACTTCTGATTATGGAAACGATGTATTCCAGCAGGCGGCATCCGAAGGAAAAGATGCAGGAAAGAATGATGCCGGTGAGGTGACATTTAACAATGTGGAACTTGGAACATACAAGCTTTCCGAGACAAAGGCGAAAGATGGTTATATCTTAAGCCGGACAGAATGGACGGTTCAGGTGAATGAAAGCGGTATGGTAATCCTTCGTAATCCGGATGGAAGCGAAGTGGAAAAAAATAGTGAAAGTACTTATCTAATCAAAAACGAGCCACTTCACAGTATCCGCTTTATCAAGACGAGTACCTATGGAACAAATATCACTCTTACAGGTGCAGAATTCTCGTTGACTGGAATCTCCGATTATGGCACGAATACAGACAAAACAGGAGCATCTGGAAGTGATGGAATCGTAACGATCAAAGGGCTGGAGCCGGGAACTTACCAGCTGAAAGAGACAAAAGCACCGGAGAATTATGAATTAAATACAACGATTTATACTGTTGTTGTAAAGAGCAATGGGGACTTTACGATCGATGGGCTTCAAAAGATAAAGATGGGATCGGCAGAAATCTATGATTTCAAAAACATTCCGACAGGTGGAGTGGTAAAGCTTACAAAGATCTGGAAAGACAGTAAGACCAATACGGATAGAAGTATTCCGGATATGACAATTTCCACGAAGAAGCCTTTGAAAGATCTCAGAGGATATACGATTACCTTTGATGCAAATGGAGGAACCTTTGCAGGTGGTGCGACTACAAATGAGATGGTATATTCGACAGATGGAACTAAAGTAGACGGAACATATTACAAGCCGACAAATGGAGATAGTAGTTTCTTTGGATGGTATACGAAAGACAAAGATGGAACAGAATATGTGGTGGATGAGTCAGGAAAACCTGTTACAAACTTAACAGAGGATATCACCGTTTATGCTCATTATAAGCCACCGATGAAATATGCAGTAGCAATCTATGGAATCTGTGTGGATGATGTATATGATGAAGCAACTGGTAATATCTCAAAAGGAGGATTAACCTTTGGACCGGCACTGGGAGAAAATTATATACAGAGCTTTAAGCGCCATGTTCCAAGCGAAACAACAGCGTCAGGAAATACACATCGTTGTGTACATGATGATGACTGGAATACAATCATCGAATGGAATACGAAAGACCCATATGTATATGAACAGTGTATTAAAGAAGGTTGTACCCACAGCGTAGTACTTAGTAAAAATACAACAACAACAATCCTAAGTGAACAATTCGATTCTATCAAGGAAACCGGAGATGGACCGAGTGCTTTGTACTATGAACTTGCAACAAAGAATGGATACTGTAAAGAAAACCTGAGATGGCATCCGAATGGTGGAAGATATGGAACCAATATCGGAGGTTGGGGGGCAACAAGAATTCGTGCAATGCTAAACGGCGCAGACGAGTTGACAGATATAAGAGAGGATAACTACAGTAGTGAAGCATCAAGTGATGTGAATAAATCTGCAAGTGTTTATACAGCAGACAACTGTCTGTTTGCAACCTTCCCGCAAGAACTGAAGGATGCAATCGGAAAGCGTAAAGTGAAGTATGATTCCGTAAATAATCAGAAGAATGAAGATAATCTAAAAACAACAAATGATAAACTGTGGTTATTTAGTTCAAATGAAGTGGCGGATATGATAAGCTATAGTGTTTATAACCATCCGTTAGAAGGCAGTGTATATAAGAAGTTTAAATATACATTCGAAGGCGTTGAATATGCAAGAAGACCATGCATTGTAAAGTCAATCACTGGAAACGCAATCGGTGGTTTTTTTGGGGCGTGGCTGCGCTCGTCGTATGGAGGTCTTAATCAATACGTGCTGATGCTAGGTGATGCGGGCCCCGTCGGCTCTAGTAATGCGTACTACACCTATGGTGTTTCAGTCGGCTTCACGCTTGAGCGATGACACGAGTCATCAAAAAGTGTGGCACGATATGGGGAGAAGCAATTTACCAGGGATGCGGGGCATAGTCCCCGTATCCCGACGAGAAGGAAGAAAAGAGGGACCGCCCGTAAGGGCGGCGAAAAATATGGCGAAAAAATATCAAAGACAGACATCAACAGGAAGAGAATATGTGGATGAGGCAAGAGAAAGAAGTTGATAGAAATTGAAAAAAAGAGACAAACCATTCCGATTATCAAAAAAGATACTGGAATGTTTCGCAGTGATCCTGCTTTTTGGGATGACCACATTTGCAGCATCCGGTGGAATACCCGGTACTACGACGACGTATTCAACAGAAGGGAGTACTTCGGCAGAGGATGCGACATATAGTACAACAGGAGGCGAATGGGTTCAGGTAGATGAGAATACCTGGACGATGGATACGAATGGCGATGGGGAAATAGATGTGACTCTGGTGAAAAAGGGGGATCAGTGGGAATATCTGTTCCAGACAGAAGATCCGGATGCAACGTATTATGGTTGGGAGGAGAGCGTTCCGGACGGATACAAGGTGGTTGGAAAGGGCGAACGAAAGGATCCTGCAACCAATAAAAAGGTAACATCAAAATACTCTCATACACCGAATATCAGTGACGATGGAGTTCAGAGTGGTAATTACGCAAATAATTCGAAATTAAATGATGTTATCACGATACCAGGGGCAACGAAACTGCATGTTGAGTTAACTTACGGAGGGGAAAGTGCCAATTATGATTGGGTTTGTATGTGGAAAGGAAATCATCCGGACTATACAGCATATAATTATAGCACGGCTGTCAGTATTAACGGCACAAAGAAATTCGGTGGAGGTAATGGAACGACAGTAGAATGTGATATTGCAGGAGATACCGTTACCTTTGGATTCCGATCAGATAATAGTGGGTGCGGAAATGGTTATGGATATTATGCAGTAGTAACAGGTGATGTTACGTCAGAATTTTCCATCACCAACGAAGAGGAAAACGTTACAGAGCCAGAATATGGTTCACTAAAGCTTTCGAAAGTCGTTGCCGGTGAGGGCGCTGATCCATTACAGAATTTCCTCTTTGAGATCAATCTGACATCTACGGATACTGCACTTAGTGATAAGTTAAATGGAAATATCACATTCGGTGATGTGAATTTCAAAGATGGAAAGGCAACCGTTTACTTGAAGGATAAAGATGTTGTTGAACTAAGGAATATCCCGGCTGGTGTTACATGGGAGATCAAAGAAAAAGCGACAGAGGGATATAAGACAGAAGTGGCTGTAGGAAATGTTTCTGCGACAGAGGCCAATATTTCGACAGGAGAGATTCAAAAAGATGTAACAACAGAAGTTGCATATACGAACACAAAGATCAGTTCCACCCCAGGTGGAGGAGAGACACCGGAAGACCCGCCAGGTTCTTTCAGGGTAAAGAAAGTGGTTGAAAATGGAAGTGATGCGGATGAATTCTATTTTTCAGCTGCACTTACCGGCCTGAAGGCACAGAAGGTGTATACTGTAAAAATTGCAAAGGCAGATAATACTCCGAAGGAAGATTTATCAATAACTTCAAATGCTGCCGGAACAGCTTATGTACAATTCCAGTTAAAGAATGGAGAAACCGCTGAATTTGTTAATCTTCCAATCGGAAGCAACTATCAGATCAAGGAAGATGCGAATGATTATACAGCATCCTACGAGATTACAGATGAAGAGAAACCAGACAATCTCCAAGCGGTCATGAGCCAGAATGGAAATTATGAATCAAAGAAGGAGTTGTCCACACAGAAAGAGACTTTGGATGCAGGTGAAAAAGCACTGATTACATTTACTAACAGTAAACCGGCACCGAAAGCGGATACGGTAGATATCGAAGTGGAAAAAAGCTGGAATGATGGGGCAGATTCTACAAAACGTCCGTCAGAAATCACAGTCCGCCTGTATCAGAGTACATCAGACAAAGAAGAGGGCGATATGATCGCCACCGCAAAACTAGACGAGTCGGGTGGATGGAAGACGACTTTTAAAGACATGGATAGATGTCCGATAAACAGTAAAACTCCATATATTTATACAGTCAAAGAAGATCCGGTGGCTGGATATGAATCTGTAGTTACAAAGGATGAAACAACAGATAAGTATACAATCACCAATACATTATCTACAGTAGCAACCGGAGATTTACGGTTATCCAAGACAGTCGATGGAACAGGGGCGGATAAAGAGAAAGAATTCCGTTTTGAACTTACCATGAAGACGAAAGATGGAAATGCACTTCAGGGAAGTTTCCCGTTGGATAGCGGAAAAGGGAAAGGAACGAAGACCGGAACCATTTATTTTGATGAAAACGGAAAAGGAACTATTTCCTTAAAGGATAGCGAATCTGCTTATATCACCGGACTTCCGGAGGGAACTACATATGATGTGAAAGAAACGGCATATGTAGACTGGACGCCTTCTTTATTAGATGGCACTGCTTGGAGCGGAACGATTCAGAAGGGTATAACGTCAGAAATCAAAGTGAAGAATACCTATGAAGAAAAACGCCAGTTGACAGTCAAGAAGACAGTAGAAGGAAGCATGGGAAGCAAGACAAAACAATTCCAATTCCAACTTAAGTTGACAGCTCCGGAAGGACAAGTCTTGCCGACAGAATTGGAGTATACAAAAGGTGACGAGAATGGTACGATAAAATCTAATGGAGATGTATATGCATTCACATTGGCACATGAGGAGACTATAGCCATCAAAGGAATTCCTTCCCAAAGTACTTACACAGTTACCGAGGTGGATGGTGAATCGAATGGGTATACAGTAACTCAGAAGAATGCTACAGGAACAATAAAAGCCGATACAGACGTTTCATTTGTAAATACAAAGAACGGATCAGTACCGACACTTGCAGATATGAACACAAAGATTCCGTTCGTGCTTGTGATTATTGCAATTGGAGGAGTTGGATTCATTTTGTGGAAGAAACGGAAGGAGACAAGATAGTAAAGAGCTGTTGCTATGTGCAACAGCTCTCTTTAAAGTCCAAACTCCTTCAATAATTTTTTCTGATATTCCCTGTCAGCAGCTGCTTTGAGAATCTCATCAGTTCTGTTAAGTTCGGACAACTTTAAAATTAGCTGATTGATCCTGTTTTCTCCAAGAGATTCCCCTTCTCTTATCCCTTCTTCTCTTTTTTCATCTAATTCATCTTTCATTAATTCTAATAATGCATTACACATATCTCGTTTCCCCTCCTTTAGCCGATTCTCGTTTGCTTTTACTATAATCTCCATAACAGCCTGATACAGCTGATTCT
>OLRW01000133.1_pt1 | contig 68003 bp, 57 predicted proteins | sample 1672701 | NCBI WGS metagenome assembly OLRW01 (sample SAMEA3136715, study PRJEB25190) | human gut metagenome | biome: human gut; feature: human-associated habitat; material: faeces | place: Austria | collected 2013
AAATAAAAAATAAGTTTTTATAAGAATGGGAGTGTTAATGAACAGAGAAAACTGGCTAAAAAATATTGAAGGTGCTGTTTTTGATTTAGATGGTACCCTTTTTGATAGCTCATGGGTATGGGAAAAGGTAGATGAAAAATTTTTAGGTGACAGAGGCTTTCAGGTTCCGGATGATTATGTAGATGAGATTTCTCCTCTTGGCGCTGAGAGAGCGGCAGTTTATACAATAGAACGATTTGGCTTAAACGAAGACAAAGATGATATTGTAAGGGAATGGATTGAAATGGCAAAAAAGGAATATGCAACAGAGGTTGTATGCAAGCCTTATGCGAAAGAATTTCTTGAAGAACTACATAAACTTAATATAAAGATGGCAGTGGCAACATCCTCAGACAGAGAACTTTTTATGAAAACATTGGAGCGTGAAGGAATATTAAAATATTTTCAGAAAATAGTGACAGTGGATGAAGTTGAACGTGGAAAAGGTTATCCTGATATATATGAGGAAGCTGCAAGACGAATAAAAGTTAATCCACATAAATGCCTTGTGTTTGAGGATATTCTAGCGGGTGTAACAGGAGCATCACTTGGAGAGTTTAATGTTGTGGCAGTCTTCGATGAAAAGTCGAAACATAACTGGGAAAAAATCAAGAGTATATCAAAGTATAGCATTAATGATTATAAAGAATTATTGTAGAAGTAGTGATAAAAAATTATAAAATAATATTAAAAAAATATATTGACAGATGTGTAAAGCTATGATATCATTTTTCTTGCGTGTGACGCACACGTACAATGCGCGAGTGGCTCAGTGGTGGAGCACCTCCTTGCCAAGGAGGGGGTCGCGGGTTCGATCCCCGTCTCGCGCTTTTTTTTTACATTTTTAGGAGTTTTTTGTGTATGTACATATATATGGAAAATCTTAAAATTAAAACACTTTCCTAAAAAATTAATCCCATATATAAAAATAGGATACTAGCAAATAACTTTTTAAAAGTGTATAATTGCAATGAATGTTTAATCAAATGAAAGAGAGGTTTATGAAATGAAAAGGTTAAAGAAATTTGGTGCGATTATTTGTGCAATTGCAATGATAGTATCTTCGATTACATACTATCCAACAAGCAATGTAAGTGCAGCAAAAACAGCAACATCATTACCTAAGAAAGTATTAGGACTTGCTGCTGTTAGCAAAAGTGGTTCGGATACAATTGAAAATGCAATTATGTTTGCATGGGCAGGAGCCGATGACACAGCAAATGTAGATGGATATGATCCAACAGTTACATCAACAGTCATTTATATTTACAAGGATGGAAAGTTAGTTACAAAGATCGGCAATGCTACAAAAGGCGGTGTAGTAGGTGGACTTTCAGCAGGCTCATATACAGCGCAGGCTGCAAATGTAAACAGTATGGGTGAGGGACCATTATCAGAAACAGTTAGCTTTACAGTAACAGGAGCAACTCTTAATTACACATATCCTGTTAATTGTATAGGCCCAAAAACACCGGCGGGATTAAGTTATATTACAGGAAATCCGGAAGTTCCTGCTGACAATCCTGCGCAGGCAGACAATAAATTAGGTGTTGCATGGGCACCATCATCAGAAGCAAGTATTCCATCAGCAGATTCATCAGTTGTAGGTTACAATTTATATTTATTTGATGCAAAGACAGGTACACCTTACAGACGTGTATATGTAGACGGAATTACCAAGTCAAATGTTATATTGGAAAGTGTATCGGCAGGTGAATATCTGGCATATTTATCAGCAGTGGATGCAGAAGGCAGAGAGTCAGCTTTGGCGGCAACATCATTTGGTCAGTCATCAAAGGTTACTGTTAAAGGTCAGTTTATAGATAATGCACAGTCATTTGACAAACCAAATCAGCCAACATTACCACTTGGACTTTCAATTTTAACAGAAGGTATAGACTATGGATTTACTATTGCATGGTCTGATGTGGCAGATTTTACAGGTCAGAGATTGAATCTTTTTGTAGATGGTGTTTGTATCAAGGTAGGAATCAATGGGGATGAGGCAAGTTACTATGAAAACAGACTTGCGACAGGTACATATGAAGTAGAAGTAAGATCACAGTATACAAGTAACAATGTAGAATCATTTGGATTAAAGAAAACTGTGTCAATTAAGGCAGACCCTGGACTCACAGGAAAAACACCTGCAGAACTTGCAGATCCTGCGTATTCAGAATACAAGGAACCAACTACAACAGCAGCGGTAGAAACAACTACAACTGCAGCGGCAGAAACAACTACAGTTGCAACAGCAGAGACAACCACACCAGTGGCAGTAGAAACAACTACACCTGCAGCAGTAGAGACAACATCAGCAGTAGAAACTACAACAAATACAAATGCACAAACAACAACTAAAAAACAACCAAGTCAGACTACAATAAAATCATCTGTAAATGTTGGAAAGGCAGTTGTTAAAAAAGCAATTAAAAAGAAAAATGCTAAGAAAATAAGTCTTACATTGAAGAGAGTTAAAGGCGCAACCAAGTACAAAGTACAGATTGCAAAAGATAAGAATTTTAAAAAGACAATAGTGACAAAAACAACTAGAAAATTGAAATATAGTGTATCAAATAGCAAGTTTAAAAAGGCTAAAAAATTGTATGCAAGAGCAAAAGCCATTGTTGTCAAAGGAGAGAAAACTTATCAGGGCAAATGGTCAAAGCCAAAGCAGGTTAAGATAAAAAAATAAAATTATAAACAGTTAAATAGAAGGGAAAGCCAAAATCTGGTTTTTTCTTCTTTTTTAATGATTGGAAATAGACAAACAGCCATACGACAAAACGTTACCTCAAGGATTGGGCTTATTCAAAAATTATAGACTATCAATTAACCTCTAAAGCCTTTGGCAGTCTCGCCTGCCGGCTCGGTGGTTGCTTTATGTATTTTAAATTTGTGCGAAAAAATTGCAAAAAAATGTTGACAGACTTGTCTGATTATGTTAATATCTTTCTTGCGTGTGACGCACACGTACAATGCGCGAGTGGCTCAGTGGTGGAGCACCTCCTTGCCAAGGAGGGGGTCGCGGGTTCGATCCCCGTCTCGCGCTTTTTTAATGCAAAAAAACAGCATCCTAAAAGGGTGCTGTTTTTTGCATTAAACGAGCCCAATCCTGGGCTCGAAGGTTCGAAGTCTCGCCTGCCGGCTCGGTCGTTGCTCCTGCAAAGCAGGGTCATCCACAGGATGACCGCAACCCGTCTCGCGCTTTTTATAAAAAAGAATCTAAAAGGGTGCTGTTTCTTTGTTTTTATAGGGCGCAAGCCCGCGACGAAGTAGATGCGAAAGCATCTACGAGTTATACGGCTCATGGTGCTGTTTTTTGCATTAAGCGAGCGTAGGTCTTGTGCTCGAAGGTTCGAAGTCTCGCCTGCCTGCTCGGTGCTTGCTCCTGCGTTAAATGGTATTTTTAGTTTTTCAAGTAAATACAATTGAGAGATATTAATGTTTTTATGCAGTTTTACATGAAATAAACTATATAACAAAAAGTATAATACTTATATCACAATAAGTAACTTTTAAAGATAAAACAGTTTTTATTCAATATTTCTATAAAAAACGATTCATTTTTCTTTAATTTTATACAAACTGCACTTGAAAAAGTATGATAAAAATGATATTTTATAGTTAAGTGACAAAAACATATAAAGGAGAATGAAAAAATGAGAAAATTATTCAAGAACTTAACAGCAATCGGTTTATCAGTAACTATGGTTGTTGGTACAGCATCAATGGCATCTGCAGCAGTAGCTAACGGAACAGATGTATCTAACGGAAAGGCATGGACATCATATTCTATCCATACACGTGAAGATAACGGCTCTTGGGAAGATAAGCTTATCGGAGCAGGACAGAAATATCAGAATAAAGAGAATACATACAAGAGTTATGGTGAAGATGCAAAGATTACAACACAGACATCAAGCAGTTTTACAATGAATGTTGTAAGTACAGGATGGAGTGCTAACTGGACACCAATGGGAACTGTAGGACAGTCTAACCCATGGGGCGTAACAGCAGATAAGGTTGTTAATGTAGAAAGAGGACGTTATTACACAATTTCATTTAAGATTAAGAGTACATTAAAGAATGAAATTATGAAGAGTCAGGACAAGAAAGATGCTAAAGGCAACGTAATTAAGGATAGCGAAGGAAAAGCTATGGGTGAAAATGTTGGTACAGGTAAGTACAACTACGTAAAACACATTCACTTTAAAGCATTTGATAACACAGATAAAGATGGTGCAGCTCTTAAGCTTTCAAATGTTAAGGCTACAATCGGTGGTAAGAGCGTTCTTTCAAGCACAAAGGATTTCAGCCCATTTGTTGCACTTGACAGCCAGAACACAGCAGATGACGGATATGTAACAGTATCAGCAGATGTTAAGATTCCATCACTTAGATCAGAATATCAGAAGAAAAAGGCTCAGGCTACATTAGGTATTAAGTTTGCATTTGGTGCATTCTTAAAAGAATTCATCGATGAAAACGATATGAGTGGAACAATCGACGTTAAGGACTTCAAGATTACAGCAGGTATCCAGTCACCTTCACAGGTTAAGATTTCTAAAGTGAAAGCTAAGAAGAAAGCTATGGTTGTTAAATATAAGAAAGCAAGCAAGGCTAAGAAATATGAAGTTCAGTACTCATTAAAGAAGAATTTCAAGAAATCAAAAGTTAAGACAACAAAGAAAGCTAAGATCACAATTAAGAAATTAAAATCAGGTAAGAAGTATTATGTAAGAGTTAGAGGATTCTTTATGAACGGAAAGACTAAGGTTTATGGACCATACTCAGCTAAGAAGGTAGTAAAGATTAAATAATATTCTTTCATAAATTATTTACATATTAATAAAAGGGACAATCGGCCGTAATGGTCGGTTGTCTTTTTTCTCTTAAAATGATAGAGTATAAAACATAACTAAAAAGGAAAGGATGTTAACTCAATGGCAATTGATTGGTTAATTTTAGAAAAAATACAACAAATATTCGGTAGTGGATTTTGTGACTGGTTTATGCCTAGAATTACAGTTTTGGGAAATGCAGGGATTATTTGGATTATCATAGGCGTTGCAATGCTTATATCAAAAAAATACCGTAAATATGGAGTTTTGGTTCTTGCGGGGTTGTTAATAGGACTGATTATTGGAAACGGAATAGTGAAAAATATTGTTCAAAGAGCGAGACCGTGTTGGATTGATACTAATTTTAAGATGCTTATAGCAATTCCAAAAGATTATTCATTTCCTTCAGGTCACACACAGGCATCATGTATAGCTACAACAATTATAACGTTAACCAATAAGAAATTCGGTTGGGTGGTTATTCCGCTTACTATATTAATAGCTTTTTCAAGAATGTATTTATATGTGCATTTTCCAACAGATATATTGGGAGGAGCAGTTCTTGGAATAACAATAGGTGCGTTAACATATGTATATGGAACAAAGATTTTAAAAATAAAAAAAGAATAATCCACAAAATTAAGATTTTAGTGATTTGAAACTATAATCATATAAAGTTATTCTAAAAAATTTTTAAAGAAACATAACAATATTTATACGACAATTCCTATAAAAATAATCGGAATTAAGTTGATTTTATTGTGGCGTTAATGTATACTAGTAGGAGAGTATTTACGACAGAGAGGTATTTAGAGATGATGATTTCTACAAAAGGCAGATACGCTTTAAGAGTTATGATAGATTTGGCTCAGAATGATGGCGAGTCTTTTGTATCACTGAAAGATGTGGCAGAAAGACAGGGAATTTCCATGAAGTATTTGGAAATGATTGTATCGTTATTACATAAAGGACATATGGTAAAGAGTCAGCGAGGCAAAGCAGGCGGATACAAGCTGGTGAAGAAACCGGCAGAATATACAATAGGCTCAATTCTCAAACTTACTGAAGGAACATTGGCACCGGTTGGCTGCCTGGAAGAAGGGGCTGAGAAGTGCGATAGAGCTACTGAATGTATTACATTACCATTGTGGAAGAAATTAGACGACCAGATAGATGAATACTTGGAAAGTGTAACACTGGAAGACTTAGTTGAAGGCAGAGTATAAAAATAAACAGCATAAGAAATAGTATAAGAATAAATTAAGATGTTTAAGACTCCGAAACAGATGTGTATTATCATATTTGTTTCGGATTTTTATTTGAGAAATTACTCTACAATTTCTACTAAAAAATTGAAGGTCAGTTTCTGAACAAAAAAAGAATCTTCAGAAAAACTGAAGATTCTTTTTTTATCTACTTATTTGAACTGGTGTCCACCAATTGTTAATCTTGCACCTTTTACATATCCACTAAAGAATAAGTATGAGTTCATATTTATTGTTCCATAAGAAAGTTTTACGTTCTTATCTCCATTAAGAACAGCCTTAGCAGCTTTAATTGAACCCTTGTCAAGTCGACCACTGTCATATAATGCTAATGATCTGTTTAAAGAACCGTTTCTTGCCGGTGAAAACTGTCCTGGCTGATAAATAACACCACTTAAAGTGTTAGGATAACTTCTAGAACTTACTCTGTTGGCAATTACAATACCAACTGCCTTCTTACCTGCATAACTCTGATCACCAGCTTCACTATAAATAATAGAAGACATAAGTCTTAACTGGTCTTTAGTGTATCTGTTCTTTACCTTTACATTAATTGTTGCATATAAAGCACTGTTATTCTTAGATTTTACAGTAATGACAGCTTTTCCGGCTTTTTTCGCTTTAATCTTTCCTGAAGAAGAAATTGTTGCAACTTTTGTTTTATTAGATACTAATGTGAAATTTTTTAATTTTGTTTTATTTAATTTTATGTCTTTTTTAATACTAGCTTTTTTGTTTACCTTTATAGTCTTGTTAACTGTAATTGATTTAACATATGCCGGAGTAGTTGTTTTGGCTACCGGAGTAGTTGTTTCTACGGCAATCACTGTTGTAGGGTTCTCAACAGTGGTAGTTTCGTTTTCGGCATGAACTGCAATTGTAGTAGATGCACACATCAAAAATGCTACTGAAAGTAAACCTATAAATTTATGTTTCAAAATAACCTCCATCTGTTACAAAAATGTTACATAGATATTACGGTTATTAATAATGCCAAAAAAAATGTAATTTGTCAAGGGGGTCTTTGTAACAATTTGCAAATATTAAGTTATTACATTATAATAAAGCAGGAAAAAACGGGAAAAAACAGGAAAAAATAATAAAAAAAGAAAAAAAGTTATTTACAAATTAAAAATTAGGTTATATAATTCCTAGTGCAGAGATAGGAAAAAGAGATTTAAATATAGAATGGAGGTTACTCAAATGTATATATATGCAGATAATGCGGCTACTACTAAAACTAGTCAGGCTGCAATTAAAGCGATGAATGAGTGCATGGAAGATTTTTATGGAAATCCATCAAGTCTTCATAGTGTTGGACAGAGAGCAGCAGAAAAGCTACTTCAGGCAAGAATGGACGTGGCAGAATGCTTAGGTGCAGACTTTAAAGAAATTTATTTTACATCAGGTGGAAGCGAAGCTGACAATCAGGCAATCGTTTCAGCAGCTACATTTGGTGCAAAAAAAGGAAAGAAACATATTATTTCTACTAAAATAGAGCATCACGCAGTTCTCCATACATTAGCTAAGTTAGAAAAACAGGGATTTGAAGTTACATTATTAGATGTAAACGAAAAGGGCGAAGTTGATCCTAAGGCAGTTGAAGACGCAATTAGAGAAGATACAGCTCTTGTATCAATAATGTATGCAAATAATGAAATAGGAACAATTGAACCAATTACAGAGATTGGTGAGATTTGTGAAAGGAAGGGAGTTATCTTCCATACAGACGCAGTTCAGGCAGTTGGACATGTTAATATTGATGTTAAGAAACAAAAAATTGATATGTTATCATTATCAGCTCATAAGTTCCACGGACCAAAGGGCGTAGGTGTTCTTTATGCTAATAAGAAGGTTCCACTTACTAATATTATAGAAGGTGGTGCACAGGAAAGAGGTAAGAGAGCGGGTACAGAGAACCTTCCCGGAATAGTTGGTATGGCTGTAGCTTTAAAGGATGCTGTATCTAATATAGAAAAATCAAGTGCAAAAGTTACAACTTTAAGAGACAGACTTATTGAAGGACTTTCAAAGATTGAACACTCAGTTTTAAACGGAGCAAGCGAAAACAGATTACCGGGTAATGTAAACTTCTGTTTTGAAGGAATCGAAGGAGAATCATTACTTTTATTATTAGATGCTAAAGGTATTGCAGCATCTTCAGGTTCAGCATGTACATCAGGATCACTTGATCCAAGTCATGTTTTACTTGCAATTGGCAGACCTCATGAAGTAGCTCATGGATCATTAAGACTTACAATAGCAGAAGACATTACAGAAGAACAGATTGACTATATGGTTAAGGAAATTAAAAATGTAGTTGATTATCTTAGAAGCATTTCACCGGTTTGGGATGAATTACAGAGAGGAGAGCAAAAGCATGTTATATAGTGAAAAAGTAATGGATCATTTTATGAATCCTAGAAACGTAGGAAAGATTGATGACGCAGACGGAGTAGGCGAAGTTGGTAATGCTAAATGTGGCGACATTATGAAAATATATATAAAGGTTGACAATAACATCATAACTGACGTAAAATTTAATACATTCGGATGTGGTTCTGCTATAGCAAGTAGTTCAATGGCAACAGAAATGATTAAAGGAAAGTCATTAGATGATGCATTGGAACTTACAAACAAGGCAGTAGCTGAAGCTTTAGACGGACTTCCTGCACATAAGATGCATTGTTCAGTACTTGCAGAGGAAGCTATTAAGGCCGCTATAGACGATTATAAAGAAAAACATAAAGATAATTAATTACTGAAATATATTTTCTTTATAAAGATGAATCACCTGAAATTATAAAAGCGTAAGCGAGATTAAAAGGTGAGAAATGATTAGAGATATTCAGGAAGAGATTCTTAAATTAAAGAAAGAAAAGGATATCTGTATTTTGGCACATTGCTACCAGAATCCGGAAATCCTTGAAGTAGCTGACTTTACAGGTGACAGTTTTGCATTGTCTGTTAAAGCAGCAGAAACAAAAAACAAGACTGTTATTATGTGTGGTGTAAAATTTATGGCTGAAACAGTTAAGATTTTATCCCCTGATAAGACAGTTTTGCTTGCAAATGGTGACGCAGGCTGTCCAATGGCAGAAATGATGGACAAGGATTTAATTGAACAGGTTAAGAAGTCTTACAGTGATTATACAGTTGTTGCTTACATTAATACAACAAGTGAATTAAAGACTATTTGTGATATTTGTGTTACTTCATCATCAGCAGTTACTATTTGTAACAAAATTGAAAATGACAAGATTTTATTTATTCCTGACTGTAACTTAGGTGACTGGGTTTCTAAACAGATTCCTGACAAGACATTTAAGTTGTTATCAGGCGGATGTCCAACTCATGCAAGAATGAGTGCAGAGGATGTTAAGAAGGCTAAGGCTGCACACCCTAATGCATTGTTCCTTGTACATCCTGAATGTAAGCCTGAAGTTGTGGAATTAGCAGATTATGTTGGTTCAACAACAGGAATTATGAACTATGCCAAGGAAAGCGATGCTAAAGAGTTTATTATTGGAACAGAGAATAGTATTGTAACTCATCTTCAGATGGAATGTCCGGATAAGATGTTTTATCCATTATCAAAGGACTGCGTTTGTCACAATATGAAAGCAACAACTTTAACTGATGTATTAAATTGTTGTAAGGGTATTGGCGGCTTAGAAATTAATCTTGACGAAGATACAAGAACTAAGGCAAAACACTGTATTGATGAAATGATTAGGTTAGGATAAATGAAAAAGGCATTAATAGCAATGAGCGGTGGCGTAGACAGTAGTGTGGCTGCCGTATTTATGAAAGAAAAAGGATACGACCCTATTGGGGTAACAATGAAGTTATATGACAATGAGGATATTAACATGTCAAAGGAGAAGACATGTTGTTCTCTAAGTGATGTGGAAGATGCCAGAAGTGTAGCTTACAAAGTTGGTTTTCCTTATTATGTTTTTAATTTTAAGGCAGAATTTAAGGAGAAGGTTATAGACAAGTTTGTAGGTTGCTATATGTGTGGCATGACTCCTAATCCATGCATTGACTGTAACAGATATTTAAAGTTTGAAGAGTTATATAGAAGAGCAAAAGCTTTGGGCTGTGATGTGATAGTAACAGGTCATTATGCTAGAATCAGATTTGATGAAGCTACAGGCAAGTACCAGCTTATGAAGGGAATAGATGATTCAAAGGATCAAAGTTATGTTCTTTATCATATGACTCAGGATCAGCTTGCTCACACAATGTTTCCTTTAGGAGAATATACTAAAGATGAAATAAGAAAGAAAGCAGCTGAGACAGGACTTATTAATGCAGACAAACATGATAGTCAGGATATTTGTTTCATACCTGATGGAAATCATATGAAGTTCATTGAGGAGTATACTCACAAGAAAGTTGGTAAAGGTAATTTCCTTGATATTAATGGCAAGGTTATAGGTCAGCACAACGGGTATTACAGATATACAGTAGGTCAGCGAAAGGGGATTAATGTTAGCCGTGATGGCAAGCATTATGTTCTTGAAATCAGACCGGAAACAAATGAAGTTGTAGTCGGAAGAAACAAAGATCTTTTCACAGAAGAACTTGTTGCAACAGACTTTAACTGGATATCAGGTGAAGCCCCAACAGGAGAAATAAAGGTAAGTGGAAGAACAAGATATCATCAGCCATTAACAGAAGGTGTGGCAAAAGTACTTGAAAACGGTGATGTTAAGGTATCTTTTGACGAACCAATAAGAGCCATTACAAAAGGACAGTCAGTTGTATTATATGATGGAGACGTTGTTCTTGGTGGCGGAACAATAAAAGAATGTTAGAAATCCTGTGAAACAGGTGGAGAATAAAGAGCTGGAATACCATAAGGATTGGTAGGCTGGCATTGAAAAGAGTTAGAATGCGAGATGTGTTCTGGCTCTTTTTTGCCCTTAAATATTATGAATTTTATAGCAATTTTTAAATATTTGGCTTGAATTTGATAAGTCACGGGGCGTGGAGAGCATCTCGAACGACTTCATGTTGAAAATGAAGAACGAATCTTTAAAATTAGCCTGGATTGGTTTACATAATATAGGAAACAAAAAGCTTGATAGATAAATGTACCACAAAATACGGCAATTTAGCTATTTTTGTGGTACGCGCACAGAAAGCAAGTCAGTATAAGTAACATATTGGTCGACATAACAAAATAATATAAGTCAATATGTGACAAATTTAAAAATGAAGCAAGAATAAGTGATATAATTAGTTTACATAAATTTAAAACGTACCACAAAAAATGAGAAAATAGCGATATTTGTGGTACATATATGAAAAGACAAAAATAGAGAGAAAAAAACGACAAATTTATATTGAAATGTGTATCAAAAACACTATTTATTTGATACTATAGAATTACCAAATACAGAACGGAAAATATAAGACAAAAGAGGGGGATTAACATGATTAATATAGCGATATGTGATGATGACACTTTTTTTATTGATTACATAGAAAAAGTCATTGTCGAAGTGAACGGAAGCGATAAGGATATAAATTTTTATGAATACACTAAAGGCAAGTCATTTCTGTGGGATGTGGAAGATGGAATGGATATCGACTTGCTGATTTTGGATATTAAACTTGAGGATGTAATGGGAGATCAGGTTGCAGTGGAATTTAGGAAAAAACATTTAAATACAACATTAGTTTTTTGCTCGGGTTTTTGTAATCCGTCTCCTGAAATGATAAAGATTGCACCGTATAGATTTTTAATTAAACAGTATTCACGAGAAAAAATGCTGGATGAATGTGAGGAAATAATAGATTATCTTAAAAATAAGAGAACGGCACCAATGATTAAAGGGTATAAGGAAAGAGAGCATTTCCAGATTGAGTCGGATGACATTATGTATATATCAATTGCAAGAAGAGGGACGAACATACATGTGTGTCCAAGAGGACTGAAAAATAACAATAATAATGTATTTCATTGTAAGAAGAAAATAGAGGATTTGTATGAACAGTTGAAGGAATATAATTTTGTATATGCTCATAATAGCTATATAGTAAATTTAAAACACATAAAAAAACGTGTAAAAGAGGAAATTGAATTAATGAATGGGGAAACATTGTCATTTTCAAGAGCAAGGACTGCAGAGCTAAAAAAACGCATGGTGGAATATATGGAGACTAAGTACGAAAGATAAAAGTTTTCTATAGTACAAAAATTGACCAAAAAGATATTGCTACGAAAAATATAATATTATGGAAGTAGCAAGAAACGGAAAATTTTAATATCTAAGGAGGAAAAATTAAAAATGAGTTAAAGAGGGGGAGTGTTATGCAGAAACGTACATTAAACAATGGCTTGAAAGTTATATGTTATCCAATTGAACATGCTATGTCAGTGGAAATTGGATTATATATAAGAGCCGGAGCTAGATATGAGAATAAAGAGAATAATGGGATTACGCACTTGTTGGAACATATGCATTTTAGACAACTGGGAGACATGAACCAGAAAGATATATATGGAACTACGGAACTGATGGGAACTTCGTTACGTGGTACTACACATAAGGAAATGTTATGTTTCAATGTGAAGGTAAGACCTAAGTATTTAGAAAAAAGTCTGGATATTTTTGAAAAAATATTAACAACCTATGATTGGACGGAAGAGCAACTGGAAAGTGAGAAAAAGGTTGTTATAAATGAAATTTATGAAAAGGAGGATGAAGTAACTTTAGAGAAAATTTATGACAAGGCTATTTGGCGTAAGAATCCTTTAAAACGCGGAATTTTAGGAAGTGAAGAGAATGTAAAAGGTTTTACGGTAGATGATTTGGTTGGTTATAAGAAAGAAATATTCTCTAAGAATAATGTAACTTTGGTTATAACAGGAGCTATAGATGAAGAAAAGTCCAGAGAAATTTTTGAAGAATTTGGGAAAATAAAAATCAATGAAGGAGTAGAACGAAAAGAAAAAGTAGAGGTTATTAAGGGAAGACAATTCAAAAGAGAACCGGACGTTAAATTGAAAAATTTTGCGTCGTGGAACATAGTGGATGTTCAGTTATCTTTTGATGTGGATTTGACTAAGATTAAAGAAAATGAACTTTTATTTCTAAATAGCATAATTGGAGGCGGAGATGGCTCATATCTTCAAACGGAAATTCGTGAAAATCAGGGCTTGGTTTATGATATTTATTCGTGTGTAGATATTTTTAGTAAGGAATCTATATTGTCTATAATTTTTTCTATAGATAAAAGCAGGCTGCAGTTGAGCATATTGGAGATTATTAAGATTCTAAAGCAGCTTAAGAATATTATTTCTAAAAAAGACGTGGATAGAAATATGGCTTTTTTCACAGAAAATCTATGGTATTGGGCAGAAGAAACTAAAGAATTAAATTTTCAATTAGGTAGTGATTTTCTGAATGATAAAGAAGTGTTAACCATTGAAGATAGAATTATGGCAAATGAAAGAATTGACTTTCAACGAATGAGAGAGATTTCAGAAATGATTTTTAGAAAAGAAAATATGTCTTTAATTGTAATCGGACCAACCAAAGGGATAACTGAAAACAAATTAAGAGAACTATTATATGGTAAATACGATAATGAGTACAATGAAAAAGATTAATAAGGAAAAGGGTGAGCATATGAGAAAAACAATATTAATAATGACGCTATTATTGGCAGTATCCTTAACAGGATGTGGAACAACACAGAATAAAAACAGTGAAACAACAGTTGCAAAGAGTATGACGGAAAAAGATTACAACAAGGCAGTGGAGAAGTTGACGGACAAGTCGGCTTATCAGACTATTGTTGAAGATTTTGATAGTGACAACAATAAGGAAGCATTTGTTTTAACCAGAGAAGGAAAAGATAATGAAGCAGTAGAAGATAAATTTGAATTATGGTTTTCTAATGGTGACAAAACAGAAAAAATTGTTTCAGATTTCATAGCTGACAACAATACATCCATAACATTATTTGAAAGTGGAAAGGATAAATATGTTTTGTTTAACAAGGCGCAAACAACACAAAATGACGAAATGGAAGCCAAAATATATGGCGTAAGCAGCGAGAAGCCTGCAGAACTTTTTTCTCAAGGCAGAATGAATATTTTGGTGGAAAAAGGTGAGTTATACACATATGATTATACATATTTTGTTTTAGAACCTGAAAGTAAGGATTGGATGAGTCAGTCTGAGCAGAAATACCATCTTAAATGGGATAACGAAAATAAAAAGTGCAACGAATATAAGGCGAAAGTAATGTCAGAAAAGGAATTTAATAAAATTTCCAATTCAAAAGATGTTAAGAAGAACATAGAAGAGGCATTAAAAAAAGAATACTCAGATGGAATTAAAAATGTAAAATATACTTATCTGACAAGGGAAGATAACACATTAGACATAAATATGGTTGTAACAGATAGTGAAGGAACGAAGTATAAAAACTATGTTACGGTATCATATGAAGATGGCAAAATTGGAACATATGTTGAACTGAAAGAAGGAAACAAGAAAGCTTCAGTGATAAGTGGCAGTTCTATAAATTTAAAAACTACAAAGGAAGTTAAAGAAAATTTAAGCATACCAAACCCGGAATAGATTACAGAAGATGTGAATGTAATAATTCACAAATGCGAATATAAAGAAGGACAAAAAACTCTTTATTGTACGAAAAATGAGCCAACATATGATTTGAAGTTTTTGGGGTTCAAGAACAAGGTATATATTACTAACTTTGCTTTAGGAAATATAACAGGAGAAAATGAAAGTCTGGCATTAGTTATTAAAGAAAAAGACGAAGAGTCGGATAATTACACATATCTTGCTGTTTTGGATTACCACAATAAAAAGAGCTATGTTACAAAAACAGACATATTGGCAGGTCAGGGGAGAGATGAACAGCTAAATTTATGTGATGTTACAGGAGATGGAAAAGATGAACTGATTTTGTCAAGTGAACCTAACACAACTATTGATTGGAATTTATATGGGTTTGAAGATGGTGCATTGAAACAAATTTACAGCAATGTGGAAAAACAGGATTTGGAGTCAGAAGGTTTTAAAACAGAGTTACTAGATGATTATAAAGTAAAAGTTACAGGAAATAACTTTAGCCAAACTATTTCGCTTTTGGACTTAGGGGTGAAAAAAGATGATTTGGAATACAAAAATCCTAAAGATTTGGATAAATCAGATAATCAGAACGCAAGAGTTTATAAAAACGGAAAATTGTTGAAGAAATACAAGAATCAATCTAATGTAGTTGAAATTAAAGCTTTAATGGCAAAAGATTGGGATAAAGGTTTTGCTGATTATGATTATTTTAAAAATATTGATATGGACGAAGGCATTTGCACACCATTAAGGATAGATTTAGGAGATGCGGAAATTGGAACGTTAAACATTTATCTGAAATATGATAAGGCAAATGATGGATTAATGATTTCTAGAGTAGAAGTCAGTTGATTTAAAATCAGAGGCAGGCGAAGAAGATTAAGTGAAAGGACGGTGAACAACATGAAGAAAACCGTCAATGATGTATTGTGAATAATAACGTGATATATCATTGGCGGTTCTTGTTAAAAATAAATGGACATATGGAAGAGTGAAGTTTGGAAAGATAAATACAAAGACCATAATGTTAGAAAAGGCTTACGCTTAAAGTTTGACAGAGGCATTGATGATAAATTAAAAGCAGGATTTAAAGAATATTGCAGGTGGTTAAGAAGTGAATATACATTTCCCATAAGGGTGCCTGTATATGTTAAAAATTTCAAAAAGATAAAGGCAATGGATGGGGAATATGTATTTGGAACTTTTTTGGGACCATTCAATTTTCTGGAAGAACCTTATGTAAGAGTTGCCGCAGGAGACTTTAAGGAGGCTTTTGAAGAAATGGGAGAACAGGCAGTTTATCAGTATTTGTGTACATTAACCCATGAGTTGACTCATTATTTCCAATGGTTAAATAATTCTGAATTGACACAAATCGGAAAAGAAAGGCAAGCAACAATTACGGCTGATAGAATTGTACAAAGATATGTTGATGCAAAGTATGAAGAAAAACAACAGTTTCTTCACAAACTAGAGCAAAGGGCAAAACGAAGAGAGATAAATGAGGCGGAAATAGACAAGCTTAGAAAAATTGCTTTTGAAGATGATGTTAACAATAAAATATTAATTGCAAGAATATTAGAAGAATCCAAGTTAATCGAAAGTGAAAAAATATTATTACATCTTACAAAAGATATAGATGATGTTGTAAGAATGGAGGCATGCAACGCCTTAAGTAATAGTGATTCGCTTGAAGTATATGAAGCATTAAAGGGAATTGCTTCAAAAGACAGTGTGGGTATGGTAAGAGGTTATGCCATAGTTGCATTAGGCGACGTAGCTTTAGAGATTAATAAGGAGAAGGAAGCAACAAAGTTCTTAAAGAATTTATTGAAAAGGGAAAAAACTGATTTTGCAATAATTGACATTTGGGCAGTTCTTTATTGTCTGGGAGAAGAAAGATGGCTATCATATCTTTTAGAAAAGATTGATTCATCAAAATCTTCAGAAAGATGTGAAGTAGCAAATTGCTTATATGGAATTGTTGACGAGGAAAATAAAGAGCAAATAAAAACTATATTGCAAAAAAGAAGGGAGATAGAAAAATCAGAAGAAGTTATTGAATCAATAGAAGAGGTACTTAATATTATTAAAAAAGATTATAACAAAAAGGGCATGTAGGTTTAAACTTATATGCTCTTTTTTGTGGTATAATTGTATTAAAACATACTAAACATATATGTTTTGAATAAAAAATATTAAAAATTTCGATTATCCTATTGACATTGTAGGAAAAAGATAGTAATATGCCACTATAAACAAAACCTACTTAACTTATAGGAATTGAATGAATAGGAAAGGAAGCGGTGTTATGAGCAGAACAAAGACAGCTTATAATTACAAAATGAGAAAGACTTACTGTTGCAACATAAGTGTAGGAGAGACGGAGCGAATGTGTAGCAGATAGTTTTTACAAATGATTATAAACTACAGATTCAAAATTATAATGATGATAAGAGAGTTCCAATGAACTCTAGAACGATAAAAAGTGAAAAACGACTAATCAGTAGGGAAAAATATTAAAAGTGAAAAACAACTAATTAATAGGGACAATAAAAATTTAGAAAATCAGTTAAATTTGGAGGATATAAAAATGGCAAATATTAAAACAAGCGCAGCAGAACTTATTGGAAAGACACCTTTATTAGAGGTTAAGAAATTTGAAGCAAAAGAAAACATTACAGATGTTAAGATTTTAGCAAAGTTAGAATATTTTAATCCGGCAGGAAGTGTCAAAGACAGAATCGCATTAAAGATGATTGAAGATGCAGAAGAAAGTGGAAAGCTTAAACCGGGAGCAACAATTATTGAACCAACATCAGGTAATACAGGTATCGGTATTGCAGCAGTTGCAGCAGCAAAGGGATACAAAGTAATTATTACAATTCCTGAAACAATGAGTGTTGAAAGAAGAAACATTATGAAAGCATATGGTGCTGAATTAGTTCTTACAGAAGGAGCTAAAGGTATGAAGGGCGCTATTGCTAAGGCTGATGAAATTAAGGAAGCAACACCTGGTTCAATTATATTAGGACAGTTTGTTAATGAAGCTAATCCTAAGGCACACAGAGAAACAACAGGACCGGAAATTTGGGAAGATACAGATGGACAGGTTGATATTTTCGTAGCAGGCGTTGGTACAGGTGGAACAGTTACAGGCGTAGGCGAATATTTGAAATCAAAGAACCCTGATGTAAAGGTTGTAGCCGTAGAACCAAAAACAAGCCCTGTTCTTTCAGAAGGAAAAGCCGGAGCACATAAGATTCAGGGTATCGGTGCAGGATTTGTACCTGACATTCTTAACACAAAGATTTATGATGAAGTTATTGCAGTAGAAAACGAAGACGCTTTTGCAACAGCTAAGGAACTTGCAAAGACAGAAGGTGTTCTTACAGGTATTTCATCAGGTGCAGCATTATACGCAGCAGTTCAGTTGGCTAAGAGACCTGAAAACAAAGGCAAAAATATTGTAGCATTATTACCTGATTCAGGTGACAGATATTATTCAACACCTTTATTCCAGGATTAAGTTAATAAGATTAAGGAAAAAGATATTTACAAAGGAGATAATTATGGCAGAAAGAAATTACAAATTTGAAACATTACAGTTACACGTAGGACAGGAAAATCCAGATCCTGTTACAGATGCAAGAGCAGTACCAATTTATCAGACTTCATCTTATGTATTTAAAAATTGCGATCATGCAGAAGCAAGATTTGGCTTAGCAGATGCAGGAAATATTTATGGACGTCTTACAAACCCAACAGAAGACGTATTTGAAAAGAGAATTGCCGCACTTGAAGGTGGTGTTGCAGCATTGGCAGTAGCATCAGGAGCAGCAGCTATCGCTTACACAATTGAAAATTTAGCACAGAATGGTGACCACATTGTTGCAGCAAAGAACATTTATGGTGGAACATATAACCTTTTAGAACATACACTTCCAGCTTATGGAATTTCAACAACATTTGTAGATCCATTTAACTTTGATGAAATTGAAAATGCAATTCAGGACAATACTAAGGCTGTATTTATTGAAACATTAGGAAATCCTAATTCAGACGTAGTAGATATTGAAAAAATTGCAGAAATCGCACATGCACACAAGATTCCACTTGTAATTGACAATACATTTGCAACACCATATCTTGTAAGACCTATTGAACACGGTGCTGACATTGTTGTTCATTCAGCAACAAAATTCATCGGTGGCCATGGTACAACAATCGGTGGTGTAATCGTTGACGGTGGAAAATTTGACTGGGAAGCAAGCGGAAAGTTTGAATCACTTACAGCTCCAAACCCAAGTTACCATGGTGTAAGCTTTACTAAAGCAGTAGGACCTGCAGCTTTTGTTACAAAGATTAGAGCAATCCTTCTTCGTGATACAGGTGCTACAATTTCACCATTCCATGCATTTATTTTCCTTCAGGGATTAGAAACACTTTCACTTAGAGTTGAAAGACATGTTGAAAATGCTTTAAAAGTTGTTCAGTACTTAAAGAATCATCCACAGGTAGAAGCAGTACATCATCCATCAGTATCTGATGATCCTGTACAGCAGGAATTATACAAGAAATACTTCCCTAACGGTGGTGGATCAATCTTTACATTTGAAATAAAGGGAGATGACAGAAAGGCTAAAGACTTTATCGATAACCTTCAGTTATTCTCATTATTAGCAAACGTGGCTGATGTTAAATCATTAGTTATTCACCCGGCATCAACAACACATTCACAGATGACAGAAGAAGAACTTTTAGGTTCAGGAATTAAGCCTAACACAATTCGTCTTTCAATCGGTACAGAAAATGTTGATGACATTATTGAAGATTTAGATGAAGCTTTTAAAGCTGTCAAATAAATATCTTTTTTCTTAAAGAGCTTACCTTCGGGTGGCTCTTTGTCATTTTAAGGGGAAAATTATATAAGACACACTTTTGTGTAAAATAAAAATTATATTTAAAACTTGATTTTGTTCTATAAATGTTTAAGATTATAGGTATGACAAAACTTATTTGGAAATTATTTAAAATTGTATTGACTTTATTATTGGCGTTTTTAATGTATGTGGTAATTGGTGGCGTTGTGCCATTTTTACACCATCCTGATGTGTCGCAGACGAAAAAGGAGGCAGTTGAAAGCACACAGTTTTATAGTGATAGTGCAGGACCGGATAGGGCAACTATTATTGAAGATAACGAGGAAGCGTTAAAAATGCGGCTTAGAGTAATAAAGGATGCCAAAAAGACCCTTATATTGTCAACTTTTGATTTTAGAAGTGATGATGCTGGAAAGGATGTTTTGGCAGCTTTATTAAATGCGGCGGACAGAGGTGTAAAGGTAGAAATTTTTGCCGATGGATTTAATTCGATTATTCAAATGGAGAATAACGACTATTTTTATGCTTTGTCGTCCAACAAAAATATAAAAATTATAATTTATAATCAGGTTAATATCCTTATTCCGTGGAATGGTTTAGGACGAATGCATGACAAATATGTAATTGCAGATGACAGTTTGTATATTCTTGGCGGACGAAATACATTTGGTTATTTTCTTGGTGATTATGCAGGCCACAAGAATTATGACAGAGATGTACTTGTTTACAATACAGGCTCAAAGGACAGTTCAATTTATCAGCTTAAAGATTATTATAAGAAAATAACGTCTCAGAAGTGTTGTTCGGTATTTCACTATAATGAAAGTCTTGGTGAAAAGAATAGTGTAAAAAAGGCTGAACAGGAGCTTAAAAATAGATATGAAAGTCTTGAAAACAAATATGATAAGTTTTTAGCAGAAAATTATGATTATAAGGCTAATACTTATGAGACTAACAAAATAAATCTTTTAAGTAATCCCACATCTTTGTATGCAAAGCAGCCTACGGTTTATTATGGTTTAATGTATTTGGCAAAAAATGCAAAGAAGGAAGTAAAGATTCATACTCCTTATATAATTTGTAATGACTATATGTATAATGAACTTAAAAATATAAAAGTTCCAACAACCATTATGACTAATTCTGCAGAGAATAATGGAAATATATTTGGTGCAGTGGATTATCTTAATCATAAGAAAGACATTATAAACACCGGAGTTACAATTAAAGAATATGAGGGTGGAATTTCTTATCATGGGAAAAGTATGACCATAGATGATGATATTGCCATTGTAGGATCTTTTAATATGGATATGAGAAGTGCATATATTGATACAGAGCTTATGCTTGTTATTAACAGTAAGGATATTAATAAACTACTTAAAGCAAGTATGGAAGAGTATGAGAAGAAAGCAGCCACTGTAAAAAATGAAACAGAGTATAGCCATATTCCTGAGGGAATGAAGATAAAAGAATTGTCAGACAAAAAGAAAAACATTAAAGCGTGGTTTGGTTGGGCGATGAATGGATTAAGATTTTTGTTTTAAAGTGGATAAATATCATAAGGGATTAAAAACAGTTGTCTATAAAAAAAGACATTAATAGGGATAAATCTTGGAAAAGAGGACATTAATATGTTGGCAAACAGAAAAATAGTAATAATAGGAACAGGGCACGTAGGCTCACATTGTGCATATGCTTTGGCAATACAGGGAATATGTGATGAAATTGTTTTGGTTGATAAAGACCGGACAAAAGCTAAAAGTCATAGTATGGATATAGCTGACAGTGTAAGTTTTTTTAATAGTTCAGTGATTGTCAGATGCGGAGACTATAGCGATTGCAAGGATGCAGATATTATAGTAATAAGTGCAGGGGTTCCAAGACTTCCGGGACAGACACGACTTGATGTGTTAGATGGTTCAGTGGAATGTGTAAGGGACATTGTAAGCAACTTAAATAAAATAAAAATAAAAGGAATAATTATAACAATTACAAATCCTGCGGACATAATTGCAGACTTTGTTAGAAAAGCAACAGGATTGCCTAAAAACCGTGTGTTTAGCACAGGAACATCTCTTGACACGGCAAGAATGAGAAGAACAGTAGCAGACCTTTGCAATATTGCACCACAAAGCGTAATCGGATTTGCAATGGGCGAACATGGTGATTCATCAATGGTGCCATTTTCAAACTTAACAATATTTGGAAAAAACTATAAACATCTAAAAGAAGAAAATCCCGAAAGATTTGGAAAGCTAAGCGAAAAAGTTATAACAGACCAAACTCACATGAGAGGTATGGATATTATAGAAGGAAAAGGTTCAACAGAATTTGGAATAGGCACAGCATTAGCTGATATGGCAAAAGCTGTTCTAATGGATGAACACAGAATTCTTCCGGCATCAACTCTATTAGAAGGGGAATACGGACAAACAAATGTCCACGCAGGAGTGCCATGTATAATAGGCAGAAACGGAATAGAGCAGATAATAGAATTAAAGCTGACAGATGAAGAATTAAAACAATTCGAAAATTCATGTAATGTAATAAAACAACATATGGTTGAATAATCGCAAAATTTTTGCTTTTTCCGCTCATCAGGAAAATTCTATCGCAAACACGTTGATTTTATCATTTTGCTCCGCCGCCTATTGTAAAACAAAAATCAAAACTCGCTGACGCTCAGACAGTTGATTTTTGCTTTACGCTATGCTCGCAAAATTTCAAAAATCTGCCTATTGTTTGCTTCTAGAGTTTTCCTGATGAACGGAATAACAAAACAAAATATTTTGCGATAGAATGAAGTGTTGTAAATATAAGAAAGGAAACTAAAAATAAGATATGGAAAATTATAGTATGCATCTTCCAAGTTATTCAATTGGAAGCAAAGTTTATGATAAAATACCGGAAATTTGTGAACCATACGGAACTAAAGTTATAGCCATTGGCGGTCACAAAGCTATTAATGCAGCAAAGGACAAGATAGTTAAGGCTTGTGAAAAATCTAATCTGGAGATTTTGGATTTTATTTGGTATGGAGGAGAGGCTACATACGAAAATGTGGAAGAGTTAATGAAGAATCCTTTAGTACAGCAGGCAGATATGATTTTTACAATTGGTGGAGGAAAATCTACTGATACAGGAAAGTCCCTTGGAATTAAAGCGAACAAACCGGTTTTTTCTTTCCCGACTATTGCATCTAACTGTTCAGCGTGTACAAGTGTTTCAATTATGTACTATCCTGACGGAAGATTTAAGGAACCATTCTTCTTTGCAGCGCCACCGGTACATGCATTTATTGATACAGAGATTTTGGTTCACTCACCATCACGTTATATGTGGGCAGGAATGGGTGATACTTATGCAAAATATTTTGAAAGCACTGTGTCTTCAAGAGGTGAAGCGTTAAATCATTATACACAGATGGGCGTTACGGCAAGCAAGATGTGCTACGAGCCTATTATGAGATATGGAAAAGAAGCTATGGAGTCAAATAATGAAGGAAAGGTTTCATATGCTTACGAGCAGGTTGTTCTTGCAATTATTGTTTCAACAGGAATTGCTTCTATTTTCCTCACTGCAGAACATATAATTGATTATAATACAGGGCTTGCGCATGCTATTTTTTATTCACTTACTTCATATCCACATATTGAGAAGAATCATCTTCATGGGGAAGTGGTAAGTTATGGTGTGCTTAATCTTTTACTTGTGGATGGTAATGAAGAAGACTTCAAAAAAGTATATGAGTTTAGTAAGAGTGTAGGACTTCCAACTAAATTAAAAGACTTAGAGTTTGACAGCTCACAGCTTGAAGAAATAGCAAAAATTGCCGTTGAAATGAAAGATATAGACCACAATCCATACAAGATAACAAAAGAAATGGTGGAAGAGTCTATTAGAAAACTGGAAGCCATGTAAGAATATAAAAAACTGTAATATAATAGTTTACTTAGTTTTGCGTTAAAAATAATCAAAATATATATTAAAATTGTGGGTTGACGTATAAAAAATACAGAGTTATAATCTTCCCATAGTTTACAGAAACAATTAAAGATGACCATTAGAAACCGATGATGCGGAGGTAAAAGTGAATCGTGCACTTACAGAGAGTAGGGGATGCTGAGAACCCACAGAACGCAGCTCACATAAATGGACCGCAGAGGGCATAGAACAAAGCGAGAGATAATTAATCAATGGATGATAGTTCAGGAAAGTTTGTTAATAACTTTAATAATTATTTCAGTATTCGTTAGTATTTTGTGACGTGAAGGCATACGTTAGTTGCACAGAGTATGATAGTACTCGTTGAGAGTGTGAGATTTTAATTTCACAAATCAAGGTGGCACCGCGGAATATATTTTAGTATTTTCGTCCTTGATGATAGCATAGAAGATTATGCTATTGTTGAGGATTTTTTTATGCAATAAGAAATTCCTTTGGAATTCGTGTTACATAAAAAGTACTTTACTCTATGGGTTATCAGAATTGCTCAAAACTTAAAATAACTAGCATAAAGCTACAAGAAAAAGGAGAAAGAATATGAGAAAGATGAAAAAAGTTTTAAGTGTTTTAGCAACAGTAGTTATGGTAGCAGCAGCATTAACAGCATGCGGAGGAAATGGAAAGTCAGGCTCTGCAACAGACAAGAAAGATACTAACGGCGACGGAAAAGTAAAAGTTGGTATTGTTTCAATGATTGAAAATGGAGCTTTTATGGACATGAAAGAAGGAATTGTCTCAGAATTAAAGGCACAGGGTTACGAAGATTCACAGATTGATTACAAATGTGCAGCAGGTGATGCATCAGCACTTTCAACAATCGTAACTAATATGACAGATGGCACATACGATATGATTTTTTCAATTGCAACACCACCTACACAGGCATTAGTTAACTCAGAAACAGATACACCTGTTTTCTTCTGTGCAGTATCAGCGCCAACAGCAGCAGGTATACTTACAGATATGGATAAGCCGGACAAGAATGCAACAGGAACATCTAATGCAATTCCGGTTTCAAAAATTATTGACTTGGCACAGGCTACAACACCTGTAAAGAAAATCGGTCTTATTTACAGCGGTAATGAAGATAACGCAACAAACACAGTTAAGCAGTGCGAAGAATATTTAAAATCAATTAATGTTGAATATGTAGAAAAAACAGCAGCTTCATCAAACGATGTTGAAACAGCAACTAACGCTTTAATCGCTGAAGGGGCAGAAGCAATTTTCGTACCAAATGATTCAATTATTCAGGATGGAGTAAGCAAGTTAACAGAGATTTGTAATGAAAAGAAAATCCCAACATATTGTTCATCAGCAACAACAGTAGCTTCAGGATGTTTTGCAACACTTGCCATTGATGATAAGGGCATTGGAAAGAAAACAGTTGATATCGCAATGGACTATGTAAACGGAAAAGAAGTTGCAGATATTCCTGCACAGGTAGTTGGCATTGATTATTGCTCAGTAAGCAAGTCAGCAATGAAGACATTAGGAATTAGCGAAGACAATATTAAAACAGATTACAAACTTAACGTTATTGAAAACTAAAGAGGAAGAGAAATGATAGAATTACAATATTATTTATCCAATGTTCCGGATTGCTTAATTTACGGATTATTGGCAATGGGAATTTATATATCACTTAGAATATTGGATATACCGGATTTAACTACAGAAGGAAGCTTTGGTTTCGGAGCTGTTATATCAGTTTTGGTGGCACTTGCAGGTCATCCTATTCTTGCACTTTTTGCAGGAATGATAGCGGGAGGTTTTGCAGGAGTAATAACAGGATTTTTACAGACAAAATTAAAGGTACATCCTGTTTTGGCAGGGATTATTACAATGAGTGGGCTGTATTCAATTAATCTTGTGTGTTATTCATTAACAGAAAAAGGTGCAACAACTAACTTAAGCTATAATAAGATTACAGTTTTTGAAAAAATAAAGCAGTTACTTTTAATAAGAGGTCAGTTTGAAACAAGTATAGTTAAGACTGTAGTTAGTCTGATTATTGTAATTATAGTTTTGTTAATAGTTATTTGGTTCTTCAAAACACACATTGGACTTTGCATTCGTGCAACAGGTGACAATCCTGATATGGTTAGAGCTTCATCAATTAATGTAGACAGAACAAAGATTATCGGATTAATGTTAGCTAATGGTCTTATTGGACTTTCAGGTGCTTTATCATCACAAAGTATGGGCTATTCAGATGTTAATACTGCTAACGGAACTTTGATTTATGGCTTGGCAGCAGTTATTATCGGTGAAGCTATTTTTGGAAAAAGAGGAGCTACTATTGGACTTATTTCAGCAGTGACAGGTTCTGTTATTTATAAATTAATAGTTGCATTTGTTATAAGAGAAAATCTTTTTGGAGAATTAAGTAGTAACCTTATGAAGTTTACATGTGCGTTAATCGTGGCAATAACACTTGCAGTTCCTGCAATTAAACAGAAAATGGCAGAGAATAAGCAAAGAAAGGCGGCAAGATAATGTTAGATATTCAGAATATTTCAAAAACATTTGAAAAGGGAACAGTTAATGAACATGTGGCAATTAATAATTTAAGCTTAAAGCTTGAAGACGGGGAATTTGTTACAGTAGTTGGTTCAAACGGTGCCGGAAAAAGTACTTTGTTTAATGCTATTTGTGGAAGCTTTATGGTAGATGAGGGACACATTTTCTTAGATGATATGGATATTACTTATAAAAGTGAACATTCAAGAGCAAAGATGATAGGACGTGTTTTTCAGGATCCAATGAAGGGAACAGCTCCTAATATGACAATTGAAGAAAATCTTGCATTGGCATACACAAGAGCTTCAAAGCAGTCGCCTTTTTCAAGAGCAATAACAAAGAAAAAGATTCAGTTCTTTAGAGAAAATCTCGCCCGTTATAATATGGGAATTGAAGATAGAATGAAAACAAAAATCGGGCTTCTTTCAGGTGGTCAAAGACAGGTTGTAACATTATTAATGTGTACATTATCAATTCCAAAACTTTTGCTTTTGGATGAACACACAGCTGCTCTTGATCCTGCAACAGCAGAAAAAGTAATGGACATTACAAAAACAATTGTTCAGGAAAATAATATAACAACAATGATGATAACACATAACCTGAAACAATCCCTTACAACCGGAACAAGAACAATAATGCTTGATTCCGGCGAAATAATACTTGACCTTTCAGGAGAAGAAAGAAAGAATACAACAATGGAAGACATGATAAAAATGTACTCCATGAAGAAGCAGAAAGAATTTGATAACGACAGAATATTGTTAAGTCAGTAGAAAGCAATTTCACCACAACATTTTAAAATTGATTAGAATGTTGTGGTATTTTTTTGTGAAATTTAGTTGGTTAATATCACATAGACTATAAAGAATATCTCTGGATACGCAGTCAGCAAACCTTCAACACCTATCTTAAAATCTAACAAAATCTTCGACTTAATAAAAAATTATACCTACAAAATCAAACAGATGTCTAAAAATACTACAAATATATAAAATGTACATTGATATAAAAAAGATACAGTGATATAAAAAATATACAGATGTATAAAAAGTGTAAAAACACATTTTAAAACTTGCAGGAGGAGAAAGATGGCAAATTCTAATATTACAAAAAAAGCTTTGGCACAAAGCTTAAAAGAATTAGGCTCAACAAAGATTTTGGATAAAATCACAGTGGCTGACATAACAAATCATTGTGGTGTTAACAGGCAAACATTTTACTATCATTTTAATGACAAGTATGAATTATTAAATTGGATATATACAGAAGACTTATTCAAGCCTTTAACAAAGGATTTGGATTTCTTTAATTGGGGAGACAAGTTAGTTGGATTATTAAAATATATGAAGAATATGAAACCATTCTTTATGAATACAATCAAGTCCTCTAACAATTTTTTCGCTGAATATATGGACAAGGTTTTAATTGAATTAATGCACAAGGCAATAAAAGACTTGGACTTATACAATCATTTAGGAGAAAAAGAAAAAGATATATATGCAAGATTTTTTGCATATGGATTAACAGGTGTAATTGTTGACTGGACAATGGCAGGCATGAAAGAAGATGAAGAAGAATTATCGAAAACTCTTCAGTCAATGGTTATTAATACTGAACGTATAGGATACGAATTTTTTATGCAACGTAAAAAAGAGAAAGAAGGAATTAAATAATTCTCAATCAACAAAGTTTTCAAAGTGATTAATTTTTAATACAACAAAAAAAGGAGTAAACAGTCATGAAAAAGTGTGTGAAGAAAAGTATAGGATTAATGCTTGTAGCATCTATGACAGTTAGCAGCTTAACAGGTTGCGGAAGTACAGCAGAGGAAAGCAAAGATACAACATCGAAAAACAATGTGGAAAAAACAGACAATTCGAAAACAAGCAATGTAGAAGAAATTTTGACAAACAAGATGGATACTTCAAAAGACTCAGAAAAGAAGGAATCCGTATATGTTGAAATGGATGCAGAAGGTAATGTTACAAAAACAACTGTAAGTGATGAATTAAAAGTAAGCGGAAGTGAAAACATTACAGATTATTCAAACTTAAGTGACATAAAAAATCTTAGTGGAGATGAAAAATTTACAAAATCAGACGATGGGAAAATCGTATGGGAAAACAAAGGTAAAAACATTTCTTATCAGGGTACAACAACAGAAGCAACACCAATAAATGTTAAAGTTACATATTATCTTGATGGAAAGAAGATTTCTCCAAGCGACTTAGCCGGAAAAAGTGGTGAAGTAAAGATTGTATACAATTATAGCAACACAGCAAAAACAGAAGATGGACAGTTTGTTCCATTTCTTGCTTTAACGGGAATGGTTTTGGATGACAACTTCAGCAACGTAAAAGTAGATAACGGTAAAGTGGTAAGCTATGATGACTCAAATATTGTTATAGGTTATGCGGCACCGGGACTTAAAGATCATCTTTTAAATACAATCTATAATGCAGAAGCTTATATTAAAGATGCTGATATTCCTGAAGAGGTAACAGTAACAGCAGACGTTAAGGACTTCTCAATGAATATGACATTAACAGTTGCAAGTTCGGACATTGGGGACATGAACTTAAAAGATACATTAGATTTGTCAGATGTTCAGAAACAGATGGACGAATTACAGGATGGAGCAAATGATTTAGTGGATGGTGCTAAGCAGTTAAATGACGGCACAACTAAGTTAAAGACAGGTTCAAAGAAGATTAATGAGGGGGCAAAAGATTTATCAAAGTACACATTACAGTTAAGCAATGGTACTAAGGAAATGGCAACACAGTATACAGTATTTAACAAAGCTTTACTTGCCGGTGTAAAATCAGCAAAGAGTGGTGCAGATAAATTATATGCAGGAACTAAGAGCATAAAAACAGCTACAGGAACACTTGATACCGGAGCAAAAAGTTTGAAAAAGGGTATTTCTGATGCAAAAACAGGTTCTTCACAGATTTCATCAGGATTAAAGAGTGCAAAAGCAGCTTTTGAAGATACAAAGAAATCTCAGGGACTTGTAAATGGTTCAAAAACACTTGCAGCAGGAACAAAAGAAGCTTCAGCAGGTGTTGATCAGTTAGTTGACACATTAAAGAATACACCTGATTCAATTCAGAAGAATATTGATGAAGTAATAGATCAGGTTAAAACAGCATCAGGTGGAGCAATTGCTTCTGAAAAAGCTTTAAATACAACAGTTGAAGCAATTAACACAGCAGTTACAAGTGGAATGGAATTATCACAAGTACTTGCAGCTAATGGATTAAATGCAAAGACATATTATAAGTTAGTTCAGGCATACTACAGTGTTCAGACTTTAGAACAGGTAAAAACACAGTTCACAAAGCAGATTGCAACAAGTGCTTCTGATATTAAGAAATTAACAGACGGTATGGATGCATTGAAAACAGGTTCATCAGCACTTAGCACAGGAATTGGAACACTTTATGCAGGAATCAAACAGTTATCAACAGGAGCTGACAGCTTAGATTCAGGAATGTCACAGCTTAAGACAGGTTCAACATCACTTGCAGAAGGTACAGGAAAACTTAAGACAGGAGCTTCTGATTTAAACGATGGAATGAAGACTTTAAGTGAAGGTGCAGGAACACTTTCGAAGAAGATTGGAGATGCAAGTCCTAAGATTAAGGCAGGAATCGGAACAATCGATACAGCAGCATCACAGATTAGTGATGGAGCAAAAACACTTGCAAGTGGAACGACTGAATTAAAAGACGGTATTGTTACATTAGCAGATGGAACAAAAGAATTAAAAGATGGAACAATTAAGTTAAATGACGAAGGTATTAGTAAGATTACTAAGATATTCAATGAGGATGCACCTGATGCAATTGATAAGATTCAGGAAACATTGAATAATGGAAAGAGCTATAATTCATTTAGCGGAATCGATAAGAATATGAGCGGAAACGTTAAATTTATTCTTAAGGTTCAGGAAATAAGCAATGATAAATAATGAGAGGCCAGGTGCATAATATGAAAAAATTTGGACAATTAGTTGTTAAAGCCAGATATGTGATTTTGATAATAAGTATTTTGTTATTAATACCTGCAGCTTTTGGCTATGTTAACACAAGAGTAAACTATGACTTATTGTATTACCTTCCGGATGGAATAGACACAATGACAGGTCAGGATATTATGTTAAATGATTTTGGCTCAGGAGCATTTGGTCTTGTGCTTGTTGATGGAATGGATGATGAAAATACAGCAAAATTAAAAAAAGAAATTGAAGGCGTAGATCATGTTAAGAATGTTCTTTGGTATGATAGTTTTGCAGACTTAAAAATTCCAAAGAGTATGTTACCAAAAGATGTTTACAATGCTTTTAATAAAGATGGAAGTACAATTATGATGGTTATTTTTGATGACACAAGTTCAGGCGACGGAACAATGAGTGCCATTGAAAACATAAGAACATTAACAAAACATCAATGCAAGGTCAGTGGTATTTCGGCAGTAGTAACAGATACTAAGAGCCTTGTTGAAAGTGAAATGGCAATATATGTTATTATCGCAGTTATAATTTCAATAATAGTTCTTTCAATACTTATGGACTCATGGTTGATACCTTTGTTCTTTATGCTAAGTATAGGAATGGCTATTGTTTATAACCTGGGAAGTAACGTTGTTATGGGAGAAATCTCATACTTAACAAAAGCTTTGGCAGCGGTACTTCAGCTTGCAGTTACAATGGACTATTCAATATTCTTATGGCACAGCTATGAGGAGCAGAAGAAAGTAATACCAAATGACAATAACAAGGCCATGGCAAATGCCATAACAGCCACAGTTTCATCAATTGTGGGAAGTTCAATTACAACAGTGGCAGGATTTATAGCTCTTTGCTTTATGACATTTACATTAGGACTTGATATGGGGGTTGTAATGGCAAAAGGTGTTGTATTTGGTGTAATTGCCTGTGTAACAGTATTGCCTGCAATGGTATTAATATTTGATAAAGCATTGGTGAAGACAAAACACAAACCATTAATACCTGATTTTAAGAAACTTCCTAAGTTTATTACAAAACATTATCCGGTATTTATAATCATATTCTTAGTATTGATTTTTCCCGCATTTTACGGTCAGAAAAATACTAATGTATATTATGATTTAACATTAAGCTTACCTGAAAGTCTTGAAAGTGTTAAAGCTCAGAACGTTATTTCTGAGGATTACAATTTAGGTTCAGCTAATATTGTATTAATCAGTTCAGATACACCTGATTACAAAGTATCTAAGTTATTAGATGACATTAAGGGAGTTGACGGTGTTCAGACAGCTTTAGGCTTACAGACAGTATTAAACGGCTCAATACCTAATTCATTTATACCTGATGATTTGACTAAAGAGTTAAAGACGGATAAGTATGAAATGCTTATATTTATGTCAGAATACAAGACAGGATCAGATGAGGCAAATAACCAGTGCAACGAAATAGAAAAGATAATTAAGAATTATAGCAAAGATGGTATGCTTGTAGGTGAAGCAGCATGTACAAGAGACTTAATTAAGATAACAGATAAAGACTTTACGGTTGTTAACTCAGTTTCAATTGTTTTGGTATTTATTATCATTGCTTTAGTATTTAAATCTATTTCAATACCGATTGTTCTTGTAGCACTTATTGAATTTGCAATCTTTATTAATATGGGTATTCCATATTATACGGGAGCAACCTTACCATTTATTGCATCAATTGTTATTGGTACAATACAGTTAGGTGCAACAGTTGACTATGCAATTCTTATGACAAACAGATATAAGTCAGAAAGAAGTGCCGGACATGAAAAGAAGATTGCGGCAACAAATGCACTTCAGGCAACAATGAAATCAATTATCATTAGTGCATGCACATTCTTTGGTGCAACATTTGGTGTAGGTGCATATTCAAATATTGACATGATCAGTTCATTGTGTATCTTAATGTCAAGAGGAGCATTTATCAGTATGTTCTGTGTAATATGTATCCTTCCTGCATTCTTTATAATTTTTGATAAGTTCATTATAAAAGGAAGTTATAAATTCCTTGAAAAATAAAAGATGCTTAAAATAAAACACAATTAAAATAACACTAAAAAAGCCCCTTTTAACTTTAAAAAAAGGGGCTTTTGTGATAGAATAATAGTATATTTTAAATAGATTGGGGTATGGAGCAAAATAAAGTTAGTATTTCCACAGGCATTGTATGGAACAGCAGAATCGAAGATATGGAAGAAACTTTGAAAGAAGCTGACAGATGTATGTATGTGGAAAAAGATAAATATCATAAAATGACAGGAGGTGTTGTGCTATGAAGCAGATTATTATTGCAATCGGAAGAGAGTTTGGAAGCGGTGGACATCTTGTGGCTAAGAAATTGGCAGAACATTACAATATTCCATTATACAGCAAGGAACTGTTAGATGAAGTAGCTAAGGATGGAAGATATAGCAAGGAAGTTCTTGAAAGATTTGATGAGAAGCCAATGAACTTCGCTTTTATTCCTGTTCCTGCAGGGGGAACAACTATTTCACTTGAACAGGACATAGCTATCAGACAGTTTAACTTTATTCGCAAGAAAGCTAATGAAGAAAAAGAATCATTTGTTATAGTAGGTAGATGTGCAGAAGAAATCCTTTCAGATAATCCTAACATGATTAGTGCTTTTATCTTAGGCGATAAAGATACAAAGACTAAGAGAGTTATGGAAAGAGAAGGAGTTGACGAAAAGACAGCTCTTAATATGATGAAGAAGATGGATAAAATGCGTAAAGTTTATCACAACTTCTATTGCGAAAGCAAATGGGGTGATTCAAGAACATACGATATCTGTATAAAAATAGGCAAGGTCGATGTTGATACAGCAACAGATATGATTATAAAGTATATTGATTCAAGAGATAATTAAAATGAAAATAAATTTAAAAGGAGACTTACATGGGAGAACTAACATTTAAAGGGTTAAAGGTTGACGAATTGGACCTTACAAACAAGATTGAAGGACAGGTAGAATTAGATATTTCACAGAGAGCATCATTTAATGTGAAGTATTCTAATGACAACCTTCATTGCATGGCTAATCTTACAATTGATATGATGGAGAAAACACATCCAATGGATTTCAATTTTAAGATTAGTGCTACAGCATTATTTGACTGTGAGGAAGGAATGGACAAGAAAGAAATTCATAAGAAAGCATATGATGAAATTTATCCACATGTGCGTGCACTTGTCATTACATTTATGGTTAATTCAGGACTTCCACCAATCGTTATTCCGAAGGTTAAGATGGATGAATCTAATATTAAGATAGAAGAAAATAAGAAGATTGAAGACAATAATTTGTACAGCTAGTATCAAAATAGAGTCAAAAAACCGTTTTCATCACTTTTTTGAAAATTAAAACATAATAAAAATTAAAAAAACAAAACAAACTATACAAAATGCACAAATACAAAAAAAATGAAGTCAAAAAGTAACTGAAAAGTGTACACTTTCAACAAAAAAACAAAAAATATTTTTGTATTGTTGCAAAAAACGTTTTTAATTTTTAAACTATAAGAGTATTAGATTTTTAGGTAACATAATAATCTAAACCCTTTCAATTTTGTGGCACCTCAGATTGAGGTGCCATTCCTGTTTTTACGATTCAAATTCGTAATCTTCCAAAATCTTAATATTTTAATCCACAAAGAATAAGTGTATAATGGCAACATAGATTAAGAATAAGGATAAAGCTTAAGATGAAATACAGGAAAATTAAAAAAGGAAATTTTATAGAAAGACCTAACAGATTTATTGCATATGTTAATGTGGAAGGGGAAGAGAATAACCCCCAGATAGTACATGTAAAGAATACAGGAAGATGTAAAGAACTATTAGTGGATAATGCAACAGTATTTTTGGAAGAATCAGATAATCCCAACAGAAAGACTAAGTATGACCTTGTAAAGGTAATAAAAAACGGCATTCTTATAAACATGGATTCACAGGCACCTAATAAGGTGGTTAATGAGTGGCTTCTTAATAATGGTTTGTTTAAGAATACTGAATTGGTAAAGCCGGAGAAAACATTTGAGAAATCAAGATTTGACTTTTATGTTGAAGGCGATGGCAAGAAAGCCTGGATTGAGGTTAAAGGCGTAACTCTTGAAAAAGACGGTGTGGCCATGTTTCCGGACGCTCCAAGCGATAGAGCAGTTAAACATATTGAACATCTTATAAAAGCCAAAAACATAGGATATGAGGCATATATTGTCTTTGTGATTCAGATGAAAGGGATTAAATATTTTACTCCAAACAGAGAAACCCACCCACAGTTTTGTGAGACTCTTATAAAAGCAAACAAGTGTGGTGTAAAAATTCTGGCGTATGATTGCATTGTAACAGAGGATGAATTAAAAATAGACCAACCGGTAAAAATACTATTATAACTTAGTAAAAACATATTAACAGAGGAAGGTAAAAAATTACTAAAAAATTTACTTAAAACGCAGAAAAATATTACCAAAATAATGGACAAAAAATTGTTATAATTGTTTATAAAATAAAGCGTGTAGACTGTTGACTAAAAAAGACTAATAGTGGTATTATATAGGAAAAATGGGGTTTAAAAAAAAGGCTAAAAATTATTAATTTATAAATTTATTTAGAAGAGGTTAGATATTATGAAGAAGTTAATTTTAGTAACATCTCCACCAGCATGTGGAAAAACATTTGTAACAAAGAAATTAGCAAAGGCTATGCCTAACTGTGTTTATCTTGATAAGGATTCACTTATCGTATTATCAAAACAGATTTTTGTCGTAGCTAATCAGGAATACAACAGAAGCTCAGATTTCTTTGAAGAGAATATCAGAAACTATGAATACGATGCAATTATGGAAGTAGCAAGAGAAGCATTAGAATATAATGATACAGTATTCATTAACTCACCATTTACAAGAGAAGTTAGAACTCCAGGTTATATGGAGAATCTTAGACAGGATCTTTTAAAGATTGGTGCAGAATTAGTTGTAGTTTGGGTACAGTGTGATGTTGAAGTTTGCAGACAGAGAATGATAGCACGTAACTCAGACAGAGATACATGGAAACTTGAAAACTGGGATGAGTACATTAAGAAGATTAATTTCACAGTACCTGATGGAATTAAGAATTTATTCTTATTTAATAATTCATCTGATGAAGCTTTCAAGAAGTCATTAGACGAAGCAGTAAAATATTTTAAAAATTTAAAATAGTCTTTTAAGACAGTTTACTTAAAAAGAGAAGGGACGCCTAAGTTTCTTCTCTTTTGTGTTATAACAAAAAAGTAACAATTTGTTAAAATAAAGTCTATTGAAATATAAAAAATAAGAGTAAAATAAAAAATATCAAACAAAGAGGAGTTTGATTAGCGTTTGGTTTTTGATATCCAAACTAAATAAATATGGAAAACAAATTTAAATCAAAAGGAGGGATTTCATTATGAACATAAGTAAGTTTACACAAAAATCTGTGGAAGCTATTCAGAACTGTGAGAAAGTTGCAGCTGAATATGGCAATCAGGAGATTGACCAGGAGCATTTAATCTACAGTCTTATTACATTAGACGACAGTCTGATTATTAAGTTAATTGAAAAGATGGAAATCCAGCCGGAGCATTTTAGAAATAGAGTAGAAGATTATATAGCAAAAAAGCCTAAGGTGCAGGGTGGAAATCCATATGTAAGTCAGGCACTTAATAATGCCTTGATTTATGCCGAAGATGAGGCTAAAAGAATGGGAGATGAATATGTATCAGTTGAACATATTTTCCTTTCATTAATAGACAGACCTAATAAAGAAGTGGCAGAACTATTTAGAGAGTATGGAATTAAGAGAGAAAGATTTCTTGAAGCGTTGGAGACTGTTAGAGGTAATGTGAAAGTTACATCTGATAATCCTGAAAGCACATATGATGCTTTGTCTAAGTATGGACAGGATTTGGTTGAAAGAGCAAGAAATCAGAAACTTGATCCGGTAATCGGACGTGATAGTGAAATTAGAAACGTAATCAGAATACTTTCACGTAAAACAAAAAATAATCCGGTATTAATAGGTGAGCCTGGTGTTGGTAAAACAGCAGCAGTAGAAGGATTGGCACAGCGTATTGTACGTGGTGATGTTCCTGAAGGACTAAAGGACAAAAAGATATTTGCCCTTGATTTGGGAGCTCTTGTAGCGGGAGCCAAATACAGAGGTGAGTTTGAGGAGAGATTAAAGGCAGTTCTTGAAGATGTAAAGAACAGTGATGGAAACATTATATTGTTTATTGATGAACTTCATACAATTGTTGGTGCAGGAAAAACAGACGGAGCAATGGATGCAGGTAATATGTTAAAACCAATGCTTGCAAGAGGTGAACTTCATTGTATAGGTGCAACAACATTAGATGAATATAGACAATATATTGAAAAAGATAAGGCTTTGGAAAGAAGATTTCAGCCTGTAATGGTAAATGAACCTACTGTTGAAGATACAATTTCAATTTTAAGAGGTTTAAAAGAAAGATATGAAGTTTTCCACGGTGTAAAAATCCAGGATGGGGCATTAGTAAGTGCAGCAACACTTTCAGATAGATATATAACAGATAGATTTCTTCCGGATAAGGCTATTGACTTAGTTGATGAGGCATGCGCTTTAATTAAGACGGAAATGGACTCAATGCCTACTGAACTTGATGAACTTAGAAGAAAAGTAATGCAGTTAGAAATAGAAGAGGCAGCGCTTAAGAAAGAAACAGATAATTTAAGCAAAGAAAGATTAGCTGAACTTCAAAAAGAATTGGCAGAAATGCGTGATGAGTTTAATAACAAGAAAGCACAGTGGGAAAATGAAAAAGATTCTGTAACAAAATTACAGGATTTAAGAGAACAGGTTGAAAATGTTAAGAAGGACATTGAAAAAGCCCAGAGTGAATACAATCTTGAAAAGGCAGCAGAACTTCAGTATGGTAAGTTACCACAACTTCAGAAACAGTTAGAGGCTGAAGAAGCAGCAGTTAAGAATAAAGATTTATCATTGCTTAGGGAAAGTGTAACTGATGAGGAAATAGCAAGAATAATATCAAGATGGACAGGAATTCCGGTAGCAAAACTTACGGAAACAGAAAGAGAAAAAACACTTCATCTTGATAAGCAACTTCACAAACGTGTCATTGGACAGGATGAGGCAGTAACAAAGATTACTGAATCAATTATCAGGTCTAAGGCAGGCATAAAGGATCCAAGTAAACCTATCGGTTCTTTCCTATTCTTAGGACCTACAGGTGTTGGTAAGACTGAATTGGCAAAAGCTTTGGCACAGAACTTATTTGATGATGAAAGTAATATGGTCAGAATTGATATGAGTGAGTATATGGAAAAATACAGTGTGTCAAGATTAATCGGAGCGCCTCCGGGATATGTTGGATACGATGAAGGCGGTCAGCTTACTGAGGCAGTAAGACGTAAACCTTATTCGGTTGTACTTTTTGATGAAGTTGAAAAGGCACATCCGGATGTATTTAACGTACTTTTACAGGTACTTGACGATGGTCGTATTACAGACTCACAGGGTAGAACAGTAGACTTTAAGAATACAATTTTGATTATGACTTCAAATATTGGTTCATCATATCTGTTAGAAGGAATTGATGACAATGGTAACATTAAGCAGGAAAATCAGGACCTTGTAATGAATGATTTAAGAAATCATTTCAGACCAGAGTTCTTAAACAGACTTGATGAAATTATTATGTTTAAGCCTTTAACAAGGGATAACATTGGCGGAATTGTAGATCTTGTAATTGACAGTGTTAACGAAAGATTAAAGGATAGAGAGTTACAGATTAAGCTTACTGATGCAGCAAAAACTTATGTTGCAGATAACGGATATGATCCGGTTTATGGTGCAAGACCATTAAAGAGATATTTGCAGAAGAATGTTGAAACATTGGCTGCAAGAGTTATTCTTGAAGGTAAGGTTAGTATGGGAGATACAATAACTTTTGATGTTGTTGACGGAAAGCTGGCAGTTGTTTAAAGAGAACTGATTAATTTTAATTACACGGATTGCTTTGTGCTTTGCACTCCCGCAATCCGTGTAATTAAAATAATATATTTTTCATATAATGATTAATAAAATATTGTGTGAAGAGTATTGAAAAGAATATTAAATAAAAAATTTTTAGTTGGAATATTATTAATAGGAATGTTAATAATAGGAATGGCATTTATTTACGGCAACTATAGGAACAGTGAAGTTGTTCTTACTAATCTAAATATTACAAATGTAAAGGATGCCATACCTAAGGTGGCTTTGACTTTTGATGACGGTCCCAGTAGCGTTTATACAAAAATATTGCTTGACGGACTTAAGGAGAGAAAGGTAAAAGCCACCTTTTTTCTTGTGGGAGAGAACGTGGAAAATAACAAAAAGCTGACAAAAAGAATTTCAAAAGAAGGTCATCTTATCGGAAATCATACATATTCACACGCAGACCTTGCAAGGACTAATTACAATAAGGCATCGGTTGAAATTAATAAGACTAATGAGATTATAACAAGTATTACAGGAACTTCTCCAAAGTATATAAGACCACCTTACGGAGATGTGAACAAGAAACTTTTGGAAAATACAGGAATGAGGGTAGTTCTTTGGAATGTTGACCCGGAAGACTGGAAGGACCAGAATGCAGACATTGTCGTTAACAGAATTATAAGCCATGTAAGACCGGGAGACATTATATTGCTTCACGATATTTTTAAAAGTTCAGTTGAGGCAGCCTTAAAGACTGTAGATATTTTGCAGGATAAGGGATATCAGTTTGTTACTGTGGATAAATTAAATAACAGTACAATAAAATAAAAGTTGAAAAAATAGATTTAACAAATAAATGTAATTGAGAAAAGTTATGGATAATGATATACTTGTCAGGAACTTGTGTGAAAAATTAGAAAAGTAGGAGAATTAAAAGAATGAATTTATTAAAACATTATGTTATGATTTTTTTTGTTTCAATGGTTCCCATTGTAGAACTTAGAGGAGCAATACCAATTTCTCAGGGCTTTGGCTTGCCATTGTTACAATCATATATTATTTGTGTAATTGGAAACATGCTTCCTGTACCGGTAATATTCTTTTTCGCAAGAAAGGTACTTATTTGGGGAAAGGATAAAAAGTTTATTGGAGGATTCTTTACATGGTGCCTTGACAAAGGTGAACGTGGAGGCGAGAAGCTTAAAGAAAAGGCAGGCAAAGGCTTATATGTAGCTTTATTATTATTTGTTGGTATTCCACTTCCGGGCACAGGCGCATGGACCGGAACATTGGCTGCAAGCTTTTTGGATATGGACTTTAAGAGGAGCGTTATTGCATGTATGTGTGGAGTATTGTTAGCCGGCGTTATAATGGGCGTTGGAAGCGTGGCAGGCGTTTCATTCTTTAAGGCATTGTTTTAAAGAATGAAAACAATTATGGAATTTTTATTATAAAAATGAAAGAGAACATAGGATGAGTAATACAAAAAACAAGAATTATTATGGATTTAAACAGAATAAACAGGAAAATCCTTATGGACGTTATACACCGGGTACAGTTGGCAAGATTGCCATTGCAGTAACAGTACCTTCAGCTATAATTGCTTTTGTGTCAGTAATGGTTGCACTTTTGACACCTATGATTCAGGCACTTATGGTTACATTGATAACATTTATTATATCTTTTGTGGGAAGTGTAATTCTTGCAATAGATATAGTAATATTCAATAGAAAACAGAGCAAAAAAAGTGGCACATCAGACCAGCCTAAGCAGTTAGACATAATGAGAATCGTGCATTTGATAGTTGGCATTGGTGTGGGAATTATTATCGGATATTTAATCTGGGGAAACAAATAAAGAAGTTGGATATGGACAATGAAATAAAGGAGACAGACATGAACAATCTACCAAAAGATCCTGTAATGCTTCTAAGCGTAGTAAATACTAATCTTCGCGATTTCTACAGTAACTTAGATGAATTTTGCAAAGCAAAAGACGCAGATAAACAGGAAATAATAGAGAAGTTAAAAATGATTGAGTATACATATGATGAAGAAAAAAATCAGTTTGTGTAGAGAATAAATGAATTAAAAAATCCTTGCAGATTCAGAAAATGAAACTGCAGGGATTTTTTTGTTGCTATTATCAAAATAAAAAATATCTAATCTATCTTTTATCAAGTGGCACATAAACTGCCTTTTTTGCAACGTTCTTATATGCAGGACGTATGATTTTTCCGGCGTTGATTAATTCTTCAATACGATGTGCACACCAGCCGGCCATTCTGGCGGAAGCAAACATTGGAGTGTAAAGTCCGTCAGGAAGTCCAAGCATTGAATATACGAAACCGCTGTAGAAGTCAACGTTTGCCCCAACACTTTTCTGTCTCTTGTGAGCTTTTGAGATGACTTCAGGAGCAAGTCTTTCAACATTCTGGTATAATGCAAATTCATCAAGACGATTCTTTTCAGCAGCAAGGTCTTTTGTGAAAGCTTTAAGAAGCTTTGCACGAGGATCGGAAATGGCATAAACTGCATGACCAATACCATAGATTAAACCTGACTGATCGAAAATACGCTTCTCAAGAAGAGCATTTAAATAATTCTTAATTTCGTCATCATCATTCCAGTCATTGATTGTTTCCTTCATGTGATCAAACATATGCTTAACTTTAATATTAGCACCACCATGTTTAGGTCCTTTTAATGAACAAAGGGCAGCTGCAATAGCCGAATAAGTATCTGTTCCTGAAGATGAAACAACATGGTCTGTGAAAGTTGAGTTATTACCACCACCATGTTCAGCATGAAGAACAAGAGCTAAGTCAAGGATTTTGGCTTCAAGTTCTGTATAAGAGCTGTCAGGACGTAAAAGTCTTAAAATGTTTTCGGCAGTTGACAGGTTAACATCAGGATTAATAATATATAAATTATCACCATGATGATAATGTCTGTGAGCCTGATATCCGTAAACGGATATAAGTGGAACTCTGGCAATAAGGCTTAAGCTCTGTCTTAAAACATTAGGAATTGAAGTGTCATCAGGATTTTCATCCCATGAATAAAGTGAGAGAACACTTCTTGCAAGAAGGTTCATCATATCCCTACTTGTAGCTTTCATAATAATATCACGGACAAAACTTGGTGGAAGAGTTCTATATTCGGCAAGAACTTTGTTGAAATTAGCAAGTCTCTTTTCAGATGGAAGTTCGCCGAAGAGAAGAAGATAAGTAACCTCTTCAAAACCAAAACGATTCTCTTTTAAGAAACCATGAACAATATCTTCTACATCAATACCTCTATAAAAAAGCTTTCCTTCAACGGGAACAACTTTACCGTCAATAGTTTCATATGAATGAACATCACCGATTTCAGTTAAACCGGTAAGAACACCCTTACCTGTATTTCTATCACGAAGACCACGCTTAACATCAAATTTATCGTAGAGATTCGGATCAATACATGAATTATTTATACATCTGTCTGCATATTTATTAATCTGAACTGTAAGTGGATCGTCGAACCTTTCTTCTTTTTCATTTAATAACATAAGAAAACCTCCCTTTTATGAGTGTAAAGTCTACCACATAACTTAATTTTCTACAATAAAACCATATCTAAACATAATAAAATAAAGTAAATAGTATATTTTGTTAAGACAAAACATTAAAATATTAGGCAAATAATAATGTGAATGTTTTTTTTAAATTAATGCATAGATATTTGCAATGAGCATATTTGATAGGATGATATTAACAATAATCTGTACTATATATCTATAGCAGTAAAGCTACGTTAGTGCTAATTATTTAGAATTTAATTTTAACTATTATACAAAATAAATGTGAAATGTGGTAGAATAAAAACCAAATATGTTGTTATAAGATAGTTAATAGAGGTTTAATAGATATAATGGATATTTTTGATTACGCAAGAAGTGTTAACAGTGAGAAGGAATCGCCGTTAGCAAGCAGATTAAGACCTAAAACTTTAGACCAGGTTGTAGGTCAGGAACATATAATAGGAAAAGACAAATTACTATATAGAGCAATAAAAGCAGACAAACTTAGTTCGATTATTTTTTACGGTCCTCCGGGAACGGGAAAGACTACATTGGCTAAGGTTATTGCCAATACTACAAGTGCAGATTTTATGCAGTTAAATGCAACTGTGGCAGGAAAGAAAGACATGGAAGACGTGGTTGCAAAGGCTAAACAGAATATGGCAATGAGTGGTAGGAAGACTATTCTTTTTGTAGATGAAATTCATCGCTTTAATAAGGGACAACAGGACTATCTTCTTCCTTTTGTTGAAGACGGAACGGTTATACTTATTGGGGCAACAACAGAGAATCCATATTTTGAAGTTAATTCAGCTTTAATATCAAGGTCAATTGTTTTTGAATTACATCCTTTAAGTGTGGAAAACATTAAGACACTTATACTAAGGGCAGTAAATGACAAAACTGACGGAATGGGAATTTATAACGGAGTAATCGATGATGATGCGGTTATGTTTTTGGCAGAGATTTCAAATGGGGATGCAAGAACAGCGTTAAATGCAGTAGAGCTTGGTATTTTGACTACAGATCCGGCACAGGATGGCAAGATACATATTACATTGGAAGTAGCACAGCAATGTGTTCAGAAGAGAGCATTAAAATATGACAAGTCAGGAGATAATCATTATGATACAATTTCTGCATTTATAAAAAGTATGCGAGGTTCTGATCCTGATGCGGCAGTGTATTATTTATCAAGAATGCTTTATGCAGGGGAAAGCGTTGACTTTATATCAAGAAGAATTTTGATTTGTGCGGCAGAAGATGTTGGCATGGCAAATCCACAGGCGTTAGTTGTTGCCAATGCAGCAGCCCAGGCAGTTCATCAGGTTGGTATGCCTGAAGCCCAGATAATATTGTCGGAGGCAGTTATTTATGTGGCTTCATCGCCAAAGAGCAACTCAGCCTGCAATGCAATTTTTGCAGCAAATGAAGTGGTAAGAAGTACTGTTACGGCAAAGGTTCCGGCACATTTACAGGATGCACATTATAAAGGCTCAGCCAAGCTTGGACACGGAATCGGATACAAGTACGCACACGATTATCCAAATCATTATGTGAAACAACAATATCTTCCTGACGGTTTGGAAGATAGCAGGTTCTATGAACCGGGAGATTTAGGATACGAAGTAGAAGTTAAGAATTACTTTAAAAAGATAAAGGAAGATTAGTATAAAATATCCAAATCCGGATTAAAAGGATTGTGAACTGCTTTGCATTTCCATAATCCTAAGAGAGTTAAAATCAGAGGTGAAATAATTGAAGACTTTAATTGACAAGTTAGCAGCAGGAGTTTCAACATATGAAATGCCTGATGCGGAAGTTTTAGAAAACAGAATAGCCGTAGAGCTGGAAACAGGGGATTACAAACGGGGAGAATTAAACATAAAAAGCAAAAACAATCTTCCTATAAAAGGAGTTGTATTTTCTACTGATAATCATATAACTTTCGAGAACAATCAGTTTAACGGCATTAACAATGTGATTAGATATAGCGTAAGCAGTAAGAATCTGGAGCAGGGACAGATCTGCAACGGAACAATAAGCATGGTTACAACTGCAGGGGGTTTTGACATTCCTTTTGCAATAACAATAAAGAAAAGAGAACTGGAATCAACAATAGGAATGATTGGAGGTTTTAATGACTTCTTAAGACTTATTAATGAAAGTTATGACGAGGCATTAATATTATTCCTTTCAAAAGAATTTAAGGAGTTTTTCCTAAAAAACGATAGTTTCGGCTCTACATTGTATGACATGGTGCTTCATAACAGTAACCGTGGAATTGCAATGGAAGAGTTTCTTGTGGGAATGGGACTAAAAAAGAGAGTTGCCATTAGTACAAAGGAGAATTATAGAGAATATTCCAATATTAAAGAGAACTATGCAGACACGATTAATCTTGAAAGAAGTTGTCTTGGATATGCGGAAATAAATGTTACAGTTGAAGGTGATTTCCTTTATAACTGCAAGTCACAGGTTAAGGGCGATGATTTTAATGGCAAAGTTGCAGAATATGAGTTTTATATTAATGCAGCCAGACTTCATGGAGGAAGCAACCACGGCAGATTAATTTTTGAGACAACTAACGAAACAATTGTTTACGACATTGTAATAGTAAATGAAAAAGACGAAATTAACGATTACATAGAAGAAAAGAAGAACAACATAGGTCTTATAAAGAACTATCTTGATTTTAGAACCGGTGTTATTGATGGTAAAAAATGGATTAATGAAATGTCAAAAATGGCACAGGAACGACTGGAAAAGAACGAAGACGACCTTGTTGGTATTTTGGTTAAGGCTCAGGTGGCAATTGCCGAAAATAATACAGAGGAAGCTACATCATATCTTGACAGGGCATCTAAGCAGATGGCAATAAAGGACAAAAATAATGTAGAAGAATACTGTTACTATCTGTACTTAAAAACATTACATAAAAACAATCCTAATTATACTAACGAAATAAAGGCAGAAATCAAGAAATACTTTGAAAGTGGTCATGACACATGGCAGTTATTGTGGCTTTTATTTTACATGGATGAAAGATATGACGAAAATCCGAGCTTAAAATATACAATGATTAAGCGAATGTTTGGAGAAGGATGTTTCAGTCCGGTTATGTATTTTGAGGCGGCAAATATTTTAATTAATCAGCCTGAACTTTTAAGAATCCTTAACAGTTTTGAAATTCAGGTATTAAACTTTGCGGCAAAATATAAAATCGTGACAAAAGACCTTGCCAAGCAGACAGCAGAGCTCATGATTAAGGACAAGGCATATAATGAAGGATACTTTAACATACTTGCAAGATTTTATGAGCAGACTAAGGAAGAAGAGGTTCTTACATGTATATGTACAATGATTATTAATGGCAATAAGTTGGACCACAGCTATTCCAAGTGGCTTACAGAAGGTGTCAGGGAAGAACTTAGAATTACTAATTTGTATGAATATTATATTTATACAATTAATACTTCTAATTATAAGCCATTGGAGAAGTCAGCATATAAGTATTTTTCTTACGGAACAGATACTTTAATGTATAACAAAGATTATTTCTACGCAAATCTGTTAACTAACATTAGTATGCTAGATGATGAATATTTAAAATTCCGTGACGGCGTGGAAAAATATGCAACAGAAGAATTACTTAAAGGCAACAACAATGACCATTTAAGACTAATTTACTCTAAGTTAATAACAGATGATTTCCTTGTAGGTAATATGCAGCAGGCAATGCCACAGGTTCTTAATACTTACAAGATAACAGTAAAAAATGAAAAAATAAAAACAGTTGTTGTACGTCATAAAGAAACAGAAAATATTATTACATCAACTGTGAATAACGGAGTGGCTTACGTAAGATTATATACAAAGAATCCTGTTATTTTATTTATGGATAACAAGGGCAGATTTATTTGGGAGTCTGACTATCAGATAAAACATTTAAAAATCGAAGCTCCAATTACAAAAAAAGGAAGCAGTAATCTTACTAAGCTTGTGGAAACAGAAAAGATTCTTGAACATCCTAATATGTACAAAGGTAAGGTTCAGGAATTAAAGGAAACAGTGGAAATTCCTGAATTATCAAAGCAATATCGTGATTCACTAAAGGAATTTATTGTGGATTATTATTACAAAGGCTACGATTTGGGAGAAATGGATATTTATATTATGCAGTTTAATCTGGCAGAGTTATCCAAAGTTTCCCGAAAGAAGATAATGGAGATTTTAATAGAAAGAAATCTTATGGAAATGGTTTATCCACATATTGCCAAGTATGGTTATGAAAGTATAAAGGTAAGCTTGCTTGAAAAACTTTGTGTGGAATTGGTTAAAGAGCCTGAGTTTGACAAAAACGAAATTCTTATAGAGATGTGTGCCGAATCTTTCAGAAATGGTTGCAGGGATGAGAATGTTCTTAAGTTCTTAGGCAAGTATTATGATTCAGGTTCCCTTGAATTATATCAGATGTTTTTGGCGGTTCAGTCAAGAAATATTAATGATAATACATTGGCTGAAAAGTTGTTGGTACAGCTTATTTTTGAAGGCAGTGTTGATAAGTCTATTTATGAAATATATGAAGAATACATTAAGGGACCAACATCTTCAGTTATAAGAAGGGCATTTTACACATATGTTTCTTATAATTATTTTATTAAAAAAGTTCAATGTCCTGAAAGAGTATGGGAAATAGTCGAACAGGAATTGGAAAACGGATTTGATGTAACATTAATTACAAAAATCGCTTTTGTGGAAGTAATGTCACAGAAAGATAAGCTTACTGAAAATCAAATTAAAATAACAAAGGACTTAATTGATACTTTAGTTAAGAGCAATGTTAATTTTGAATTTTATAAGAAGTTTAATAAATGGTACAAGATTCCGTTTAATCTTTTAGATAAGACAATTATAGATTTTAGAACTAATCCGAAACATAGGGTTGATATTACTTATGAGATTAAAAATCAGGAAGGAAAAACCGGAAAAGTTACAGAAGAAATGGGAAGCATTTATCCGGGAATTTTCTCAAAAGAAGTAATAATGTTCTACGGTGAGGAAATAGATTACAGTATAAAGGAGTATTCTAATGAATATCCGGAAGGCAAGGTTGTTGATAACTATTCAGTGAGAATATCAGAGAAGAATGCTTACAACGACGAAAGCCGTTTTGGAATAATTAACAGTATGATGATTTGCAAGGCTTTAGGCGAGGATGATGCAGCAAGAGATATGATGCAGACTTACGAACTTTGCAAGGAAGCAGGAAGAAAATTATTTAGATTATTGTAATCAGGGCAGACAATATAGGAGGATGAAACTTTGGGAAAAGGAATAATATTGGGAATCGATTTTTCCATAGACTTTACGCAAATGGCTGTGTTGGATGATGAAATTAATCCAAGATCCATTAGTATAGGAACAGAAGATAATTTTTTGATACCGTCTGTTGTATGTTATAACAGCGAATTAAATGAATGGTCAGCAGGTGACGAGGCTGTTAACAAAAGCAGATTAAATAATAGCACTGAATATAGAAAATTGCCGGAGATTTTAAAGCAGAACTATGGTGAAGATTTAACAAAACAGATTATTACAACGTATATGTCATATCTGCTAAAGGTTGCAGTAAATTACAGCAATGGCAAATTAATCAAAAATGTTCTTGTAACTTTAAATGAAGTTACACCGGAAATGATTGAATTAATCACAACCTCTTTTATTAATTTAGGTTACAATGCAAATGATATTAAGATAATAAGTCATTCAGAAAGTTTTGTATATTATGTTTTAAATCAGGGAAAAGATATTTGGATTAATCAGGTTTACTTCCTGAATTTTGACAGAAATGATTTTTCCTGCAGAAAGCTTAATGTTATAAAAGGCAAGCAGGTTCATGTGGCAGATGTTACAGTTGAAGACTTAAATGATAGGATGACATATGATTCGGTAAAGAATAACATGGATATGGCAGATGAAATTGTGGCAGATTATATGGAAGACCAGCTTAAGAAAAATGTTGTATCAGGTGTTTTTTTGTCAGGTGAAGGTTTTTATGCAGAAGGCTGGGCGAAAACTTTACAGACTATATGCAGAAACAGAAGAGTTTTTAAGGGAAATAACTTAATTGTAAAAGGTGCAGCTTATGCGGCAAAAGAGTTCTTTTATATGAAAACCCTTAAGGATTACATTATTTCATGTAAGGGCAGAACAAGAGTAAGAGTTACAATGTCTGTTAAACACAAAGAAAGAGACAGTATGGTAACATTGTCAGATATTGGTGATTATTGGTATCAGGCAAAATCAAAAATAGAATGTATAATGGAAGAACCTACAGAAGCTGTTTTTGAAATTCATAATATTATGAAACATACAACAGAAGAGTTTAGAATTGATTTGACGGAATTTCCAAAAAGACCACCGAAAACAACAAGAATCAGTGTTGATTTTAAATATTTATCAGAAAACAAATTCCAGATTACAATTACAGATTTAGGTTTTGGAGAGTTCTTTAAATCATCGGGAATGTCAGTTACAAAGGAAATAGAGATTGGCTAAAGGAGTAAATGAATATGAATGACATAACATTATGTACAATGCATACGGAAAAGCCTTATTATATTAAAGAAATTAACAAGAATATATATTCTATAGAAGAATTAAGTTATTACTTATTTAATTACCTTTATTTAATTGATGACCAGTTTTTCAGTGAAGGCTTAATTGATTATATTGAAAACGAACTTAAGCAACCTCACATTGCATCAGGTATAAGACAGATTAATGCCAACAAAGGAGCTTTGGGAGAAAAGATTTCTTTTCTTATAAAAAACGCCGGTTACTATACTGAGCGTGAAGCAGAAAAATTAGAAAACCATCTTGTTATGCTTAGTTCAAAAACAGCAGCAGAAAGAATTAAGGCTAAGGCAGATATTTTGATGGAAACAGACAAGTATAATATGGCAATTAATTACTATAATAGTATTTTAAGTAAGTCCATTAATACTGATTTGCCTGAAAGATTTTATGGTGATGTGTATAACAATCTTGGTGTGGCTTACGCAAGATTGTTTGAATACGACCAGGCTGCAACAGCTTTTAGATGTGCTTACAGGCTTAATGCTTCGGCAGAGTCTTTGGAATCAATAATAATGTGCGACCTTATTACTGATAATGAGAAGCGACTAAAAATGGATAAGGACAAATATGGTGTTTCCGACACTGTTATCAACAGAATTAAGACAGAAATAATTAAGCTTAATGCTGAAATTAAAACAGGTTGGAACAAAAAACAGGAAGATCAATATATGCAGCAGTGCAAGAAAGAATATATTGTAGAAATAAACAGTTAAATGTTTTGTGAACATAGTTGACAAACCAATTTAAAATCATTATTATTAGTTCATATATGGAAATGCGTAGAAGAAAAGGAGTAGCAGATAACCTTTTAAAGAGAGAGAGGGACGGTGGAAGCCTCTTAAAGCAGTGTCTGTGAAGGTAGTTTTGGAGCAGAGATGATGAATTGAGTAGTTGTCTACGGTTCGTCCCCGTTACAGGATATGATAAGTGAAAGATAAAGGTGGTACCGCGAGCAATCGCCCTTTATGCGGTACCGGCATTATACATAAGAAAGTCGTGCTGATACTGCAAAGGAGAGCACGACTTTCGTATTTGTTAACGAAAATCCGGTGCGTATTAAGAAATGTTAATAAATTAAAAAATAGGACTTAATATGTTAATAACATATCCTATGAAAAAGGTTACGATTGGAGAAGAAAGATGAAAGAGATTGAAAAGAATTACAATCCGGCAGAGATTGAAGACAGATTGTACAGTAAGTGGCAGGAAAAGAAATACTTCCACGCAGAAGTAGATAGAAGTAAGAAACCTTTTACAATTGTTATGCCACCTCCAAATATTACAGGACAGCTTCATATGGGACATGCCCTTGATAATACAATGCAGGACATTCTTACACGTTTTAAGAGAATGCAGGGTTACGAAGCTTTATGGCTTCCTGGAACTGACCATGCATCAATTGCTACAGAAGCCAAGATTGTAGAAAAAATGCGTGAAGAAGGCATTACAAAAGAAGATTTAGGAAGAGAGAAATTCTTAGACAGAGCTTGGCAGTGGAAAGCACAGTACGGCGGTCGTATTGTTTCACAGCTTAAGAAGATAGGTTCTTCATGTGACTGGGATAGAGAAAGATTTACAATGGATGAAGGCTGTTCAAAGGCAGTTAAGGAAGTATTTGTAAACTTATACAACAAGGGACAGATTTACCGTGGTGAAAGAATCATTAACTGGTGTCCTCATTGTCTTACATCTATTTCAGATGCAGAAGTTGAATATGAAGATCAGGCAGGCAAGTTCTGGCATTTAAGATATCCTTTAACAGATGGTTCAGGATATATTCAGCTTGCAACAACAAGACCTGAAACATTACTTGGTGATACAGCAGTAGCAGTTAACCCAAATGATGACAGATATAAAGACTTAGTGGGAAAGACTCTTACACTTCCTTTAGTTGGAAGAGAGATTCCTATTGTGGCAGATGATTATGTAGGTATTGACTTTGGTACAGGTGTTGTTAAGATTACACCTGCACATGATCCTAACGATTTTGAAGTTGGACTTCGTCATAACTTACCTGTTATTAATGTACTAACAGATGATGCTAAGATTGTTGATGATTATCCTAAGTATGCAGGTATGGACAGATATGAAGCAAGAAAAGCAATCGTTGAAGATTTAGATAAAGAAGGATACCTTGTAAAGATTGAAGACCATGAACACAATGTAGGTACATGTTACAGATGTCATACTACAATCGAACCTAGAGTATCAAAACAGTGGTTTGTAAAGATGGAAGAAATTGCAAAACCTGCAATTGAAGCTGTTAAAAATGGTGACACTAAGTTTGTACCACCTCATTTTGACAAAACATATTTCCATTGGTTAGAAAACATCCGTGATTGGTGTATTTCACGTCAGTTATGGTGGGGACACAGGATTCCTGCATTCTATTGTGATGATTGTGGGGAAATGGTTGTTACAAAAGAAGATCATGCAGTATGTCCTAAGTGTGGTAAGGAAATGAGACAGGATCCTGATACACTTGATACATGGTTCTCATCAGCATTATGGCCTTTCTCAACACTTGGATGGCCTGACAACACAGAAGAATTAGATTATTTCTATCCTACAAATGTACTTGTTACAGGATATGACATTATTTTCTTCTGGGTAATCAGAATGATGTTCTCAGGACTTGAACATACAGGAAAAGTTCCTTTTGATACAGTTTTGATACATGGACTTGTTAGAGATTCACAGGGACGTAAAATGAGTAAGTCTCTTGGAAATGGTATTGATCCATTGGAAGTTATTGACAAATACGGTGCTGACGCATTAAGATTTACACTTATTACAGGTAATGCACCAGGTAATGATATGAGATTCTACTGGGAAAGAGTAGAAGCTTCAAGAAACTTTGCTAACAAAGTTTGGAACGCATCAAGATTTATTCAGATGAATATGCCTGAAGAAGGTATTGATGTGAAGAACAAACCTGAAAATCTTACAGATGCAGATAAGTGGATTTTATCAAAAGTTAACACTTTAGCCAAAGATGTGACAGAAAATCTTGATAAATTTGAATTGGGTATCGCAGCAGACAAAATTTACGAATTTATTTGGGAAGAATTTTGTGACTGGTATATTGAAATGGTTAAGCCAAGATTGTACAATGATGATGACGATACTAAAAAGGCAGCACTTTGGACACTTAAGAAGGTATTAATCGATGCATTAAAACTTTTACATCCATATATGCCATTTATTACAGAAGAAATTTTCTGCAATTTACAGGATGAAGAAGAAACAATTATGCTTTCAAAATGGCCTGAATTTACAGAAGAATATGATTTCGCCAAAGAAGAAAAAGCAGTTGAAACTATTAAAGAGGCAGTTAGAAATATTAGAAATATCCGTTCAGAAATGAACGTTGCCCCAAGTAAGAAAGCTAAAGTTTTCGTAGTTTCAAGTGAAGAAGAAATTAAGAACATTTTCGAAAATGGTAAAGTATTCTTTGCAACATTAGGTTATGCAAGCGAAGTTATTATTCAGGATGACAAGTCAGGTATTGGTGATGATGCCGTATCAGTAGTTATTCCAAAGGCTACTATTTATATGCCTTTTGCTGAATTAGTTGATATTTCAAAGGAAATCGAACGTCTTAATAAGGAAGTTGAAAAGCTTAATAAAGAATTAGCAAGAGTTAACGGTATGTTAAGCAACCCTAATTTTGTAAGCAAGGCTCCTGAAAAGAAGATTAACGAAGAAAAGGCTAAACAGGCTAAATATCAGCAGATGATGGATCAGGTAAAGGAACAGTTGGCAAGATTACAGAAGTAGGAGGAAACGACCATGATAAATTTTGAAGAGGAAATCAAGAAGTTTCACCCAAGTCTAGAAATAGAAGAAGCAGAGGATGCCATTTACAACAATAACATTTCTGATATTACAGATGTTATGATTCAGATGGTTGAGGAACTTAAAGGCGACAAATAAAAGGCAAAGGATGGGTGTATAAATGATATGCTACAATTGTGGAAATGTCTTAACTAACAGTGATTATTGCAGTCATTGTGGTATGGACGTAAGCGTATACAAAAGAATAGTAAAATTATCAAATACCTATTACAATGCCGGTCTTACAAAAGCAAAAAACAGGGATTTGTCAGGTGCAGCAGATACTCTTAGAAGAAGTGTAAAACTTAACAAGAGAAACATTGATGCAAGAAATCTGTTAGGTCTTGTTTATTTTGAAATGGGTGAGACTGTTCAGGCATTTTCAGAATGGGTAATGAGTACAAATATTCAGCCGGATAATAACCCGGCTGAGAAATATCTTGTTGCAATACAGCAGGATAAAGGTAAGGTTAGCGAATTAAATCATACAATTAAGAAGTTTAATATTGCTCTTGATTATGCCAAAAGCGGTACAGATGACATGGCAATTATTCAGCTTAAGAAAGTATTGAATCAGAATCCTAACTTTATAAAAGCATACCAGTTGTTGGCACTGTTGTATTTAAAAGGCGGACAGTATGAGCGTGCAAAAAAATCCATAAAAAAATCTATGAAAATAGATAAATGTAATCCTCTTAGCATAAGATATTTAAGAGAGATTAACGAATATATGGATGAAGAGAAGAAAACTAATCCGGACAAGCGAATGGAAAGGAGAAGAAACCTTCGTGGAGTTATGGTAGACAGAGAATATCTTAGCGGAAATGATGTTATCATTCCTAAGAATAACTTTAAGGAAGCCATAACAGGAGCACAGAGTATTCTCCATATTGTTATTGGTTTGCTTTTAGGTGCAGCATTGGTTTACTTTATTGTAACACCGGCAAGAATGTCACATCTGACAGATCAGGCTAACGATGTAGGCGTTGAATACAATCAGAAGATTGCAATAAAAAATTCAACAATATCTGAATTAGAGAATCAGGTTGATACATTAAAAACAGAACAGAAGAAACTTAAGTCAGACTTGGCACAGTATACAGACACAGGAAATACAGTTGCATCAAACTACAGTAACCTGTTAAAATCAGTAAATTATTATTTAAATGATGATTATAAGAACGCGGCAACAGCTTTAAGTGATGTTGATAGTAAGCTTAAGATGGACTCTGAAGACTTTACAACTGTTTATAAATGGTTAAGCAGTAAATTATCAAAACGTATTTCAGAAGAAGCTTACAATGCAGGAATGACAGCAAGAGATAAGGCAGATTATGACACAGCAATTAAGCAGTTTAAGAAATGTATTGAAGCTGACTCAGGTAATGTAGACGCAATATACTATCTTGCATGGAGTTACAAAAACAAAGGCGATTCAAAGAATGCCAATAAGTACTTCAAAGAGATATACGATAACTTCCCTAATTCATCACACTATGACACAGCAAAGAGCCAGCTTAACATAGATGACAGTAGCAGTAGTGGAGATAACGGAGATAACGGAGACAACGGCGATAATGGAGATAATGGCGACGGTGGCACTTCAGAATAAGGGATAAAGATTACAATTGATAATACTAGAATCTAGTTAGATTTTAGAAAAGATTTACGAAAGAGAAGAGCGAAAGCTCTTCTCTTTCTGCGTTTAAGAATAAAGGGGGATTTATGGAAGTTTTATATGAAGTAAGAGGCGAGAATCTTTTGATTTATCTGCCGGAGGAACTTGATCATCACAATGCGAAAACAATTACAGAGCAGTCAGATTGGTATATTGTTTCAAACCAGATTAAAAACATAATTTTTAATTTTAAGCGAACAATGTTTATGGATAGCTCAGGCATTGGAGTGATAATGGGCAGGTATAAGCTTGTAAAAAAGAGAGGTGGAAGCATTACAGTTACAAATATTAACAATTCAATTGACAGAATTTTTACTATTTCGGGGCTTTACAAAATAGTGAGCAAAACGGAAACACCCAGCTTGGTGAAATGGTAATTGGAGGGACGCATGGAAAATAAAAGTAAGGAAAACAATATGACTTTGGAGTTTGATGCAAAGTCCGAAAACGAAAGTCTGGCAAGAATTGCAGTTGCTTCTTTTTTGACGGAGATTGATCCAACCATTGAAGAAATTAATGATATTAAAACGGCAGTATCAGAAGCAGTAACTAATTCAATTGTTCATGGCTACAATGAGGGACCGGGGAAAATAACTTTAAAGTGCAAGCTTGTATGCAATCAGTACGAAAAGCAGGATACATATACGGTTAGTAGTTTTATTACCATTGAGATAAAAGATTTGGGAGTTGGTATAACAAATATTGAAAAAGCAAGAGAGCCCTTGTTTACCACAAAACCGGAATTTGAAAGATCCGGAATGGGATTTATGTTTATGGAAATGTTTATGGATAAAGTAGATGTGATTTCAGAGCCGGGGAAAGGCACAACAGTTATAATGGAGAAAAAACTTAAAAAAGTTATAGAAAAAAACAGCATAAAAAGTAGTCAATATAATAGTAAGTTGATGAGCCACACTAATTCTAAATCCATTGGGCTAGTTAATTTGAAAGAAAAGTCCGGCCAGAGGGCATAATGGATACGCTAACTTTGATAAACAGGGCTCATCAGGGAGATAAGTTAGCAAGAGATAAAATATTAATTGAAAATACAGGTTTGATATGGAGCATTGTCAGAAGATTTTTAAACAGAGGGCACGAAGGCGAAGATTTGTTTCAAATCGGATGCATTGGGATGCTAAAAGCAATAGACAGATTTGACACAGAATTTGACGTGGCTTTTTCAACCTATGCAGTTCCAATGATAGCAGGAGAAATCCGAAGGTTTATAAGAGATGATGGCATTGTAAAAATCAGCAGAAAAATAAAAGAAAATCAAATGAAAATAATGCACCAAAGAGAAATTTTTATAAATGAAAAAAAGCAGGAGCCAACCATAGAAGAGCTTGAAAAGGTCTGTGATTTGACAAAAGAAGAAATAGTAATGGCGATGGATGCCTCAAGAAATGTTGAGTCAATTGACAAAGAAATGTATTCAAAAGATTCAGCATACACCCTAATGGATTTGGCGGAGGATGACACTAATATAGAAGAAACGGTTTTGAATAAAATTATGGTTCAACAATTAATGGACATGCTGGAAAGTAAGGAGCGAAAAATCATAAATTTGAGGTATTTTAAAAATAAAACTCAAAGTCAGGTAGCAAAAGAAATGGGAATGACGCAGGTTCAGGTGTCAAGACTGGAAAAGAAAATTTTAAACTCAATGAGAAATGAGAAAAGTACATAAACAAAAAATAGTTGTTATTGTAAAACGAAAAAGTGCAGTGAAAGTTTAGAAATCAAATGTTCATTGCACTTTTTATTTATTTTAGAATAATTAAAATAAAAAATTGCATAATAAAAGCATAGAAGTTTAAATTTTCTAAAAAATAAAAATTTTTGGAGGTCTAAATGAAAGTATTAAAAATGGTGGCAATAATAGCAGTGATAATAGTGGCAATAGGCATTGGCTTCTACATGTGCAACGACACATATCAAGTGGAAGAAATACAGGAAGCAGTGATGATATAAAAGGTCAATAAGATTATATTTTTAAAAAAGTAATAATCCATATTAAACAATATGGGATAGAAAGGACATAAATGAGTGACACATTATATATAAAAATGGACCAGGCAGTGGAGATTACGAAAAAGCAGGTAACAGTTGGAGATGTTGCAAAACTTCAATGCAAAAACAAAAATATAACAAACAGGCTAAAATCAATGAAATTGTTGGAGGATACAACAAAAGGAAAAAAGCGATATATAGTTTCAATAATGAAAATTATCGAAATGGCAGATCAAACGTTTCAGAATGTAGATATACAAAATATAGGGGAAACAGAATGTGTTGTTGAATTTAAGACACCCCAAAAAGATGGCGGACTAATGGCAATAATTAAAACAACAATAATATGTTTGATTTTGTTTTTCGGAGTGGGATTTTCCATAATGTCATTTAACAACGATGTGTCAATAGATGATATGTTTTCAAAAATAAGCAAACAATTTACAGGGGACAAAGAGCAGGGCAGAAAAATACTTGAGTATTGTTATTCAATAGGATTGGGTGTGGGAATCATCATCTTTTATAACCATTTTGGACCGAAAAAATTAACCAAGGATCCAACGCCCATTGAGGTTGAAATGAGAAAATACGAAAGAGACATAAACCAGACTTTAATAGATGGGCATAACAGAGATGACGGAAAGGTGGATGTAAAATAGAAGCAGTGGCGAAATATGAAAGGTAGAATTGGAACAAAATGATAGGAAAAATAATTCTTGCAATTACAGGAATCGGGGCAGGTTTCATAATCTCTGCAGGAGTTTTTGCATTAATAACATCAACAGGAATAATAACAAGATTTGCAGACAAAACCCATACTGCAAAAAGTATACAATTATATGAAACAATAGTAATTGCAGGGGGAATACTTTGGAATATATTCTGGATAATGGAATCCCGGTTCAAATTCACGGGACAGCCGGCAAAAATATTTCAGGGAATCATGGGATTATGTCAGGGTATATTCGTAGGTTGCCTTGCAGTGGCACTGGCGGAGGCCCTAAACGGAACAGCAATCTTTGCACGAAGGGCAAAACTGCAAATGGGGCTAAGTTTCATAGTGTTATCAGTAGCGGCAGGCAAGGTCCTTGCATCGTTGCTCCAATTCTATAACGACTGGGTGAACTAATGCTTTTGAATATGCTGTTGTGCCGGAAAATTATTTCTCGCAAAATACAACTGTTGGTGAGCAAGCTCTCCACGTCTGTATTTCGTCCTGAATATGCATCACTTGTAGGAACGCGTAAATATATAATTTAATGGAGAATTGATATGGAAAGTGAAGAAAAGAAGAAGGCGTACAACGAATACGTTGAAAGAATTACGCCAAATAACAGTTTGACAAAGGATATGTGGAATGCTTTTTGGATAGGCGGTCTGATTTGTGTTATGGGACAGATTTGGCTTGAGCTGTTTATGTATTTTGGAATGGATAAGGAGGACAGCGCAAGTTACACTACTTTGATTTTGATTTTGGAAAGTGCAATTCTAACGGGGCTTAATGTTTACCCGAAGATTGCAAAAAAAGGTGGCGCAGGCTGTCTTGTCCCAATAACAGGATTTGCCAACGGAGTTGTGTCTCCGGCAATTGAATTTAAGGCGGAAGGTCACATATTCGGAATTGGAGCGAAGATTTTTACCATAGCAGGACCGGTTATTCTTTATGGTATTTTTTCAAGTTGGATAGTTGGAATTATTTATTTGATTTTGAAGGGGATAGGGATAGTCTGACCGGATGTCAAAAAATTAAAACAAAAAATAGTTAATTAAAGTTTTGTGTCATAAAAAAACTAAAGAAAAATGAAAAATAATATTGATAGTATTTTATTAGTTGAACAATTAAGTCTTTGTGATATAATGATGAAGAATTGTAAAGAAAAGGTTAAATTTAAATAAAGAATATAAATTTTATTGCAATAAATATTTAGATTTAAACGTTTTATAAAATGTATTCCAATTATATGGAAAAATGAAAAAAATTAAAGGATTTGTTTTAATTAATAATTTAGTTTAATTGTTTTCAATACTAGAATACGGAAATCAGGAGAGTGAGGAAAACAGATGAAGAAAAAGAATGTGATTGGGGAAAACGTGGAAGCAGGAACAAATGCAGAATCAGATGAAAAAGCAGGAACAAAAATAAATAAAGAATCAGATGCAAAGAAAAGTAAGAAATTTAGAAAAGAATTCCTTAGTCAGAAACAGAAAGACACAACTTTTCTTGTAATTAAGATTATCTTAGTTTGTATGTTTGCAGGTGCATATTCAATGCTGTATATTTGGGATTTGTATACTTTTAAGGGAAAAGTTTATCCTATGAGAATTGTAGTTCCAACATTGTTGTTTGTAAGTTCTTCAGCATTAATGTTTGTAAAAATAAAAGTTAACAGATGGGTTAATTTTGTCATATCTATTTTGGTAAGCTTAATTTTAGTATATGGAAACTTTGTAATGTTACAGAAGTCTCAGGGATACGAATATAAGCTTGAAGGGGATTATGTTAAATATAATATTATGGTTTTATTTATGATTTTTATGGTTATATTTGCAGTTACTAACAGTTTTAAAGTTGCAATTATAACAATGAACATTGTAAATATTGTTATGGGACTTGCAAATTTCTATCTTGTACAGTTTAGAAACTCAGGATTTTTGGCAGCAGATATTGTAAATATAAAGACTGCGGCAAATGTGGCAGGCGGATATTCTTATAGAATGAATTATAGAGTTTATCTGTTCCTTATAAGTTCCATTGCAATATGTTTTTTTGCAACTAAGTTAGGCAAGAACGTGGTAATTAAGAAGTTCTGGAGACTTATTCCTATGGCATTGGCACTTTTAATGGTGATTAATGTTAATGACTTAGTTCAGTCAAAGGAATATGTTAAAATATTGAAAGTCAAATATTTTAAGCCACAGGAAACATTTAATACTAACGGTTTTTACATAACATTTGCAAGAAGCATTAACGACCTTCAGGTTAAGAAGCCTAAGGATTATTCTGTTCAGAAAGTTGAAAATCTGGCAGAGCAGTTTAAGGGTACTAAAACTACAGTTTCTAATGATAAGAAACCTAACATTATAATGATAATGAGTGAGGCATACACTGATTTTATGTCTTTTACGGATGTACCTTTAAGCGAAGACAATATGCCTTTCTTCCATAGTTTAAAGAAGAATACATTAAGCGGTCAGATGTTTGTATCAGTTTTTGCAGGAGGAACAGCATCAACTGAGTTTGAAGCCTTAACTTCTAACTCAATGGCATACATTCCTAATGGCATAACAGCATATACTACATATATCAACTCACCTATGACTTCTCTTGCGTCAACTTTAAAGGCACAAGGATATGGTGGAATAATAGCAATGCACCCTTACAAGGGAACAGGATACAAGCGTAACAAGGTTTATCCTTTATTGGGATTCAACAAATTCCTTACAATGGATGATTTTGCAGAAGACACAGAAAAATACGGACTTCATATTTCTGATAAAGCAGATATGGAACGAATTATTTCAGAATATGAAAACTATAAGAAGAACAACGATAAACCGTTCTTTATGTTTAATGTAACAATGCAGAACCATAGTCCTTTTGATGCAGCAGGAGTATCTAAAGATATAAAACTTGGCTACAATATTAATTCACCACAGGCAGTTCAGTACTTAAATATGTTAAGAAAGTCAGATGATGCATTAAAAGAACTTGTTACATATTTTAAAAATGTAAAAGAGCCAACATTAATAATCTTCTTTGGTGACCATGAGCCAAAGATAGAAGAATCATTCTATGAGGAAATAGAAAAAGGCTATAAACTTGATGATGTTTATAAGAACCTAAAGAAAAGAAATATTCAGTTCGTTATATGGGCAAACTATGACATGAAATCAGATAACAATATGTATATAAGTGCAAACAGAATGAGTTCACTTGTACTGGAAACAGCAGGACTTGCACAAAACGGATATCAGCAGTTCGTATCAGAGTTTAGCAAAAAAGTGCCAATCATAACAAAAAAAGGCTACATTGGTGAAGATGGAAACTACTACAAAACAGGAGACAAAACATCACCATACTATGAATGGATACATAATTACGACATTCTACAGTACAACAACATTTTTGATACAAAAAACAGAGTACAGGATCTATACAAAATAGCACAATAATAAAAAACAGAGTTCTTAAAAACAAAAAGAACTCTGTTTTTTGTCACATATATAGTAATTGTCAATAGACGTAAAATTATACTTGTGATACAATGTGGAACTATAGCACAAAAATGTAAAAAATAAAGAACAAAAAAACATACAAAACAAAATAAAAGTATAAGAATCAACTGAAAAAGAGATTGTGATATTATATAAAAAAATACTCTTATTATGAAGCTATTTATTTAAATAATGAAGAAAAAGGAGAGTTTTAACATGAAAAAATCCTTCCAGATTTTTAAACGTGACATAGGCAGATTATCCAAAAACATAGTTGCACTAATAGTTGTAATCGGCGTGTGCATAATCCCTTCGTTGTATGCATGGTTTAACATAGCTGCCAACAAGGACCCATATGGCAACACAGCTAACATAAAAATAGCTGTGGCTAATAATGATGCCGGAACAGAAAATGATATGCTTGGAAACCTTGATGTAGGCGGTCAGATAGTTGGTACATTAAAAGAGAATGACAGTTTAGGCTGGGTTTTTGTAAGTGAAGACAAGGCAATATCAGGGGTTAAGTCAGGAGAATACTATGCAGCAATAGTTATTCCTGATAATTTTAGTGAATCAATGGTAAGTTTTTTGTCAGGAAAAATAGAACAGCCGGAGTTTGATTATTATCTTAATGAAAAGAAGAATGCCATTGCACCAAAGATAACTGACACAGGTGCAAATACAATTCAGCAACAGGTTAATACAGAGTTTGTGTCAGCGGCGGCAGGCACAGTTGCGGACATACTTAACGGTTCAGTTTCAGAAATTGGAACTAAGCTTGATGACGTTCAAAATGACATTTTAACAAAGATTAGCACAGTGTCTGATAATCTTAAAGAATATGAAAAGGCACTGGATTCTTTTAACAAAACAGTGGATAGCAGTAACAAGCTAATTGAAAAATCAAAAAAATCAATGGCTACAGTGAAAAGCGACGCTAATTCCGGTGTAAATAGCATAAAGAATGGAACAGACAGCTTAACACTTGTACGAAATGACATAGCAGATTTTGCAAACGATTTAGGTACGGGAATATCTAAGGCACAGAATAGTTTGGCAAAGGTAAATACTAAATCAGGAATAAATCTTGGAAAAATAAGTTCAAAAACTGAAAGCATTCACGGACAGTTTCAGGAAATGATAACTTCCGTAGAATCTATTATTGATAAAAATAGCGAAATGCTTACAACTTTAAAGGAAATTAACAAGAAATACCCTTCAGATTCATTAACTAATCTTATTAATGAATTAGACAGTCAGAATAGCAAGTACAAGACTATTTTACAAAAATTAAGAACAGGAAGCAATTCTATAAATGATGCTACAACAACATCTGTTAAGGCAGTAGAATCTATTTCTAAAATTATCGAAAAGAATACAAAAGACATTCAGAGCTCAAAGGGAACTGTTGAAAACGGAATAATGACAGGTCTAAATACAAGTCTTGATACTTTTTCAAGCATTCAGGGGACACTTTCAGGAATTTTAAAAGGTGTTGGACCTGCAACAGATAATGTTGTAACTTTAATGAACCAGTTAGAGAACAGCCTTGACAGTGCAAAGAAAGCACTTAGTTCAACAGGTTCTTCCATTAAGAAAGTTCAAGAAAGATTAGACAAGGCTAATGTGGACATTAGCGTTGTTAAAACTTCAAAGATATATAAAAAACTTAAGGATATGACAAATTTAGACTCAGATAAGGTTGCATCTTTTATGTCATCTCCTGTTAAATTAAAAACAGAAACTTTCTATTCAGTTGAAAACTATGGAACAGCAATGACACCATTCTATACTAACCTTGCAATATGGGTAGGTGGAATTGTTCTTATTGCTATTTTTAAAATGGAAGTTGATAAAAGTGAAAAAATTAAAAATTTCACTCCAACACAGGCTTATTTTGGAAGATGGATGCTTTTCGTCTTAGTAGGATTTGTGCAGGCGTTAATTATATGTTTAGGTGATATTTTTATCTTAAAAATAAAGTGCCAGCATCCGGTACTGTTTGTTGTGGCAGGATTAGTAGCAGCATTTGTATATGTAAATCTTATTTATGCCCTGTCATTAACATTTAAGCATATAGGAAAAGCAGTAAGTGTAATTCTTGTAATTTTGCAGATTCCGGGTTCAGCGGGAACTTATCCTATTGAAATGACGCCGGGATTCTTCCAGGCAATTCATCCGTTACTTCCTTTTACCTATGGAATAAATGCCATGAGAGAAGCAATTGCGGGAACTTACGGACATTATTATGTAAAGAATTTAGTTATTCTTTTAATCTATGTTCCTATTGCCTTGTTTATAGGACTTGTCCTTCGTAGATTATTGTTGAATTTAAATAGTTTATTTGACAAAAAACTTGAACAGACAGGACTTATGATTTGTGAAGAGGGAGGAATAACCAGGGAAAGAGTAAGACTTTTAACTACTGTGAAAATACTTGCAGGAGAAAAGCAGTTTAGAGATGAGATAAATAAGAAAGTCGAGCAGTTTGAAATATGTTATCCAAAACTAATAAAGGGTGGATTTTTTGCAATAGTTATTATACCGATTGTATTTTTGATTTTAATGTTTAGTATCACATCAAAAATGGTATTTCTTGTATTGTGGATAGTGTCTATTATATTAATCGCCCTATATTTGATTTGTGTTGAGTTTATCCATGAGAACCTGCTTAACAAGCAAAAAATGGCTGAAATGACCGGTGATGAGCTTATAGAGCAGTTAAAGAAACGTGGTAGAAAGAACAGTAAGGAAGGAGATGAGGACTAATGCTGAATATTTTTAGAATATTTATTGGGGATTTGAAAAAAATCAGCAGAAATGCAATAGCGTGGATTGTAGTGTTAGGACTTACTGTAGTTCCATCTCTTTACGCATGGTTCAATATTGCTGCAAGCTGGGATCCGTATAGCAATACCGACCATTTAAAAGTTGCAGTGGCAAGCGTTGATAAAGGCTATGAGGGTGACATTATTCCAATAAGCTTAAATCTTGGAAATCAGGTTATATCAGCTCTTCGTGAAAATACTCAGCTTAATTGGGTATTTACTGATAAAGAAGATGCAATTGACGGTGTAAAATCAGGAAAGTATTATGCTTCAATTGTAATTCCAAAGAATTTTAGTACTGATATGATGAGCCTTTTCTCTGATAATGTTTCTCATTCGGATATTATTTATTATCTTAATGAAAAGGAAAATGCCATTGCTCCAAAGATAACTGACAAGGGAGCAAGCGCAGTTCAAAAGCAGATTGATCAGGTTTTTACAAAGACAGTTTCAGAGATTTCAATAAGCGTGCTTGATCAGTTGTCAGATGTTATGGATGATGATACAACAAAAACTGTAATGAACAAGGTTCAGTCTAATGTGCAGCAGATTGCAGATGACTTAAATGATGCAAAACAGACTGTTTATGCTTTTGCTGACCTTACAGGTTCTTTGGAAGAAATGTTAGACAGTACATCAACATTATTAAAAACGTCAGGAGACAGCACAAAGGATAGCGTTAATACTTTAAAAACTTCAAGTACTGATGTAACAGATTTGAAAGATGCCTTAAGTGGAACAACTGATGGAATAAACAAGGCGTTAAATCAAAGCGTATCTGCATATAATCAATTATCAAAAGAAGTGGATAATATTTTTGACTCAGTGTCCACAAGTGCAGACACAGCATCAAAAGGTTTAAGTGGTTTTGCAACTCAGGTAGAAGACATAACAAAGAAGTACACTGAATTTAAAGAAAGCCTTCAGAAAGTGCAGAATGCATTGCCGGCAAATGAGAAAGTGTTAAGAACTGAAATTGACAAAATTATTGGTAAAATAGACCAGTCAATTATTCAGCAGAAGGAAATTAGAACAAAATTAAAAGACGCTTCTGATGATATAACATTGGTATCAGGAACGACAACTTTATATAGAAAAGACTTAAAGAAACAGATAAAACAAAGTGCAAAGGATATATCTTCTATTCAGGATTCTTATGAAAAGAAGGTTCAGACTAACTTAACTAAGTTGGTTAATTCACTTACTGTAAATAATGGCTCAGTATCAAAAGTTGTAAACAATTTAAATCAGGGAACAAGTGATGTAAGTAAGCTTGCAGGAGATTCAGGAGCACAACTTGGACAGTTAAAGAAGATTCTTAAAAATTCAGGTAAAGCACTTGGAAAGGCATCCAAAAATGTAAGCAATATTTCATTTAAATTAGGCAATAGTGAAAACAGCGATGCAACAGAATTGCTTAAAAACATATTAAGCAACAGCCCTGACACATTAAGTTCATTCTTGTCATCACCTGTAAAGATGAACACAAATGTTATATACAAAGTAGATAATTATGGCTCTGCAATGGCACCATTCTACTCAACACTTGCAATATGGGTAGGTGGTATTGTATTAGTAGCAATGATGAAAGTAACATTAGAGGAAGATCGAAAGAAACAACTATTCAATGTGAAAAACTATCAGATATATTTAGGACGTTATATTCTGTTTATGATAATAGGATTGTTCCAAAGTGGATTAATCTGTTTGGGAGATTTGTATTTCTTAAAGATACAATGTGAGCATCCGTTCCTGTTCCTATTGGCAGGTTGGATATCAAGCATAGTATATGTAAATATAATCTATACATTAACAGTATCCTTTGGTGATATAGGAAAAGCAATCTGTGTAATACTTCTTGTAGTACAGGTAGCAGGTTCAGGTGGAACATTCCCAATAGAAGTAGCACCAAAATTCTTCAGAACAGTATACCCATTACTTCCATTTAACTACAGCATGGGAGCAATGAGAGAAACAATAGCCGGAATGTATGGAAACACATACTGGACAGAAATATCCAAACTACTATTATTCCTAATACCGTCACTAATACTGGGATTAATACTAAGAAAACCAATAATAAAACTAAACAACTTCGTAATAGAAAAACTAGAAGAAACAAAACTCATGTAACTCACCAACCCCCGGAACTTTCAAGGCACCTGTGCTTGCACAAAGGTGCCTTGAAAAGTTTCGGGGGTGCCTTATTATGAGCATAAAAGGGCGACGAAGTCGCACGATATGCGAATAATAAGGACAGATTGCGGGAGCGGGAAGCGCGTAGCAATCTGAGGTGAGTTATTTAATCTCGATTCCTTACTGACTTCCGACTTAAGTCAATCAATAATTTTTTTCTTGACTTAATGTACAAAATAGTATATATTACTGAAATGAATAGTTCACAATGTAAACTATTCTGGAATGCTATCTTGTATTGAACAGGAAACCTTTAATGGCATTTATAATTAGAAAATATAAAACAAAAATAGGAAGTAGAAGAAAAATGAAAGATAAAAAATGGAAAGACATGATAGAAAAACATGGCGAGCTTAGATTCTTTAGTAGCATGGCAATAAAGAAATCACACAAAGGTCAGGGTACATCTGCACAGGAATTGGACATGCTGTTTAGAGTCGCCTTGTCCAAAGAAAAAGTAACACCCGGTTACCTAAAAGACGCAATGGGCATAAGCAAAACAATTATAAGCAGATTAATAGAACAACTGGAAAACAAGCAGCTCATAGAAAAAATCCGCACAAATGAGGATAAAAGAAGTTATACATTGATAATAACTGAAAAAGGGAAAAAAGAAATTGATGATATGTATTACTACTATTTAAACCCTCTATATACGTTAAAGGAAAATATGACAGCGGAAGATTTTGAACAACTATTTAAATTAATAAGGCAGGCAAACAAGATATTGGCAAAATAAACCGCCAACAATATAAAATCGAAAATATAAACAAAATCTGCAGCTAATAAAAATTAAAGAAAGTGCTTGGAACCCGTCGGTTCATCAAGGCAGCGTAGTCGGCTTGATAGAACCGCTACGAGGTGGAAGCAGCGGGAGCGTGCTTTCGTAATTTTATTAGCCGAAGATTAGTTAAAAATTGTTTAACATAAATGAAAGGAACAGAAGATGACGTTTTATCAGGAATTACAGTTAAGCTCAACAGGCTCAAAACAATTAATAAAAAACACAACAGACAAAAAAGAAAAAACAAGACACATTTTAATTTACAATTTCAAAGTATATTTAGTTGTGGCATTTTGTTTTTTGGTAGTAACAGCATTTAGTATGATTTTTGGAAATGACAATAGCGTGCCGGGAGTTGTGGTACTACTTGCAATACTTGTGTTGCGACAGGCAGATTTTGGCATAAAAACAACCCACGGTCTAATCTCAATAGCCGGGATATTTGCAATTTTAATAGTAGGCCCAAGGTTAAGCAACATGGCCGATCCTTTAACAGCATTTCTTATTAACATTGTTTGCATATTTTTACTAATGATGTTTGGATGCCATAATGTAATAATGTACAATCATTCAACTTTTGTACTGGGATATTTATTACTTCAAGGTTACGATGTGGCAGGAAAAAGTTATCATTTACGTGTAGTCAGCCTTGTTGTAGGTATGATAATTTGTATGGGGGTTTTTTATAAAAATCAGAAAAACAGACCTCATAAAAGAGGTTTTATGGATATTTTTAGAGAATTCAACATACACTCTTCTAGAAATAACTGGTATTTAAAATTAACACTTACAGTTTCAACAGCAATGTTAATTATTAATCTTTTAAATATACCAAGGGTAATGTGGGTAGGAATTGCCTGCATGTCAGTATGTGTTCCATTTTCCAGTGACATTGCACCAAAGGCAAAGAAAAGAGCACCATTTAACATTGTGGGCAGCTTAATATTTGTTGCCCTTTACTATACCCTCCCTAAGTGGGTGCATCCATATATAGGAATTATAGGTGGAATTGGTGTTGGTTATTCAGCCGGCTATTCATGGCAGACAGTTTACAATACATTTGGAGCGTTGTATATTGCCGCTGGAATTTTCGGTGTAAAAACAGCAGTATTGTTAAGAATTGGTGCAAATATTTTTGCTTCATTATATACAGTTTTGTTTGACCATGTATTTAATAATGTATTTGCGTTTATAAAAAATAGAAAAGAAAATTTAATAACAGAATAGCAATGCTTAAAACAAAAAATGGCAAAAATGGCTATAGCAGCCTGTTTGATAGGAGCTATAGTGTTGGTTTGGGGAAGAAAAGAAATAGTAAATGAAAAGTCTGCAAAAAATGAAAAAGTTATTGCGACACAAACAATTGAAATTCAGGAAAATGACGAGATAGTAAGTGGAGTTGTGTTAAATATTATTCCTGAAAATAAAATAAAGGAAATGGAAAATAAAAATCATAAATATAAAAAGTTTAGCAACTAAACTATCAAAGGGAGTTAGTGATGAATAAAAAGAAAGTAGCATTTATTTGTATTCATAATTTATGTAGAAGTCAGATAGCAGAAGCACTTGGAAAACATTATGCTAAGGATGTATTTGAAAGTTTTTCGGCAGGAACAGAAACAAAGCCTCAGATTAATCAGGATGCTGTAAGACTTATGAAAGAACTGCACGGAATAGATATGGAAAAAGAACAGTATTCAAAATTGATTTCAGATATTCCTGATGTGGATATAGCCATTTCGATGGGATGCAATGTTGGATGTCCATTTATTGGTCGTTCTTTTGACGATAACTGGGAATTAGAAGATCCAACAGGAAAATCAGATGAAGAATTTAAGGCTGTTATTAAAAAAATTGAGAAGAAAATATTAGAATTAAAGGAATCTCTGAGCTAAAAATAACTGAACAGCTAAGTAATAGTTTGTTAAAAAAATATATTGAAGTTAATAGAATGATAAATATAAAAAATAAAAGCCCCATATCTGAGGTGCCCCCAAAAAGTCTAACTTTTTGGGGGCACC
>OLRW01000136.1_pt1 | contig 67201 bp, 56 predicted proteins | sample 1672701 | NCBI WGS metagenome assembly OLRW01 (sample SAMEA3136715, study PRJEB25190) | human gut metagenome | biome: human gut; feature: human-associated habitat; material: faeces | place: Austria | collected 2013
CTGTCTCCTTTGCCATGCCAACTACTATTATGAAGATTTTTACCAACAGTCCGGAGACGATTGCTTCCGGTGGTGAATATCTGAGGGTGATTTCCTTCTCGTTTGTATTTATGGGATTCTCTCAGGTTTTTATGAGTGCCCTTCGAAGCATCGGGAAGATCATGCTGCCTTCTGTTACGTATGTAGTTTCTCTTTGCGTCAATGTAATCTGTAATGCCACTTTTATCTTTGGTTTGTTTGGACTTCCGAAGCTTGGTGTTACCGGAGTTGCCCTTGGTACGGTGATTGCCAGAATCGTAGAGGTAGTGATCTGCCTCGTTTACTCGTTACATAGTTCCGATGTCAGATTCCGGATAAAATATTTCTTTGCCAAAGCAGGTGTTCTGTTCCAGGATTTTATGAAGATCGCAACGCCGGCTGTGATTAATGATGTTGTCTGGAGCCTGGCCACTTCAGCATTTGCAGCGATCCTTGGTCATATCGGCGATGATATGGTTGCGGCAAATGCAGTTGCTGTCATGGTGGTAAATATTGGTGCCATCGCCTGTCGTGGCTTCTCCAATGCAACTACGATCATTGTCAGTCAGGAGCTGGGCAAAAACGGTGTCGACACAGCCAGAGAATACGGAAAACGCATGCTCAGGATCACAATTGTTGTCAGCCTGATCGGATGTGGTGTTATTCTGGCGATTCGCCCAGTGATACTGAATTTCTATCGTGACAAACTGACAGAGACCGCCATCTATTATCTTGGTGTCTTTATCATTATGACAACCTGGCGTCTTATGGGGGAAAGCATCAATACCTGCCTGATATGCGGCTGCTTCAGAGGTGGCGGTGATACCAGATTTGGAATGATCACGGATACGATATTTATGTGGCTTGTTGCAGTTCCCCTTACCTACCTGGCAGCATATGTATTCAAGCTGCCGCCGATCTGGGTATACTTTGTAATGACCCTGGATGAATTCGAGAAAATGCCGGTGGTATTCGTTCATTATATCAGAGGAAAATGGCTTACGAATATTACCAGAGATTTCGAGTAATCAGGGAACGGAATCATTATATAAAAGGAACAGTACAATGAAAGCGGGCTGAATGGCATCTTCTGCTATTCAGCCCGTTGCTTAGTATCGTTTTAAAAAATTCTGTGGAACCAGGGGCATGTTTCAGGAAAGAATGTTATCCCTGAGCTGCGATTTATTCGATTCTTTCCTCGTCTGCCCCCGTTGGCTTCTTAAAGTGGCCGACAATTATTTGTACAAGAACCATGCCTCCGATAAATGTAAGAAGAAGACCTGCCGGAATTCCTATACAGGCCAGAAGGAACGTTAAAGGGTCATCGTCGCCTTTCATTTTGTATTTGCCTCTTGGTGTCAGATAAACTTCGACATTTTTTTCGTCGCCTATGCTGACTTCCCGGTAGTAGGTACGTTTCCCTGTATATTTTATTCCATCCACTTCATACGAAAGCTTCGTCACATACTCGTCGTAATCGTCATATTCGTCGTCCGAATTCTTTATGTCATAATCGATAACACGGGCTGTTACCGTCCGAACATCCGCTGATTTCTTATATTCTATGCTGGATACAATTCTGTTAACACTCCATAAAAACACCCCTACAACTGCAAACAGGAATAAAAGACCTATTAGTACCTCACCTATAAAGTGTCCTGTTTTCCTTGATTTGTTTTTCATACACAATCCCCCTCTCAGCTTACATGATCCTGCTTTGATTTTTGCAGTACACCGTTATCTATGATTATATTATCGGAAAAACAGAAAAGCTGCACTATCACTTGTGTCAGGATAATTTTTCCGCGCCATGGGTCAGTTATCTGAAGAAGGAATCGCAAAAAAGATCGCCGAACAGATCAGCGTGATCGCCTTTAAGGCGCCTCGCCTGCTTCGCATGGAAAAAGAATTCACACTGCTCCGGGAAGCCGCCCTCCGGGCATATCGGCAGGAGTATCCGAACAGGGAGCACTTCCTGAACAAATAGTAAAGAGAGGGGATCGAGTTACGTTTCCGGTAAAAAGGAAAGCGCATATGCAAGAGAGTCGTTGAGATGAGATTTCATCATCTCGACGGCTTTTTCGATTTGTAATAACCGGGTGGCTGATCGGCGGGATCGGTTACCAGATAGGAAAAATCTACCGGAAATATTGCTGGGATATCATCAGTATTGTGGAAGTTATTACAAGCACAGCCATTGCAATTTATTTTGGAAAACGGATTAAAAATGTTATTCCGATAAATCTCATCACGCTGTTGCTACTGGTGCATGTGGTTTATATTGGAATCAGATGCTATGTGAAAGACTGGATGGAAGAACGAGGATATTATTAAGAAAAACACAGGGAGATTTCCGAATCTTCCTGTGCTTAAAAAGACAGGAGAAAAGTAAGAAAGGGAATTGAAACGACAATAGTGTTGGTATGTGCAGGTGGTATTGCGTTTACAGTAATCGGGATTTTACTGGTTCCTGATATGCTGCGAATGGATTAGGAAGAATATTTTACATTATCCCACTTTCCGGCTGAATATAAAAAACATTAGGCTATCTTGGGAGTCATTCAGGGAAAAATGAGGATAAGATACAAGCTACCGGTCTGCCACCTGTATTTTCAGATGGAACTACATATTTTAAAGAAGCTAATATGGTATTCATCTGCCGGAAGCTGTATCAGGCACCACTTCTGGAAAAAGGATACATTGATAAAAAAATGAATAATTCAGGTTAAATTTTATTGACAGTGAAAAAATAACATATTATAATTAGTTGAGCAGTTGTTCAACTAAAGCATAAGGAGGAAGATAATGGCAGATTCTCAATTCACTTGTAATTGTGACGTTATCCATGAAGACATCGTAAATGATGTAAAAAAGAAGATGCAGTCTAAAGAGGAATATATAGAACTTGCTTCACTTTTTAAATTATTTGGGGATGGTACCAGGGTGCAGATTCTTCATGCATTAGAACAAAGCGAGATGTGCGTCTGTGATCTGGCAGTATTGCTTGGAGTTACGAAATCCGCAGTATCGCACCAGCTTAAGGCACTACGTCTGGCTAAGTTAGTAAAATATCGTAAGGAAGCTCAGATTGCGTATTATTCTTTGGCAGATGAGCATGTTAAGGAAATTATTGATAAAGGCTTTGAACATTTAAGAGATTAAAATTTTTACCTTTTAAGTTGAGTGATTGAGCAACTAAACATATACAATGGAGGTTAGAATGGAACGAATATTTTTACTGAAGGGACTTGATTGTCCCAATTGTTCGGCAAAGATTGAAAAAGAAGTTGGCGATTTAGAGAATGTGAATTCATCATCTGTCAATCTGATGAAACAGACTCTTACAATACAAACTGAAACATTCGACAATTCAATCGTTGAGCAGATTGAGACGATTGTACACAGTCATGAGCCAGATGTTAAAGTTTCAGAGCAAACGGATTCATATGTTACTAAAAAATATTTGTTAAAAGGACTGGATTGTCCCAATTGTTCAGCAAAGATTGAAAAGGAAGTCGGCGAACTGGAAGGAGTAGCTTTATCTGAGGTTAATCTGATGAAGCAGACACTTACTGTCAGTATGGATCATAACAAGGCAGCTTCCATGCTGGATATGGTTACTACGATTGTACACAGCCATGAACCGGATGTTGAAGTATCAGAACAAAAGGCAGATACATCTGTTGCTCCAGATAAGAAAGAGAAAACACCGGTATATAGTGATGATGATAAAAAGCTTACAATACGTCTGATCTCAGGTGCAGTCATCTATGCGGTTGGAATGGGATTGACCTTATTTGGACATGTATCGCTTCCTGTAGAACTTGGTGTATTGATTGTTGCATATATTATTCTTGGCTGGGATGTCGTATGGCAGGCAGTAAAAAATATTACCAGAGGACAGATTTTTGATGAGCATTTCCTGATGAGTTTATCTACAATAGGTGCATTTGCAATCGGGGAGTATCCAGAAGCTGTAGCAGTTATGCTCTTTTATCAGGTTGGTGAGTTTTTCCAGTCACTTGCTGTAAAGCGTTCCAGAAAATCAATTTCTGATCTTATGGACATCAGACCGGATTCGGCTACAGTCAGAAGAAATGGCGAACTGGTAGTAGTAGCACCGGAAACTGTTTCGATTGGCGAACTGATTGTTGTAAAACCGGGAGAAAAGATTCCTTTGGATGGAATTGTTACAGAGGGTGAGTCAATGCTTGATACAAGAGCACTTACCGGTGAATCTGTTCCAAGAAGCATCCGTAAGGGAGAAGAAGCACTGTCAGGATGTGTCAATCAGAGCGGTGTTCTTACAATTAAAGTTACAAAGAGTTTTGGAGAATCAACAGTTACAAAGATTATAGATCTGGTTGAAAATGCTTCTTCCAGAAAAGCACCTACGGAGAACTTTATCACAACATTTGCACGTTATTATACACCGATTGTTGTTGGCATGGCTGCTATTCTTGCTGTTATTCCGCCTGTCATTCTTGGTGGTGGATGGTCAGAATGGCTTCGCAGAGGTTTTGTATTCTTAATCGTTTCATGCCCTTGTGCATTGGTTATTTCCATCCCTCTGACCTTCTTTGGTGGAATTGGTGCGGCATCAAAGAGAGGTGTGCTTGTAAAGGGAAGCAATTATCTAGAAGCACTGAATAAGGTAAGCGTCGTCGTGTTTGATAAAACTGGAACCCTGACAAAAGGTGTGTTTAAGGTTGTTGATATCACAGTAGAATTCGGCTTTACAAAAGAGCAGGTTCTTGAATATGCTGCACAGGCAGAAAGCTATTCAAACCATCCGATAGCAAAATCCATACAGGAGGCTTTCGGCAAAACAATTGATCAGTCTGTTCTTTCCGGTTATGAAGAAATATCAGGACATGGAATTCGTGTATTGATTGGTGGTAAAAGAGTACTTGCAGGAAACAGCAAACTTATGGATTCTGAGAAAGTATCTTATGCAGCCTGCCAGTCAGCCGGAACAAAGGTTTATATTGCTGTTGATGGCAGATATGCCGGATGTATCGTAATAGCCGATGAAGTGAAAGATGACAGTCAGAATGCGATTGCCAGTCTGAAGAAAATCGGTGTTGAGAAAACAGTTATGCTTACCGGTGATGATGAAAAGATTGGAAAGGCTGTGGCAGAGCAGCTCGGACTGGATGAATATTATGCACAGTTACTTCCAGATCAGAAAGTTGAAAAACTGGAGTACCTGGATCAGCATAAGACAAAAGGAAGCAAACTTGCATTTGTAGGAGATGGTATCAATGATGCACCTGTTCTTGCAAGAGCCGATGTAGGAATTGCGATGGGTGGACTTGGTTCAGATGCTGCGATTGAAGCTGCAGATGTTGTTCTGATGACAGATGAACCATCAAAGCTTGTGGATGCGATTGATGTTGCAAAAGCAACGAAAAGAATTGTTATGCAGAATATTATCATTGCACTCGGAATCAAGAGTGTGTTCCTTATACTGGGTGCATTAGGCATAGCAGGCATGTGGGAAGCTGTATTTGGTGATGTTGGTGTTACGATTATAGCAGTATTGAATGCCATGAGGATTTTGAAAAAATAAAGGAGAAAAGTGCAGTGAAGCGTAGACTTATTTTACTGGTGGTGGTAATTGCTTTGATTGCAGGGTTTGGTGCATTACTGCACTCCCCTCCATCCATTATAGATGCTGTTACAGGTGCAACACCAAAGGCAAAGAAAGCAGCCCAAAGCTCGGCACAGCTTGAGGGCAGTTATATTTTCTGTATGAATCCGTTGCTTGATAAACTGTCAGATGAGGATATAAGAGAGCAATTAAAAGCATTTGTAACAGGAAAGACGGATAGCATTCGTACAGATACAGAATTATCATTTGATATTTATGTTTCGGAAACAGATTATGCGCTTATAAGATATGCCGATTCCTTATGCGAAAGGCTTAATGATGCAGGTGCTGATGTGCAGATAAAACAATACAGCGGTACAATGCTGCGTTCAAGGGCAGTCAGTGGGAAATATGAAGCATTCCTTTCTGAAAGTGATCTGGTCAGCACAGACGCTCTTGAAAATGCTGACTATATCATACTGGACAGTGCAGAAATGAGGTGAGCGGAAGAATGAGAAAAATAAATACAATACTTTCCGTATTACTGCTCGTGATTTTTATGCTGCATGGTCTTATGGGAAGTTTTATGCTTCTTGGAATTGGAAGCAGTGCCGGGAAAATATTTGCATGGGTTGGAGTGGCTGTTCTTGCAGCACATACTGTGATTGGAGTCATACTTACCATAAATACTTTGAAAATTTCTAAAAATGCAGGTAACAGCTACTTAAAACAAAATGCAGTATTCTGGGCAAGGAGAGCCAGCGGACTTGCAATACTTATTCTGATGTTTTTCCATATAGGATTATTTGGCGGAGTACAGGACGGGATCTATATTTTGTTTCCGTTTACAACAGTAAAACTCATTACGCAGCTGTTACTGGTTGCAGCACTTTTTATTCATCTTTTTATAAATATCCGTCCACTGCTTGTATCGCTTGGAATCATAAGCTATAAGGAGAGAAGAGGAGACATTTATCTGATATTGTCGGTTCTGCTGCTGTTTAGTGCAGGGGCAGTTATCATTTACTATATAGGATGGCATACATTATGAAAAAGAATATGATTATTGTCGGAGCAGGGCTTGCCGGTCTGTCGGCAGCTTTGCAGGCAGTAAAAGAAGGATGCAGTGTAAAGTTAATCTCTTCTCTGCCTTCTGAGAGAGCACAGTCAGTTATGGCAGAGGGCGGTATCAACGCCGCACTTAATACCAAGGGAGAAGATGACAGTACACAGGAACATTACGAAGATACGATAAAAGCCGGATGCAATCTGGCAGATCCAAACGCAGTCTGGAATATGACACAGGCGGCACCGGAAGTGGTAAAGTGGCTTCACAGCATCGGAGTGCAGTTTAATACATGTGGTTATGATGAACTGGATCTGAGAAATTTCGGGGGACAGAAAAAGAAACGGACAGCGTTTGCAAAGAGTGATACCGGAAAACAGATCATGACAGCTATGATAGATGCAGTACGGCGATTAGAAGTGCAGGGACAGATAGAGCGTTTTGAACATCACTCTTTCCGTACTTTACTGATGACAGCGAACATATGTCATGGATGTGTTGTCTGCGATAACTATACAGGTGAGATAAAAATGCTATATGCGGATGCAGTTATCGTGGCTTCCGGTGGTATGCATGGACTGTTTGGAAATACGACAGGTTCCTTAGCAAATACCGGTGAAGTAAGTGCCAGCCTGTTTTCGGCAGGTGTTCCTATGGCTAATCTTGAGATGATCCAGTATCATCCGACAACAGTTGAGATTGGCGGAAAGAAAATGCTGATCAGCGAAGCTGCCAGAGGAGAAGGTGGTCGCCTTTTCACATACAGGGATGGAAACCGATGGTATTTTATGGAAGAAAAATATCCGGAACTTGGCAATCTGATGCCAAGAGACATCACTGCAAGAGAAATATGGAAAATAAGTAAGGAAAGTCCTGTTTATCTGGATATGACAGAGATACCTAAAGATGTGACAGACAGGAAACTTGCGGGGCTGGTATCGGATTGTCAGATTTATCTTCATAAGGATATCAGAAAAGAGCCGGTACAGGTTGTGCCGGGTATCCATTATTTTATGGGTGGTATTTACGTGGACGAGAAGCATCGTACACCTGTCAGAAATCTATATGCTGCCGGAGAGTGCTGTGCACAGTATCATGGAGCAAATCGTCTTGGTGGTAATTCTTTGCTTGGAGCAATCTATGGTGGCAGAATTGCAGCACAGACTGCCTGCGAGGATGCAATGACAGCTAAGGATATGCTGGTAACAGAGACGCAAGAGCTGGCAGATTTGTGTGAATCCATCAGCCAGCCTGATAAGAAGAAAATAAATAAAATCATGCTAAATACACTTGGAGTTGTAAGAAATCGGAAACGCATGGAAGAAGAACTGGAGAAGCTATGCCAAATAAAAGGCTCACTTTCACTGCTGGGACAGGCTGCAATCATGAGTGCCATCGAAAGAACAGAGAGCAGAGGTGCACACTACAGAGAAGACTATCCGAAGAAAAATGATGATTTTGCAAGAACAACCATTGCAAGCTATAATGGACAAAAGATACAGATACATTTTGAAGAAATTCCGGAAAGGCGGCAGTAAAAATGAGATATACCATTCGTATAAAGCGTCAGGAAAATAAAGAAGCAAAGCCTTTCTGGCAGGAATTTGAAATAGAAGCAGAGGGTGAGCTTTCCATTGCAGCTATGCTGAATGAACTGAATGCAAGACAGAAACTTACTGATAAATCAGGCAAAGAAGCTGAACCGATTTCATGGGAATGCGGCTGTATGGTGAAAAAATGCGGGGCATGTGCGATGCGAATCAATGGTCTGCCAGAACTTGCCTGTTCTACATTTTTGCAATCTCTAAAGGGAAAAGTAATTGTACTGGAACCTTTGAGTAAATTTCCGGTAGTAAAAGATCTGATCGTTGACAGGTCAGTTGTTTTTGAAAATCTTAAGAAGATCAACCTGTGGCTTGAAAGCGATGCATATATGACAGAGTATACTCATGAGATACGCTATCAATCAGCAAGATGTCTTATGTGTGGATGTTGTCTTGAGGTCTGTCCGAATTTTGATTTTGGGAAAGACTTCGCAGGTGCCATTGCTCCGGTAAACGCATACAGGATACTGAATGAGGAGCAGGATACTTCACACCATGAACAAATAGCAGAGAAATATAGGAAACATTATTTTGAAGGATGTGGGAAATCACTATCATGCCAGAATATATGTCCGGCAGGGATTCCGGTGGAGGAGCTTATGGTAAGGTCAAATGCAGCCGCTGTGTGGAAGAAATGATTAAAAAGAGCTGGAAGTTTTTCTAGCTTAATCTTCTACATGGAAGACATGCTCTATCATACAAAATTATAGTAGAGAAAAAGAGATATCAGTATATTACTGGCATCTCTTTTTTATTTCGAGTGTACGGTGAGTACAGATAAATTATGATTTTTTCCAATGCTTTTGGGGTTCATATTTTCCACAGTCATCACAGGTTTGTGGCCAGTTGATTTTCCACTCAAAATATTCATCTCTGGTAATCACGCCAGATTTCAGTTCTTCTTTTCTAAGAGTCCATTCTTTCAAAAAATCATTGAGAACCCCATAATTAAACCACATGCCAACAGGTGGATGGACTGGCCAGTCGTCAGAGTCATGATAGCGGACGGCGGTATCTTCACTGGAATTGCATTTTTCACCGGGATAAGTCTCTAACTGAAATAGTTTGATCATACCGGGATTAAATTCATCAATCCAAAAAAGTGTTTCCATTAATTCTTCGGCATTCATTATAGTTGGTTCATACAGAGCAATTGGGTTCACATCGAGAATTTTAGCCATTTCAGTAACCAGATCTTTACGGGGAACCCGGTAGTTGGTTTCGTATTGAGCAAGGCGATTTGCACCTTTATCGCCCCAGCCGAGAGCTGCACCGAGTTCTGCCTGTGTCATATTCCGGAATGTCCGGATTTTTTTTATTTTATCACCAATTGTCATATCAGATTTCCTGCTTTCTATTTGATAATTCCATTTTACTATCAAAATCTCAAAATGTAAACAGAAACATTCGCATTTGAGCGAATAAAAAAACTTGACATTAACATTAAAGCGAAATATAATGACAGTATAATCAATATTCGCATAAAAGCGAATGGACAAGGCTGAGATGAAAAAAATCAAATTTTTTATGAAAAATATGACCTTATCGCCTCTGCCACGTGTGATTAGTAGAAAAAGGTTTTGAATAGGAATTCAAGAGCTTTTCCGCACCTTGAAAATTGAATGAGCTGTATAGGTGCCCTTAGAGGATTAAAGGACAACACAGAGTTCCACCGCTATACCAGAGAGTAGTATGTGGAAATCGAAGATACTCCGGCAACGGCTGGTATGCTTGAAAAGAAGCTGGCAGCATTCAGAAAAGTTCTGATAGAGGTCAAATGTAACGTTGACACCGCCTGTACGAATGGAAGCCAACACGCCGAACAGAAAAAGATTCATCATTAGGTAAAACCAGAAACAACAGGAGAAGGTACTGACAACGGGCATGAAACCGCTGTCTGGGAGGTGATGCAAAAGAATACGGAGGAAAGGAGGTATGTGCATCATGAGAAAGACAACAGAGTATAACACTGAAAATCGTCTGACTGTGGACATTGAAGGCTTAATGGCAATGTTATCCTGTGGTGCTGTCACAGCAAGAAAAATTGCAGATTGTGCAGAAGCAAAGATCATTGTTGGCAGACGTGTTCTCTATAACGTAGATAAGATAAAAAAATATCTTGATGCAATGGCAGTGTAATGGATGAGAACAGGAGAAAACAACGAATTTCCTTCGGAATGAGAGTGCAAAGAAAAATTAGTGTTTTTCAAGAATTTACCCTTGGAAATCCTAAAATATTATGTTAATCTGTGAACAGATATCAGACAGATTATGACTGATACGAACAGGACAAAAATCATTCCGAATAACAAACAACGAATGTGAAAGGAATGATTAGTATGGCAAGAAAAGACAATAAAGGCAGAAATTTAAAAACTGGAGAAAGTCAGCGTCCAGACGGACGTTATATGTATCGTTACAAAGATGAGCTTACCGGAAAGCGTGTTACAATCTATGACATGGATCTGGCAAGTCTGCGTGAGCAGGAAAAGAAAATCAATAAAGATATTGACGATCAGCTTATTACGGACACATCTGTAAAGAAATTGACGGTAAATGGATTATTTGAGCGATATATGGCGACAAAGAATATCCGGGAAAAAACGAAAAAGGACTACTGGCGAACATGGAATTATCGGATAAAGAATACTCTTGGAAACATCCGTGTAGTTGATTTTAAGACATCTCATGTACGGACATTTTTTTCAGGACTTTCGGATGAGGGTTTGGCACACAGCACGATTAAAAGTATGTATGCTTTATTAAACCCAGCATTTAATATGGCTGTGGAGGATGGGATTATCCGTAAAAATCCGGTAACAGGAACTCTTGGCGATTATGGTGCTGCTGCAAAGGAGAAAGAGGCATTAACGCTGGAACAACAAGAGAAGCTTCTGAAATTTGTGGAGAACAGTAAGGTGTATAAGCCGCATTTGCCAATGATGCAGATTATGTTTGGAGCCTGCCTGAGAATAAGTGAAACAATCGGATTGACCTGGTCAGATGTGGATATGAAAAACCGGGAAATTCATGTGAATGGACAGCTTGTTTATTATGAGGGAGAAGAAGGTTATTGTTTCCATGATTCGGAGACAAAAACGGATGCTGGAATCAGAACAATTCCTATGACTCAGACCGTATATGATGCGTTTCGTAAGCAGAAGGAATTAAATTTGATGTTGGGATTGCAGAGTAATGTAGAGATTGGTAAACGCAGTGGTTTTATTTTTAACACAAAACATGGGCGTCCGATTATGCCAGCAGGTGTGAATAGTTTTCTGAAGAATATCGTTAATGCCTATAATAAGAGAGAAACAATATTGGCGGAAAATGAGAACAGGGAGCCAGAACTGATGCCTCATATATCTGCACACATTCTTCGTCACACAGGATGTACCAGATTGGGTGAGAATAATGTTAATCCGAAAGTTATGCAATATGTAATGGGACATTCTGATGCGAAGATCACTATGAATATCTACAATCATATCGCTGAAATGGCTCATGTAGAAAATGAGATGTCAAAAATGAATCTGCCGGAAACTGTACCTGCTGTGGTGTAAATGTAAGTCGATGGTGTAATTTGGTGTAAATAAAGTGAGTGTTACACCAAAATCAAATGAAATGGTGTAAAAATGGTGTAAAATCAAGAAAATCGAGTGCGAAAGCAAGTGAAAAACCTCTGTGAAGCCCATAAAATCAAGGCTTCACAAATTCTGGTTGAATGAAAAAGTAACTTCCACCATATATTGGCACAGGTAAAATAAGACCTTTTTGCAGGACTAACATCCATATAGTTCTGGATTATTCGTAAAAATTAACATATAATAAGGGCAGAAAACAAAGCTTTTTCTGGAAGATGGGCATGATTTTGGGACCACTGAAAGTACTTTTGAAAAAGTAACTTCCACCGGCCTGATTATGAAACCAGCACCGGAAATGGATCTTGCAGTTACTTTTTCAAGAGTGATGGCTTAAGGATCACCCGGTTGGCGGGAATCCTTTCCAGCTGGCAGAGGTCCAGCAGTTTTCTGTCTATCAGCAGCAGAGCCAGTTCAAACGGGGTGCAGCCGTTTAAACTGGCTCTTGCTACGCTATTGATGTGGTTGGTGATCAGAGTTACCTGCTCCTGGTCCAAGCCTGCGAATGTCGTACCTTTGGGGATAATATAACGGATGAATTCATGATTTTTTTCCAGACGTCCCTTCTGCCAGGAAGCCATGGGATCGCAGTAAAAGACACGGGATAGAAGTTCACCTTCAGGCCGTTCAAAAATAGCTGGATCTTTGAATGAGGCACCATTGTCTGTAAGAATGACCGGAAAGAGTTTTCGATATAGCTCTGCTCCCAGATGGGTATATATTCGCTGAAACACATCTTGTACGTTGTCCTTCCTGTCAGCCTCCATAAGAAAAATAAGCATAAGGCTACAATTACGGAAAAGCATGGTCAACAGTACTTGTTCTGATTTTCCCCCGGCACCTTCCACCACATCTAATTCCACCACATTTGTATCTGGAAACTTTTCCAGATATCTCTCAAAATCCTGATAGGATCTGTCTTTTCTATATCCAGTGTTGTCAGGTTCTCTGCGGACCTGCCGACGTTTTTTGTAGCGGACCTTCCGGGGAAGGTCGAGGTTGATTGCAGTGAAGTATCCCTGGTCTATATAGTTGTAGAGGGTCCTTATAGAACAAGGGACGGATTCCTGATTAGAAGCAAAGATATGGGACAAAGGCTGTCCCTGCAGAAGCAGAGGGGAAACCAGACGGTCCAGCTGTTCCAGGGACTCAGGAGTCTGGTTAATCCCAGACCGTGAAGAAGATTTTGTTTCACTGTAAATATCATTGGCATAATTGGCCCTGTAGAAATAGAAGTCGTGGGAACAGTTGCGTATCTGAGGGCAGTCATTACACACGTAGGGGGGCTTTTTTAACTTTTCGCAGAGTCTGGGAGTAAAGTCAGGACAATACATGGAACAGCGCTTAGGGCGGCATTTCCAGCATAAGGAATTACAAGTCTGATTTCCGCAGATATGCTGCTTTACACAGTTCTGAAAATGCTCGCATTCTGAGCGCTTCCGCTGGGTTTCGTTTTGAAAATGAGGAACCCGGAAAAGGTGACGCCGAATCTCCTTGGAAATGGTAGAAGAATCCTTGTTGATTCTGCAGGCAATCTGCGTGAAATTTTCCCCACGGCTGATACCATGTTCAATGGCAGCACGATCAGCAAGGGTAAGGTGTTTTTTGTTTCCAGTAGCTTTAGTAGACATAAATGAATCCTCCTATACAATAAAAATATTCCATTTCCGGTAGTTGGAGGATATGACCAGGGAGGAGCCCTGGTATTTCTTATAGAATAAACGATTGCAAGACTAACTTCCACCCCCAGTTCCTAATGTAGAGCAAAACAGACTAAAGGTGGAAGTTAGTTTTTCATTTAAGGCTTCACAAATTCTGGTTGAATGCAAGAGTTATTGCAACCCGGGTATATCACGCTAAATATAAGGTGTTTTGAGAGAGTAAATGCAATTATAAGATAGAAGTTACAGTTGAAATAGGCTATATTTAGAATGCAGGCAGATGAAAATCAGAAGCTTTTTAACATCAAAATAAGACGGCTGGCATGAATCTTGCAGGACTAAATGCAACCCGTCTGAAGAGATGAAAACTGCTTCTCTCAGGCATTATATTTGGGCGTTTGTTATTTTATAAGATCAGGCTTGAGGTGGATCTGGTCAGCGGGAACTGATCGAAGATCCATGAGACTCATCAGTTTTGCATCAAGCAGAAGAAGAGCCAGCTGGAATGGAGTGCAGCCATTCAGGCTGGCTCTTGCCGTACTGTTGATGTGATTCATCATAAGGTTTACTTTCTGTTCAGTAAGAGAGTCAAAGGAAGTTCCTTTTGGGAGGATATAACGTATAAACTCATGATTCTTTTCCAGGCGTCCTTTCTGCCAGGAGGACATGGGGTCGCAGTAAAAGACCTTTGTAAGGACATCCTGCCGGTGCGGCATCTCAAATAATGAAGGATCCAGGAAAGAACTCCCGTTGTCTGTCAGTATTATCGGAAACAGCTGTGAATAAGTCTGTGGGCCAAGTTCAGACAGCAGGAGATCAAAAACATCCTGAACATATTTCCTGCGGTCACCAGGCAAGAGAAAAAGAAGCATCAGAGAACAGTTCCGAAAGAACAGAGTAAGGAGGACAGGACCGGATTTACCACTGGCGCCTTCCACTACATCAAGTTCTACTATTGAAGAATCGGGGGAAGAAGCAAGAAAATCCAGGAGATCTCTGTAAGTACGGTTCTTTCGATATCCGGGAACCGGTGTATCAAGCTGTTTCTTTTTACGTTTTTTGTAGCGGACTTTTCTGGGAAGATCAAGGTTGATAACAGAAAGATATTGCTTATCCACGTAGGAATAAAGAGTACGCTGACAGCAGGGAATATCTTCCATATGAGAAAGAAAGATATGAGAAAGCGGCTGGCCCTTTTTTATAAGTGGGGAAACGAGCCTGTCGAGCTGATCAAGTTCTTCAGGGGAGAGATTGATGCCGCTGCGGGAGGAAGAACGGAGTTCCAAAGAGGTATCATGGGAATGTTTGGCGCGGTAGAAAAAGAAATCATGGGAACAACGGCGCAGCTTAGGACAAGCGTTACAGACATAAGGAGGTTTTTTTAAGAGCTCGCATTTAGCAGTCGTAAAAGAAGGACAGAAAGAAGCGCATTTCCTGCTTCGACACTTAGAGCAAAGAGAGGAGCAGGAAAGATTACCGCAGACGCCCTGTTTGGAGCAGGAAGAAAAATAAATGCACTCGGTTTTCCTGCGGCTGCGGTAATCGTAATAGTGAGGGGAAAAGATCAGATGGCGTCGAACTTCCCTGGAAACAGAGGAAGGGCTCTTGCCAAGTTCGTCAGCAATCTTTTTGAAGCTCCATCCTTTTTCGATGCCAGCCTCGATAGAGATTCTGTCAGAGAGTGTAAAGTGTTTGCCTTTGTTGGATTCAATAAAAGTATTCATAAATAGAAACTCCTTTCATGTTGGAGCCTGAGAGTAAGTTCATGTTACTATGATTGCAGAGGTAAATGCAACCCCTATGTCTGCGTTTGAGCACAAAAAGATCTAAGGGTTGCATTTACTTTTTCAATTAACAAGATGAAAAAAAATCTCAAATAATTAGCACTCACCTCTTGACAGTGCTAACAACGCGTGTTATATTACCGGTATAACAAAGATAACATTAAGGGTACGGGAAGAAATTTCAGTATCCTTTTCCTACGATATAAGGAGGAGAGCCTATGAACATCAGTAAGTTTACACAGAAATCCGTGCAGGCTGTTCAGGATCTTGAAAAGGTTGCCTATGAATACGGCAATCAGGAAGTGGAGCAGGAACATCTTTTATATGCCCTGCTGACACAGGAAGACAGCCTGATTCTCAAACTGATTGAGAAGATGGATATTAATAAAGAATATTTTATCAATGTAGTGAAGAAAGCACTGGATGCAAAAGTCAAAGTATCCGGTGGTGATCTGAGATTCGGGCAGTATCTGAATAAATCACTGGTAAATGCAGAAAATGAAGCAAAAGCAATGGGAGACGAATATGTTTCTGTTGAGCATCTGTTTCTGTCACTGCTGACACAGCCAAGCCCGGGTATGAAGAAGATCTTCGATGAATTTGGCATTACCAGAGAAAGATTTTTGCAGGCGCTGTCTACTGTCAGAGGTAACCAGAGAGTTGTCAGTGACAACCCGGAGGCAACCTATGACACACTGAATAAATACGGCGAGGATCTTGTGGAGAAAGCAAGAAATCAGAAACTTGATCCGGTCATCGGGCGTGATGCAGAGATTCGAAACATTGTTCGTATTCTTTCACGTAAGACCAAGAATAATCCGGTTCTGATCGGTGAACCTGGCGTTGGTAAGACAGCAGCCATCGAAGGTCTGGCACAGCGAATCGTCGCAGGTGATGTCCCGGAAGGCCTGAAAGATAAGAAGATTTTTGCACTGGACATGGGAGCACTGGTTGCAGGTGCGAAATATCGTGGTGAGTTTGAGGAACGTCTGAAAGCAGTTCTTGAAGAGGTAAGAAAGAGCGAAGGCGAGATCATTCTTTTCATTGATGAGCTGCATCTGATCGTCGGTGCCGGTAAGACAGACGGTGCGATGGATGCGGGCAACATGCTGAAACCAATGCTTGCCAGAGGTGAGCTGCACTGTATAGGTGCAACCACGCTTGACGAGTACCGCCAGTACATTGAAAAGGATGCCGCACTGGCACGTCGTTTCCAGCCGGTTATGGTAGATGAGCCAACCGTAGAAGATACAATTTCAATCCTTCGTGGACTGAAAGAGAGATATGAAGTATTCCATGGTGTGAAAATTACAGACAGTGCGCTGGTAGCAGCCGCTACGCTTTCACATAGATATATCACAGACAGATTCCTGCCGGACAAAGCCATCGATCTGGTCGATGAAGCATGTGCCCTGATCAAGACCGAGCTGGATTCCATGCCGACTGAGCTGGATGAACAGAGACGTAAGATCATGCAGCTTGAGATTGAGGAGTCTGCGCTTAAGAAAGAAACAGACAATCTGAGTAAAGAGCGTCTTGCAGAACTGCAGAAAGAGCTTGCAGAGATGCGTGACACATTCAATACTCAGAAAGCACAGTGGGATAATGAGAAACATTCCGTAGAGAAACTCCGGAAATTACGTGAGCAGATCGAAGACATTAATAAACAGATCCAGAAAGCAAAACAGAATTACGATCTGGAAAAAGCCGCCGAACTTCAGTACGGAGAGCTTCCGAAAGTTCAGCAGCAGCTTGAAATAGAAGAAAAACAGGTCAAAGAAAGCGACCGCAGCCTTGTCCATGAGGCAGTTACAGATGATGAGATTGCAAGGATCATTTCACGCTGGACGGGTATCCCGGTAACGAAACTGACCGAGGGTGAGAGAACGAAACTACTCGGTCTCGAAGATGAACTGCACAAACGTGTCATCGGTCAGGATGAAGGTGTACGTCTTGTAACAGATGCCATTCTTCGTTCAAAAGCAGGAATCAAAGATCCGTCCAAACCGATTGGTTCATTCCTGTTCCTCGGACCTACCGGTGTCGGTAAGACAGAACTTGCCAAAACATTGGCCGCGACTCTGTTTGATGACGAGCAGAATATGGTACGAATCGATATGAGTGAGTACATGGAGAAATATTCTGTATCCCGTCTGATCGGAGCTCCTCCGGGATATGTAGGATATGAAGAAGGCGGTCAGCTTACAGAAGCTGTTCGTCGTAAACCATACAGTGTTGTATTATTTGATGAGATTGAGAAAGCCCATCCGGATGTATTTAATGTACTTCTGCAGGTGCTGGATGATGGACGTATCACAGATTCACAGGGCAGAACGGTAGACTTTAAGAACACGATTCTGATCATGACTTCAAACATTGGTTCACCGTATCTTCTTGATGGTATTGATGAAAAAGGTGAAATAAAACCAGAAGCTCAGGAACAGGTTATGAATGACCTGCGTGGACACTTCCGGCCGGAATTCCTGAATCGTCTGGATGAAATTATCATGTTCAAGCCATTGACAAAAGAGAATATTGGCGGCATAGTAGACCTGATGGTCAAAGAGCTCAGTGACCGTCTGGCAGATCAGGAACTTTCTCTGGAACTGACAGATGCAGCCAGAACACAAGTAATTGAAAATGGCTATGATCCGGTATATGGTGCAAGACCTCTGAAACGTTATCTGCAGAATTATGTGGAAACACTTGCTGCGAAGAAGATTCTTTCCGGTGATGTTCATCAGGGTGACACGCTTGTGCTGGATGTAAAAGACGGAGAGTTTGTGATCAACACGAAATAATATGCTGCTGTGTATAATCTGACTGGCAGCAGAATACCACAGGAGGTACGCAATGATACCAAAGGATCCGGTAATGCTGTTGAGCTATGTCAACACACAGTTGAGAGATTTTTATGGTACTCTGGAGGCTCTTTGCGAAGACAAAGGGCTGGACAGAGAAGAATTGGTGGAGAAACTCGCATCGATTGAGTACGAATACGATGGAGAAAGTAATCAGTTCGTATAAAGAATTCCCGGCGATGATGGGAAGAAACTAAGGGGACTCGGGTTGGAGATTTTCGTTGAAAATTCTCTGTGCCTGTCTCAATTCAAAACTTCTGAGATTCCATGGTATACAGAACTTTGCTAACAGCGATACAGAAAATGCTGAACTCGCATCAAAGATGCTCAGACAGCAGCATTTTCTGTATCAACGCAAAAACCTGTACACCAGGAATCTTTACGAAGTTTTTTAGGCGAGACAGCAGCAGAAAATTTTTACGAAAAGCATCCATTCTTTGAGTCCTCTTTTTCTTTTCCCATCCATCCCCGTACTTTATACAGGATAGTGTGGCACCTCACCGTGCTTTATGAATGAACAAAGGAACTCTTATATTTTAGAGATAAAAAATATTGAGTGTCAGGCCAGATAATATGAAAAAATAAAATATCAGCTGAGACAGTACCGGACTTCCAAACAGGAAACATCTGCAGGAATTTATGGTAATACTTAGTCTCTCGGCAGACTGCGTTATGGCGAAAAAGTGCATTGTTTGAGCGTTAGCGAGTTATGCACTTTTTCGCCATGTATTTAGCAGAATGAAGAGAGACATAGTATTTCCAAATTCCGAAGCCGTTTCCATGTTGGGAGTCCGGTACTGCATCAGCGTGAAATATATATTTTTATTAATTAGCTAAGCAAAATATTTTTTATGATGAAAATATAAAAAATCTGTGAAATTCATAAAAAACCATTGCTTTTTTTGTGCAAATGCATATAATAATCAATTAGCCGACTAATCAATAATCGACTAACAAACTATAAACATTACTTATGGAGGTGAAGAGGTGTTTACAGAAGGAGAACCAGAGTTTTGCCCACCGGAGCATAAGGACAGCTTTTTATCCATGTTTATGAGAATTGACCGCCGATTTATGGGAAAGTGCTTTGGACAGATGCAGGAACTGGGAATTTATCCGGGACAGATTCCGGTACTTGGCTTACTGGCATACAAAGACGGACTGAGCCAGCGTGAGATCGCAGAACATTTAAGAATCAAACCGCCGACCGTCAATGTGACTGTCCAGCGACTGGAAAAAGCAGGATTTCTTTACAGGGAAGCCGATGAAAAAGATCAGCGCATCTCTAGAATCTATCTGACAGAAAAAGGCAAACAGGCAAAAGAGAATGGCATGAAGAAAGTCCAGGAAAATGAAAAGATTCTTCTCGATGGTCTCAGCGAAACAGAACTTTGCCTTTTGAGAAGAATGTTGGAGCAGATTACAGAGAACATTGATAAAATACCCGGAACATCCGGAAAATGACACAAAGAAAGTGAGGCAGCAAAAGTGATCAAACTGATGAAATATCTGAAAAAATCAGCAGGCTATGTGGTACTGATCATAGCACTTCTGTTTCTTCAGGCATATTGCGATCTTTCCCTGCCGGATTACACATCCAAAATCGTCAATGTGGGAATCCAGCAGAGTGGTATTGAAGACAGCGTACCGGAAAAGATCCGAAAGACATCCATGGACAGTCTTCAGTTGTTTATGGACGATAATGACAAAGATACTGTAGATTCCTTTTATGAAGAAGACGGTGATCTTCTTGTGTTGAAAGACGATGTGACTTCCGAAGAAAGAGATGAATTAAACAGCATCTTCGGAAAGCCGATGATCATCGTGGCAAGCTTTTCTTCCGGTGGTGATGAAGTAAATGCCATGCTTACACAGATGGGCATTCCGGAAGGCACAGATCCGATGCAGGCACTTGCGATTATGCCGAAAGAAGCACTGGATGCCATGACAGAAAAAATCAGCGAAAAAGTTGACAGCATGCAGGCTTCCATTATCACACAGGCTGGTGTTTCCTACGTAAAAAGCGAGTATGAAGCAATTGGCGAAGACGTCGATGCGATCCAGATGCATTACATCAAGATTGCGGGTGTGAGAATGCTTGGCATGGCACTGATCACAATGCTCTGCGCAATCTGTGTGGTATTTCTTTCTTCCAGAGTTGCAGCAGCACTCGGTCACGATCTAAGAAATGCGGTATACCGAAAGGTTATCACTTTTTCAAGCAGAGAGTACCACAAATTTTCAACTGCATCACTTATCACACGATGCACGAACGATATTCAGCAGGTACAGCAGGTTATGGCAATGCTCTTCCGTATTGTACTGTATGCGCCGATCCTTGGTATCGGTGGTGTGATCCGTGTTTTAAACACAGATTCTTCTATGACCTGGATTCTTGGTCTGGCAGTTGGACTTATTCTTGCGGTGATCCTTGTTCTGTTCCAGGTGGCAATGCCAAAATTCACAGTATTACAGACGCTGGTTGATAAGCTGAATCTGGTAACCCGTGAAATCCTTACCGGTATTCCGGTTATCCGTGCATTCAGCAGGGAGAAACATGAGGAAGAACGTTTCGAGGAAGCCAACGAAAGACTGACAAAGACAAACTTGTTTGTCAACCGCTGTATGACATTTATGATGCCGACGATGATGCTTATTATGAATGGCGTTTCCGTTCTGATTATTTACAGTGGCGCTTATGCGGTAGATAACGGAACTATGCAGGTTGGCAATGTTATGGCATTTATCCAGTATGCAATGCAGATCATCATGTCCTTCCTGATGATCACAGCGATGTCTATTATGCTTCCGAGAGCAAATGTCGCAGCACTCCGTATTAACGACGTGCTGAAAACAAAAGTAAGTGTTACAGATCCGGAAAATCCGGTTTTGCCGGCAGAAGACGTAAAGGGAATTGTGGAATTTGATCATGTAAGTTTTGCATATCCGGAAGCAGGAGAAAATGTACTGACAGATATTTCCTTCAAAGCAGAAAAAGGTGAGACGATCGCCGTGATCGGAAGTACCGGAAGTGGCAAGAGTACACTTGTTAATCTGATTCCGCGATTCTACGATGTGACGAAGGGACGTATCCTTGTAGACGGAGTTGATGTCCGTGATATGACACAGAAAGATGTCAGATCAAGGCTTGGATATGTACCGCAGAAGGGAATTCTTTTCTCAGGTACGATCGATTCCAATATTCGTTACGGTAAGACGGACATTTCCGTCGAAGAAGTAAAAGAAGCAGCAGAAGTAGCTCAGGCAACAGAATTTATTGATGCAAAACCGGAAACATACGATTCTCCAATTTCACAGGGAGGAACCAACGTATCCGGTGGTCAGAAACAGCGTCTTTCCATAGCAAGGGCAATCGCTAAGAAACCTGAGATATTTATTTTTGACGACAGCTTTTCTGCACTGGATTTCAAGACCGACAGTACTTTGCGTAAAGCACTCAAAGCACATACAAAAGATGCAACAACAATCATTGTGGCACAGCGTATCAGTACAATTTTGAACGCTGACAAGATTATTGTTCTGGATGACGGACATATGGCAGGTATCGGTACACATAAAGAATTGATGAAAAACTGTGAAGTTTACCGTCAGATTGCAATGAGTCAGCTGTCAGAGGAGGAATTGGCATGAGTGAACAGAGACGACGTGGACCAATGGGCGGACACGGAAGAGGCATGCGCCCGACGGAAAAAGCAAAAGATTTCAAAGGTGCGATGAGCAAACTGTTCTGTTATATGAGCCGCTATAAAATGCGTTTTGTGCTGGTATTTATTTTTGCGATTGCAGGAACTGTATTTAATATTGTTGGACCGAAGATTCTTGGTAAAGCAACGACTGAACTTTATACAGGCCTTGTTGCAAAAGTAAACGGAACAGGCGGCATTGATTTTGCAAAAATCGGAATCATCCTTCTGTGGACACTGGGACTGTATGTGGCAAGTGCATGCTTCTCTTTCATTCAGGGATGGATCATGACAGGAATTTCCAATGATGTGACTTATAATCTCCGTAAAGATATTTCAAAGAAGATCAATCATCTGCCATTGAATTATTTTGAAAGCAGAACAAACGGTGAGATTCTTTCGAGGGTAACAAACGATATTGATACTCTTCAGATGAGTCTTAATCAGAGCCTGACACAGCTTATCACATCAGTAACTACACTGATCGGTGTATTTATTATGATGCTTTCCATCAATGTATGGATGACGCTGGCTGCACTTCTGATCCTGCCGGTATCCATGTTTATTATTCAGATGGTGATGAAGCATTCACAGAAATACTTCCAGGCACAGCAGAATTACCTTGGCGCAGTCAACGGTCAGATCGAAGAAAACTTCGGCGGTCATGATGTGGTAAGAGTATTTAATAAAGAAAATGATGTGCTTGATGAATTTGAAAAAGACAACAAGAAACTTTATGAATCTGCATGGAAATCACAGTTCTTCTCAGGAATGATGATGCCGATCATGCAGTTTGTCGGAAACCTTGGTTATGTAATGGTAGCACTTCTAGGTGGAATCTTTGTTATCAAAGGTTCGATTGAAGTTGGTGATATCCAGTCATTTTTCCAGTACATCCGTAACTTTACACAGCCGATCCAGCAGATCGCGCAGGTTACAAACCTGCTGCAGTCTTCTGCAGCAGCTTCTGAGAGAGTCTTTGAATTTCTTGATGAGGAAGAGGAAGTACAGCAGCCGGAAAATCCGGATTCTATTGAAGGTCTGGAAGGAAATGTGCAGTTTGAACATGTTGAGTTCGGTTACAATCCGGATAAAGTCATCATTCATGATTTCTCGGCAGATGTACATGATGGACAGAAGATTGCAATTGTAGGACCGACCGGTGCCGGTAAAACGACGATGGTTAAACTGTTGATGCGTTTCTACGATGTAAATAAGGGTGCCATCAAAGTAGATGGCCATGATGTCAAAAATTTCAACAGAAGCGAGCTTCATGAGATGTTCGGTATGGTGCTTCAGGATACATGGCTGTTCTCCGGAACAATCATGGAAAATATCCGTTACGGACGACTGGATGCAACGGATGAAGAAGTCATTGCAGCAGCAAAGGCAGCGCATATCCATAATTTTATCATGCAGCAGCCGGGCGGCTATCAGATGGTGCTGGATGAAGAAACAAGCAACATTTCACAGGGACAGAAACAGCTTCTTACGATCGCAAGAGCAATTCTTGCGGACAACAAGATCCTGATCCTTGATGAGGCAACATCCTCTGTTGATACAAGAACAGAAATGCAGATCCAGAAAGCGATGGATAATCTGATGAAGGGAAGAACAAGCTTTGTCATTGCACATCGACTTTCTACGATCAAAGACGCAGATCTGATCCTTGTTATGAAAGACGGAGATATTATTGAGCAGGGTAACCATGAAGAACTGCTGGCAGCGAAAGGATTCTATGCAGATCTTTATAACAGTCAGTTTGATAACAGTTCGTCGGAACTTTGTTCATGACAATAAAGAATTCCCGGTGATGATGGGCGTATAAAGAAAAGGACTCAGAGCGGAGTTTTTCGTTAAAAGATTCTCTGGGTCTGTCTCAGTTCAAAACTTCTGAGATTCTATGGTATACAGAACTTTGCTAAAAACGATACAGAAAATGCTGAACTCGCATCAGAGATGATCAGACAGCAGCATTTCCTGTATCAGCGCAAAATCTGTACACCGAGAATCTCTACGAAGTTTTTCAAGCGAGACAGAACCAGAGAATCTTTGCGAAAATCCTCCAGCTCTCGAGTCCGTTTTTATTTCCCATCCATCCCCGTACTTTATCCGAGGCAGCGGGAGAAGCGGCATAATAAATGAGGGAAGAAGAGGAACTCGGGATATAAAGAATTTCGGTCTGGAAACCTCTGGAGGAATTTATGGTAACACTTAAATTCTCGAGGACTGCGTTATGGGGAAAAGTGCATTGTTTGAGCGTTAGCGAGTTGTGCACTTTTCCTCATGTTTTTAGCAGAACGAAGAGAACTATAGTGTTTCCAAATTCCGAAGCTGTGTCCAGAACGAAATTCTTTGATAATCCCGAACAGACCCTTAATTTATCTATTTATTATCCTTGTCATAACCTCTTTTTTTCGGTATAATATTAAGCCACAGTTACAAACAGGAAACAAGCTGCTTACAGAGGAGCAGACTTTATATGATAAAATAGGAGAAATCATGTAACAATACGACATGATTTTCCTGCATAAGACAACGAGGAGCAGTGATCAATTTCATGGAAAATATAAAAAACGGCAGGGAATATCTGCAATATGTATTGAAATGTCTGAATGACCGTCTTGCCCAGGCAGATGCGGCAATTCTCGAAGGCGAGAAAGAAATCGAGGACATGCATGAATACTACTGGGAAAACTATACCGAGATGGATCAGTACGGATATGAGGATTATGATAATCAGCAGGCACTTTTCCGCCAGATGAATGCCAACGAAGAGCAGTTCCGCCTTCGCAAACGCTTCAAAAAGATGCAGGACTCGCCATTCTTCGGCAGAGTGGATTTCCGGTATGACGGAGATGAGGAGGCAGAGACCTTTTATATCGGAATCGGCAATCTCTCCGAGAGTGCAGGAAGCCTTCCACTTGTGTATGACTGGAGAGCACCGGTGAGCGGACTTTTTTATGATTACGATAAAGGGCCGGCGTCTTATGAGGCACCGTCAGGAATTTTTGAAGGTGAAGTGACTTCAAAATGGCAGTACAAGATCCGTAAAGGCAAGATGCTCTATGAATTTGAAAGCGATGTCAAGATAGACGACGAAATTCTCGGAGCAGAGCTTGGAAGCAACGGAGAAGTACAGCTCAAAAATATCGTCCGGACGATTCAGAAAGAGCAAAATGAGATCATCCGAAATACCAAAGACAAGATCATGGTGATTCAGGGAGCGGCAGGAAGCGGTAAGACATCCGTAGCCCTGCACAGAATTGCATATCTTCTGTACCATGACAGAGAAAACCTGAAATCATCAAATGTACTGATCCTGTCACCGAACGGAGTCTTTGCAGATTACATTTCACATATCCTTCCGGAACTGGGCGAGGAAAACATCCGAGAGATGAGTTTTGACCTGTTTGCATACAGAGAACTTAAGGAAATTGTCGGTGACTGTGAGGATCGCTACGACCAGATCGAACGCACGGTGCTCAATCCGAAGATACAGGAGATATGCAGAGAGAAACAGTCACCGGAATTTGTTTCGAAGCTGGATGGTTTTGTCCTCAGACTGGAAGACGAGCTGATGAATTTCCGTGATGTGGAATACAGAGGCTGTACACTGAGCGAAAAAGAGATTATTGATCTGTTTTATTTTAAATTTCTGGATGTACCGCTTCTTTCCAGAATGCATTCTGTCGCAGAATATTTTATTGACCAAGTGGAGACACTGAGAGACAGAGATCTTTCTGATGAAGAACGTGAAGAAGTAATGGAATGCTTCAGAAGCATGTACGAGACAAGAGACTGTTATGTGCTGTACAGCCGTTTTCTTGAGAAAGAAGGATACCGGCCGCTTCCACACTGCCAGATTGAGAAGCGCCGCCTCCGATATGAAGATGTATATCCGGTGCTTTATCTTAAGTACACACTGTACCAGTGCCGAAACCATCACGGGATCAAGCATGTTGTGGTGGATGAGATGCAGGATTATTCATGGATCCAGTATCTGCTAATTCATAAAATGTTTCCATGCAGGATGACCATTCTGGGAGATAAGGCCCAGACAATGGAAGACGAGACACAGGATGTGCTGAAATTTCTTCCGAAGATATTCGGGAAAGATATTCGCAAGATTGTGATGAACAGAAGTTATCGTAATACGATGGAGGTTGCACAGTATGCGAACCATCTTACCGGAATTGAGGATATGGAGCTGTTCGAGCGTCATGGTGAGCCGGTAGATGAGCGGACATTTTCGTCGACAGAGGAAGCACTTGAGACTGTTCTTGAAAAATGGCTGAACCGTCGGGAAGAGTTTGAGACAGAAGCTCTGATCTTTCTTACAGAAAGGGAAGCAGAACACGCTTTCCTTTATATAGAAAAGAGACTGAAAGAAATTGCCCCGGAGGCAGAAAACCAGCTTTGCTACATGAACCGCGACAGCCAGAGCTTTAAGAAAGGACTGACTGTGACGACTTTTTATCTTGCAAAAGGTCTGGAATTCGATCAGGTATTTGGCATATTTGAAGAGGACAGAGAAAGCGGTCTTCAGTGCCAGGCAAAGTATATTACAGCGACGCGAGCACTGCATGAACTGCATATGTATATGATGGAAAATTCAAAGTAAGCTTTGCCAAACTATACGGTTTTTCATTGACACTGATGGGATATAACTGTAAAATATAGCATGAGGGAAAGAGTATAAACATTATCATTTTATAAGGAGAATGTTATTATGAAGAATAAAAAATTACTTGCAATGACAGCAATGGTGATAACGGCATCTGTACTGATGTCTGCATGTAGCTTTGGCGGTAATGATAAAAAAGAAGACACTCCGGCTGTAGCCGTGACACCGACAGCAGAACCGACTGCAACACCGGCTCCGACTATAGAACCGACGATCGCACCGAATGTACAGAGCACAACTTATACATCCGCAGATAAGTCAATCGCGATCAACCTTCCGGATGCAACATGGTCCAATAAGTCAGACGAGACAGATATGGTAAGCTTTGAGTCTCCGAATGTCGGAAACATTCTGATCCTGCACGGACAGGGTGAGGATACCATGGCTTCTACCGTGATTCCGAGCACACAGGACATGGCAGTTTCACTTGATCAGGCAGATGGTGACAAAGTAAATGGCACTGATTTTGAAATTCAGGATTATACATCCAATGATGTCAACGGAATTGGTGTATACAGCTACACAACCAAAATGCTGAATACAGATAAGAGTGGCGGAGACCTTTATGTGGTTCACAAAGTATTTGCCAACGATACCGAATATTATAATATCGAAGCTTCTGTAAAGAGCGAAGATGCACTGGATTCTATCAAGGCAGCAGTCGCTTCCTTCCAGATTCTGGGAGATTCTTCACTGAAAGAAGCAGCACCGAAGCAGGCGGCTCCGGCAGCAGATAACAGCTCCGCAGACAACGCAGCAGCAGACAATTCCGGTGCAGCAGCTTCTGATAACGCAGGAAATACAGATGCATCCGCTTCCACTGACGGAACAACTGCCGATGGAAGTTCGAACGATGCTTCACAGGCTGCAGATAATGGAACTGCTTCTACAGACACATCCACGAATTCCGGTGGATTTACAGATGAGCAGCTTTCTAACACCGATGAGACAAGAACCATCTACCGCAATTCTGACGGACATCCACTCGTTATTCAGCCGGACGGTAACGGAAACTGGGTGGATTTTGACGGAAATACCTATAGCTTCGCTGATGAGCAGGATGCATACGATGCAAATGGCAACAGCTATTACTGGCACGGAGAAGCAGCAGACGTATATTATATGCCTGTTCAGTAAAAGGATAACAAAGACACAAAAGAGGCAGGTGAGAGATCATCTGCCTTTTTTACCAGCAGGAGAGGAAGAAAATGGAAGCATACAGTAAATTTGCGCAGGTCTATGATCTGTTCATGGACAATATTGATTACGAAGGATGGGCAGACTATGTTACAGACCGCCTGAAAGAATACGGAATTACAGACGGACTCGTCCTGGAACTTGGATGTGGTACAGGTACGATGACGGGATTGCTTGCAGATCGGGGTTATGATATGATTGGTGTGGACAATTCCGAGGAAATGCTTGCAGAGGCAATGGAAAAGAGAGTAGAATCCGGGCAGGATATTCTTTATCTTTTACAGGATATGCAGGAATTTGAATTATATGGTACGGTACGTGCGGTGGTCAGTGTGTGTGACAGCCTGAATTATATCACGGAGAGAGAAGAACTTCTTCAGGTATTTCGTCTGGTAAATAACTATCTGGATCCGGAAGGTATTTTTCTCTTTGATATGAATACCGTACATAAGTACAGAGACCTTATGGGTGATACGACAATTGCCGAGAACCGTGAGGAGGGCAGCTTCATCTGGGACAACAGTTTTGATGAAGAAGAAGGTCTGAATTATTATGAGCTTGCTGTTTTTCTTCCGAGAGAGGATGGCCTGTATGAAAAATGCGAGGAAGTCCACTGCCAGAAAGCCTATCCGCAGGAAGAAATCGAATCACTGATAAAAGAAGCAGGTATGGATCTTCTGGCGGTTTATGATGCGTATACGATGGAACCTGCTACGAAGGACAGCGAGAGAATGTTTTTTGTTGCAAGGGAAAAAGGAAAAAATAAATAAAAGAGGTACAGAAATAATATGAAAGATTATATAGTAAGAGCGATTGCTGCGGACAGCCAGATCCGTGCGTTTGCAGCAGTTACAACAGAAACCGTGGAGACTGCAAGACAGGATCACAACACAAGTCCGGTGGCAACTGCCGCGCTGGGACGTCTTCTCACAGCCGGTTCTATGATGGGTGTGATGATGAAGGGAGACAAAGACATCCTGACACTGCAGGTAAAAGGTGACGGACTGATTCAGGGGATTACCGTTACTGCAGATTCTAAAGGACGTGTCAAGGGGTATGTGGGAAATCCGGAAGTAATTATTCCGGCAAATGCAAAAGGCAAACTGGATGTATCCGGTGCTGTCGGCAATGGTTTTCTTCAGGTCATTAAGGATATGGGACTGAAAGAGCCGTATGTCGGTCAGGTCGCATTACAGACAGGAGAGATCGCAGAGGATCTTACTTATTATTTTGCAGCGAGTGAGCAGGTGCCGTCAGCAGTGGGGCTCGGTGTTCTGATGAACAAAGATAATACCGTACGTCAGGCTGGTGGTTTTATTGTACAGGTGATGCCGTTTGCAGAAGAAGAAACGATCGCAAAACTTGAAGAAAATGTACAGAAGATCCAGTCCGTAACGACACTTCTGGAGCAGGGCCATACACCGGAGAGCCTTCTGGAACAGGTACTTGACGGCTTTGATATTGAAATCAACGATACGATCCCGACAGAATTTTACTGTAACTGCAGCAAGAGCCGTGTAGAGCGTGCGCTGATCAGCATCGGACGTAAAGAACTAAATGAACTGATCCAGGAAGGCAAAGAAGTAGAACTGAACTGTCATTTCTGTAATAAAAATTATATCTTCAGTGTAGAGGAGTTAAAAGAAATTCTCAGAAAGTGCAAATAGGAGGAAAAAGCTGTGAAAGACGGTTTTATCAAGGTAGCTGCCGCTACACCGGATGTCCGTGTGGCTGACTGCGAATATAATGCAACAGAAATCATCCGTATGATCCATGAGATGGAAGCGCAGGGCGCAAAGATTATGGTATTTCCTGAACTCTGTATCACTGCATATACCTGTGGAGATCTTTTCTGGCAGGAGAATCTTCTGGAAGAGGCGAAAGTGCAGCTTGTCCGTATTGCAGAAGAAACCAAAGAGGTGGACGCACTGATTTTTGTCGGACTGCCGTTAGAATACAATGGTAAGCTTTATAATGTGGCAGCAGGACTTAATCACGGTGAAATCCTTGGATTTGTACCGAAGACCTGGCTGCCAAACTATAATGAATTTTATGAGGCAAGATATTTTACTTCCGGAGAGCATGTAGACGGCACGGTTCACATTGACCGCGAAGCGTACAAAGAACGGTATGACAGCGATTTTGATGACGTGGAATTTGATATTGAGATGACATCTTTTGATGAGTTTGAAGAACTCGAAGAAATTGATGATGAAGATTTCGGCGGCGAGGACTTCGATGATGAAGACCTTTTTGATGATGACGAGATGGATGATGAGCTTTATGAGGAGGATATCTGGATTTCTCCGAATACAATCTTTACATGCGAAGACATGCCGAAACTGCAGATTGCAGCAGAAATCTGTGAAGATCTCTGGGTACCGAATCCGCCGAGCGTTGCACATGCATTTCACGGTGCGAATCTGATCGTCAATCTGTCTGCAAGTGATGAAGTTGTAGGCAAGGATTCTTACCGTAAGAGTCTGGTGAGCGCACAGTCTGCAAGACTTCTCTGCGGCTATATTTATGCAACAGCAGGAGAAGGTGAATCCACACAGGACGTCGTTTATGGCGGACATAATCTGATCGCAGAAAACGGCTCTGTTCTGGCAGAGAGTAAAAGATTTGCCAATGGTGTGATTTATGCAGATCTTGATATTCACCGCCTGGACAATGAACGAAGAAGAATGACGACCTGTCAGTTTGCACCGGATCTGGCACCGGAAGGACAGGACATCAGTTACAACGAAGCACCGTTTACACTGGAAAATACAGTGACAGTTCTTACACGTAAATTTGATTCCAGACCATTCGTGCCGGGAATCAAAGAAGAAAGAGAGCGCCGCTGCGACGAAATCCTGAATATTCAGGCAATGGGACTTAAGAAACGTCTTGCACATATTCACTGCCAGAATGCGGTGATCGGTCTGTCCGGTGGACTGGACTCCACGCTGGCACTTCTTGTGACCGTACGTGCATTTGATATGCTTGGTATGGACAGAAGCAAGATCACGGCTGTTACAATGCCATGCTTCGGAACGACTGACCGTACCTATAACAATGCCTGCCAGTTAAGCGAATGTCTGGGGGCAACTCTGAAAGAAGTCAATATCCGTGAAGCGGTCAACCTGCATTTCCGTGATATCGGACACGATCCGGAAGTGCATGATGTCACTTATGAGAACGGACAGGCAAGGGAACGTACGCAGATCCTGATGGATATTGCAAACCAGTCCGGCGGTATTGTCATTGGCACAGGAGACCTTTCCGAACTGGCACTTGGGTGGGCAACTTATAATGGTGATCATATGTCCATGTATGCAGTCAACAGTTCTGTGCCGAAGACGCTGGTACGTCATCTAGTAAGATATTATGCAGATACCTGCGAAGATCAGAAACTTGCAGAGATCCTTCTGGATATTCTGGATACCCCGGTAAGTCCGGAACTTCTGCCACCGAAGGATGGTGTGATCTCACAGAAGACAGAAGACCTTGTAGGACCGTATGAACTGCACGACTTTTTCTTATATTATATGCTCCGCTGGACATTTCCGCCGAAAAAAATCTTCCGTCTGGCGCAGAATGCCTTTTCAGGAGAATATGATGATGAGACGATTCTGAAATGGCTTAAGACATTCTATCGCAGATTTTTCATGCAGCAGTTTAAACGTTCCTGTCTGCCGGATGGACCGAAAGTTGGAAGCGTTGCCGTATCTCCGAGAGGAGATCTCCGTATGCCGAGTGACGCGTGCGCGACATTATGGATGAAAGAACTGGATCAGATCAGGATCTAACCGGCAGTTTCAGCTTTTGCGACAGCTTTATCGACGGCATGGATAAGCATGAGCGCTGTGTATTTTTGATCGCTGGAATACTCCAGATTTTCCAGTGACTGAGTAGAATAGATCTGGCTGGCGAGTGAGTCCAGCACAGGTTCTACCAGCGGAAACATGGCGGAAGTACTTTCACTTAAGTTGGCAAGATGAATCGAGCGGATACTGTCCTGATCGACGGTCACTTCGACATCAAAGCTGTTGTTATTTAATCGTATAGAGGTCCGGTAAATCCCGGGGGTGTATTTTGAAACGGTGTCTGAGGATGCCGTTTCAGACTTTCCGGGGCCGAACATAAGAAGCATTACTACCCCGAAGATCACAAGGAGCAGCAGAAAAATTCCGGTATAGATTACCTCTTTCATATGTAAGACGATGATTTTGGTTTTCGAACTCATGTTGAAGCCTCCTGATCCAATGGTCCGGTTCCCGGTGTGATGCCACAGGGTTACTGCGGGATATGATTCTGTATATCTTATTCGTATTTTACTGAAATATGTATCATAAAAGTAAATGTTTAGCAGGGAGGTTTTTATGTCACTTCAGTTTATTATTGGAAATTCCGGCGCGGGTAAATCGTACGCAGCATATCAGAATGTGATACGTGAAGCCTCACGAAAGCCGACAAATATGTATTATGTAATCGTTCCGGAGCAGTTTACCATGCAGACACAGAAAACACTTGTGGAAATGCATCCGCAAAAAGGAATCTTAAATATTGATGTACTGAGCTTTGAACGACTGGCGTACCGTATTTTTGAAGAAGTCGGCGGTGATACACGGAAAGTTCTGGAAGAGACCGGAAAGAATATGGTTCTTCTGAAACTGGTACAAATGAACCAGAAAAAACTTGTCTATCTGAAAAATCAGATGAAAAAGCCGGGCTATCTCGATGAAGTGAAATCCTTGATCTCGGAGTTTATGCAGTATGAAGTCCATGAAGAAGAAATGGATAAGATGATCAATGACGCAGAGGATAAGCCGCTTCTGCAGATGAAATTAAAAGATGTGTCTGTCCTTTATCAGGCATTTCGGGAATATCTGTCAGATCATTTTATGACATCAGAAGAAGTTCTGGAAGTTCTTGCAAAAGAAATTCCGTTTTCACGGAAACTGCGTGGCAGTACAGTCATACTTGATGGTTACACGGGATTTACACCGGTACAGCATACGGTTATCCGGGAACTTCTGGCAGTCTGCAAAAAAGTTTCCGTGACGGTCACGATGGATGTCAGAGAAGAATTTTTGGCAAAGGGAAAGCCACATGAATTATTTTATATGAGTCATAAAATGATTCGTTCTTTAAGTGAATTTACGAAAGATGTGGAAGAACCAGTCTGGATAAAGAGCGGCAGCCGTTCCCGGTTTGCTGATTCGCCTGCCCTTGGCTTTCTGGAGAAGAATCTGTTTCGTTATCACAGAAAAACATATGATAAAGAGCAGAGTGAGGTACAGCTTTTTCAGGAGGGAACACCGGAGAGAGAGATGCAGGAGACTGCAAGAAGAATTATCCGGCTGGTACGGGATTCACAGTACCGCTACGGGCAGATCGCCGTGATTACAGGGAATCTTGAAGAATACGGAAGTATTGCAAGACATGTCTTTGAAGAAGCCGGAATTCCGTTTTTTATAGATGAGAAACATTCTGTATTGATGAATCCATTCGTGGAATATGTGCGTGCGGCACTGGAGATGGTAAGTCAGGGATTCAGTTATGAAAGCGTGTTCCGATATCTGCGCTGCGGTATGTCCGATATTTCCAGAAGTGAGACAGATCGTCTGGAAAATTATGTGTTGGCGCTCGGAATTCATGGATTTCGAAAATGGGATGAGAGATGGGTGCGGCTCAGTCGCGATATGGATCCGACATCGATCATGGAACTGAATGTTATCCGGGAGCGTTTTGTGACAGAGATTCGATCCCTTGCAGAAGGCTTTGCCGGAAAGAAAAAAACAATCGCAGAATACAGCAGGTGTCTCTATGAATTTATAGTACAGAGCCGCGTACAGGAAAAACTTGGGGTACAGGAGCTTTTATTTAAGCAGCACGGCGACCGTGCAATGGAAAAAGAATATGCCCAGATTTACGGGATCGTGATGAACCTCCTTGATAAAATGGTCAGCATTCTCGGGGAAGAAACGGTGTCTGCAGAAGAGTACCGTCAGCTTCTTGAGACGGGTATGGGACAGGCGAAAGTAGCATTGATACCGCCGGGAATCGATCAGGTACTGGTAGGCGATATGGAGAGAACGCGACTGAAAGATATCCGTGCGTTGTTTTTCGTAGGAGTGAATGAAGGCTGTATACCGAAGAATACGGAGTCAGGGGGCATCCTTACGGAGATGGACAGAGATTTTCTTGGAGAACAGGGAATCGAGCTGGCACCGGGTCCCAAAGAACTGATGAATACGCAGCGGTTTTATCTGTATCTCAACCTTACGAAGCCATCCGAGAGACTCTGCCTTTCGTACAGTATGTCCAACGGCAAAGGCGAAGCGACGGGACCGGCATTTCTGATCCGGACCATGCAGACACTTTTTCCGAAACTGAAAACAGAACATGCGCAGGAGCCGCGAAATGAACTGGATCTGATCGAGACACCGAATACAGCAGTAGAATATCTCCTGTCTTGCCTGACTGATGAAGAAAAAAGAAAAGACAATCCGGTATTTGAAGAACTGTACAGCTGGTATTTGAATAGTCCTGAATATCGTACAGTAACGGAAAAATTGACAGAAGCTGCATTTATCCGCAAACCGATCGATCAGATCAGCAAAAGTGTAGCGAAAGCTCTGTACGGGGAAGTCTCACCGAACGGTGCAACAAGACTGGAACGTTTTTCTGCATGTGCGTTTGCTCATTTTCTGAAATATGGTCTGGAAGTAAAGGAACGTGCAGAATACGAATTTAAGGCGATGGATATGGGAAATGTGATCCATCAGGCACTGGAAGATTTCGCAGCAGAAATTCACAGAAGAAAGCTTAAGTGGAGCGAACTTTCGGATGAACTGCGGGATGCGATCGCAGATGAATGTCTGGACAAGATCAGCGCCGATTACGGTAATACGATCCTTCAGAGCAGTGCAAGGAACCAGTATATGATCGAACGTACACGAAGGATTCTTAGAAGGACAGTCTGGGCACTGCAGGAACAGCTTCGAAACGGTAAATTTCAGCCGGAGGGATTTGAGGTTTCGATCGGAGGCGGACGGATTGACCGTCTGGATGTCATGAAGACAGACGATAAAGTCTATGTAAAGATCATTGATTATAAGACAGGAAATACGACATTTGATCTGGTCAGCATTTATTACGGTCTCCAGATGCAGCTTGTCGTCTACATGGATGCGGCGGTAAAGGCGGAGCAGCGAAAATATCCGGATGCAGAGGTGAAACCGGCAGGAATTTTTTATTACAATGTCAAAGATCCTATGCTGCAAAAAGAGATGGAAGATGATCTGGACGGACTGGATCCGGAAATCTTTAAGAAACTCAAAATGAATGGTCTGGTTCTGGCAGAAGATGAAGTAATCAGCGGTCTGGACAGGACAACCGTTTCTCTGCCGATGTCTTATACATCAACAGGGCTGTTTCGGAAAGGGTCTTCTATAGCCAGTGAAAATGAATTTGCACTTCTGGATGCCTATGTCAAAAAGAAGATCACTGATATCCGGGAGGCAATACTGGATGGTAATGCAGAAGTTTCTCCTTATGAGATGGGGAACAGGAATGCTTGCACTTACTGTCCGTATCAGGGGACATGTGGATTTGACCGCAAGATACCGGGATATGAGTTTCGCAGACTGAAGCAGTTTGCAGACGATGAGATATGGAAAGCATTTGAAAAGGAGGTGGATGACGAATGGGAGTAATTTGGACTGAGGAGCAGCAGAAAGTGATTTCGCTCCGTAACCGGAATATTCTGGTAAGTGCAGCAGCAGGATCCGGAAAAACTGCCGTTCTTGTAGAACGTATTTTAAGCAAGATCTGCGATCCTAAGAAACCAGTCGACATAGACCGTCTTCTGATCATGACGTTTACCCGCGCGGCGGCAGGGGAAATGAAAGAACGTATCTCAGCGGCAATTGATCAGAAACTGTACGATAATCCGGATAATGAACATCTTCAGCGCCAGGTCTCACTGATACATAATGCACAGATTACGACCATCGATGGTTTTTGTGCATATATCATCCGAAATTATTTTCATATGATCGATCTGGATCCGGGATATCGTACAGCAGAAGAGGGAGAACTGAAACTTCTGCGCGAAGATGTGATGAAGGAAGTGCTGGAAGAGGCATATACGCAGAAAGATGAGAAATTTCTGAATCTGGTAGAGTGTTATGCAAACGGCAAAACCGATGATGAAATCCGGGATATGATCTATAAGTTATATGATGCTTCTATGAGTCATCCGTTTCCGGAGGAGTGGATTGAAGAATGCCTGAGAGTCTATCAGGTGGATAATGTAGAAGATCTTCGGAGTACCAAGTGGATGACACTTCTCTGGGATGCGGCAAAGGAATGTATTTCGGAGATCGATGATCTGTTGGAACGTGCCACACATATCTGCCGGGAAATCGATGGTCCGTATTTTTACGAAACAGCATTGGAAAGTGACAGTCTCCTTCTGAAAGAAGCAAAAGAACGTGCAGCAAAGAGGGACTATAATGGTATGGCATCACTTCTGGCAGCACATAAATATGCACGTCTTTCTGCCAAAAAAGATCTGAATGTAGATGAAGAAAAGAAAAAACAGGTGAAAGACCTTCGTGATACAGAAAAATATATATGGAAAGAACTGGAAGAGCACTATTTCAGCCAGTCTGAAGAACATATTCTGGAGGCATTGAAATACTGCCGGAAACCTATGGAGGGACTGGCGCGGATCACATTACAGTTTAAAGCGGCATTTGCGGAAAAAAAACGAGAAAAAAATGTTCTGGATTTTTCAGATATGGAACACTTTGCCCTGGAAATACTGATGAAAAAAGAAGACGAAAATATCATCCCAAGTACTGCTGCGAAAGAATTATCTGCCAGATATGAGGAAGTAATGGTGGACGAATATCAGGACAGCAACCTTGTACAGGAAATGATCACTAATCTGGTGTCCGGCTGGGCGGATGGACGTAAAAATATTTTTATGGTAGGAGATGTAAAGCAGAGTATTTACAGATTCCGACTTGCAAGACCGGAACTTTTTATGGAGAAATACCACAGATATTCTCTTGAAGATGCAAAAGAACAGCGTGTGGATCTGTACAAAAATTTTCGAAGCAGGAGAGAAGTTTTATCTTCGGTTAATTACATTTTTCGCCAAATCATGGGGAAAGATCTCGGGGGCATTACTTATGACGACGAAAATGCACTTTATACAGGAGCTTCTTTTCCGGAAAAAGAACATACAGTGGGAGAGAAAACAAATGACTCCGAAAATACAACAGAAGTTCTTCTGATTGAAAAGGACGGGGAAGAACTGTCAGAAGAAGAAAATGGAAATCAGACGGTACAGGAACTGGAAGCACTGGCCATTGCACAACGGATCCGAAGGATGGTCGGCAATGAGGAGGTGCTGGATAAAGAGAACGGCAGATATCGGAAGGTTGAATACGGAGATATTGTGATTTTACTTCGTTCGGCGACAGGATGGGCGGAACCGTTCAGTCAGGTGCTGACATCCAAAGGTATTCCGGTTTACAGTGCATCGCGGACAGGATATTTCTCAGCACAGGAAGTCGTTACCCTTTTGAATTATCTGAGAGTCTGTGATAATCCATTGCAGGATATTCCACTGACCGGTGTACTGCATTCTCCGATTGTGGGATGCACAGTGCAGGAGCTTGCAATCCTTAAGAGTCGCTGCCCGGACGGGATGCTTTATGAGAGCCTTTGTGCATACTGCGAACTGGAACAGGCGGAACTGACAGAGGAGGAAAAGTGCCTGCAGGAAAAATTATGCGCTTTTCAGGCTCAGCTGGAAGAGATGCGGAATTTGTCCGCGTATACACCGGTACATGAACTGATTCTTCACATTCTTTCCGAGACGGGATATGCAGATTATGTAAAAGCTGTGCCGGGAGGTGCGCAGCGTGGGGCAAACATTCATATGCTTGTGGAAAAGGCAATGGATTATGAGAAAACGAGTTACCGTGGACTGTTTAACTTTGTCCGTTATATCGAAAAGCTCCAGAAGTATGAGGTGGATTTTGGCGAAGTAAATCTTGCAGATGCCGGAAGTGGTGCGGTGCAGATTATGACGATCCACAAGAGCAAGGGTCTGGAGTTTCCGGTCGTATTTGCAGCCGGAATGGGGAAACAGTTCAATTTTCAGGATATCAACAGTCGTTTTCTGATCCATCCGGATATGGGATTTGGGGTAGATGTGATCCTTCCGGAAAAAAGACTGATTCTTTCTGCGGTTCATAAGCAGATCATCCGCAGACAGTTACAGAGAGAAAGTCTGGGAGAAGAGCTGCGTGTGCTTTATGTAGCGCTGACAAGAGCAAAAGAAAAGCTGATCATCACAGGATGTATCGGTAAACTGCCAGATGTCTGTAATGCATTAAGTGTTTATATGGATCATGAAGAACCGCTTCTTCCGATGGCCGTGCGCGGAAAGGCAAGAACTTACTGGTCTTACATTTTGCCGGCGCTTGCAAGGCATCCGGCAATGCAGGAACTGTTTCATGAATATGGAATCACAGAGAGACCGGCTGTGGTCTGCGAGAAGGAAAATGCGCATTTTACAGTACACAAAGTGACCGTGGCAGAACTGGTTCAGGGTGAAATTCTGGGGCAGACGGATACGCAGATGCAGGAAAAATTTCTGAAAGAATGGGACAGTAACAGAATCTACGATGAAGAGGTCCACAAGCTGCTGAAAAAGCGTTTCAGTTATCAGTATCCATATGCATATCTTAGGGATCTTCCGGTGAAAGTAAGTGTTTCCGAACTTAAGAAGCGTAGCTGGCACGGGGAAGATGACCGGGAGGAAGCACTGTTTTCAGAGCCGGATATTGTGCCGCTGGTGCCGGATTTTATATCAGGGGGAGCAGAAGAATATAAGGGAGCCGCACGGGGAACGGCATATCACCGTCTGATGGAGTGCCTGGATTACACAGCAGTGGATTCAGAAAACCAGATCCACAAACAGATCACTGCCCTTACAGAAGCCAAAAAGATGGCATACGAAGAAGCGCAGTGCATCCGGATACAGGATATCATGACATTTTTGCATTCGGAGATCGGGCAGCGTATGAAAAAAGCTTTTGAGGAAAATCAGTTATACAGAGAACAGCCATTTGTACTTGCACAGAGTATGAAAAATATCGAAAAAGACTGGAATGGTGAGGAAACGGTTCTGGTACAGGGAATCATTGATGCGTATTTTGTAGAAAATGATGAAATCGTACTTGTCGATTACAAGACGGATAAGGTTCGAAAGGGTGAGGAACAGTATCTGATCGATCATTATCATACACAGCTTGAAGATTATGCGCAGGCACTGGAACGCATGTTGCAGAAAAAGGTAAAAGAAACTTATATTTATTCATTTACACTTGGAAAAATGATCCCGGTATAAAATATGACATAAGATATATGACAGGAAATCAGTGTACGTGCCACCGGTGCCTCTTTGATATGCAATACAAAAAGTCCCGCAGGACAGAGAGATTACACTCTCCAGCCTGCGGGATATTTGTTTTTGAAGGTCTGGCCAACCAGCTTGCCAAAACCGAGCGGGTAGCCTTCGACACAGAGAAGATGCCACCCTTTTGTATGGGCAGCTTCTGCCGGTTCTATATTCAGGGTTTCACCTTTCAGGTAGCGTGTGAGCCGCTGATCATTTACGGAAAGAGAAATGATTCCGTCTACATCACCCTTTCGAAGTGCCAGTGCAAATGGTTCAGACGGCTCAAAGCGGTTTTTCTTGAGATCCCCGAGGTACAATCCGTTTCGTAGGAATGTAAGACCACGGAAATCACCGGTAACCGGAGGAAGGTAATAAACTTTGTCTTTACGTGTCTCGACACGGTTCCAGTCGAATGGCTGGCCGCTGAATGTTCTAAGCCCGATCTCCTTAAAGAAGAGTTCCAGCCATTTACGGGTGTCCGGATCAGGTTTTACATAAGAAAACTGTCCGATCAGATCAGTACGGCCTTCTTTGCGGAATAATGCCATAAAATGTCCCTCCCCCTGCATTTTGTGCGGGAAAAGGTGAACACAGCGGGAAAGTGCAGAATTGCCGTTTCCCCATGCCGGAATTCCGGGAGCGAAGCCTTCGTAAGTCGGAAGTTCCAGAAGCTCCATATCCGGGCGGTTTTCGAGAAGATAAGAAATGACTTCTTCATCTTCATTTGGAGCGAAGGTACAGGTGGAATAAAGAAGCTGTCCGCCGGGACGCAGCATATCCGCAGCCTGCAGGATCAGTTCTTTTTGCAGAACAGAAAGCTCGTCGGATTTTTCCGGTGTCCAGTCACGGGCAAGGGCTTCTTCCTTGCGGAACATACCTTCACCGGAACACGGCGCATCCAGCAGAATTTTATGGAAAAATTCCGGAAAACGATCTTTCAGATGTGCAGGTGTTTCGTTGGTCACGAACGCATTAGTGATACCAAAGAGTTCTATATTTCGAAGCAGTGCACGCGTCCGGGAAGAACTGATATCGTTAGCGACAAGAAGTCCACTGCCGTTTAACATGGCTCCCAGTGCAGTTGCCTTGCCGCCCGGCGCCGCGCAGAGGTCGAGGACGTTTTCTCCCGGAGTGACCGGCAGGCAGGAAGCCGGTGTCATGGCACTTGGCTCCTGCAGATAATAAAGTCCTGCCTGATACAGCGGACAGAAAGAAGGACGGACATCTTCAGGATAAAAATATCCGTTCGGGATCCACGGGATTGGCGTGACCGGAAACGGTACAATCTTTTCAAATTCTTCGCAGCTTATCTTTGCGGTATTGACACGCAGCCCGTAGGTGCGTGGCGCTTCATAGCTTTTTATAAAATCTTCGTATTCGTCACCCAGCATATTTTGCATACGTTCCAGAAATGCAGGGGAAAGAAGGTCGGTAATGTTATAGTCAGACATGTAATTCTCCTCGTTCAGTAAAATATCCTGAGGATTCGGCCACAGAAACTAAATATAATGAAATTATAAAATAGTTGAGGAAAATAGAAAATACTATTGACAAAACTATATTATATGACATATAGTATTGCTAACAAAATAATATTATATTAATTTACAATATTACAGGAAATATAAAAAGGAAGTGAGAGCATGGTATTTAACACAGGTGCGGCACTTCTGGATGCGATCGTTTTAGCTGTAGTATCGAAGGAGAAAGACGGAACCTACGGTTACAAGATCACCCAGGATGTACGGAGTGTGCTGGATGTATCCGAATCAACGCTGTATCCGGTGCTGAGGAGACTGCAGAAGGATGAATGCCTGGAGACATATGATCAGGCTTATGCAGGCAGGAACCGCAGATATTATAAGATCACAGAGAAAGGCATGGCACAGCTGAATCTCTACAGAGTCGAATGGAAAGCCTATTCGACAAAGATTTCGAAGCTGTTTGAGGGAGGCATAGAATTATGAACAGAGCGCAGTTTATGGAACAGTTAAAGAAACTGCTTTCTGATATCTCAGAGGAGGAAAGACAGGAGGCTCTTGATTATTATGAGAGTTATTTTGATGATGCCGGAGAAGATCAGGAAGCAGAGGTGATCCGGGAGCTTGGAAGCCCGGGTAAAGTTGCGGCAATTATCAAAGAAGACTTAAAGAACAGTTCGCAGAATTACGGAGAATTTACAGAAAGCGGATATCAGGATGAGCGTGTAGATGATGAACGGCAGATGCCACAGAGTCGTGCAGAGAAGGGCTATCATGCAGAGCGCAGGGGCGGTAAGGCAGGTGTGATACTTGTACTGATCCTTCTGGTATTTATTTCACCATTGATCAAGGGTGTAGCCGGTGGGATCATCGGATTTATTGTGGCACTGATCTTACTTCCGCTTATCCTTGTACTTGGCGCAGGGGCAGTTGTTATCGCACTCTTTGCAATCGCAGTGATTGCAATTGGCGCCGGTATTGGAGCATGTGTGACAGCGGCACCGGCATTTGGTGCTCTTGGAATCGGCATTGGCCTGATTTTGCTTTCTCTTGGCCTGGTTGGACTTGTATTTTTTGTATGGGCGTCGAGCCGTGCACTTCCGGCAATTCTTCGCAGGTTCACGGATTTTTGCGGCAATATATTAAACAGGGGCAAAAAGGGAGGTGACCGGGCATGAGAAAATTTTCAAAAGTGGTACTGGTCATAGCAGCGGCTGTCGGCGTAGTGGGAATTGGTCTGACGATAGGTGGTGTTTCAATGGGCGCAACGATCACGGGATTGAACTTATCCAAAGACGGATTAGGCAGTGCTGTCCGGCAGACTGCAAAATATGTAAGTTTTGGGGATGAAGATGACTGGAATCAGGACTGGGATGAGATTGATGAATCGGACAGTAAAGAGGCAGCCGGAACAAACGGAGAAATCTATCTGGTAGATGGAGTATCAAAACTCGATCTTTCTATCAGAACAGGAGAACTTTATCTTAAAGAATACAATGGAAATGAGATAAAAGTTGAAGTTTCAGGGAAACATAGAGAGAAAGTACGTGTCGGACAGGAAGGAGATACGCTGGTTCTGGAAAGCATCGGCAGGGTGCAGGACAGAGAAATTACGGTCAGTTATCCGAAGAAAACGGAATTTGAGGAGGCGTCTGTAGATGTGGTAGCCGGTACCGTAAATCTGGATGATAATTTTTATGCAAAAAAACTGGAGGTATCTGTAGCTGCCGGAGAATTTACAAATGACAGTACGATTACAGCAGAGAAAGCAGAGCTCACTGTTGGCACAGGAAATATTGATCTTGAAAATCTGAAAGTACAGAATCTGGAAGCAGATTGCGGAATCGGAAACATCGATCTGGGTATTGATGGAAAAGAGAAGGATTATGATTATGAAATCTCCTGTGCGGCAGGCGCGATAGATATCGGTGACAGTTCTTTTAGCGGCCTCGGGCATGAGAAAAAAATCAGCAATCCGGGATCATCCGGAAAGATGACTTTCGACTGTGGTGTCGGAAATATCATTGTGGATTTTGAGTAATGATAAGAACAACGAAATCAAACTTTTTCAGAAAGAAGGATTTTACTATGAGGAATAAACGACTTTACAAATCATCTGTTAATTACATGCTCTGTGGTGTCTGCGGTGGTATTGCAGAATACTTCGATATAGATCCGACACTGGTGCGTCTTGCATGGGTGCTCCTGACCTGCTTCGGCGGTGCGGGAATCTGGGCGTACATCATTGCTGCGATCATTATTCCGAAGAGCTGATAAAGGTGTATATTTTTCTGAAAAAATGTCTATACTCTGAGAAATGAATAAAAGGAGTAATCAGGACATGAATAAAGAAAAAGAAGTGGAAGCCTATCTTAAGAATGAACTTCCGGAAGAAGAAAAGCTGAAATATGAGATTGCGCAGGAGCTTGGAGTGCTGGATAAAGTACTGGAAGGCGGATGGAAAAGTCTTTCGGCAAAAGAAACCGGGAGGATCGGTGGCCTTGTGGCAGGCAAACGTAAAGAAAATGAAAATTAGGACACAGTAACACAGAAAAAACACTGTTCGGATGTTGTTCCGAGTGGTGTTTTTTTGTTATAATAAAAGTGAGATACTTCGGAGTCATCCGCAGGTAGAAACTTATTATACATAACAACGAAAACAGGAGAAAAATATGGCAGATATGCAGAACGCATATGTAAAACTTGATAAGGTATCAAAAATATATAAAATGGGAGAAGTCAAGATCAAGGCAGTCGATGAGATCGGCTTCGAAATATCAAAAGGAGAATTTGTGGTTATCGTCGGACCGAGTGGCGCGGGCAAAACGACGGTTCTCAATATCCTTGGAGGCATGGACACTGCAACGAAGGGAACGGTGCTGGTGGACGGTAAAAATATCACAGATTATAACAGCCGCCAGCTGACCGCCTACCGCCGGGATGACATCGGATTTGTATTTCAGTTTTATAATCTGGTGCCGAACCTTACTGCACTTGAAAATGTTGAACTTGCCATGCAGATCTGTAAGAATCCGCTGGACGCAGGCAAAGTATTAAAAGAAGTAGGACTTGAAGACCGTATGGGAAATTTTCCGGCACAGCTTTCTGGTGGAGAGCAGCAGCGTGTGTCCATTGCACGTGCACTGGCCAAGAATCCGAAGCTTCTGCTCTGTGATGAGCCGACCGGTGCACTTGATTATCAGACTGGTAAGGCAATACTGAAACTTTTGCAGGATATGTGCCGCCAGAAGGGAATGACCGTGATCGTTATCACACACAACTCGGCGCTGACGCCGATGGCAGACCGTGTGATCCATATTAAGAACGGAACGGTTTCTTCAATGGAAATGAATGAGCATCCTACACCGGTGGAGGAAATCGAATGGTAGGAAAAACATCTGGAACAGGAAAAAGAAAACATAGAAAAAAAGCACTGCATAAAGAATTCTGGATGGAAGTGCGCAAGAGCCGGGCACGTTTTATTTCAATTTTCTGTATTGTTGCACTCGGTGTTGCTTTTTTCTCCGGAATTCAGGCGGCGTCTCCGGACATGAGAATGTCGGGTGATGCCTATTATAACATATCAAAACTTATGGATCTCAAGATTATCGGTACAATGGGACTGACGGAGGATGATGTGAAAGCGGTGCAGGAACTTTCGGAAGTCGGAAGTGTGGAAGGTGCATATTCTACAGATGTGATCTGTGGAGAAAATGATTCACTGAAAGTCCTTCATGTGGAATCCTTAAATAAAGAAGTCAATCAACTCACTTTGACGGAAGGCAGTCTTCCGGAAAAAAGCGGCGAGTGTTTTCTGGATTCCACGTTTGCAGAATCGCAGGGATATGAAGTGGGCAGCAAGCTCGTAATCCGGCAGGATGGAGATTCGAAGCTTCTGAAGACGGAAGAGTACACGGTTACAGGTATCGGAAAGAGCCCTCTTTATATTTCGTTCAACAGAGGCAATACCACGGTGGGATCCGGCGAGGTAAATGGCTTTGCGTATGTGCTTCCGGAAGAGTTTGATTCTGAGTTTTTTACGCAGATTTATGTGCGCACAAATGAGGTGGAAAAGGTCACCAGCTATACCGATGCATACGAAAAGCTGATTGATAAGGTTCAGAAAAAAGTCGAGGGAATTGAAGAAGGGCGCTGTCAGATACGCTATGATAAAGTTATGTCAGAGGCACAGGACAAGATATCTGATGCAGAAAAAGAACTGGAAGACGGTAAGAAAGAAGCCGACGAAAAGCTTGCCGATGCCAAGAAGAAACTGGACGATGGCGAAAAAGAGTTAAAAGACGGCGAGAAGAAATATAATGACGGCAAAAAGCAGCTTGAAGATGCCCGTAAAGAGCTGGAAGACGGTAAGAAACAGCTCGCGAATGCAAAAATGCAGATCCGTGACGGCAGAAGTCAGATCGCATCTGCGAAAGAACAGGCGGCGGACGGAAGAACACAGTTGGAAGCTGCGCAGAAGCAGTTGGATGATGGATGGAGCCAGTATAATGCCGGAAAGCAACAATATGACGAAGGCAAAGCGAAATTTGATGCAGCCAAAAAGGAGTTCGAGGCAGGCAAACAGAAGATTGCAGATGCAAAAGCTGATTTAGATAAGAAGCAGCAGGAACTTACTGCGGGTATTGCACAGGTAAAAGCCGGACAGACCACAGTAGATACACAGATTGCACAGCTTAATGCGCAGATTCCGCAGCTTGAGGCAGGAATCAGTCAGCTGGAGCAGGCTGCGGCCGGACTTGCGGGGGCACAGCAGGCAGTGGAGGCAGCACAGAGTGCAGTCAGTCAGGCACAGGATGAGGTAAATGCAGCACAGGCGGCTTATGATGAAGCAAAGCAAAAAGCAGATGCCGGAGATGAAGAAGCGAAGGCGCAGCTTGATGCGCTTGCGCAGAATCTTTCAGAAGCGCAGGCAGCACTTGGGGATGCAAATACAGCAGTTGGAACCGCACAGGCGACACTTAATGCATGTCAGCAGGCAGATGCACAGAAAACAGAGCTTGAAAATAATCTGGCAGCAGCAAACAGTGGACTTACGACTCTTCAGGCGAAAAAAACCGAACTTGCAGGAACACTCGCGACACTGAATGAAAATCAGACACAGATCGACAGCGGCCGTACAACGCTTAATGCGCAGGAAGCAAATCTAATTTCGGTACAAAAAGAACTTGATACAAACGAAAAGACGCTTGCAGCCAGCAAGAAGCAGCTGGATGCAAGTCTTAAGAAGCTTCAGAGCGGACAGAGTGAACTGGATGCAAATCGTACAAAACTTGATTCCGCAGATGCAGAGATTGCTGCAAATGAAGCAGAGCTTAATTCAGGCGAGGCAGAGATTGCCGCAAATGAGAAGAAACTGATCGACGGCGAAAAAGAAATCAGGGAAAATGAGGAAAAATTAAAAGATTCCGAGCAGAAATTAAAAGACGCCCGTAAAGAGCTGGAAGACGGAAAGAAAGATTATGAAGACGGCCAAAAGGAAGCTCAGGATGAAATTAAAGACGGCCAGCAAAAAATAGACGATGCAAAGAATGAACTGAACGATCTAGAAAAACCGGAGTGGATCATCACAGACCGTAACGGACTTCCGGAGTATTCAGATTATGGAGATAATGCAGATCGAATCAAAAATATTGGTGAGGTTTTTCCTGTGATCTTTTTCCTGGTCGCTGCGCTGATCAGTCTTACGACCATGACGCGAATGGTCGAAGAACAGAGAACACAGATCGGAACGATGAAGGCACTGGGCTACAGCAAGATTCATATTGCCTCGAAGTATTTAAGTTATGCATTTCTGGCGACGGCAGGAGGCAGTATTGTCGGTATCCTGATCGGTGAAAAGATATTGCCGTTTATCATTATCAAAGGATATGGAATGATGTACCACAATGTAGATAAAACACTGCAGATCCATTACGAACTTAAGTATGCACTGACTGCTTCGGTGGCAGCACTGATCTGTACTGTCGGGGCAACTGTATTTTCATGCTATCGTGCGCTGGCAGAGACACCGGCATCCCTGATGCGTCCGCCGGCACCAAAAGAAGGCAGGAGAATCCTTCTGGAGCGGATGCCGTTCCTGTGGAAACACCTGAATTTTACATGGAAATCCTCTCTTCGAAACCTGTTCCGCTACAAGAAACGTATGTTTATGACAGTTTTCGGAATTGCAGGAAGTATGGCACTGATGCTGGTCGGTTACGGAATCCGGGATTCAATTTCTGATATTGTAAAGCTTCAGTATACAGACCTCCAACGTTATGATGCGATGATCATATCGGACGATGATGCGACTGATGCAGAGAAAAAGGAACTGCAAAGTTCTCTGGAGCAGAATGAAGATCTGGATCATTATACAAATATCCAGCTTACCAAGCTTACAGCGCCGAACGGAAAATCAAATTTAAGTGTATATGTTTATGTACCGGAAGATCTGGAAAAATTCAAAAAAGATGTTACTTTACAGAACCGTGTCACGAAGCAGTCTTATGAGTTACCGGAAGAAGGTGCGGCAGTCAGTGAAAAAACAGCGACACTTCTCCACTTAAAAGCCGGAGATGAGCTGATATTGAAAAAAGACGACAAAGAATACAAAGTAAAGATTTCCGTGATCACTGAAAACTATGCCGGACATTATGTATACATGTCTCCACAGGTATATGAAGAAAACTTTGGCGAGAAACCGGATTACAGTGACATTGTATTTACGGTAAAGGACAAATACAAAGATCAGCTTGAAGAAATCGGACAGAAGATCATGGAATCACCGGCTGTCTTAAGCATCAGTTACACATCCAGCACAGTAGAGATGGTAGACCGCATGCTCAGTACGCTGGGGAGCGTAATCGTAGTACTGATCGTGTCTGCCGGAATGCTGGCATTTGTTGTTCTTTATAATCTGAACAATATTAATATTACCGAGAGACAGAGAGAACTTGCGACACTGAAAGTCCTGGGTTTCTTTGATATGGAAGTGTCGCAGTACGTTCTGCGGGAAAACATTCTTCTTACGATTGCAGGAATCCTTGCAGGATCGGGATTTGGTATTCTGCTGCACCGTTATATCATTGTGACGATTGAGGTGGATGCTGTCATGTTCGGACGAAATATCCGCCCGGTCAGCTTTTTGTACTGTGCCGTGATCACCTGTATTTTCTCTGTGATCGTAAACATCTTTATGCATAACAAACTGAAAAAGATCGACATGGTCGAATCACTGAAATCTGTGGAATAAGTATACAGATAACTACAGGGAACCCCATAATCTGTGAAAAATATGCAATCCGTCTTGACAAGGCGAAAAAATGCAATTACAGTAGATGGGAGATGCTTTTTTTAATCAGGAGGACATTATGAGCAAAGAACTTGCAAAGACATATGACCCGAAGGGTCTGGAAGACCGTCTCTATCAGAAATGGATGGACAACGGATACTTCCACGCAAAAGTAAATCCAGATAAAAAACCGTTTACCATTGTTATGCCGCCACCGAACGTAACCGGACAGCTTCATATGGGACATGCACTTGATGAGACCATGCAGGATATCCTGATCCGTTTCAAGAGAATGCAGGGGTATGAAGCTCTGTGGCAGCCGGGAACCGACCACGCTGCAATCGCAACAGAGGTTAAGGTTATTGACAAACTCAAAAAAGAAGGAATTGACAAACACGATATCGGACGTGAGGAATTCCTGAAACATGCATGGGCATGGAAAGAAGAGTACGGCGGAAAAATCATCAATCAGCTCAAGAAGCTCGGCGCATCTGCTGACTGGGAAAGAGAACGTTTTACAATGGATGAAGGCTGCTCCAGGGCTGTACAGGAAGTATTCATTCGTTTATACGAAAAAGGATATATCTACAAAGGCTCCAGAATCATCAACTGGTGTCCGGTATGCCAGACTTCTATTTCTGACGCAGAAGTTGAGCATGAGGATCAGGATGGATTTTTCTGGCACATCAATTATCCGATCGCAGGAGAAGAAGGACGTTTCGTAGAGATCGCAACTACCCGTCCGGAGACACTTCTCGGAGATACTGCAGTTGCAGTAAACCCGGAAGATGAGAGATATAAAGATCTGATCGGCAAGATGCTGAAACTGCCTCTTACTGACCGTGAGATCCCGGTGATCGCTGACGAATATGTAGATAAAGAATTCGGAACGGGCTGCGTTAAGATCACACCGGCACATGACCCGAATGACTTCGAAGTAGGCAAACGCCACAATCTTGAAGAAATCAACATCATGAATGATGATGCTACTATCAATTCTCTCGGCGGTAAATACGCAGGTATGGACCGTTATGAGGCACGTAAAGCCATGGTTGCAGATCTGGATGCACTGGGTCTTCTTGTGAAAGTAGTTCCACATAATCACAGCGTCGGTACACATGACCGTTGTGGTACAACTGTAGAACCTATGATCAAACCGCAGTGGTTTGTACGTATGGACAAGATGGCACAGGCAGCTATGGATGCGCTGAAACCGGGCGAACTGGAATTTGTTCCGCCAAGCTTTGGCAAGACTTATCTGCACTGGCTTGAAAATATCCGTGACTGGTGTATTTCCCGTCAGCTCTGGTGGGGACACAGAATCCCGGCTTATTACTGCGATGAGTGCGGTGAAGTTGTAGTTGCAAAAGAAATGCCGGAGAAATGCCCGAAATGCGGATGCACACATCTGCATCAGGACGAGGATACTCTGGATACATGGTTCAGTTCCGCGCTGTGGCCGTTCTCCACACTGGGATGGCCGGAGAAGACACCGGAACTGGAGTACTTTTATCCGACAGATGTCCTTGTGACAGGTTATGATATCATCTTCTTCTGGGTTATCCGTATGGTATTTTCAGCACTTGAGCAGACAGGAGAAGTTCCGTTCCATCATGTACTGATCCACGGACTTGTACGTGACTCACAGGGACGTAAGATGAGTAAATCTCTCGGAAATGGTATCGATCCTCTGGAAGTTATTGATAAATACGGTGCGGATGCACTGCGTCTGACTCTGATCACAGGTAATGCACCTGGAAATGACATGCGTTTCTACTGGGAGCGTGTAGAGTCCAGCCGTAACTTTGCAAACAAGATCTGGAATGCATCACGATTCATTATGATGAATCTGGAAGGCAGGACCGTGACAGAACCGGCAGATCTGAATGATCTCTGCTTCGAAGACAAATGGATCCTTTCCAAGTTGAACACCGTAATTCGTGATGTTACAGACAATATGGACAAATACGAGCTCGGAATCGCTGTACAGAAAGTTTATGACTTCCTGTGGGATGAGCTTTGTGACTGGTACATTGAGATGGCGAAGGTCCGTCTCTGGAAAGCAGACGAAGATCCGAAGGCAGCAAACGATGCACTTTGGACTTTAAGAACAGCCCTGACTGAAGGTCTGAAACTTCTTCATCCGTATATGCCGTTTATCACAGAAGAAATCTACTGTACACTTCTTCCGGAAGAAGAATCCATCATGATTTCCGACTGGCCGGTATATAAGGAAGCATGGGTATTCCCGGAAGCAGAAAAAGCAGTTGAGAGCTTCAAGGAAGCTGTCCGCGGTATCCGTAATACACGTACTGAAATGAACGTACCGATGAACCGCAAGACCAGCCTCCATATTGTAGGCAAAGATGCAGAGACATGTGCAAGATATGAAGCATGCAAGAAATCCTTTGTAAACCTTGCATTTGCAAAAGAGATCCTTGTACAGGAAGATAAAGAAGGCATCGGCGAGGATGCAGTATCTGTTGTTGTATCCGATGCAGTAGTTTATATGCCACTTGAGGATCTGGTAGACCGCGAAAAAGAGATGGAACGCCTTAAAAAAGAGCAGGATCGTCTCGCAAAAGAAATCGCAAGATGCCAGGGAATGCTGAGCAATCCGAACTTTGTCAATAAAGCTCCGGAAGCAAAAGTAAACGTGGAAAAAGAAAAACTTCAGAAATATGAAGAAATGATGGAAAAAGTAAATACACAGCTTAAACAGATGGATAAATAATAAAGGAGCATTTGGATGAGATTGTATAAAGTGTGCAATAAGATTTCTTTGCTGCTTCATGTACTTGGCAGTGCCGCCGGTTACTTCCTGATCGAAGCGATCAGCCGCCATTCTTTCATAGAGGCATGGAATTATATGACAGGAAAACCGCTGGTATTTGCATATAATGCGGGACTGATCTTTGTCACCAGCCTGATCGCGTATCTTTTTCGCCGGAGGACATTCTGGCGAGTGCTGATCGCAATATTCTGGCTGCTTCTCGGAATCATAAACGGCATAATCCTTGCAAACAGGGTTACACCGTTTACCGGTCCCGATCTGCATCTTCTGACAGATGGTATGGCAATCTTAAACAAGTATCTGCCTGCATGGGGCGTGATAATTGCATTGATCGTGCTGGGGCTGTTTGTCATTATTCTTCTGGCGCTTCTTGTCAGGGGTCCGAAGTATAAACGCAGAGTGAAATTTCGCTATGATCTTTTAATGGTAGTTGTCGCTGTGGCGGCATTTGCAGGAATTACACAGCTTGCTCTGGATAAGAGAGTACTTTCCAATTACTTTGGTAATATTGCATTTGCCTATGAGGATTACGGATATCCATATTGTCTGGCAGTTACGATCTTTGATACAGGAATCAGCTGTCCGAGGGATTATTCCGAAAAGGAAATCCAGAGAATTGAGAAGACGGAAGACAATCTCCCGGCGACAAGCGAGAGCAGTAAGCCGAACATCATTTTCCTGCAGCTGGAATCTTTCTTTGATCCGACACTGGTCAATTATCTGAAGGTTTCGGAAGATCCGATTCCGAATTTCCGGAAACTCATGAAGGAGTATACCTCCGGTTATTATAAAGTTCCGTCCGTAGGTGCCGGTACTGCAAATACTGAGTTTGAATCAATCACCGGTATGAGTCTGCATTATTTCGGACCGGGTGAGTATCCGTATAAGAGTATTTTGAAAGAAACGACTTGCGAAAGTGCACCTTATGTACTGAAAAACCTGGGTTATACCACACATGCGGTACATAACAATGAAGCCAATTTCTATGGAAGAAGGAGTATTTTCCCAAATCTTGGATTTGATACTTTTACTTCGGCAGAATATATGCCGGAGGAAGACGATAAGAACCCGCTTGGCTGGACAAAGGATGAAGTTCTCACAGATGAGATCATCAAGTGCCTGGATTCTACGGAGGGATCGGATTATATTTATACGATTTCCACGCAGGGACATGGTGCTTATCCAGAAGAACAGCTGATCGATGATCCGGAGATCACCGTTACCGGTTCAGCTACCGAAGCACAGAATAATCAGTGGGAATATTACTGTAACGAAATCCATGAGATGGATAATTTTGTAAAAGAACTGACAGATGCACTTGCAGACTATCCGGAAGATGTGATCCTTGTTATGTACGGTGACCACCTTCCGACTATGGGACTGACAGTTGAAGACCTGAAAAATAAATATCTGTTCCAGACACAGTATGTTATGTGGGACAATTTTGGCATGGAAAAGAAAGACGTCAATCTGGCAGCTTATCAGATGGCGGCTGAGGTAATGGACCGTGCCGGAATCCATGAAGGAACAATCTTCCGTTATCATCAGGCCAGAAGAAACACCAGAAACTATCAGGTGGATCTGGAAACACTGCAGTATGATCTGCTGTATGGAGATCGTTATTCTTATAAAGAAAACGGAGAGACTTTCGAGCGGACCAAAATGCATATGGGCCTTTATGATGTATCGCTGGATTCCATGGAACTTGTTTCGGACACGGACTTCACTTATCGGCTGAAGGGTACGAATTTCACGCCGTCCAGTCAGGTAAAACTGAATGGAGAATGGGTAGATACCGTATATGTTAACCCTACGACGCTGATGATCTCAGGAACGGAGTTAAACGATTTTGACAGAGTTTCCGTTTCACAGAGAAGCAACAGCTCGACGAAAAAAGCACTGAGCAAGAGCTACGATCGATCGGCATATATGCTGTATTCTGAAAACAAATGGAAACTTCCGACGGAAGAGAATGAATCCTGACGAATAAAAGATTACGATTAGTACTGGACATCTTTCACCACTCATATATAATGATATCGTAGCGTTCTGATTTTTTTAGACCGGAACGCTGCGAATACATTAGATAAAGTGGTGAATTTTTTTATGAATTACGAAGAAGCTGTTGCTTATATTGAAGAGACTCCGAAATTTACAACCAAAAACAAACTGGAGCATACAAAAGAATGCCTGAGACGTCTTGGCAGTCCCGAGGAGCGTTTTAAGGTTATTCACATAGCCGGAACAAACGGAAAAGGCAGTACCTGTGCTTTCCTGACATCAATCCTCCGTGAGGCAGGATATTCCTGCGGGTTATTTACTTCTCCGCATCTTGTCACGATCAATGAGCGATTTCAGATCAATGAAAAAAATATTGAAGATGATACTTTTCTGCATGCCTTTGAAAAAGTAAAAAAGCTCGCAGATGAACTTGTTGCAGAGGGCAGTTATCATCCGACGTATTTTGAATTCCTGTTTCTGATGGGAATGGTGATATTTGCCGACGCAGGTGTGGATTACGTGGTCCTTGAGACAGGACTCGGTGGAAAACTGGACGCAACGACTGCGGTAGAACATCCGCTGGCATGTGTGATCACATCGATCAGTTTTGACCATATGCAGTATCTGGGAAACACGATTACTGCGATTGCAGGCGAAAAGGCTGGCATCATTGTGCCGGGAGTACCGGTAATCTATGACGGCAACGATCCGGAGGCAGCACAAGTCATCAGTGAGAGAGCAGAGGAACTTGGCAGTCCGTGCTATGAAGTGAAGAGAGAGGATGCGAAGATCCTCCGAAACACAATGTCGGGCATTGATTTTTTGTTTAAGAATGAGTATTATGGAAATACAGCATTTTCCATACCGTTTATAGCAAAGTATCAGGTTATGAACAGTATGCTTGCGCTGAAAACAATCGAGGTTATGAAGAATCATATTGCTGCATCTGAAGATGCGGTACGCCGTGGCATCTGTGAGACACGCTGGCAGGGACGGATGGAAACTGTTCTTCCGGGTGTGATCGTGGACGGAGCACACAATGAGGACGGTGTCGAAAAATTTGTTGAAACTGCCGCTTATTTTCAGAAAGACTATCCGCTGACACTTCTTTTTTCAGCAGTGGATGATAAGGATTATACAGATATGATCCGGACGATTCTTGACAAGATCAGTTTCCGTCATGTGATCGTAACGCAGGTGGGCGGATACCGTAAGGTTCCGGCAGAACACCTTGCAGAGATATTTAAAGAGCAGGGATGTCCGAGTGCGGAAGCGTGTGAAAATGTGGAGATGGCATTTAAGAAGGCACTTGAGCAGAAGGGCGAGGATGGAATGCTGTTCTGTGTTGGTTCTCTTTATCTGGTAGGCGAGATCAAGACGGCTATCCTGAAGGGAATCGGAAAATAAAGGAGAACGATATGATCGATTACGAAGAAGAACTGAAAAAATTTGAACCATGTCTGGATGTTACAGACGCTGAAGGTGCGATTTATGACAGAGAGCTGACAGATATTCTGGATGTACTTCAGGAAGTCTTAAGAGAAGCCAAGAGTAACCGACGGATAAAGTAAATATAAGGAGAACTACATGAACTGTATGAACTGCGGTGCATTTCTCACAGACCGGGATCTCGATTACTGCCCGAACTGTGGATATAATGTACTGATTCAGAAAAAAGTAGATTACCTGTCCAAAGTTTTCTATAATCAGGGGCTGGAAAAGGCAAGTATTCGTGACCTTTCCGGTGCGATCGCCTGTCTGAAACAGAGCCTTATGTATGACAAACGAAATATCCAGGCGCGTAATCTTCTGGGACTGGTTTATTTTGAGACGGGAGAGGTAGTTTCTGCGCTCAGCGAGTGGGTGATCAGCAAAAACCTTCAGCCGACAAGAAATCAGGCATCCGAGTATATTAATAAACTGCAGGCAAACCCGAATAAGCTTGCAGCGATCAATGAAACGATCAAGAAATACAATCATGCACTGCTTCTGTGCAGGGAAGGGCATGAGGATATGGCTGCGATCCAGCTGCGTAAGATCCTTGCACAGAACTCAAAGCTGATCAAGGGATATCATCTTCTGGCACTTATCCAGATCAAAAACGAAGAATGGAACCGCGCGCGAAGAATCCTCAAAAAAGCTGCCAGAATCGATAAGACAAATACAACAACACTTCGATTCTTACGTGAAGTAGACGAGCAGACCGGAGTGACCACAAAACTCGAGAAGAAAAATAAAAAAGGTTTATTCCGTTCCGGCAAGATAAAGGCAGATGAAGATACAGATCTTTTAAATGTGGATCGTATGGCTCCACAGACGATATACAAAGAACATTCACGTATTTCAGCATTTTTTATACTGGTTACAGGGATTCTTGCAGGTGCTGCGGCATTCTGGCTCCTTGCGGTTCCGGCGATACGTCAGGGAATCTATCAGGAGGCTAATCAGCAGATCGTGCAGTACAGTGAATCTCTTGCAAGTCAGGGCGCAGAGCTCAATAAAGCACAGGGCGAAGCGAAGGAATCCGGCGATACGGTAGAATCAGTGACACAGGAGCTGACAACTGAGCAGGCAAAGAGCGAGAGCTATCAGGCACTTCTGATGGCACTCAGCTATTATCAGCAGCAGGATATCGATGATGCAGCTGTAGAGATACAGAAGGTACATGTAGATGTCCTTACAGATGCTCAGAAGTCGATTTATACAACAATCAAGAATGCAACCGGTGTGGCCGGTGTTGGTGACACAGAACCGGCACAGACATCTTCTGACAGCGGGGATGGAAGCAGTGATGACGGAAGTTATGATAATACAAGTTATGATGACGGAAGTGATTACAGCTCGGACGACGGAAGCGACTACAGTGATGACAGCGGAGATTACGGAGACGAATATTACGAATAAAATTTGACGATAAGAAGAACCTCAGATAAGGGGATGTGCCATATGGCATGTCTCCTTTTTGTATTTATGTAATAGGAAATTACTCCGTAATGTTCCTATTACATAAAAACGCTCCGCGAGGATGCGATAGTGGGGAGATGCCAGTGGTGTGTCTGTGGATTCTTTTTTAAAACAGGTTAGGGGGAGTGAAAATGCAGGAAATGTATAAACTTGAGGGGACAGTACTTACTGTGGTTCTTCCGCAGGATGTGGATCATCCGGTAACGGACCTCATACGCCGGGAGACGGATCATATTATAAATCAGAATTATATACGCACAATTATTTTTGATTTTACACATACGGAATTTATGGACAGTTCCGGGGTGGGACTTCTGATGGGACGATACCGGGCAATGGGAATGCGCAAAGAGAGCATACGGGCAGCAGGTGTAAGCCGCCACATAGACCGGCTTTTACATTTGTCCGGATTGCATCGCTATATAGAAATTCAGACAGCAGAGGAGGAAGAAGCATGAAGGAAAATACAAACGAAATGATTCTGGTATTTGACAGCATTCCGGCAAATGAAGGACTGGCAAGGGTGACCGCGGCTTCTTTCTGTACGCAGCTTAATCCGACGCTGGAAGAAGTGGCAGATCTGAAGACTGCAGTCTCGGAGGCTGTGACCAACTGTATCATTCATGGATATGAAGGCAAAATCAATAAGATCGAAATGAAATTACAATATCATGGGAATGAACTGTATGTGCATATTACAGATTATGGAATCGGAATCGCGGACATTGAGAAGGCAATGGAACCGATGTATACCTCGAAGCCGGATCATGAGCGTTCAGGGATGGGATTTACCTTTATGGAGGCATTTATGGATGAGATACGTGTAGAATCACAGCCAGGCAAGGGGACTACTGTTCACATGAAGAAGACCATTGGCAGGCAGGGATAAATGTCGGAGGACACTCTTGCCCTGATCAGGCGTGCGCACCAGGGGGATAAAGAGGCGAGAGACCGCCTGTTTCATAAAAATACCGGACTGATCTACTGTGCAGCAAAGCGCTTTGTGGGACGTGGTGTGGATATGGAAGATCTCTTTCAGATTGGAAGTATAGGACTCCTGAAAGCAGTGGACAAATTTGATACATCTTATGATGTGAAATTTTCCACATATGCCGTGCCAATGATCATCGGAGAGATCAAACGTTTCCTGCGGGATGACGGGATCCTGAAGGTCAGCAGATCTATTAAAGAGAATCAGTATCGCATCGGGCGAAAAAGAGAAGAGCTGGAAAAAACACTGGGGAGGGAACCAACGCTTAAGGAACTGGCAGAGAGTGTGCAGATGCTGCCGGAAGAACTGGCAATGACAATGGATGCGGCAAATGATGTGGAATCTATTTATCAGATCATTTATCAGGGGGAGGGAAATGAACTGAGACTTCTGGATAAGATCCCGGAAAAAGAAAACCTCCACGACAGACTTCTGAACAAGATCTTTCTTGAAGAGCTTCTCAAAAGTCTGAACGCGGAGGAAAGAAAGCTTCTTTACATGCGCTATTTCCGGGAGATGACTCAGATGGAAACAGCAGATGAATTCGGCGTATCACAGGTTCAGATCTCGCGGATGGAGAAGAAAATTCTGAACCGTCTGCGTACGATTATTTGAATTTGATCTCTTTTCCTTCCAGACGCCACTGTCTGAATTCAGCAGATGCTGACAGAAGAAGGTCAGAAGAAGAGTTCAGGGCTGTTTCTACAGAGTCCTGAATAACACCGATGATGAATCCGACTGCAACGACCTGCATGGAAATGTCATCAGAAATACCAAACAGGGAGCATGCCATCGGGATCAGAAGCAGAGATCCGCCGGCAACACCGGATGCACCACATGCAGACAGTGCTGCGAGAAGGCTTAAGATGATTGCGGTCGGGATATCTACGTGGATACCAAGTGTAAAGGCTGTTGCCATGGTCATGACGGTGATCGTGATTGCTGCACCATCCATGTTGATTGTAGCACCAAGCGGAATCGTTACAGAATAAGTATCACGGTCAAGTCCCATCTCTTCACAGACCTTCATATTGACAGGAATGTTGGCAGCAGAACTTCTGGTGAAGAATGCGGTCAGCGCACTTCTCTTCAGACAGTGGAAGATCAGCGGGTATGGATTCTGGCGGATACACCAGTAAACCAGAAGCGGGTTAGTCACAAAGTAGATAAAGAGCATACATCCTACCAGCAGAGCAAGCAATTTTCCGTAAGTAGTGAAGATCTCCAGACCGTTTGTGGATACAGTGTTGAATACAAGACCGAAGATACCGAACGGAGCCATGTTGATGATCCAGGAAACAACAGTAGATGTTCCGTTGGCGATATCATTCAGTACATTTTTGGTCATGTCATTTGCTGCACGGAATGCAAGTCCGAGAAGAATCGCCCACGTAAGGATGCCGACGTAGTTGGCATTTACAAGGGAAGATACCGGGTTGGCAACCACATTTAAAAGAAGGTTGTTTAACACTTCAGCGATGCCCTGTGGTGCGGCTGTGTCTGTAGCTGCGGCAGTGGCCAGTGTAAGTTTTACCGGGATTGCCATGCTGGCAAATACAGCGATGACAGCGGCAAGTACGGTACTGAACATGTAAAGTATGATAACTGTCTTGATAACACCGCCGTGGGAGTTTCCTGCGTTACACAGAGAACTGATAACCAGAAAGAATACCAGCAGAGGTGCAATTGCTTTCAAAGCGCTTACAAAGATATCTCCGAGGATGGAGATACCGGTAGCTCCCGGGATTGTGAGACCAAGGATCGCTCCGAGTACAAGTCCGACAAGGATTCTTTTGACCAGAGCAATTTCGGTCCATTTGTTCCATAACTTTTTCATATTTTCGCTCCTTTAACGTTGTAAAATGATAATATGGTACATTATAAACGAAAAAAAGCGAGAAGGCAACAAAATTATTTTGAATCACACAAAGGAATTACAAAATGCCGGTCAGGAAGAAGATGCCTTCCTGCTGTTTTCTTCAAGGAGTGTGGTATTTACATTGTCTTCATACTGCCGCATCTGCACCTGCATCGGCGTGGGATCAGCAGAAAACTTCTTTCTCCCGAAGTGATTAAAAAAGAAAAGAACACCGGCAGCAAGCCCAATGGAATAGGAAATTTCCAGTATTGTAAATCCGTTGGAGACATTTCCGGTTACCTGCTGATAGATCTGCTTAAAAAGTGTTCCGACATCGGCATCGGTGTTGAATGTCATGATTGAAAAAGCAGCACCGAAGAAGGATGCAAGTGATATAAAAACCACTTTCAGGATTTCAAAAATCATCTGAGGTTTTCCCGGTGGCTGGTAGGTTAGGATAAAAGATAGTTCTCCAAGAGGAGTGATATCAAGATCCGGTTCTTTTTTCTGAATCAGATCGACAAGATCCATCACAGACATTGTATAGCGCCCGGGAGTATCCGGATTTAAGTTGGCAACGGGAAGTACCCGGAGGCGGTTGAGGACTTTGGAATTGCTGCAGGAAAGTCTTGCAATGTCCTGCAGATAGACATGAGGATGTTTTATAAGAATATTCATGTCTGTCTGTATATACAGGGTATCACTCATGAAATTCACCTCATTCTTTCATCTGTGGGCGGAAAATCATACTGGATAAATATGAAAAGATCAGGGCTGCGGAGACACCGAGGGCGCAGGCAGTAAAACCACCGGTGAACAGTCCGAGAAATCCATCTTCGGAGATTGCTTTTGCCATACCTTTCCATAAAGTATGTCCGAATCCGAGCAGCGGAACCGTGGCGCCGGCGCCGGCAAAATCTGCAAATGGCTGATAGAACCCGAGAAAACTTAAAAGGGCACCACTGCATACGAGAAGAACCATGACGCGGCCGGGCAGCAGTTTTGTTTTATCCAGAAGAATCTGAACAAGGGCACAGATGAGGCCACCGGTCCAGAATGCATTAAAATAGTCCATCAGCTTTTACCTCCTTTGCATGGAGTGGGAATGTGTTCGAGGATAATTCCGTGCGCAATGCCGGAGACGGGGGCACCCTCATTAAAACTTACTTTTGAGAGCATGGCACCGGTCGGGACAAATAAAACCCGTTTCAGTTCTCCGCTGGCGATACGTGGCAGAAGCCATGCGGTGAGAACAGATGCTGCACATCCACAGCCGCTTCCTCCGGAATGAGTATCCTGTACCTGATTGTCATAGATCAGAAGGCCACAGTCCTGATGTACGGATGAGATATCTGTTCCCTTTTCGGCAAGGAGATCAAGAAGAATGTGCTGACCGATCATGCCGAGGTCACCGGTGATGATAGCATCGTAGTCTTCAGGGGAACGTGAAAAATCTTCGAGGTTTCGAAAAATGGTATCACATGCCGCAGGCGCCATGCAGCCTCCCATGTTGAGCGAATCGCGAAAACCGAAATCAATCACCTTTCCGGTTGTGATGCCGGTGATAGCGGCACAGCCGTTTGCATGAACAAGAGGTGATGCTCCGGGGAAAGAACTGGCAGAGGGGACTTTTGCGCCGATGACACAGGCACCGCTTCCGGTCACGGTCCAGGTGGCAGAAAGCGGACGCTGGGAACCGTAACCGAGAGGAAAACGGAATTCTTTTTCGGCAGTTGCGAAGTGGCTGGAGGTAGCGCACAGGATATGCGCTCCGTATCCGGCAGATACAGCAATCGCACCGAGGGATAAGGATTCACCCATGGTTGAACAGGCACCGTACAGCCCGTAGAATGGGATGCCCATTTCTGCAATGCCGAAAGAGGAGGCAATTGTCTGGGCGAGAAGATCACCTGCAAATACCATGCGTATATCGTGGGGTGTAAGTCCGGCTTTCCCGATTGCGAGTGTGGCGGCTTCTTTTTGCATGGTGCTTTCAGCGCTTTCCCATGTCTTTTCGCCGAACATGGAATCTTCACAGATCATATCAAAATATTCTTTTAGCGGGCCGTCTCCTTCTTTTGGCCCGACGACAGAGGCTGTACTCTGAATATAGACCGGATCGGTAAAAGAAATACTTGCTTTTCCTGTTTGCTTTCCGACAGACATTACATCACCTCCACAAGTTGAAAAATAAAATAGATGACTCCGAGGATCCAGGAACTTAAGATTCCATATAGAATGACAGGGCCGGCAATCGTAAAGATTTTACAGCCGATGCCGAAGACCTGTCCTTCTGCACGGTATTCGATCGCGGAAGCAGCAACAGAGTTGGCGAAACCGGTAATGGGAACAAGTCCTCCGGCACCCCCAAATTTGCCGATTTTGGAATAAAGATTTAATCCTGTTAAGATGACACTGATCAGGATCAGGAGTAAAGAGCACCAGTTGCCGGCGGTTTCGCGGTCTGCGCCGATTGTCATGGCGGTATTGAGAATAAGCTGCCCGAACGCACAGATCAGTCCTCCGGTCAGAAATGCTTTTATCATGTTGAGAGGCAGACTGTGTGTGGGAGTGATGCTGTTTACATATTTTACGTAATTTTTTTGATTTTCTTTATAGGTTTTGTTTCCGTTTGCATGTTGTTTCATAAAATCATTCCTTTCCTGATAAATTTTTGGGATATATGAAAATATTTGAGAAAAGACAGGATTTCTTTTGACTTTTTTGTGTTTTATGCATATAATGAGAAGGCTTATTGCCATCTGAGAAAGTAAAAAAGGAAGCATCCTGTAAATTTTCCAGCGGCAATGGCAATGATAATGACGGGAAGCCCGCGGGTGAGGTGGATCCTCCGGCAGAAAACGGGGAAGACATCGGCAACTTCCGCAAGGGCAAGAATCCAGCTTCCCAGGAAAATACCGGAAAAGACACCATATAAGATAAGAAAAAGATTCCCCAGTGGAAGGGAAGGCTTAAACAGACAGAAAAGATTTCCGAGCGCAACTCCGAGGAAGGTCAGGTCTTCGTATAACAGCATGTGATCCGCGGTGTGCGTGATTCCGGCGTAGCGTGGAACGATAGAAAGACCGATCATCAGACCGACGACACCACCGGCAATGATGATACCGGAACTTAAGCCCGTGAAAATCAGAAAAATCTGCTGCCACATAACCGCACCCCTTTCGGCAAGATGTTATTTCAGAGGGAATTGATGGATATTATATGGAAATTGCAGAAAATCATACGCAAATTCTAAAAAAAATATGAAAAACTGTACATTCGATTGCGTGAATAGTATAATTAAACGGAGTGGGGATAGAGAAAGTTTAAATAATATGAAAGTCATAGGGAGGTTTGCACATGTATGATGCATTTTCTCGCATGGAGATTCTGATGGGAACCAGAGCTGTGAACCGCCTTGGCAGCGCAAAAATTGCAGTTTTTGGAATTGGCGGTGCGGGTTCTTATGTAGTGGAAGCTCTGGCACGCTGTGGAGTAGGCAGCCTTACACTGGTAGACCATAAAGATATCGTACAGTCTGATATCAACAGACAGCTATATGCGGGACAGTCTACCGTAGGACGCAAGAAAGTCCAGACAGCCAAGGAACATATCAGGGATATTGATGAGAATATTCTTGTTCACACATATGAAACATATTATAATGAAGAAACTGCAGGAATGTTTGACCTGCAGTCCTTTGACTATATTGTGGATGCCATGGATGTATCGGCATCCAAAGTGCTCTTGATAGAGCGGGCGGGAAACTGCCAAGTCCCGGTGATCTCCTGTCTTGCAACAGATAATAAAATCAACCCTGCACGACTTGAGATAGCAGATATTTCCAGAGTCAGTAACGATCCTCTGGCAAAAGCTATTCGTGCAGAACTTCGCAAAAAAAATATCCGTAAGGTTAAGGTGCTGTGTTCCAGAGAAAAGGCATACAGGGAGCGGCGCATCGGAAGGCAGAAAGAAAACCATGAGCATATACAGCCGGGAAGTATTTCTTTTATTCCGGGTGTGGCGGGCATGTTGATTGCCAGTGAAGTGGTGAAAGATCTTCTTACGGAAAAAATAAAAAAGAAAGATAGAGGACACAATTTGTGAATGAAAAAATAAAACAGAGATTTTGTCAACAGCTCGGAGACGAGTGTGTTCGCTTTGAAGAACCGATGTGTGATCACACGACATTTCGGATCGGCGGACCGGCAGAAATGTTTGTGATGCCGGAATCCTATGAGCAGATCGCATGGGTGATCAGGCAGTGCCGTCAGGCAGAGCTCCCGTATTTTATTCTTGGAAACGGCAGCAACCTGCTGGTCAGTGATCATGGCTATCGTGGCGTGATCATTCAGCTTGACCGTAATCTGGGAGAAATCACAGTGAAGGGTACAGAGATACGGGCGGCGGCAGGTTCACTTCTTTCTACAATTGCTGCAACTGCAAGGAAGTCATCTCTGACCGGTTTTGAGTTTGCGGGAGGAATTCCGGGAACGCTTGGCGGAGCTGTGACCATGAACGCCGGTGCCTATGGTGGTGAAATGAAAGATGTCCTTAAAGAAGTTACTGTGATGAATCAGGATGGTGAGATTCTTACGATACCGGCAGATAAGCTGGAACTTGGATATCGGACCAGTATCATAAAGACTGCCGGGTATATTGTACTGGAAGCAGTAATTTCACTTAAGGAAGGAAATATTGAAGAAATTACCGCACTTGGCAGAAAGTTAAGCGCGCAGCGAATTGAGAAACAGCCGCTAGAGTATCCGAGTGCAGGAAGTACATTTAAGCGTCCGGAAGGTTACTTTGCCGGAAAACTGATCATGGACAGTGATCTTCGCGGCTATCGTGTCGGCGGTGCGCAGGTGTCTGAAAAGCACTGCGGTTTCGTGATTAATGCCGGAGGTGCAACCGCGGAAGATGTGGTGACGCTTATGAAAAATGTGACGGATATAGTATACGAGAAATTTGGCGTAAAACTTGAACCGGAGGTAAAATTTCTAGGCGAATTTGACGGGAGATAAGATATGCGACTTGTAATAGTGACCGGACTTTCCGGAGCAGGTAAATCAACGGCGCTGAAAATGTTGGAAGATGCCCGTTATTTCTGCGTGGATAATCTTCCAATCGCACTGGTTGGGAAATTCGTTTCGCTGATGAGCGGTTCGCAGGAAGAAGATGTGCAGAATGCAGCCATTGGAATTGACGCACGAAGCGGCAAGGCACTGGAAGAACTTGAAGTGGTGCTTGATAAACTTAAAGCAGAAGGAAATACTTTCGAAATCCTTTTTCTGGATGCAGAAGACAAAGTTCTTGTGAAGCGTTATAAAGAGTCCAGACGCAGCCATCCACTTGCACTTAACGGAAGAGTGGATGACGGTATAAGGCTGGAACGCCAGAAAACAGAATTCTTAAGAAAAAGAGCAGATTATATTATTGATACAACACATCTTCTGACAAGGGAGCTCAAAAAAGAGCTGAACAATATTTTTGTAGAGAATGGTAAGTTCAGCAATATGATGATCTCAGTTTTGTCCTTTGGATTTAAATACGGCATACCGGAAGATGCGGATCTTGTCTTCGATGTACGCTTTTTGCCGAATCCATATTATGTGGACGAACTTCGGCCGCTGACGGGACAGGATGAAGGCGTGTTCAATTATGTAATGGATAATGAAATTGCAAGGCAGTTTGCAGCAAAGCTTGACGATATGATAAAATTCCTGATTCCGAATTATGCAAAAGAAGGCAAGACAAGTCTTGTCATCGCAATCGGATGTACGGGGGGCAAACACCGTTCTGTAACACTGGCGCGGGTTTTGTATGACAAGCTGATCGAAACAAGAGAATACGGAATCAGGCTGGAGCATCGTGATATAGGAAAGGATGCTCTGCTGAAAAAATAAAGCAGCGCAAAAGGAGAATGGAAATTGTCTTTTTCAGGGATGGTGAAAGAAGAACTTTCCAGACAGACAAGTACGGCGAGACATTGCCGGATTGCGGAAACAGCAGCACTTCTCGGTGCGTGCGGCCGCATTACGAAAGATGGAAGTCTGCGATTTCAGACAGAAAATAATGCCGTGGTGAGAAAGTACTTTACTTTATTGCAAAAAACATTTAATATAGATACAGAAATAGCCATTCGCGAGAGCAGTATGCTCAAAAAAGGAAATGTATATCATGTAGAGATTACAGATCCTTTACAGGTACAGAATGTACTTCAGGGGACGAAACTTTCGGTGAATGAGGCTGACAGGGGAACTTTGTTTCTGGAGAATGGACTGATCACGCAGCAGAATTGCTGTAAACGTGCATTCGTACGGGGTGCCTTTCTGGCATCCGGTTCGATCAGTGACCCAGAGAAAGGCTATCATTTTGAAATTGTATGTCAGGATGAAGTTAAGGCAGAGAACTTACGGGATATCATCCATACATTTCAGATTGATGCAAAGATCGTGCTGCGCAAGAAGTCATATGTGGTCTATGTGAAGGAAGGCGCACAGATCGTGGATATGCTGGCAATCATGGAAGCAAATGTTGCATTAATGAATCTTGAGAATATTCGTATTCTTAAGGAAATGCGTAATTCTGTCAACCGGAAAGTAAACTGTGAAACAGCAAATATCAATAAAACAGTTAGTGCGGCAGTCAAACAGATCGAAGATATCAGACTGATCAAAGAAAAAACAGGGCTTCATAATTTAAATGAAGGCCTTGCGGAAATTGCAGAGCTGAGATTACAGTATCCGGAAGCTACACTAAAAGAATTAGGAATGATGTTAAGTCCACAGGTCGGAAAGTCAGGCGTGAATCACCGGCTTCGCAAACTCAGTGAGATAGCGGAAGAACTGCGGACAAACGAGGAGGAAGTATTATGATTAAAAAACCGATCACAATTCATTTATCGACAGGACTGGAAGCTCGTCCGGTTGCTCAGCTTGTACAGGTAGCGAGTCAGTTCAACAGTGAGATTTATGTTGAGATTGGCAGAAAAAAGGTCAACGCTAAGAGCATTATGGGGATGATGACTTTAGGACTGGATGCCGGAGAAGAAATTACGCTTTCTGCAAATGGGGAAGATGAAGAAGCGGCAATGGAAAGCATCGAAAATTATTTAAGTAATCAGTAATTATCGAATCACAGATAAAGAGCATTGCCGGAAGGAGACCAATTCCTGTGCAATGCTTTTCATAAAGGTGAACCAAAGCGAGGAGATACCAATGTCAAAATTTTTGAAGTTTATTGTACACTTTGCAGTTATATGTACGATCGTATGTATCCTTGGAATGGCTCTTCCGCCATTCTTTGGAGTGCGTACCGTGATCATGGATTCGACAGATAAGGCGACAAACCTGCCGCTGGGATCTGTAACTTATGCGATTCCGGTAAGAACCGAGGAAGTGACTGCCGGTTCTCCGATTCTTGTACAGGAAGATGGCAAAACCTACAAATACAATCTTGTGAGCGTAAACAGAGAAAATAATACAGGTACCGTGATTGATACAACAACTTCTGCACAGGAGAGCATTACGGTTTCCGTTAAGAACTGGGTGCCGAAGATTGTGATCACGATCCCTTTAGTTGGATATCTGCTGGTGGCAACGGAGAGCGTTGAGGGACTGATCGTTCTTGGACTTGTGATTCTCTTTCTTATTATATTATATGTTATCGCAGAGCTCTGGAAAAAAGATCCGGAAGATGATGAATATGAAGATCTTCAGGGGGATACACGACATGTGAAATCAGCCCGCGAGCTGAAAGCTGAAGAAAAAGCCCGTGCGAAACGTATGAAACAGGAAGATAAAGAACTTCTGCAGGATACAAAAGAAAAGAAAAAGAAATCCAAAAAAGAAGAAAAGAAAAAGAAGAAAATCCGTACCGGTGGCTTTGTAGATGAGATTGATGAAGATGATCTTGATGACGAACCAGAAGAAACTGTTCAGCCGGTAGGAAATGTACAGGCTGCAACAAGCGAAGCGCATGAGCTTCTTAAAAAGGAAATTGCAGCAGCAACAGCTGAAGAAGAAACAGAAGTATCTGAAAGTTATTCTAAAATATCAGGAGAACCTGCAGAACCAAGTGTTTCAGAAGAAGAATTTCCAGAGGAAGAAATCGAAGAGGAACAGCCTGTTGAAATCAAAAAACTTGCTATTCCACGAAGAACAGCTTCCCAGTTTGCCAACAGAGCCAGAAAAGAAGGCGATGCGCCGGATGTAGTCAGAGACTCCATTACAAAGGTTACATTATTTGATTACTCTGATATTATTGGCGGCAATGCAGAAGAGGAAGAAGAATAAAGCTACTATATAATATAGAAGAAAGCGGTGTGAGACGATATCTTACACCGCTTAAATTGTATTTATAAAAATACAAAATAAAATAAAAAAAGGGCTTGCATAAGTGATATGTCTTGTGTATAATAATCCTTGCTGTGACATGATAGCTATGAAGCGTGAGGTTGCCGTCAGAAAATGACGGGTTTTCCGTGGAGCGAATGTCAAGTTAGGAAACTGACGACAAGTCACTGTACAA